>Ga0209023_10000329_pt1 | contig 78037 bp, 80 predicted proteins | sample LakOneMetagenome_FD_187468 | JGI IMG/M metagenome (GOLD analysis project Ga0209023, IMG submission 187468) | Freshwater and sediment microbial communities from Lake Erie, Canada (SPAdes) (version 2) | ecosystem: Environmental > Aquatic > Freshwater > Lentic | place: Lake Erie, Canada... | reverse complement strand
GCCAATCTCGTCCGACCCGCCAAGCGCGAGAAAAAGCAATTCATTACCGGGGGTTGTCACTCAGGAAATTCCGATTCGATCTTTGCCCGCCATGCCGGGCACCGCGCCTATTGGGCGCGTGCATGAAGCAGGGCAAGCCCTTTGAGGGTCAGGTCCGGCTCGATCACGTCGAAGAGATGGGCATGTTCCTGGAACAGGCTCGCCAGCCCTCCGGTCGCGACCACGGTGACAGGACGGCCGATTTCAGCCTTCAGCCGCGCCAGCAGCCCTTCGATCATCGCGACATAGCCCCAATAGATGCCGATCAGCATCTGGCTTTCGGTCGTGCGGCCGATCACGCTGTCATTGGGCGGCGATTCGATCGCGATGCGCGGCAGCTTCGCCGCGGCGGAAACCAGCGCATCGAGCGAAAGATTGAGGCCCGGGGCAATGATCCCGCCCTTATAGGCGCCGTTGAAATCGATATGATCGAAGGTCGTTGCCGTCCCGAAACTGATCGTGATCAGATCGCCTTCATGGCCGTGATGCGCAGCAATCGCGTTGACGGCGCGGTCCGCCCCGACCGAGCCCGGCTCCTGCACATCGAGCGCAATCCCCCATTCGAGCGGTGCGCGGCCCGCCACCTTTGCCTCGACGCCGAAATATTTGTCCGCCAGCAACTGGAGATTGTGGAGCGCGCGCGGCACAACCGTTGAAATTACAATCTCCGTCACGTCGCTGCGTTGATAGCCTTCGAGTTCGAGCAATTGGGTCAGCCAGACGGCATATTGATCCGCCGTCCGCCGTGCATCGGTCGCCACCCGCCAGCGGGTGCGGATCTCGATCCCCTCGACCAACGCGAATTTGACGTTGGTATTGCCGACATCGATCGCGAGCAGCATCGGGAAACCCCTTCAGATCAGGAATATATCGGCGGCGTGAATGACACGAAGCGAGCGATCCGCCAAGCGAAGTCGCAACGCGCCATCGGCTTCCAGCCCGTCGAACAGGCCGTCGACCGATGTCCCGTCGCCCAGATTGGCGGTCAGCGCCGTTCCCTCAGGATGCGCGCCGCGAAGCCAGGCCTGGCGGATCGCCTCGAGCCCGGAACCGCGCCATCGCGCCAGCCAATGCGCAAAGGCACGGGCAAGGTCCTCACAGAAATAGTGCGGATCGGGAGCATCGAGCCCTTGCGCGGCCAGGCTCGTGACGGGCCGATCCAGCCCCACCGGATGGAAGCCGAGATTGGCGCCAATACCGATGACCACCGCATCGTTCGCGCGTTCGAGCAAAATCCCGGCCAGCTTCGCGCCATTGACCAGCAAGTCGTTGGGCCATTTGATGATCACAAGGCAGGTATCGGACGTATAGGCGATCACGACTTCGTGAAGCGCGATCGCCGCCACGAGGGCCAGCGTTGCTGCTGGTGGGTCATGCGGTTGCAGCCTTACCAGGGTGCTGGCGTAGAGATTCCCGATCGGAGAATGCCAAGCCCTCCCCATGCGCCCGCGCCCCTCGGCCTGGGCATCGGCGCGCAGCCAGATCCCCTCCGGTGCACCCCCGGCCGCAAGAGCGAGCATGTCCGCATTGGTCGAAGCCGTTTCTTCAACCGTCCGTATCATGGCGATCAGAATAACGCTTTTGCGGCAGCGGCGGATGCGGAGCCAAGAATGGGTATCAGGCCGTAGCCCAGAACGATGAACGCGGCAGAGGCGGCGATCAGCGCCTTTTCGAACCAGGACTCGCCCTTCGCATAGGGTGCGGCGGGTTCATCGAAATACATCGTCTTGATGATCTTGAGATAGTAGAAGGCACCGATCACCGAAGCCGCGATGCCGATCGCCGCAAGCGGGAAGATCCCTGCCTTTACCGCAGCCTCGAAGACCAGGAACTTCGCCCAGAAGCCGAAGAGCGGCGGGATGCCGGCCAGCGAGAACATGAAGACGGCAAACGCCGCGGCCAGCCCCTTGTTGGTCTGCGACAGGCCCGACAGGCTCGCGATCGTCTCAACCGGCGCGCCGGACTGATCGCGCATCTGGAGGACACAGAGGAAGCTGCCGAGCGTCATGACGACGTAGATCGCCATATAGCTCATGATCGCCGCCACGCCCGCTTCGGTACCCGCCGCAAGGCCGATCAGCGCGAAGCCGACATTGTTGATCGATGAATAGGCAAGCAGCCGCTTGATGTTCGACTGGCCGATCGCGCCTGCCGCGCCGAGCACGATCGAGGCGAGCGCCATGAAAATGATGATCTGCTGCCAGTCATGCGTCGCAGTGCCCATGCCGGCGATGCTCACGCGTACCAGCATCGCAATGGCCGCAACCTTGGGCGCACTGGCGAAAAAGGCTGTCACAGGCGTCGGTGCGCCTTCATAGACGTCCGGCGTCCACATGTGGAACGGCACTGCCGAAACCTTGAAGGCCATGCCGGACAGCAGGAAGACAATTCCGAACAGCTCGCCAAGGCTCACGCCGTCGCCCAGTGCCTTCGCCACGCCCGCATAATCGGTCGTTCCCGAAAAGCCGTAAAGCAGCGACATGCCGTAGAGCAGGATGCCCGAGGCGAGCGCGCCAAGAACGAAATATTTGAGGCCAGCCTCCGCCGAGCGCGTGTCGCGGCGCATGAAGCTCGCCAGCACATAGGCGGCAAGGCTTTGCAGTTCGAGGCCGACATAAAGGCTCAGCAAATTGGTCGCCGAGGCCATCATGCCCATGCCAACGGCGGAGAGCAGGATCAGCACCGGATATTCGGCGCGAAGCCTGTCCTCGCGTTCGAACCAGCGCGGGGCGACCAGGATCGAGACCGCAGCGGCCACATAGACCAGCACCTTGGCAAAGGCTCCGAAAGCGTCTGCCGTATACAACCCGTTGAAGGCCGAGCCGCCCGATCCGGCGACGCCCGTCAGCGACAGCCCGGCTGCGCCGAAAAGCAGTACCGACGCCCAGGTGACGAAGCGCGTCGACTTGTCGCCCGCAAAGGCCGCGACGAGCATCAGGATAGTGCCGCCGATCGAAAGGATGAGTTCAGGCGCGGTCAGCGCAAGCGACGCGGTATCGAACATCAGTGCGCCTCCCCCTGCGCTTCGGCCTTGGGCTTGCCCATCTTGAGCTGGGCATCGCTTGCCGGTGTTGCCGAGGCCACACGCGCGAGCAGGGCCCCGACATCGGCGCGCATCGGCGCCATGAAGCTTTCGGGATAGACCCCCATCCACAAAGTCGCCGCAGCGATCGGTGCAAGCATTGCCCATTCGCGCGCATTGAGATCGGGCATCGCCGCCGCATCGGCATTCCGGCTCTCGCCAAAGGCCACCCGTCGGTAGAGCCAAAGCATATAGGCGGCGCCAAGGATGATGCCGGTGGTGGCAACGGCGGCCACCCAGCTATTGGCGTTATAGGCCCCGACCAGCGACAGGAATTCGCCGACGAAGTTCGCTGTGCCGGGCAGGCCGACGCTCGCCATCGTGAAGAACATGAAGAACAGCGCGTAATAGGGCATGTTGTTCGAAAGGCCGCCATAGCGATCGATCTCGCGGGTATGAAGCCGGTCGTAGATCACGCCCACGCAGAGGAACAGCGCAGCCGAGACCAGCCCGTGCGCGAGCATCACGACCAGCCCGCCTTCGATGCCCTGCCGGTTGAAGGTGAACAGGCCGATCGTCACGAAGCCCATATGCGCGACCGAGGAATAGGCGATCAGCTTCTTCATGTCGTGCTGCACGAGTGCCACGAGCGAGGTGTAAACGATCGCAACCATCGACAGGCCGAAGATGATCCACACCAACGCCGCGGAAGCGTCCGGGAACATCGGCAGCGAGAAGCGGACGAAACCGTATCCGCCCATCTTCAGCAAAACACCCGCCAGGATCACCGAACCCGCGGTCGGCGCCTGGACGTGCGCGTCGGGCAGCCAGGTGTGGACCGGCCACATCGGCATCTTGACGGCAAAGCTCGCGAAGAAGGCCAGCCACAGCCAGTTCTGGACCGCAGGATCGAAATCGAATTGCATCAGCGTGGGGATGTCGGTCGTGCCCGCAGTCGCGACCATATACATCATCGCGACAAGCATCAGCACCGAGCCGAGCAACGTGTAGAGGAAGAATTTGTAGCTGGCCTTGATCCGCTCGACACCGCCCCAGATGCCGATGATCAGATACATCGGGATCAGCCCGGCCTCGAAGAAGATATAGAAGAGGAACAGGTCCTGCGCAGCGAAAACGCCGATCATGAACGATTCCATCAGCAGGAAGGCCGCCATATATTCGGGCACGCGTTTCTCGATCGCGTCCCAACTGGCGAGGATGCAGATCGGCATCAGGAAGACCGAGAGCATGATCAGCATCAGGGCGATGCCGTCGATGCCCAGCGCCCAGGCGAAGCGCCCGAAAACCGGCGCGCTTTCGACGAACTGCCATTGCGGGCCGCCGATCTCGTAATTCATCCAGAGCAGGATGCCGAGGACGAACAGCACAAGCGTAGTGCCCAGCGCAGTCCAGCGCGCACCGCTGTCGGAAAGGAACAGGCTCAGCACCGCTGCCGCGATTGGCAGCAGGATCATGACCGAGAGGATGGGAAAGCCGCTCATCGCACGATCGCCCAGGTTGCGAGCCCGACAAGGCCGAGCAGCATCACGAATGCATAGGAATAGAGATAGCCCGACTGGAAGCGGACGGCGAGCTTGCTGCCCTGCTGGACCATCTCGGCAGCGCCATGCGGCCCAAACCGGTCAATCGTGCCGATATCGCCCTTCTGCCAGAACAGGCGGCCGATCCATAAGGCGGGCCGGACGAAGAGCAGGTCATAGAGCTCGTCCCAATACCATTTGTTGAGCAGGAATTTGTAGAGCCCGCCAAAGGTTGCGGTGAAGCGCGCCGGGATCGTGGTATCCTTGATATAGGCCATCCAGGCGATGCCGAAACCGGTCAGCATCACGACTGTCGCCGAATATTTCACCCAAATCGGCACGCCGTGCATCGCGTGCATCAAATGCTCGTTGAAGGCGAGGCTGCCCTTCCAGAAGCCTCCACCGGTTTCGGCGCCGATGAACCATTCGTGGAAGTACCAGCCCGAGAAGGTGGCGCCGACCGCAAGCAGGCCAAGCGGGATCAGGATAGACAGCGGGCTTTCGTGGGGATGATAGCCCGCCGTGCCATCGTCATGATGCCCATGCCCGTAATCGCCATGCCCGTGTGTCGCGTGCTGAATATGCTCGGACAGCGCCCAGCGGGGCTTGCCGTAGAAGGTCAGGAAGATCAGCCGCCACGAATAGAAGCTGGTCAGCAGCGCCGAGAAGACGGCCACGGCAAAGGCGACGCCTCCCGCTTCGGTGCCGCTGGCAAAGGCCGCTTCGATGATCGCATCCTTCGAATAGAAGCCCGCAAAGCCGAAAAGCCCCGCAATGCCGACGCCGGTGATGGCGAGCGTGCCGGCCATCATCGCGTAGAAGGTCAGCGGGATCTGTTTCCGCAAGCCGCCATAGTAACGCATGTCCTGTTCGTGATGCATGGCGTGGATCACCGACCCCGCGCCAAGGAACAGCAAGGCCTTGAAGAAGGCGTGCGTAAACAAGTGGAACATCGCCGCGCCATAAGCCCCGACGCCCGCTGCAAAGAACATGTATCCAAGCTGCGAACAGGTCGAATAGGCGATCACGCGCTTGATATCGGTCTGCGTCGTGCCGACCGTCGCGGCGAACAGCGCCGTCGCCGCGCCGACATAAGTGACTACCGTGGTCGCCGTATGGCTCTGCTCGAACAAGGGCGAAAGGCGGCAGACCATGAAGACGCCCGCCGTGACCATCGTCGCGGCATGGATCAGCGCGGAGACCGGCGTCGGGCCTTCCATGGCATCGGGCAGCCAGGTGTGGAGGCCAAGCTGCGCCGATTTGCCGCACGCGCCGATGAACAGCAGGATGCAGAGCAGCGTCAGCGTATCGACGCGGTGGCCAAGGAACCCGATCGTGCTCCCCGCATAGCTTGGCGCAGCTTCGAGGATCGCGGGGATAGAGACCGTCCCGAACACGAGAAACACACCGAAAATCCCCAGCGAAAAGCCGAAATCGCCGACGCGGTTGACGACGAAGGCCTTGATCGCGGCGGCATTGGCGCTTGGCTTGTGATACCAGAAGCCAATGAGGAGATAGGAAGCAAGCCCCACCCCTTCCCAGCCAAAGAACATCTGGACGAGGCTGTCCGCCGTCACCAGCATCAGCATCGCGAAGGTAAAGAGCGAGAGATAGGCAAAGAAGCGCGGTTGGCTGTCGTCTTCGGCCATATAGCCCCAGCTGTAGAGATGAACGAGGCTGGACACGCTCGTCACCACCACCAGCATGACCGCCGTCAGCGCATCGACGCGAAGCGCCCAGTCCGCCTGCAAGTCACCCGAGTGGATGAAATCGAGAACCGGCACCAGCTGCGACTCCGCATGACCGCCGAGAAAGGCAATGAAGATTGGCCAGCTCAACGCGGCCGACACGAAGAGCGCGCCGGTGGTCACCAGCTTGGCCGCGAAATTGCCGAGCATCCGGTTGCCGAGCCCAGCCACGATCGCGGCCAGCAGCGGCAGGAATACGATGAGCTTGATCGAAAGCATCACTACCGGCTCACCCCTTCATCCGGTTGATATCGTCAACCGCGATCGTGCCGCGGCCGCGGAAATAGATGACGAGGATTGCAAGCCCGATCGCCGCTTCGCCCGCCGCAACCGTCAGCACGAACATCGCGAAGACCTGCCCCACCAGATCGCCCAGAAAGGCGCTGAAGGCGACAAGGTTGATGTTCACCGCAAGCAGGATCAGCTCGATCGCCATCAGGATGATGATCACATTCTTGCGATTGATGAAGATGCCGAGCACCCCCATCACGAAGAGGATGGCCGACACGACGAGATAATGTTCAAGGCCGATCATGCGAACGCCACTCCCTTCGCGCCTTCGCGGCTTCGCGCGAGGCAAGGAGAAGTCTGGGGTTCGCGCGAAGGCGCGAAGACGCGAAGAAGGGGTTGAGACACATTCATAGCTCCACCCCCTGCCCGACCGGAGGATTGATATTCCGCACCGCATCCTGCGGGCGGCGGCGGACCTGTTGCGAGATATTCTGCGGCCGCGCGTCGCGGCGCTCGCGGTGGGTGAGGACAATCGCCCCGATCATCGCGACCAGCAGGACGAGCCCGGCGGCTTCAAAGACATAGAGGTAGCGCGAATAAATCAGCGTCCCCATCGCCTCGATGTTCGACATATCGGCGGGGATAGGCGCGCTGCGTTGCGCCAGCTGGATCGTCCCGGCGCTCCATGCTCCTTCGGCGACTATCATCTCTCCGACCAGCACCAGCGCGATCAGTGCGCCGAACAGGCCGTAGCGCGCCAGCCCACTGCGCAATTCGGCAAAATCGATGTCGAGCATCATCACGACGAACAGGAACAGCACCGCGACTGCGCCGACATAGACGATCACCAGCAGCATCGCGATGAACTCCGCGCCGACGAGCACCATCAGCCCCGCCGCGTTGAAGAACGCAAGGATCAGCCACAGCACCGAATGCACCGGATTGCGCGACAGTATAACGAGCGCGCCCGAGGCGATGACCATGACGGCGAAAAGGTAGAAGGCGAAGACCTGGATCATGCTGGCGCGCCCCCTATCGATACGGCGCATCGGCGGCAAGGTTCGCGGCTATCGCGCGTTCCCACTTGTCGCCATTTTCGAGAAGCTTCGCCTTGTCGTAGAGCAACTCCTCGCGGGTTTCGGTCGCATATTCGAAATTCGGCCCCTCGACGATCGCATCGACCGGGCAGGCTTCCTGGCAGAAGCCGCAATAGATGCACTTGGTCATGTCGATGTCATAGCGTGTGGTGCGGCGCGAGCCGTCGTCGCGCGGCTCGGCCTCGATCGTGATGGCCTGCGCCGGGCAGATCGCTTCGCACAGCTTGCAGGCAATGCACCGTTCCTCGCCATTGGGATAGCGGCGCAGCGCATGCTCCCCCCGGAACCGCGGCGAAAGCGGGTTCTTCTCGTAAGGGTAGTTGATCGTGACCTTGGGCTTGAAGAAATACTTCAAGGTCAGCGCGTGCGCCTTCACGAACTCCCAGAGAGTGAAGGTTTTGACGAGATGCGCGATGTAACTCATGCGGAATACCTTGTGAGCATCAGATAGCCCGAAACGAGGAACACCCAGAGCAGCGAGAGCGGCAGGAAAATCTTCCAGCCCAGCCGCATCAGCTGGTCATAGCGGAAGCGCGGCACGGTTGCCTTGATCCAGGAGAAGATGAAGAAGAAGACCAGGATCTTGGCGAAGAACCAGATGATCCCCGGCACGACATAAAGCGGCGCCCAGTCGACCGGGGGCAGCCAGCCGCCCCAGAAGAGGATCGCGTTCAGCGCGCACATCAGGATGACGTTGGCATATTCGCCCAACCAGAACAGCGCGAAGCTCATTGAGGAATATTCGGTCTGATAGCCCGCGACCAATTCGCTCTCGGCCTCGGTGAGGTCGAAGGGCGGACGCGCCGTTTCGGCGAGCGCAGAGATGAGGAACACCACCGCCATCGGGAAGAGCAGCGGGTTGAAGCCGAAGCCGTTGAGGAACGGCAATATGCCCGCACCCTGCTGCTTTTCGACGATCACCGAAAGGTTGAACGAATCTGCCCAGAGCACGACCGAGATCAGCACAAAGCCGATCGAGACTTCATAGGAGACCATCTGAGCGGCGGCACGCAAGGCGCTGTAAAACGGGTATTTGGAGTTGGACGACCAACCCGAAATGATCACGCCGTAAACGCCCAATGACGAGGCCGCGAGGATATAGAGCAGGCCGACATTGATGTCCGCCAGCACCATCTTCGGCCCGAACGGAATCACCGCCCAGACGATCTGCGCGACCGTGAAAGTGATGATCGGGGCCATGAGGAACAGCCCGCGATTGGCCGCGGAAGGGATGATCGTTTCCTGGAGGAAGACCTTCAGGCCATCGGCGAAGGATTGCAGCAGGCCCAGCGGCCCGACCACGTTCGGCCCGCGCCGCAGCGCCATCGCCGCCCAGATCTTGCGATCGGCATAGATGATCATCGCGACCGCCAGCATCAGCGGCAGCGCGATCAGCAGGATCAGGATCGTCGTCGCGACGAACCAGCCGAAGCCGTAGCCTAGGAAGGTGGACTGGAACCATTCGGTCATTCCGCCGCCTCCAGCCACTCGATGCCGTGGATCAGTTCGTTCGAACAGCGCTCCATCGTCGGGCTCGCCCTGCAGATGGCATTGGTCAGGTAGAAATCCTTGATCGGATAGTCGGCAATGTCATCCACCGGCTTGTCGGGCAGCGCCGGCGGGCTCCAGTCATAACCGGCCAGGCCTTCGCGGCCGAGCGCAGGCACCGCCTTCGCCATCGCGGAGCGCAACTGATCGAGGCTGTCGAATGGCAAAGTCGCATCGGCTGCATCGGAGAGCGCCCGGAAAATGGCCCAATCCTCGCGCGCGTCGCCCGGCGGGAATACGGCGCGCTGGCCGCGCTGGACCCGGCCTTCGTTGTTCACATAGGTACCGGACTTCTCGGTATAGGCGGCACCCGGCAGGATCACGTCCGCCGCGTGTGCCCCCGCATCGCCATGATGGCCGACATAGACCTTGAAGGTCTCGGCGAAGAGATCGTAATTCACTTCGTCCGCGCCGAGGAAGAAAGCCAGCTTCGGCTTCTTCGCGGCCAGCGCCTTGATCCCGCCCTTGGTCGCATAACCAAGCATCAGCCCGCCCATCCGCGCGGCGGCGAAATGGGTGACGTTGAAGCCGTTCCAGCCATCGCGGACCAGCTTGTATTTGGCCGCAAGCGCAAGGGCCGCGCCGTGCGCGCCTTCATAACGCAGCGCTCCGCCGCCAAGGATCAGCGCGGGCCGTTCCGCAGCCTTGAGCGCATCCGCGACATGCTTGGGAAGCTTGCCGAGCAGTTTCAAGGAAGCGCCCAGCCACTCCACCTTGTAGGTCAGGTCCGCCTCCGGCCCGATCGCGAAAACCTTTGCGCGCCTTTTGCGCACGGCTTTCTGGACGCGTGTGTTGATGAGCGGCGCTTCGTGGCGCAAGTCGCTGCCGACGAGCAGGATCACATCGGCGGTCTCGAGATTGGCAATGCCCGTGTTGAACGCGACGGCCGCGAGCGAGGACACGTCATAGTCGAGGCCCGTCTGGCGCCCCTCGAACAGCGAGCCGCCGAGTTTCTTCACCAGTTCGCGCGCGGCGAACATCGTTTCGCAATCGACCTGATCGCCTGCGACTGCGGCCAGAGATTTCCCGGCATCTTTCAAAGCCTTGGCGACAGTTTTCAGCGCCTCATCCCAGCTCGCTTCGACCAGCTTCCCGCCCTTGCGGACATAAGGCTTGTCGAGCCGGCGATGCATCAGGCCATCAACCGCGTGGCGCGTCTTGTCGTGCGCCCATTCCTCGTTGACGTCCTCGTTGATCCGGGGAAGCGCGCGCAGAACCTGCCGCCCCCGGCTGTCGAGCCGGATGTTCGTGCCAACGGCATCCATCACGTCGATCGAGGGCGTCTTCTTCAATTCCCAAGGCCGCGCCTCGAAGGCATAGGGCTTGGAGGTCAAGGCGCCTACTGGGCAGAGATCGACGACATTGCCCGAAAGCTCGCTCGTCACCGCGCGTTCGAGGTAGGAGGTGATCTGCATATTCTCGCCGCGCCCGATCGCGCCGATTTCCTCGATCCCGGCTACTTCCTCGGCAAAGCGGATGCAGCGCGTGCACTGGATGCAGCGCGTCATCACCGTCTTGACGATCGGGCCCATATATTTCTCGGTCACGGCGCGCTTGTTCTCGTCATAGCGCGAGGCGCCCCGGCCATAGGCCATGGCCTGATCCTGCAGGTCGCACTCGCCGCCCTGATCGCAGATCGGGCAATCGAGCGGGTGGTTGATGAGGAGGAATTCCATCACCCCTTCGCGCGCCTTGCGGACCATCGGGCTGTCCGTGCGAATTTCCTGCCCCTCGGCGGCCGGCAGCGCACACGATGCCTGCGGCTTGGGCGGCCCAGGCTTCACTTCGACAAGGCACATCCGGCAATTGCCCGCGATGGACAGCCGTTCATGATAGCAGAAGCGGGGAATCTCCTTGCCCGCCAGCTCGCACGCCTGCAGCACAGTCGCGCCCTGAGGGACTTCGAGTTCGATGCCGTCTACGGTGAGTTTAGGCATCAGTGCGTCCTTTCAGATGTAGGCTGAGCGGTTGCATGAGCCAATCTGAAATAGTTGATTGCGACAACGCCGCGCATGGTTGAGCGCGAAAACTTGGCCGTTCCACCAACAAGACATTGTGAAAAGCTCGGCCGCAAATCATTGATCCGGCTCGTTTCTTCTGGGCCATCAGGCGACGTCAACAACCAAAGCCGCGAACGCTCCGGATCGTTGCGAACAATACATTCTCCATACTTGGACAATGCGGCTATCGTGGCATCGTTGTCGAATTCATTTTGTATTTCCTTGCGGCGCCGTTTGCTTTTGGTTTTTGCCAACGTGGACTCTAGCGCAACTTTGTCTGGAATTCTTAGATGAGCAAGCGGCAGCCTGTTGGCAAAATCAGACTCCCCTTTTTCCTTGAATTCCGCAGCTACCAGAGCATTCGCCAACGCGTAACGATATTGATCTCCGCCAAACTGTAATGCCCCAGGCCCAGAAACCTTTTTCAAGCACTCGCCGATAATCAAATCCGGGTATTTCTTTTCAATTGTTTGATTATCCGCATTGGCAATGATCGCCTCCGCGGCCCGCCTATGTTCGGCTTTGATTACACAACGCGCGTAGTCATAAGCAATTTTTCGAATATGCGCGTCACTTTTTTCTTTGCCAGCTGCTGCAGATGCATGAATCGCGGCGAAGCCTATGGAGCAAATCAGTCCCGTCGAAACTCTCATTCCGCCGCCTCCAGCATCCCGCCACGCTCAGCAATCCGCCGTTCCAGCTCCGGCCGGAAATGGCGGATCAGTCCCTGGATCGGCCAGGCAGCGGCGTCGCCAAGCGCGCAGATGGTGTGGCCTTCGACCTGCTTGGTCACGTCATAGAGCATGTCGATTTCCGACACATCGGCATTGCCTTCGCGCAGCCGCTCCATCACGCGCCACATCCAGCCGGTGCCTTCGCGGCAGGGCGTGCACTGGCCGCAGCTTTCGTGCTTGTAGAAATAGCTGAGCCGCGAGATCGCGCGGACAATGTCGGTGGACTTGTCCATCACAATCACCGCCGCCGTGCCAAGGCCGGAGCCGAGCGCCTTCAGCCCGTCGAAATCCATCGGCGCGTCCATGATCTCCGCCGCCGGGACCAGCGGCACGGACGATCCGCCGGGGATGACCGCAAGGAGATTATCCCACCCGCCCCTGATCCCACCGCAATGGGTTTCGATCAGTTCGCGGAACGGGACGCTCATCGCATCCTCGACCACGCAGGGCTTGTTCACATGGCCCGAAATCTGGAACAGCTTGGTGCCCGCGTTGCCGGGATTGCCAAAGCTCTTGAACCAGTCCGGCCCACGCCGCAGGATCGTCGGCGCGACCGAAATGCTCTCGACATTGTTGACCGTCGTCGGGCAGCCGTAAAGCCCCGCGCCGGCCGGAAAAGGCGGCTTCAGGCGCGGCTGGCCCTTCTTGCCCTCAAGGCTTTCGAGCATCGCGGTTTCTTCGCCGCAGATATAGGCGCCCGCGCCCCTGTGGACGAATACGTCGAAATCATAGCCCGACTTGCAGGCATTCTTGCCAACCAACCCGGCCGCATAGGCCTCCGCAACAGCCGCTTCGAGGACCTTCGCCTCGTAAATGAATTCGCCGCGGATATAGATATAGGCCGCCCGCGCGCGCATCGCGAAACCGGCAACCAGCGCGCCTTCGATCAGCTTGTGCGGATCGTGGCGGATGATCTCGCGATCCTTGCAGCTTCCGGGCTCGGACTCGTCGGCGTTGATGACAAGGAAATTGGGCCGGTTCTCGGTCGGCGCCTTGGGCATGAAGCTCCACTTCATCCCCGTCGGGAACCCCGCCCCGCCGCGCCCGCGCAGCCCTGAGGCCTTGATCCGCTCGATGATCTCGTCGGCACCGATTTCGAGCAGCTTCTTCGTCTTGTCCCAATCCCCGCGCTTTTTCGCGGACGCGAGGTTCCAAGGCTGGAAGCCATAGAGGTTGGTGAAGATGCGGTCGGAATCAGCGAGCACGGGAAGCACCCTTCGCGTCTTCGCGGCTTCGCGCGAACTCCAACTTTTTCTTAGTTTCGCGCGAAGACGCGAAGGTGCGAAGAAGAATCATGACACCATCTCCTTCAGCGTCGTCGGACCGCCTTCGGGGCAGCTGGTCTGGCGATCGATCTGCGGACCGATCTTCACCGGCTTGTCGGTCGCCAGCGCTTCGAGGATCGCGGACATGCTGTCATAGGTCAGGTCTTCGAAATTATCGTCGTTGATCTGGACCATCGGCGCGTTGGCGCAGGCGCCAAGGCATTCGACTTCGGTCAGCGTGAACAGGCCGTCGGGCGTCGTCCCACCCTTGACCAGCCCGCGATTCTTGCAGGCGGCGAGCACATCGTCCGACCCGCGCAGCATGCAGGGCGTCGTCCCGCAAACCTGGACATGGAAACGGCCGACCGGCGCGAGATTGTACATCGTGTAGAAGGTCGCGACCTCATAGGCGCGCATATAGGGCATGCCGAGTTGGGCGGCGACATATTCGATCACCGGCACAGGCAGCCAGCCCTGCGTCTTCGTCTCCGCGCCCACCTGCCGCTGGGCAAGATCGAGCAGCGCCATCACCGCCGAGGCCTGACGGCCAGCGGGATAGCGCGCGATATACATCGCGGCGGTCTTGGCGTTTTCCGCCGTCCAGGCGAAATCGCTCCACTTGGCGCGGGTTTCGGCTTCACTGGGAATGTGGGGTACTTCAGCCATGGGATTGCCCTTGGGCGGCCCAATGGAAACCGGCCCACAGCGCCGCGACTATCAGAGCAGCCGGAACGCTAAAGTAAAATGCCTGAACTGCCTCATCGCCGCCCGGCCTTTTGGAGACAGCAAACGCGATCACGCCAACAGTCAGAAGGCCAGCAATCACGCTCAAAATTATGCTCGAATATCCCGATACAAACTTGCGAATGACGAACCACAGGATGCCGCTGAACAAGACAACTTGGACGCATTGCTGAAGCAAAAGGAGAAGGACCGATCTCAACGGTCACACTCCCCGAACACGATATCGAGCGCGCCCAAAATCGCCGTCGTATCCGCCAGCATGTGCCCCCGGCTCATGAAATCCATCGCCTGCAAATGCGAAAATGCCGTCGGGCGGATCTTGCAGCGATAGGGTTTGTTGCTCCCGTCGGCGACCAGATACACACCGAATTCGCCCTTGGGGCTTTCGGTCGCGACATAGACGCTGCCCGCGGGCACATGGAAGCCCTCGGTATAGAGCTTGAAGTGGTGGATCAGCGCTTCCATCGACTGCTTCATCTCGGCCCGCTTGGGCGGGGAAACCTTGCGATCGTCGCTGCAGATCGGGCCTTCGGGCATGTCCTTCAGGCACTGTTTCATGATGCGGGCCGACTGGCGGACTTCCTCGACGCGGACCATGAAGCGATCATAGCAATCGCCCTTGGTGCCAACGGGAATATCGAATTCCATCCGGTCATAAACATCATAGGGCTGCGATCGGCGGATATCCCAGGGAATGCCCGCGCCCCGGATCATCGGGCCGGAAAAGCCCCATTTGAGCGCGTCTTCCTTGGAAACGACCGCGATATCGACATTGCGCTGCTTGAAGATGCGATTGTCGGCAACAAGGCTGATCGCATCCTCGAACAGGCGCGGCAGGCGCGTGTCGAGCCAGTCGGCAATGTCGGTCAGCAGCTTCAACGGCACATCCTGATGCACCCCGCCGGGGCGGAACCAGGCCGCATGCATCCGCGCGCCCGACGCACGTTCGAAGAAATTGAGGCAATCCTCGCGGATCTCGAACATCCACAGATTGGGCGTCATCGCACCAACGTCCATGACGTGTGAGCCGAGATTGAGCATGTGATTGCAGATGCGCGTCAGCTCGGCAAACAGGACACGCAGATATTGGGCGCGGAGCGGCACTTCGAGATCGAGCAGCTTCTCGATCGCGAGCACATAGCTATATTCCATCGCGAGCGGAGAGCAGTAATCGAGCCGGTCGAAATAGGGCAGCGCCTGGAGATAGGTCTTGTACTCGATCAACTTTTCGGTGCCGCGATGAAGCAGGCCGACATGCGGATCGAGCCGTTCGACGATCTCGCCATCGAGTTCCATCACAAGGCGCAACACGCCGTGCGCCGCCGGATGCTGCGGCCCGAAATTGATCGTGTAATTGTGGATCTGTTCATCGCCAGTGGTCGGGGCGACGTCCTGAACGAGGCTCATTTCGCGTCCCCCTTCTCATCGCCGGGAAGGATATAGTCCGCGCCTTCCCAAGGGCTCATGAAATCGAAACTGCGGAAATCCTGCGCCAGCTTCACCGGCTCGTACATCACCCGCTTATGCTCTTCGGAATAGCGCAGCTCGACAGTGCCGGTCAGCGGGAAATCCTTGCGCTGCGGGTGGCCGGTGAAGCCATAATCGGTCAGAATGCGGCGCAAATCCTTGTTGCCCTCGAACAGCACGCCATACATGTCGAACACTTCACGCTCGAGCCAGCCAGCGACCGGCCAGATGCCCGTGACCGATGGCACGGGCTGATCCTCGTTCGTCCAGACATGCACCCGCACGCGGTGGTTCTTCGTCACGCTGAGGAGGCAATAGACCACTTCGAAGCGCGGATCGCGATCCGGCCAGTCGACGCCCGCAATCTCCATCAGCTGCTGATAATCGAGCGTATCGCGCAGCTGCATCATGCAGCCGAGCAGTTCCTCGCGCTTCACGGTCAGCGCAATTTCGCCATTGGCCTCGACCGCATCGATCAGGTCATCGCCGAGCGCCTTGCGCGCCGCTTCGATCACGCCTTCGTTCGACGCGTAGCAGGGTGCGGAATGGCTCACCGTTCGACCGTCCCGACGCGGCGGATTTTCCGCTGCAGCTGCATGATGCCATAGAGCAGCGCCTCGGCGGTCGGCGGGCAGCCGGGGACGTAGATATCCACCGGCACGATCCGGTCGCAGCCGCGCACGACGCTGTAGCTATAGTGATAATAGCCGCCGCCATTGGCGCAGCTGCCCATCGAGATCACATATTTGGGATCGGACATCTGGTCATAAACACGGCGAAGCGCCGGGGCCATCTTGTTGCAGAGCGTGCCGGCAACGATCATCACGTCCGACTGGCGCGGTGAGGCGCGCGGGGCGGCGCCGAACCGCTCCAGATCGTAACGCGGCATGTTCACATGGATCATCTCGACCGCGCAGCAGGCAAGGCCAAAGGTCATCCACCAGAGCGAGCCGGTGCGCGCCCACTGGAACAATTCCTCGGTGCCGACGACAAGGAAGCCCTTGTTCGACAGTTCGTCGTTCAGCCCGTTGAAGAAGCTTGCCTCCGGCAAGGTGCCGGGAGGAGGTGCTGAGAGTTCTACTCCCATTCGAGCGCTCCCTTCTTCCAGGCGTAAACCAGCCCGAGGACCAGTTCGAAGAGGAAGATCATCATCGCCACCCAACCGGCCCAGCCGATATGCTTGAGGCTGACGGCCCAGGGAAAAAGAAAGGCCGCTTCCAGATCGAAGACGATGAAAAGGATCGCGACGAGATAAAAACGCACGTCGAACTGCGCGCGGCTGCCTTCGAACGCGGGAAATCCACATTCATATTCGGTCAGCTTTTCCGGCGTCGGGTTATGCGCGCCAGTAAAGCGCGCGGCGATCATCGGCAGGAAAACAAAGGCGGAAGACAGAACCAGCGCGATCGCCAGGAACAACAGGATCGGCAAATATCCGGCAGCGACCGAAGACATGGTTCCAACTTTCCCTATTCCCGGCCCGAACGGTCCGGATTCGGGGCGGCTTTAGGCGAGCCGGGGCCTGTTCGCAAGCGCGAGAAGCGCAATTCGGGGCTGTGATCGGCATCATAGCGCCGAAGCTGAAACATGGTGATTTCTTACAAGACAGAATCGCGCTATCGAGGCAGTGTTTCGTTCACACGGCGGCAGGGATTGTCGAGCTTGAAACTGGGGGAAATGATATGAAGAAGATTGCAATTGCAGCGGCGGCCCTGTTCGCCTTTTCCGGCACGGCACATGCCCAGATGGTGCGGGCACAGGACCCGTCCTCGGTCTCTCGCGCGCTTCAGGGCGCGGGCTACAAGGCCGAAATGACCAAGGACGATACCGGCGATCCCCTGATCCGCAGCACCTCTTCGGGCTCCAACTTCGCCATCTTCTTCTTCGGCTGCACAAAGAACGTCGATTGCCGGACGATCCAGTTCTTTGCCGGTTACGATCGCGACAAATCACCTTCGCTCAGCCAGATGAACGATTGGAACAGCAAGAAGCGCTTCGGCCGGGCCTATCTATCGGACAAGGGCGCCGCGCGGATCGAGATGGATGTCGATCTCGACGATGGCGGGATCAGCACCAAATTGTTCGAGGACAATCTCGAATTCTGGGTGCTGCTGATGGCCCAGTTCGAAAAGCACATCGACGGCTGAACTATCGAGGCCGGTCGCGCGACGGCAGTTCGCGCGGCCTTGGCCCGGCCGGCAAGGCGATGGCGCGGATCGTGGTTTCGCGCGCCGGCGCTATCGACTTGCCCGCCGCGTCGAACCGGTCCCACTGGGAATCCGCGACATAGACGAGTCGCCGCTCGACAATCGTCCCAAGCGTGGGATCGCCCGGCCCTGTCGGAGTGGTGAGCAGCTCTTGCGAAACCGCGCCGCTCGCGTCGAACGTCAGGCGAACGATCTTGCGGCCGTCGCCATTGATAATGGCGATCAGGGCATCGCCATCGCGGATCAGCCCGTCTATTCCCTTGACGGCAGCGACCAGCGTCGCGGCCTTGGGCTTTTTAAGGTCAACGCGGAAAAGCCCGCGGCCATAGTCCGCGACATAGAGTGTGCGCCCGTCGCGCGAGACGGCCAGCCCCTGGGCGCTGCGAAATGTCGCCGGCGGAACGAGCGGGGCCAGTTCGGTACAATCGGGCTTGCAGAAATAGACGCCGCCGACTGCGCCATCGCTCACATAAACGCTGCCGTCTGGGCCAACGGCCACATCGCCGGGCTGGGCCTGAGTTTCGCCCGCCGGCAGGCCGACCTTGGCAACCGGCTCAAAGCCCTGGCTGGCAACCCCGATCAGGCCGCGAAAGCCGGTCTTGTTGCGCGTTGGCCCGGCAATGCCGCTTGCCATCCAGAGAATGCCGCGCCTCTGATCGATCGCCATGCCGAACAGGCCGGCGGTGCTGTAGGGAAGCACGGCGCGGCGCCAGCGATCGCCTTCGCGCACGAGCAAGGCCCCATCCTCGACCGCGCTTGCGAACATCTGCTGGCTGCGATTGTCCCACGCCACGCCTTCGACAAGGCCGAACTCGGCGGGAATCGTTGTTTCCGGAACATCGGCCGCAGCCAGCGCCAGCAGCGCAAGCACCGCGATCCATCTCACCGGAGCGCGCCAGCCACCAGCTTGTGAAGCTTCGAGTGCATCGCATCGTTGCCTGCGAGGAATTCGCTGCGATCCATCGCCCGGTCGCCCCCGCGGAAATCGGTGACGAAGCCACCTGCCTCTCGCACCAGCAACATTCCGGCCGCCACATCCCAGGGCTGGAGGTCGGATTCCCAATAGCCGTCGAACCGACCGGCAGCGACCCAGGCAAGGTCGAGAGATGCCGCACCATAACGGCGTATGCCCGCGACATTTGGCGCGACGGCACCAAAAATCCGCGTCCATTGGGCAAAATCGCCATGCCCCATGAACGGAATACCGGTTGCGATCAGTGCTTCGCTCAAATCGCGGCGCGCAGAGACCCGCAAGCGCTGGTCCTGAAGCCAGGCGCCCCTTCCCTTTTCGGCCCAAAAGCTCTCATCGGTCAGGGGCTGGTAGACAAGCCCGGTCGTGATTTCGCGTTTGCCATTGGGCATCGGTTCCTCAACCGCGATCGAAATGGCGAAATGGGGCAGCCCGTGGAGGAAGTTCGACGTGCCATCGAGTGGATCGATGATCCAGCGCGGCTTGTTCGGGTCGCCGGGAATCTCGCCAGCCTCCTCGAGCAGGAAACCCCAATCGGGCCGCGCGTGGAGAAGTTCGTCGTATAGGGTTCGTTCGGCACGCTGATCGGCCTTCGACACGAAATCGGCCGGTCCCTTGCGGCTGACCTGCAGGTGCTGGACCTCGCTGAAATCGCGACGCAGCTTCGCGCCCGCCTTGCGCGCGGCGCGGTCCATGACGGTCAACAGGCCGGAATGCGAGACCATTTGGCTATTCCGCCCGCTTTACATAGGCCTGTTCATAGACATCGACGACGATCCGCGTCCCCGCGCCGATATGCGGCGGGACCATGATGCGCACCCCGTTGTCGAGGATGGCCGGCTTGTAGGACGAAGAGGCAGTCTGGCCTTTCACCACCGCATCCGCCTCGACGATCAGCGCTTCGATCGTGTCGGGAAGCTGGACCGAGATCGGACGGTCTTCCCAAAGCTCCATCACGACATCCATCCCGTCCTGAAGGAATGCCGCCGCATCGCCAAGAATGCCCGCGTCGAGCGAAACCTGTTCATAGGTTTCCTTGTCCATGAAGGTCAGCGTATCGCCCTCGGCGAAGAGGAACTGGAAATCCTTGGTGTCGAGCCGCACTTTTTCAAGCGTTTCGGCAGACCGGAAGCGGACATTGTTTTTCCGCCCGTCGATCAGGTTCTTCATTTCGACCTGCATATAGGCCCCGCCCTTGCCCGGCTGGGTATGCTGGATCTTCACCGCGCGCCAAAGCCCGCCTTCATATTCGAGGATGTTGCCGGGACGAATCTCGACCGCGTTGATTTTCATGATTCACCTGATGGGATTGAAAGAGCCGGGCGCGCCATTAGCGGTTGCGCGCGAAAGGGGCAAGCGGGCGGATTCCGTTGGACCTCGCATCGGGTTCGTCCTAACCTCCCCACCATCCGGTTTCGTTGCTTGACAGTACGCGTTGCGTCGTCACGAAAATGGGAGAGACTTCATGATCAGGATCGTCCTTGCGGCCGCCTTGGCTGGCGCCGCGATTGCATCGCCATTGGCCGCGCAGAACGCCGCGCCGACACGGAGCATCGTCTCCATCTACCGTGCCGCACCGGGGCACCAGCTTGCCTTGCTCAAATGGTTCGCACAGCAGGACGAGGCAGGCAAGGCAGCGGGCGTCCCAGCATCACAGCTCTATATTCACCAGGATGGGGCAAGCTGGGATTTCGTGCTGATCCAGGCGGACACAACCAAGGCGCAGGACGACGCAATCGAAGCGGCCCAGAAAAAGATGGGGTACGCGACTGGACCGATGGCGGGCCTTGAGTTGCGCCAGCATATTGCCGAGCATAGCGACACCTTTGCCGCCGGGCCGACGACGGCCGCAGACTGGCTCAAGCGCCTGGGCCAATAGCGCGCACGCCCAGCCTATTCGATGCTCATGAACGGCGGATCGGCGATCTGCTGGCGGGATTCGTTCATCAACCGGCCCCAATCTGCCGAGAGCTGCTTGAAATAGGCGTCGTTCTCAAGGATGCGGCGCCGGATGACTGGCTTTGAGCGATCCGCCGGGATGACAATGAGATCGAACGGCAGGCCGACCGACAGGTTCGATCGCATCGTCGAATCGAACGATATCAGCCCCACCTTCACGGCTTCGTCGAGCGTGGAGTCCCAATGCAGCGCGCGGTCGAGGATCGGCTTGCCATATTTGAGTTCGCCGATCTGCGCGAAAGGGCTGTCCGGCTGGCATTCGATGAAATTGCCTTCGGAATAGACCAGATAGAGCGTCAGCGGCCCATCCCCGATCCGGCCGCCGAGGAGGAGGGACACTTCCGCGTTTATGCCGGTTCCATCGAGTGTCCGCTTGATCTCATGGCGCGCATCGACCAGCGCCTCACCCACGAGCTGCGCCACACGGAACATCGTCGGCATGATTGCGACGGTTCGCCTGGGGTCGTCTTCCTCATCCGGGTCGAGGCCTTCGGCCAGCATCGAAAGCATCGACTGAGTCACCGAAAGGCTGCCCGCCGACGCGCAGACGATCAGCCGGTCTCCGTCATCGGCCAGGATATGCAGCTTCTTGTAGGTGGAGATATTGTCGATCCCGGCATTGGTTCGGGTGTCCGAAATGATGACGAGCCCGGCTTCGGGCAACATTCCTACGCAATATGTCATGGCCAGGATTGCCTCTGTCAGCCCGGATCGGTGCGCCGCGAGCCTATTCCTGTGTCTGGCTCATCGCAACCCGCACTTCGACATCGAGTTCCTCGATGCCGCCGCCACGCCGGGTGCCGGAGAGCGGCGTCGAATCCCCCGCGTCGAGCCCGACCGCGACGCGCACGTAGCTGTCGCCGGGCGACCGTCCGGTCGAAGGGTCGAAGGCAATCCAGCCCGCTCCCTCGATGAAAAGCTCCGCCCAGCAATGCGCCGATTTGTGGCTGCCCGCATTCGGGCCGTCCAGACAATGCCCGGAGACCAGCCTTGCCGGATATCCGCTGGCCCGGGCCGCAGCGAGCAATACATGCGCACAATCGCGCACGCTGCCGCGGCCTTCAGCCAGCACTTCGGCGGCAGTTCGCGTCTTGGGCGTACGCCCCGACTCCGCTGTCACGGTGTTGTGGACTGCCGCATTCAGCGCCAGCGCCCGCTCGAAACTGGATTCTCCCATGCCGGCAAGCGCCAGGACCGCTTCATCGGCAAGGGTGAGCGGCGTCGCGCGCGTGAAGAAGAGCGGCGGCAGCGGCTCCAACGTCCCTTTCACACGCCCCGCAAGATCGTCTGTCAGCACATCGCCCCGAACCATGATCGACACCGCATCGACCGGGCCGTCGACATAGAGCATCGTCGTGATGTTCCCGTAACCGTCGCGCCCTTCGCGCAATCGCGCATCGCAATCGACATCGATTCGCCAGTCGATCACGGTCTGCCCGCCAAAGTCGAGCGGCGTCATCCGCAAAAGCTGGACGACGCGCGCCTGTGGTTCGCTGAAATGATATCGCGTCCGGTGATCGATCGTCAGTCGCATCAATAGAACCTGAACTGCCGGCCGATCGCTGCGTCAAGCGCCGCATTGGATTCGAGGAAATCCTCCAGATATTCGTGAAATCCCGCCGCGACGATGTGATCGATCGTGGCGCTGCCGAATTCGGCATGCCTCTCCCGAGCCAGGCGATCGGCTTCGCCCTGGCTGCCGGTTTCCTTCCCGATCCCGGCCAGGTGCTGGACCACTTCCTCTCCACATGCCGCCAAGGAACGCGGTAGCTCACGCCGCAGGATCAGGAGCTCGGTCACCAGCCAGGGCTTCAGCCCTTCGCGGTAAAGCCAGCGATAGGCGTTCACCGCGGAGACCGTCTGGAGGATCGTCGTCCACTGGTCGCGATCGACCGTTCCGCCGACAGCTTCGCCTTCGGGCAGGAGAATGTGATATTTGACGTCGAGCAGGCGTGCGGTGTTGTCGGCACGTTCGATCGCGGCCCCCAGCCGGATGAACCGGGATGAGGGATTCCTGAGCATCCGCCCGATCGCCCCTTCGAATCCGCGGGTTTCCGCTTCGGCCTGCGCCACGAGGCTCAGCACCTGCTCGGTATCGCCGGGATTGCTCTTGCCATGAAAGAGAAGCCAGGCACGGTTGATCGCGCTCCAGGCTTCGCGCGAAAGCGCCGTGCGGATCGCCTTGGCATTGTCCCGCGCGGCGTTCAGGCAGGACAGCACCGATCCGGGATGACAGACCGAGACGGTGAGGAAGCGCGTCACATTTTGAGGGGTCAAGGCCTGGCCTGTCGCCTCGAACGCCACATCGGCGTCGAGCACCTTCATCGCGCTCAGCCAGGCCGCATCGCCTGCCGGCCGTGTCGACAGCGCATCGAGCCGGAGGGTCGCCTCGACCAGACGCGCAGTAAATTCAGCGCGCTCGACATAGCGGCCCAGCCAGTAAAGGCACGAGGCTGTCCGACTCAGCATCAGCCCGCCCCACCATTGTTCGCAAGGATGAAGCTGTCCTTGGTGCCGCCGCCCTGGCTTGAATTGACGACCAGGGAGCCTTCCTTGAGCGCCACCCGCGTCAGGCCGCCGGGGACGATCTTGACCCGGCCCGGCTGGCTCAGCACGAACGGACGGAAATCGACATGGCGCGGCGCGATGCCCTTTTCGGTGAGGGTCGGCACCGTCGACAGGGCCAGTGTCGGCTGCGCGATATAGCGATGCGGCTCAGCCTTGAGCGCGGCCCGGAATTCCTCGACCTGCGCCCGGCTCGCCATCGGGCCGACCAGCATCCCATATCCGCCCGAGCCATCGACCAGCTTGACGACGAGCTCTTCCAGATTGTCGAGGACATATTTCAGCGCCTGCGGCTCACGGCAGCGGAAGGTCTCCACATTGGGAAGCAGGGCGTCTCCGCCCGAATAATAACGGACGATTTCGGGCATGTAGGAATAGACCGCCTTGTCGTCCGCAATTCCCGTTCCCGGCGCATTGACGATCGTCACATTGCCTGCGCGATACGCCGCGATCAGCCCGGGCACACCGAGCAGCGAATCCGGGCGGAAGATCAGCGGGTCGAGAAAATCGTCGTCGATCCGGCGGTAGATCACATGGACCTGCACCCGGCCCGTGATCGTGCGCATCCAGACCTTGTCATCATCGACTTCCAGATCGGCCGCCTCGACCAGTTCGATCCCGATCGTGTCAGCAAGGAAGCTATGTTCGTAATAGGCCGAATTATAGTGGCCCGGCGTCAGGATGACGCACACCGGATCGCTGCCGCAACCGCGCGGCGCAACCGACTGCATCGTCTCATGAAGGAGGTCGGTATAGCTGTCGACCGGTTCGACCTGATACATCTGGAACAGCTCGGGGCAGAGCCGGATCATCGCCTCGCGATTTTCCAGCATATAGGACACGCCCGAAGGCGTGCGGGCATTGTCCTCAAGCACCCAGAAATCGTCGGGGCCGGTCCGCACCAGGTCGATCCCGCAGATGTGCGACCAGACATCGTGCGGCGGGCGTGAGCCGACAATCTCGGGCCGGAACTGCGGGTTGCGCAGGATCAGGTCTTCGGGAATGATTCCATCTGCGAGGATCTTGCGGGGCCCATATATGTCGGTGAGAAAGGCATTGATCGCCTCGACCCGCTGGACGAGCCCCGCCGAAAGCGAGGACCATTCGGACGCCGTGAAGACGCGCGGAACGATGTCGAACGGGATGATCCGCTCTGCTGCTTCCTCCTCGCCATAGACCGCAAAGGTAATGCCAAGCTGGCGGAACGTGGCTTCCGCCGCTTCCTGGCGGCGTTGCAGTTCGGCAGGCGGGGTTTCATCGAGCCACCGCCCGAGCGCGGCAAATTCGGGCCGCGCGACATTCTCTTCAGAAAAGCCGCGAATCTCGTCGAAAGGACGCCCCATTCACCGAAGACTGCATTGCTTTGGTGCAATGCACAAGAGGGGGTCAGATCAATCCGGCCAACGGGCTGGACGGGTCGGCGTAGAGGCGGCGGCCCATGCGTCCCGCCCGGTAGGCGAGGCGCCCGCTTTCAACGGCCAGTTTCATTGCACGCGCCATCGAAATAGGGTCCTTGGCTTCGGCAATGGCTGTGTTCATCAACACGCCGTCGCAGCCCAGTTCCATTGCGACAGCAGCGTCCGAGGCGGTTCCCACCCCGGCATCGACCAGCACTGGAACGCTTGCGCCTTCGACGATCAGGCGGATCGTCACACGATTCTGGATGCCGAGCCCCGATCCGATCGGTGCGCCAAGCGGCATGATCGCGACGGCTCCCGCTTCCTCGAGCTGCTTGGCCGCGATGGGATCATCGACGCAATAGACCATCGGCTTGAAGCCCTCATTCACCAGTACCTCGGTGGCCTTCAGCGTTTCGCGCATGTCGGGATAGAGCGTGCGGGCCTCTCCGAGCACTTCGAGCTTCACCAGATCCCAACCGCCGGCCTCGCGCGCCAGCCGCAACGTCCGGATGGCGTCGTCGGCCGTGAAGCAGCCTGCGGTATTGGGCAGGTAGGTGTATTTCTTCGGATCGATGAAATCCGTCAGCATCGGCGCCTTCGGATCGGACACATTGACCCGGCGTACGGCCACCGTGATGATCTCCGCGCCCGAGGCTTCGAGCGCCGCTGCATTCTGCGCGAAATCCTTGTATTTGCCAGTGCCGACGATAAGCCGCGAATTGAAGGTCCTTCCAGCGACGGTCCAGCTGTCCGCCTGCCCGCCGCCGACGAAATGGACAATCTCGATCCGGTCTCCATCGCCTATCCTGACATCGGCCAGCGCCGAACGCGGGACGATTTCGAGATTGCGCTCGACCGCCACCTTTTTCGGATCGAGCCCGATTTCGGCGGCAAGGTCGGCAATCGTGCTGCCAGGCCGGATGCTGCGGGGTTCGCCGTTCAGGATGATTGAGAGCATGGGCTTGGGGACTCGTTCTTGGCCTTTTCGGTTGCAGCCCATATAGGGGGCGGGCAACACCCCGCAACCGGAACCGCTGCAAAATGCCTGAACTGCCTGTCGTCTATGTCCTGAACGGCCCCAACCTGAACCTGCTGGGGACGCGCGAGCCCGAGATATACGGCAGCGACACGCTTGATGACATTGCCGGCCAGCTGGAAGACCAGGCACGCGGGCTCGGCCTGACGATCGACATGCGGCAATCCAATCATGAGGGGCACCTGATCGACTGGCTGCACGAGGCAAGCTCGCGCGGCGCAAAGGCCGTGCTGCTGAACGCGGGCGGATACACGCACACCTCGATCGCGCTTCACGATGCGATCAAGTCGATCAAGGTTCCCGTCATCGAGGTCCACCTGTCGGACCCGATGAAGCGGGAGCCTTTCCGGCATATCAGCTATGTTGGCATGGCGGCAAAAGGCAGTTTCGCCGGTTTCGGCGCCAAATCCTATGCGCTGGCGCTGGACGCGGCCGCCAAGCTCTGACAATGGCAACCCAACAGAATAATTTGGGGGTTCAATGACCGAGAAATCAGGTGTCATGCAGGTCGATCTGAAGCTGGTCCGCCAGCTAGCCGAACTGCTCGATGAAACCGCACTGTCGGAAATCGAAGTGGAAGACGGCGGGCGCAAGATTCGCGTCGCCCGCACGGTGACGGGCGTTGCCGTGGCCGCGCCCGTTGCCGCTCCGGCTCCAGCCGCTGTGCCTGCTGCACCCGCAGCGGCGGCGGCCGCCCCCGTCGGCGATCATCCCGGCACCGTCAAATCGCCGATGGTTGGCACGGCCTATCTTACTCCCGAACCCGATGCGGCGCCCTTCGTCACGGTCGGCTCTGCCGTGAAGGAAGGCGATACGCTCCTCATCATCGAAGCGATGAAGGTGATGAATCCGATCGTCGCGCCGCGCGGCGGCAAGGTGACGCAGATTCTCGTCGGCAGCGGCCAGCCCGTCGAGTTCGATCAGCCGCTGGTCGTCATCGAATAATGACCATCGAAAAGCTGCTCATCGCCAATCGCGGTGAAATCGCCCTTCGCATTCACCGGGCTGCGCACGAAATGGGGATCAGGACGGTTGCGGTGCATTCCACCGCAGACGTCGATGCGATGCATGTCCGGCTGGCGGACGAGGCCGTATGCATCGGCCCGCCACCTGCCAAGGACAGTTATCTGAATATCCCCGCGATCATATCCGCGGCGGAAATCAGCAATGCCGACGCGATCCACCCCGGCTACGGATTCCTGTCCGAAAACGCGCGCTTTGCGGAGATCGTCGAGGAACACAAGATTGCGTTCGTTGGCCCCAAGCCGGAGCATATCCGGACGATGGGTGACAAGGTCCAGGCCAAGAAGACGGCCGGCGCCTTGGGCATGCCGCTGGTTCCGGGCTCCGATGGCGCGATCGACGATGTCGATGAAGCGAAAAAGATCGCCAGGGATATCGGCTATCCGGTGATCATCAAGGCCGCGTCGGGCGGCGGCGGCCGCGGCATGAAAGTCGTCAATTCCGAGGCCGAACTCGAAACCCAGATGCAGCAGGCCGGAACGGAGGCCAAGGCGGCATTCGGCGATGCGACAGTCTATCTCGAAAAATATCTCGGCAATCCGCGCCATATCGAATTCCAGATCTTCGGCGATGGCAATGGCAATGCGATCCATCTGGGGGAGCGCGATTGCTCGCTCCAGCGCCGCCACCAGAAAGTGCTGGAGGAGGCCCCCTCCCCCGTCATCTCGTCCGAGGAACGGATGCGGATGGGCGGGATCGTTTCCAAGGCGATGGCCGATATGGGCTATCGCGGCGCAGGGACGATCGAATTCCTGTGGGAAGACGGGAAATTCTACTTCATCGAAATGAATACCCGCATCCAGGTCGAGCATCCGGTGACGGAAATGATCACCGGCTTCGATCTGGTCCGCGAACAGATTCGCGTTGCAGAGGGCAAGGGGCTTTCGGTCACGCAGGACGTTCTCGAATTCCGTGGCCATTCGATCGAATGCCGGATCAATGCGGAAGATCCGCGCACATTCGCGCCCTCGCCGGGGCCCGTGAACTATTACCATCCGCCCGGTGGGATGCATGTTCGGGTCGATAGCGGTCTTTACGCGGGCTATCGCGTGCCGCCATATTATGACTCGATGATTGCCAAGCTTATCGTTTATGGTCGCACGCGCGAAAGTTGCATGATGCGGATGCGTCGCGCACTTGAGGAAATGGTGGTAGACGGGATCAAGACCAACATTCCGTTGCATCAGGAACTCTTGCGTGCCCCGGACGTTATCGATGGCAATTATACGATCAAATGGCTCGAAGACTGGCTTGCCGAAAAGGCGGGAGGCTGAATTTCCATGGCAGTGAAGACGGCGGCGATTGTTGCAGGCATGGGGCTGGCTCTGGCCGCTCCGGCGCTGGCCGAAAAGCAGACGCAGTCGGCCCCTGTCGACCTTGTTCCGCCCGCCCTGCAAACACCGGCGCCGCCCCAGAAGACAGCCCCGAGCGTGCCCGTGGCGGCTCCGGTGCCAATCCAGCCGCCTGCCCCTGTTCCGGCCCAGCCTGCGCCTGCCTGGACGATCGGCAACGCCTCGGCCTTGCTGGTCTTCATCCAGGGCGTCGGCTCGCGCGGCCTCAATCCGGTCGACTATGGCCCCGACGCGCTTCAGGCCGCGATCAAGGCTGGCGAAGGAATTGCGCTCAACGACGTCGCGACCTCGGCCTTCACAAAACTTCTGGTTGACCTGCGCGACGGGCGGACGCCCTACCCTGCGCGCGTCCAGTGGTTCATCAAGGACCCAGATGCCACCAATTTCCCGACCGATGTTCTGTTGCGCCAGGCGCTCGACGGCCATGATTTCGAAGCCGTGTTTTCATCGGTTGAGCCGACGCATCCCGACTATGCAGCGCTGAAAGCGGCGCTTGCCGTGACCAAGGATCCAGCGCGCCTTCAGATCATCAAGGCCAATATGGACCGCTGGCGCTGGCTGCCGCACGATCTGGGCAAGCGCTATGTCTATGTGAACGTGCCCGAATATATGGTCCGCGTCGTCGGCAAGGGAAAGAATATCGCCACCTATCGCGCGATTGTGGGCGCACCCAAGACCGCGACGCCGCAACTCGATGCAAGCGCGATCGGGATGATCATCCATCCGACATGGACGATCCCGCAGAGCATCATCAAGGAAAGCGTCGGCGCGCTGATCGCGAACAATCCGGGGGCCGCGCGGGCGCGAGGCTATACCTGGACGGGCAGCGGCAAGAATCTCTCGGTCGTCCAGAAATTCGGCCCCGGCAATTCGCTCGGCATGATGAAGATGGACATGCCCAACCCGCACGCCATCTTCCTGCACGACACGCCAGCCCGCAGCCTGTTCGAGCGCCCCGTCCGCGCCCTGAGCCACGGCTGCATCCGCACCGACCGCGCGGTCGAGTTCGCGATCCTGATGTCGATCCTGCAGGCCGATTTCGATCCGCACGCGGCCGCCAGCCTGTTCAAGCGCGGCCTGAATGACCGGATTCCCTTCACCGATCCGGTGCAGGTCTTCATCAACTATTTCACGATGGCGAGCAACGGCGACGGCAAGCTCAACAGTTTTGCGGACATCTACGGGCGCGACGCCCCGGTGATCGCCTCCTTCGCGCAGCCAAGGCAGGACAAGGTGGTGCAGGCGCCCGCCGTAATCGTCCCGATCGAGGCGCCGGGGGCTTAGGTGCCTGCGTTCAAGCTCGATCTTCCACGCCATAACGACTCAATACATCTTCAAGGCCGGTGGACGCACTGCGCCCAGCCTTCAGGTCGGTGAGCCGTTGTTCGGCAAGGTAGCGATCTTCCAGATCGTCAAGATGCTGGAGAATCGCCTGACGCGCATAGAAACTCTTGGTGCGCCCCGTCACCTTTGCAAGATTTGCAAGCCGCGCTTCAATCTGGGCGGGCAATCTGATGGCAAGCATGATGGGAGTCTCCGTTGGCGTGCTATACATGTCTAGCAAATCGACGCTTCGTTCAATGCCCGGCCGCTTTCGAGACTCCCCGGTTCGTCGCAATACCGGGCCGTTTCCCAGCTTTCGCGGGGGAAAGATTCCGAAAAGCAACGGCATTATACAGCAAGCGCACCAAGGCCATCGGGCGCTTTGCCGCGCCGCGCGGCTAGCCGTTGTGGACTCTGAGCCGAATATCAGGAACAAGCTGAGCCGGGGAAATTTACAGCGGTATTTCTGATACAATGCCTAGAAGCGATTGGGGTATCGTCGGTGCAGCTTTAGTCGCGCTTGCCATCATGGCAAGCGCTGCCGGATTGTGGCTCTACAGTGACACAAACCGGCTTCAGCTAGCTTATGAGCATCGTGCCGAACAGAGCGCCGATGAATATGCTCAAAGAGCCTACGTACGCATACAGCGGATATGCGCTTCAATGCCGCTGCCTGACAAGCAACAATGCATACGCGAGGAAAGCCAAATTTACCGCGATGGACAGCGCAACGAATACGATCTTGAAGCCCAGCTCGTAACGTCCGCTTGGACGCGCTCCATGGGAATAGCCGCCATAATCGGAATGGTTGCCAGTTTGATCGGCGTTGGATTGGTGCTCATCACATTCCGAGCGACAAGGCATGCCAATGACATCGCCAAAGATACCGCGAAACAGCAACTTCGCGCCTATGTTGGAATCCAAGAGATTCTTGCGGACCTCTCTCAAACTTATAACAACTGGCGATTGTCCGTCGTGTGGGTAAATGCCGGGCAAACACCCGCGTACAACGTCATATCCGGTTTTCATTGGAAAGTCGGAACGGCTGTGGAGCTTAACGAATTCGATTTTCCCGATCAGAATAGGCTTGCCGGTGTGACGTCTATTGCACCCGGCCAAACTCTGGTTAGCAGTACTCGCGAGACCCTGAGCCTTGATCGCGCTAGGGAAATCCTCAAGAACCGCGTTCATGCAGTTTGCTGGGGCTGGATTGAATATTCTGATACCTATCCCGACAGCCCTCGGCGACGCACTGAATGCGCGTTCACGATAGGCATTAGAAACATTTCCCACGTGCCTCAGGTCGAAATAGGGTTCTTGTCGCACAATAAGCACAACGGCATGGATGACAACTGCATGCACCCCGCTCGCGAGTGGGACAGCGAGACTAACCAGCCAAAAGACCGCACTTAGACTAATCACGTGCCGCTAGCGCCGGCGCTCTCCCCCTTGGTGCGTTTGCTACATAATGCCGATAATTCTCGCTTTCCTACTCGGCGATTTTCTGGTTCCGTTCCTTCTCGCGAGACATTTCTCTCGCAGGAACGAAGGAGTGTCGAGGCGTGGTATTTGCAGCGTCGATCCGGGGCTTGGTGGGGTCCGTCGCGGTCTCATTGCGCCCTGTGCGTCGCCGTTCGTGCCAACGATGGAATGGCACGTTTCAACGACAAAAGCCGGGCTCAGGACACTCTCAACTTTGTCCGGCGAAACTGGACAGTTTTCGGGCATCGCTTTTGGGTTCCCGCGATTGCGGGATGGGCGGGAAAGGAAGGGCCAGTCCGCTAAATCTTGTCGGAGAAAATCAGCCGTCCGGGCCCAAGCCGCGCGATGATCTGCATCAGGTCGTCTTCGGGAAAGGCAAAGCATCCGTCGCTGCGGCCGAGCTTGCCCCATTTGTCGATCATGTCGGGATTGGCATACCAGGCGCCGTGAACCACGATCGCGCGCGCCTCGGCGTTGCTGTTGTCCGGATCGAGCCCATAGAGGCGCATCGAGTTTCCGTGGATTCCCTCATACCAGGTGTGCGTCAGGAAGGCGCCGCGCGACGAGGCAAACGATTCGAACTCGTTCGAGAAGCGGCGGACCACGCCTTCATGTTCGGGATCGGAACCGCGCCCGTGCGCAACGAGGAACGGGCGAACCGTTCCGGCAACCATATCGACCACGAAAAACCGCGGTTCGTTGGACGGGCGGCTGAAATCGGCAATGCCAACCGTATCGCGCAGCCAGATGGTCGATTGGTTCCGGGTGAGTTCGCGGTGCGCGATCATGCGCAGCCGGTCTTCATCGACCGTCGCAAGCGCACGCGTTGGCAGCATGGCCAGCGCGGCCGTCCCAGCCACGAATTGTCGACGATTAACAATCATCCCGTCATCGCGCTCCACATCAATCGTGGTTCCGATATAGACCCTTTATACACCAAAAAGAATCAGTTTTCCGTTAAAAAAGGTCCACACGCATGAAAGCCACGATCTGGCACAATCCCAATTGCGGCACCTCGCGCAAGACTCTGGCGATCCTTGAAGAGACAAAAGGTGTCGAATTGGCGGTGATTGAATATCTGAAGACGCCGCCGACGGTCGAAAAACTGCGCTCATTGTACGAACGCGCGGGAATCGCCCCGCGACAGGGATTGCGCACCAGAGGCTCGCCTGCCGAGGAAATGGGTCTTCTCGACGCCGATGATGAAACCATCCTGCAGGCCATGGCGCGCGAGCCGATCCTGATCGAAAGGCCGCTGGTCGAAACCGAAAAAGGCGTTCGCCTATGTCGCCCGCAGGATCTGGTTCGTGAGATTCTCTAGGTCTGGAGGAACCAGCGCTCGGTCCCTTCAAGGCCGAGCGCGGTCAGCTTTCCACTCGCATAAGCACCGGTATCGATGCCGATGCGGTTCGCCCGCACATCGGCTTCTTCCGTGATCGAATGACCGTGAACGACCATCATGCCATGATCGCCCTCAAAGTCGGTAAATTCGCGCCGGATCCAGCGCAGGTCGCTTGTGCGCTGCTCTTCGATGGCGTCGCCGGGCCGGATGCCGGCATGAACGAAAAGATAGTCGCCCGCGATGATCCAGTCATCGGCCCGCTTGAGAAAGGCGATATGGCTTTCCGGAACATGCGCGACGAACATTTCGAGCAAGTCGTCGATATCCGCCTCGTCATATCTGGACTCGTCAACGCCATAGCTAAGCATGGTTTCCCTGCCGCCCACGCGATTGATCAGGCCGGCCGAGCGCCGATCCCCGTCCCAGGCGCGGATCAGCAGCTCCTCATGATTTCCGGAAATCAGCCGGACGTCGGCGCTGGCCTTTGCAAGCTGCATCACGCGTTCGATCACACCGCGCGAATCGGGGCCGCGATCGCACAGATCCCCGAGGAAAATGATCTGGGTCCGCACCCGGCTGCGACTGGCATTGTCTTCCTCGATCTGCAGGATCAACTGGTCGAGCAGGTCCAGCCGGCCGTGAATATCGCCGATCGCATAGATGCGCTGCCCCTCCGGCGCCGTCCAGATGCGCGGGGCGATTTCCTCTTTCCGACCAAAAAGCCGCTTGAACACCATAGGTCATCTACTCGAACAGGGGGCGGCGGCGATATAGTCTTCGTTACGGGATTTGACCAGAGTTCAGGCAGGCTCGCGTGCGACCAGTTCGGCAGGATCGATGCCAAGCCGTTCGATATGGGCCCGCATCCGCGGCCAGACCTTGGTCAGGAAAATGTCCCGCTCCTGCACGCGGAGTCGTTCGATGGCCCCCTGGGCAACAAACATGCCGACGCCGCGCCGGACCGTGACATAGCCGTCGTCCTGAAGCGCCTGATATGCCTTGGCGACGGTCAAAGGGTTGGCGCCATGATCGGCCGCGAAGGCGCGGACGGAGGGCAATTGGTCCCCTTCCGCATAATTTCCCTCAAGGATTGCCGCCGCGAGAAGGCCGCGCAACCGGATATAGACAGGGATATCGGCAGAGTCATTTGGTGTCATGTATGCGTAATACACTAAAATCTGCGTCTTGTCAGCCCCCAATCTCACCCGGCCAATGGCTGGCAATCTCGGCAAAAAGGGGCCGGGGGCGCTCGTCCAGGGGCCGGCCCGGCGAGCCGAAAAAGAGGAAGCCCGCTATCCGGTCGCCAGCGCCGGCGAATGCATCCCTGACGGCCTCTGAATAGGCCGCCCAGCCCGTGAGCCAGCTCCCCACAAATCCCAGGGCATGGGCGGCCTGCAGCATCGTCATGCAAGCCGCGCCGGCCGAAAGCTGCTGTTCCCACAGGGGTATCTTCGAATCGGCCACGGGCGTGGAAACGACTACGACAAGCGCCGGAGATTGCCTGGCGAACTGTTCCATCGCCTCAAGCTCGAGCCGCCCGGCATCGGGCTTTTCGGCGCGATAGGCGCTGACGAGCAGATCAGCCAGTGCATCACGCTTGTCCGCGTCCACGACAATGAAGCGCCAGGGCGCCAGCTTGCCGTGATCGGGAACGCGCATCGCCGCGCCGAGGATGCGATCGAGTTGCGCCCGATCGGGGCCGGGCCCGATCATGTCGCGCGGTTTTCCCGAGCGGCGCGTCTCAATCAGGCGGATCGGCGAACTAAGGTCGTTGAAGGTCATGCAAAGGGCCTGGCGATAAGCGATACGAATCATCTGGAACGGTAGCGGCTTTTCCCCGCTTTGCCAGAAATTGAAGCCGCGAATTGGACAGCGAGGCAAGGCCCGGCATGCCGTTCGTCGAATCCTCGGGCCTGTGAGCAGGTAATTTCTGGACGCACCAAATGCCGCCCTTAAGCTTCATCCGCATATTTCTCAGGGGAGGGTTTGATGGATCGCAGGGCATTTCTGGTATCGACTGGAGCCGCAGCCATAACGGCGACGGCAGCACGTGTTACGGCGCAGATGCCCTTGGGTGATGCCCAACTCGATGCGACGTTTGAAAGCATTTTCCAGCGCTTCCTCGACACGTCGCCAGAACTGGTTTCAAGCCTTGGCCTCGACAGGGGGTCGCGTGCGGCCGCGAAATCGCAGCTGGACGACGATTCCGCAGCAGGAACCCAGAAGCGGCTGAGCCTGACCCGAAAGGGGCTTGCCGAACTTGCGCCGTTCAAGACCGCCGCGCTATCCCCGGCGGCCGCGCTCAACCTCGAAGTCGTGAACTATTCGCTCGAACAGCAGACCATTGCGGCGGGGCGGTTCGGATTGGCGTCGGTCGGACGCCCCTATCGTATCTTCCAGCAGGGCGGATCCTATTTCCAGACGCCCGACTTCCTCAATACCGCACATACCATCGGCACCAGCGCGGATTGCGAAGCCTATCTGGCGCGGCTCGAGGCGTTTGCGGCTTCGCTCGATTCCGACAGCACGGTCCAGAAGGAGGAAGCCTCGCGCGGCTATCTCGCACCTGGTTTTTCGCTGGACTTGACCTTGGGACAAATGGCCAAACTGCGCGGACAGGCAGCGACGTCGAGCAGCCTTGTCCAGTCGCTGGCGAAGCGGGCCGCCGCCAGGGGGATTGCTGGCGACTGGGAGGCGCGCGCGACAGCAATTGTCGATGCCAAGGTCTATCCCGCGCTCGACCGGCAGATTGCGCTTATCAAGGCACTGCGCCCGACGACGCATGAAGGCGATGGCCTGTGGCGCGTGCCGCGCGGCGACGAAATCTACGCGGCCGCGCTCAAGCAGTCGACAACGACCGATCTCCCGCCCGACGAAGTGCACCGCATGGGACTGGCACAAGTCGCTGAAATCACCGCCCAGCTTGATACCATCCTGAAGGCGCAGGGCATGGCGGCCGGGACCGTCGGCGCGCGCCTGGCTGCACTCAACGTCAACCCCGACCAGCTTTATTCAGGAACCCCGGAGGGCAAGGCCGCCCTGATTGCCGGTCTGAACGAGGGCGTAAAGGCGATGCATGCCAAACTGCCACAAGCCTTTGCGACCGTGCCGAACACGCCGCTCGAGATCCGTGCCGTACCGGCCGAAATCCAGGACGGCGCTTCGAACGGTTACTACAACCGCGCATCGCTCGACGGTTCGCGTCCCGCCATCTACTTCATCAATCTCAAGGACGTTGGCGATTGGCCCAAATATGGCCTGCCCTCGCTCACCTATCATGAGGGCGTTCCCGGCCATCACCTCCAGATCAGCACCGCGCAGGCGTCGGGCAACATCCCGACCCTGCGCAAGGTGGGCGGCTTCAGCGCCTATAGCGAAGGTTGGGCGCTCTATGCCGAGCAGCTTGCCGATGAACTCGGGGCGTATGCCACGCCGCTCGAACGGGCCGGATATCTCCAGTCATTCCTGTTCCGCGCCGCGCGTCTTGTCGTCGATACGGGCATTCATACCAAGCGCTGGTCGCGCGAACAGGCAACCGACTATATGGTCCGGACGACCGGGTTTGCCGCACCCCGTTCGCAACGCGAGGTCGAGCGCTATTGCACCCAGCCCGGGCAGGCCTGCAGCTACAAGGTCGGCCATGCCGCCTGGGTACGGGCGCGAGCCCGGGCGCAGGAAGCGCTCGGCGCGAAGTTCGATATCAAACAATTCCACGAAATTCTGAAAGAGGGCGCGATGCCGCTCTCCATCCTCGAACGACGGATCGCCGAACGGACAAGGGCTGCATTGTCGGCATCATAGGGCGGCGCCCGGCCCGGCATGCGCGCAAGCGATCAGGAGGACCGGCGCGCGCGGACCTGACGCCGGAGTTGCGACAGCGAGACGCCATAGAGACGGCGGCTCGCGCGCAAGAGGCTCGATGCGTCATGATAGCCTAGACGCTCTGCGATTGCGTCCGCCGTCATCCGCGGGTCGAGCAGCAAATGTTCGAGCCGTTTCTTGTACGACTCGTTCGACAGATCCCTGAAGCTGGTCCCTTCGTCGGTCAGCCTGCGTTCCAGAGTGCGCTTCGAAATGCCAAGCTTGCGGGCGACCTCGACGGCATCGAGGCGACCGCGAGTCATGCTGTCGAGCGTAAGCGATACCTTGGCGGCGATATCGGAATGCGGCCGGCCCTGCGCCGCTGCGAGCTTGCGCAAGGCGCTGAGAAGTGCCGTAAATGGCGCATCGCTGGCTACGGGGGACGTTTGAGGACAGAGCGCCTTGGGAACAACGATGGCGGCGCGACTGTGCCCCCAGGATGCGTTGCCTTCGAACAGCGTCGCGAGGCGTTCAGCATAGGAAGGCGACTCACCTTCGAACTGGTAGCGTATGGTTTCGCTGCCATGCGACAATATGGTCTTTGCGATAGTCTGAAACGCCAGGGCGACAATGCACATGGCCAGTTGCCAGTTTTGTCGGTTGGCCGGGATCAGCAGCTTGACGGTAATGACAATGGTATGCGGGTCTTCAAGCCGGGAAAGCCGGACGACGGGCCAACGGATATGCGCAAATTCGGTCACGATATCGATCGCCGTCCGCAAATCGGGCGCAACCCGCATCGCCATGCCCAGTTCGGAATGGATGTCGGAACTCCAGAGGACCGGCAGCTTCAGAAACCAATCTTCGCCGAACACCGCTGCAATATTGTCGGACAAAGGCCAGATCGCCGAAGCCGGCATCTCGAGATGCGGGTTTTCGAGGTCCTTCGGGCTTACCCCGGTGCCGCTCAGAAGGCGTTCGACCACGTCGGCAGATACATTCAGCACCCGCAATGCCATGCGGAGATGCTGTGTCGGCAAAACGAGAGATTCGCCCCTATGATCGGCCATGGCGGATATTGTCATGTTTTTGGTGCAAATGGAACTGGCAATAAGCGGTTGGATTCGCTCCAAAAAAGATCGGGTAGCAACCAAAGTCGGAATAAGGGTCTGGAATTCGATCCAGCAGCGATTCGGGCGTTGGGAAATAAGGATAACAGGATTTCAAGGGTCTCAGATAACGCCGCTGTGCGATTGCAGGCACCTCTACAAGGCGCCCGTTCGGTGCCAGATTGGCACGACCCCATATCCCAGGCTTCCATCATCCAGACGATGTGCAAATTTCTTCGCGCTCGAGACAGCGTTTTTGGAAACCTGATCTATTCCGATCCGTCCTGGGAAATCATCCTTCTCCTCCACGCGGCACGAACAGAAGGCGTGAAGGTCAGTTTTCCGGAACTGGATCGCGCCCTGTCGGCATCCGCCGAAACCCTGACGCGCTGCCTGACCTTGCTCGAGACCAACGGCCTTGTCCTTCGTGATGGCGGCAATGCCGATAGCCCCTTAACGCTCAGCAACGGCGCCTTGGCGATGATCGAACGATCCTTCGCCGAACTGCCACCGCGCGAAGCCCGTGTTTGGGCAGAACGAACTGACAGAATATGAGTGAAATTGCGTATTTACATTCTTGCTTGTTATGCGAATATTATGTTAGAAAGTTACGCAGTGGTGAGTAACGCGTATCAGTTGAAATATCCGGACAGTTGCGTTCAAAATCCGGTATCTGAAGCACAAGTCATTTTGTGACGGGGGCAAGGATATGGGTCAGATTCACATGTTCAAGGACGATATAAATTTGTCCAGTCTTGGCCTTGATGGCAAAGAGTTGTCGACTTTTGTCAACCTTTTGTCGCGTTTGATCAATACGAGCGCCGAAACGAAAGAAGGCCCAAGAAAGCTTCCCGAGCAGAATCTGACGGCAATCGCCGAGCGCGTGTACCGGGTCCGCCGTCGCCGCGATGCGTTGATGACGGCGCGCTTCGGGGGCGACATCTTCTCCGATCCGGCTTGGGATATCATCCTCGATCTTTATATCCACAACAGCAAGAACCAGGATGTGAGCGTTACCAGCGTGTGCTCCGCATCGATGGTGCCGATCACAACGGCCTTGCGTTACATCACCGTCCTGTCGGAACGCGGCTTGATAGAGCGTTCCAAGAACCCCAAAGACGGCCGCTCCTACCTGTTGCGCCTGACCCCTGAAGCCATCCGGATTGTCGAAGATCTGCTAGCGGATTCAGAGGGTGGACTCGAGGCACGGCCGAACCACGCCGTCGCCTGACGGACGCGGCCAGGGCCTGACACGGCAATACTCGACAGGCCGGGACGCTTTCTGGTAAAACATTGGCGCTAGGTGCCGTTTATCCTGACATGGTTAATCAGGTCAGGACCCGAAAGCGAAACTGCCGGTGACAAAGACGCCGCATAATTCTGGGACGCAAGGCGAGGACGATGCTGAACGCAGATCGGCCGCGCGGGTTACGATGCTGCTGCTCGCGACGATCCGCTATGACGATCTGGATCCTTCTGTAACCTCGCGCGTGCTTGATCTTTCCAATGGAGGCATCCGCACAACCCTGCCCGTCGTCCTTCAGCGCGGGCACCCGGTAACCGTTATCATGAAGGGCGTCGGAGAAGTCCGTGCCAAAATCGCCTGGACCCGCAAGGGTGAGGTCGGGATCAAATTCGACCGGAAGATCGACAAGAGGCTGGTGATCGAGGCCCTGACGGGGGCGCCAGCCGTGTCGCACATCGAATTCGCAAAATCTGCGGTCCCGCGGCCAGGATTCCGCATCCGGTAATCAAGGACATTGCCATGACAAGATATGATTTCGTCGTCCTGGGCAGTGGCCCTGCGGGCCGTCGCGCCGCCATCCAGGCCGCCAAGCTCGGCCATTCGGTGCTGGTGGTGGACAATCGCGCACAGATTGGCGGGGTCTCGGTCCATACCGGGACCGTGCCATCGAAAACGCTCCGCGAAACCGCGCTCAACCTTTCGGGCTGGCGCGAGCGCGGCTTTTACGGGCAAGCCTATCGCGTCAAGCGCGACATCTGCGCCGACGACCTGAGCGCCCGGATCGCGACCACGCTAAAGCATGAAGTCGATGTGCTCGAACTCCAGTTCGCGCGCAACGGAGTCCGCGTGGCCAAGGGTGTGGGTCGTTTCAGGGATTCACACCACATCACCATCACTCACACCGAGAATGGATCGACGCGCGAAGAAACTGTCTATGGCGAACATATCCTGATCGCAGTCGGGACGGCGCCTTATCGCCCTGCTTCGGTTAGTTTCGACGATCGTCACGTCCTCGACAGCGATGCTTTTATCGAAACGCCGCGCCTGCCGCGCAGCCTGACCGTGGTTGGTGCGGGCGTGATCGGCATCGAATATGCAACGATCATGAGCGCACTGGACATTCCCGTGACGATCATCGAGCCGCGTGAGACGATTCTCGACTTTATCGACAGCGAGATCACCGACTATCTGCTCCACCAGTTGCGCGATCGGGGCATTTCGGTCCGTCTCGGCGTAACCGTGGAAAAAGTGGTACTCCACAAGGGCGTTGTCCGCGCGACGACCAGCGACGGGCGGACTGTATCATCGGACATGCTGCTCTATGCCGCCGGCCGCATTGGTGCCACTGAGGGCCTTGGTCTGGAAAATTGCGGGCTTGAGGCGGATTCCCGAGGAAAACTCACCGTCGATATCAAATCAATGCAGACGGCGATCCCGCACATCTACGCGGCTGGAGACGTCATCGGCTTTCCGAGCCTCGCCTCGACCTCGATGGAACAGGGGCGGATTGCCGCCTGCCATGCTTTCGGCGCGCCGCTGCCGAAAGGCGCCGAAATCTTTCCATTCGGCATCTATGCCGTTCCGGAAATCTCGTCGGTCGGCATGACCGAAGCTGCCGCGCGCGCCGCCGGCCTGCAATTCGAAGTCGGCGTCGCCCGGCTGCGCGAGACCTCGCGCGGGCACATCATGGGCGTCGGCGGTGGGCTGTTGAAGATGATCTTCGGGCTGAGCGACCGGCGGCTGCTGGGCGTCCACATCATCGGCGAAGGCGCGACCGAGCTGATCCATATCGGCCAGGCGGTCGCCAATCTGGGCGGCACGCTCGACTATTTCATCGAGCATACCTTCAACTATCCGACCCTGGCCGAGGCTTACAAGATCGCAGCACTCGATGCATGGAACCGGATGCCTGCCAAACTCGCCGAAACTCCCGCGGTGTCGAGGCTCCGGAAGGCCGCCTGACGCGCCTGCTTGGGTTCGCGCCCAGGTCCGGCTATTCGAGGGTGGCAACAACAGCCGGACAGCCAATATGCCAGCCAGCAACCGCGGCGGATTCCACCATATCGACCTCAATGTAAGCGATCTCGCCAAGGCAAAGCCCGTTTACGGGCTGGTGCTCGAATATCTGGGCTACAGGATCGTCAGGGACGACGCGCAGGGTTGCGAATGGGACCTTGGGCCCGAGGACCGGAGAATTTCGTTGGGTCTGCGTGCCGCGCGCCCCGAATCTGCAAGCCATGTTCATCAACGCTATGCCCCCGGGTTGCACCATCTCGCCTGGCGAGCAGCAAGCCGGGACGAGGTGGATGCCCTGCATCGCCTGCTGGTCGGGAACGGCATCCCGGTCCTCGATGCCCCCGCTCAATATCCCGAATATTCGCCAACCTATTATGCCGTGTTCTTCGAAGACCCCGATGGCATGAAGCTCGAGGTGCTCCATGAAGAGTGAGCGATTTGGTTGTGCAGACCCCGACAATTCCTTCTAGGATGCAATTGGGGCAATTGGCCCCACCGAGAGGAACGATCATGGCAAAGGGCCAGAAGAAATCCAACAAGGAAGCACGCAAGCCCAAAGCGGATAAGAAGAAGACCAACGCTTCGGCGCCGTCCACCAAGAACAACCCGGTCTCGATGGTGACGATCAAGGATTAGACACACCGGGCTGCCGATCCTTTTGACACGGGATCGCGCGCCGCGGATAAGCGACGGATGACGAACGGGAAAGAGTCGGTCAGAACGGGCCTGCGTGTCGTTCTGGGCCTTGTCTACCTGATTGCCGGGGTTGCGCACCTTCGCTCGCCCGGCGGCTTCCTTCAGATCACGCCGGGCTGGGTTCCTTATCCCGAGGCCGTCATTTTCCTGACCGGGCTCTGCGAAATCGCCGGGTCGCTGGCGCTGCTGCTTATCCCCCGATTGCGCGCGGCTGCCGGCATCGGGCTTGCGGCCTATGCGGTCTGCGTCTTCCCCGCCAATATCAACCATGCGATCAACGACATCGCCATTGGCGGCACGCATCTGAGCTGGTGGTATCACGGCCCCAGGCTAGCGTTCCAGCCGGTCTTTGTCTGGTGGGCGCTGTGGGCGGGCGGCGTGATCGACTGGCCGTTTGCAAACAGGCAACGGGCATGACCGATGGCAATGCCCGCGCGGAGATGGAAAAGACGCTCCTCGCTATCGCCGATACGGGCGTCGATATTGCACCTTTGCTGTTCGAGCGGTTCCTCGCCGCCTTTCCCGGACAACGCGCAACCTTCACCAACCTCGAAGCCGCCATGGGGCGGATGACGAATGAGACGGTTGAGGCCCTGATGGGGCTCGCAACCGGCGAATATTGGGTGCCAGTGACGATCGCGAATTTTGTGGACCTGCATCGGAATTATGGTGTGATTCCGCTCGCGCAATATGTCGCATTTGTCGATATGGTCGTCGACGCCTTGGCCAAGGCGGCAAGTTCCGGCTGGAGTTCCGAACAGGACACAGCCTGGAAGGCCCAAGCGAAGCGGCTGAATCTGATGATCGCGGACGCCTGCGAAGGCCGAACGCCGACGATTCCTGCCTGAAAGGAAACGAGATGAGCGACAATCTTGCCGATACCATGCCTTTTTCGAAGCTGATGGGCGTTCAGATCGCCGAGGCAGAGAAAACGCAAGTCACGGGTAAACTGACCGTGCGCGCGGATCTCTGCACTGCCGGCGGCATCATGCACGGCGGCGCGATCATGGCATTTGCCGATGCGCTGGGCGCCGTCGGCGCGTTCCTGAACCTTCCCGAGGGAGCAAACGGCACTACGACGGTCGAGAGCAAGACCAATTTCCTGGGTGCCGCACCGCAGGGCGACACGGTGACGGCCGTCGCGACCCCGGTCTCGGTCGGACGGCGCCTTTCGGTCTGGCAAACGCATATCACGCGAAGCGACGGCAAGGCAGTTGCGCTCGTCACCCAGACGCAGATGGTGCTCTAGACCGAACACTATTGGGCTTCCTACTGTCTTGAACGTTCAAGAAATGGTATGGAGGCAGCTGCGGGCTGGATGGCCCCGATCGCCCGCAGGAGAGATGCCATGCGAATGGAAGGCGAAGAAATCCACGTCACCGAGGAAGAGGCCAGCGGCGGCAGCCAGCCGCACATTGTCCGGTATGTGCTCGCAGCTTCCCTGTTGCTTGCTGTCCTTGCCATGTCGGCAATCTGGATCACCGGCGCAGCAAACAGCTAGGCCAGTCTAGCGGCGCGCGTAGCTCGACCGGTGGAGGAAGGGCGCTTCGAGCTGCGCCAGTGCAACGGGTGCATAGCCGGTGATTGCATCGGATGTCATGGCATTGGCCTTCGCCAGAACTTGGCCTGCAGCAGCGCAGAATTGCAGCTGGGCAGTTGGCATTGCGAAGAAATTATAGAGTCGGGTCGCGTGGGCATCGTATGCGCCGGACCATTTGGCGCCGTAACGCGCCCGATACGGCGCCAGCTCGGCTGCATTGGCGGCAGCAAGGGCGACCTTGTGGCGGGCCAGCATCCGATTATAGGCCGGCGCCACACCGGAGGTTTTTGCCGTCCGGCAGCTGAGCGCCGCCACATTGAGCGCGGATCGCATGTGCCACAAGGCCTCGTTGGCGGAAAGGTTGGCGTTGATCGGCGCAGAGGGTCGGGTGGCGACAATCGGCGGCGAGGATGGCAAGGCTGGAGATGGGCGGACAGTGGCAGACTTTTGCACGCCCGAAGCACAACCCGCGAGTAATGCGGTTCCCAACAGGACGGATAATGTCCGGCTTTGCATCAATTTGCCCATCACGACCCTCTTTTCCGGTGCCTTTGCCCCATCATCCTGAAACCACCCTGAAATTTCAGCCGAGCCAGCCTATCGGGCGGAAAGTTAGCAAAGCGTAAATGCCGCGCCGGGCCGAGCAGGGAAACAAAAAAGGCCCCGCGTTTCCGCGAGGCCCTTTGCCGTCTTCAATTCGTCGTGAAGCTTAGCCGAGCAGTTCCTGCTCGAGCTTCTTGGCCATTTCCTCGATATTCTCGGGCGGCCAGCCGGGGATGTCCATGCCGAGACGCAGGCCCATGCTCGAAAGCACTTCCTTGATCTCGTTCAAGGACTTGCGGCCGAAGTTCGGAGTGCGAAGCATTTCCGCCTCGGTCTTCTGCACGAGATCGCCAATATAGATGATATTGTCGTTCTTGAGGCAGTTCGCCGAACGGACGCTGAGTTCCAGCTCGTCGACCTTCTTGAGAAGATAACGGTTGATACTGTTGCTGTCGCTCGCGCTCTCGCTCGGCGAGGGAGCCGCCATGCCGATAAGCTGCGAAGACTGCGCGAGCGCCTCGTCGAAATGGACGAAAAGCTGGAGCTGGTCCTGCAGGATGCGCGCCGCATAGGCGAGCGCATCGTCCGGCGTCACCGTGCCGTCGGTCTCGATCGTCAGCGTGAGCTTGTCATAGTCAAGCTCCTGCCCGACGCGGGTATTCTCGACCTTGTAGGCGACCTGGCGGACTGGCGAATAGAGCGCGTCGACCGGGATCAGCCCGATCGGCGCATCGGCCGGGCGGTTCGACGCGGCGGGGACATAGCCCTTGCCGGTATCGGCCGTCAGTTCCATGTTGAGCGAGGCGCCCTGATCGAGGTGACAAATCACATGATCGGGATTCATGATCTCGATATCGCCCGAGACCGCGATCATCCCTGCGGTCACTTCAGCCGGGCCGGTGGCCGAAAGCTGGAGGCGCTTGGCGCCCTCGCCTTGCATGCGGATCGCGATCTGCTTGATGTTGAGGACCATGTCGGTCACGTCTTCGCGCACGCCGGCGAGCGACGAGAATTCGTGGAGGACATTCTCGATCTTGACCGAGGTTACGGCCGCGCCCTGGAGCGAGGAAAGCAGCACGCGCCGCAGCGCATTGCCAAGCGTGAGGCCAAAGCCACGCTCGAGCGGCTCGGCGATGAAGCTCGCCTTGCGTCCTGCATCTCCGCCCGTCTTCTTTTCGAGCGTGTCGGGTTTCTTGAGTTCCTGCCAGTTCCGGGTGTTGACTGCCACGATAGTCCCCTTGGGGTTGGGTGAAAGGCGCGTCCGCCTTGCCACCGATTGAAACAATATGGCGGGGCGAACGCGCCCAGCCAGAACAGATTAAACGCGGCGGCGTTTCGACGGACGCACGCCATTGTGCGGGATCGAGGTCACGTCACGGATCGAAGTGATCTGGAAGCCGACCGCCTGGAGCGCACGCAACGCACTCTCGCGACCCGAACCCGGACCCTTGACTTCGACCTCGAGCGTACGGACGCCATGTTCGGCGGCCTTCTTGCCTGCGTCTTCTGCAGCAACCTGTGCGGCATAGGGCGTCGACTTGCGGCTGCCCTTGAAGCCCATCATCCCCGCCGACGACCAGGCAATTGCATTGCCCTGAGCGTCGGTGATCGTGATCATCGTATTGTTGAAGCTGGCGTTGACATGGGCAACGCCGGCCGTGATGTTCTTACGCTCGCGGCGCCGAATGCGCTGTGGTTCGCGTGCCATTTTGAATTCCCAACCTAAATCTGAAAGCTGAAACGTGCGGGCGAAGACTTACTTCTTCTTGCCTGCGATCGGCTTGGCCTTGCCCTTGCGGGTGCGCGCATTGGTGTGCGTGCGCTGGCCACGAACCGGAAGCCCCTTGCGATGGCGCAGACCGCGATAGCAGGCCAGGTCCATCAGGCGCTTGATGTTCATCGCGGTCTGGCGACGAAGATCGCCTTCCACCGTGTAGCCCGCGTCGATCGCTTCGCGCAGGTGCAGGACTTCCTGATCGCTCAGGTCCTGGACACGGGCGGAGGACGCGATGCCCAGCTTCGTCGTGATTTCCTTGGCTTTGGCGGGTCCAATGCCGTGGATATAAGTGAGCGCAATTTCAACGCGCTTGTTGGTGGGGATGTTGACCCCGGCAATACGTGCCATGTAATTAGATCTCCTGCTCCACGGGGCGGCTGGCAACCGGCCCATCTCGACGCTTTGACCTTCCGAAAATACAGCAAGCACGACGAGCGCAGAAACGCGCCGCCGTGGAAACGGTGTTTTGGAAGTGCTGCCGGATTAGTCTTGAGTCGGCTTGCTGTCAAGCACCGCGCGGACATGCTGGCGTGTAACTTCTTTCGCCGATCGCCCGAAACGGTTACGGACAACCAACACCAAAATTCACGACTGGAGATTTCGATGCGCGCGCTTCCCTTCCTGATAGCCCTGCTCGCCGCCACCCCTGCGATGGCCGCGCTTGCCCCGGGTGCCAAGGCGCCCGATTTCAACACCCAGGCCGCGCGCGCAGGCAAGCCGTTCAATGTCTCGCTCTCCGGCCTGTTGAAGAAGGGCCCTGTGGTCCTCTATTTCTTCCCGGCCGCCTTTACGCCGGGTTGCACTGCCGAAGCGCATGAATTTGCCGAACAGACAGCCAATTTCAAAAAGGCCGGTGCAACCGTGCTCGGCATGGCCGGAGACAAGATCGAGGATCTTCAGCGCTTCTCGGTTGAGGAATGCCGCAACAAGTTTGCTGTTGCTGTCGCAAACCCGGCCTTGGTCAAAAGCTATGACGTGATCCTGCCCAATTACGCCGGACGCTCGACGCGTACCTCTTATGTCATCGCACCGAACGGACAGGTGGTCTATGCCTATTCGAGCATGGACTATCGCAACCACGTGGCGAACACGCTGAAGGCCGTGCAGGACTGGAAAGCCAGCCACAAGCGATAGCTCAACGCGTCTTGACGTAGCTGCCAGGCGCATCCTCGATTGACTTGAGCTTGCCGCCTCCGGGAATGCGCGCGCCATCGGCCTTGACGGTCTTCGCCCCGTGGCGCTTGAGCCATTCGAGCCAATAGGGCCACCAGCTACCCTTGGTCTCTGTCGCGCCTGCAATGAATTCCTCAAGCGACGCGACAGGCGCGCCGTTTGTCCAATACTGATATTTCATCAGCGCAGGCGGATTGACGACGCCTGCAATGTGTCCACTGCCCGCCAGCACGAATTCAAGCGGCCCGCGGAACTGGTCGCGAATCTTCCAGACACTTTCGAGCGGAGAGATATGATCCTCGCGGCCCGCCTGGATAAAGGCAGGCGTCTCGACCTTGGTGAGATCGATCGGAACGCCAAGGGCGCTGAGCGCGCCGGGCTGGACCAGCTTGTTGTCGCGATAGAGATCGCACAAATAGGCGCGGTGCCATTTCGCCGGGAGGTTGGTCACATCCCCGTTCCAGTGGAGCAGGTCGAACGCGGGATAGTCCTGCCCGAGCAGATAGTTGCTCACCACTGTGCTCCAGATCAGGTCCTTACCGCGGAGCAGGTTGAAACTGAGCGCAAGATAGCGCCCATCGAGATAGCCGTCGGTCGCAAGGCTCTCGATCAGCTTCAACTGCGCGTCATCGATGAAGTTGAGGAGATCACCCGCGCGCGAGAAATCGACCTGTGCCGTAAAGAATGTCGCGGATTTAACCTTCGCCGCCTCGCCCTTGGCGGCAAGGATTGCGAGTGTCGCCGCGAGTGTCGTTCCCGCAACACAATAGCCGATCGCGTGAACCTGCTTCACCTCGAGCAGGTCGCGGATCGTATCGATCGCATCGATCTGGGCTGCGATATAATCGTCCCACACGACCTCTGAGAGGCTCGCATCGGCCGACTTCCAGGATACGACAAAGACAGTGATTCCCTGATCCACGCACCATTTGATGAAGCTCTTTTCCGGTGTCAGGTCGAGGATGTAGAAACGGTTTATCCACGGCGGAAAGATCACCAGCGGCGTCTTCAACACGCTTTCGGTCGCCGGCGCATACTGGATCAACTGGTAGAGCGGTGTCTGGTGGACCACCTTGCCCGGCGTTACAGCAATATTCTCGCCCAACTGGAACGCCTGCGGATCGGTGTGCGTCATCTGCCCGCGCTTCAAGTCCTCGACCAGGTGCTGCATGCCTGTCATGAGGCTCTGGCCCTTGGTCTCGACCGCGCGGTTGAGCGCAACCGGATTGGTGAATGGCGAGTTTGCCGGGCTCATCGCCTCGACAATCGTCCGGACCGCAAAGGCAATTCTCGCCCGCTGCTCGGGCGGCACATTGTCGAGATTTTCGACCGCGCCCAGCAGGTAGTCCGACATCACCGAATAACCCTGCCGCATCAGGTCGAACACCGGATGCTCCCATTCCGCCCCGGCAAAACGCTTGTCGCGCGGATGGACCTTGTCACGACCCGCCGCAGCCAGCGGGGCGAGCAAGGGCGCCCAGGAGTCGATACCCTGTCGCCAGAAATTGACGGCGTGCGTCCCGGCCTCCGCCAATCCGTCCATAGCCTCTGCCGCTCCTGGCGGTGTTTGCGGCGAATCGGTCATTCTTTCGTGGCTCCACTCTTTTCGCCCGTTTCGATAGCAGCCCCGCGCCCTAGCGTCACCCTGCCCGTTCGGCCGGAAATTTGACAAATTCGTTGCTTTTCGAGACTGTTCGGCAGGCAGGGAAGAGGAAGAGGAACGCGCAATGGAAAGTCTTGACGTCCTGATCGTCGGGGCAGGCATATCCGGTATCGGCGGTGCCGTGCATCTATCGAAGAACTGCCCGGATCGCAGTTTCGCCATTCTCGAGGGCCGCGACGCGATCGGCGGGACTTGGGATCTGTTCCGTTATCCCGGCATCCGTTCGGATTCGGACATGCACACGCTGGGTTTCGCCTTCAAGCCGTGGACGCATGAGAAATCGATCGCCGATGCGCCGTCGATCCTCGACTATCTCCACGAGACCGCGCGCGAATATGATATCGAAAAGGCGATCCGCTACAATCACCGGGTCATCAAGATCGAATGGGACAGCAACGCGGCGCGCTGGACAGTCACCGTTCGCAAGGGCGCTGCCGAAACGGTGCAGATGCAGTGCCGCTTCCTCTATATGTGCACGGGCTATTACAGCTATACGGAGCCTTACCAGCCGGAATTCGCCGGGCGCGACAGCTTCAAGGGCCCGGTCTTCCATCCGCAGTTCTGGCCGGAAGACCTTGATTTCAAGGGCAAGCGCACGGTCGTCATCGGCAGCGGCGCGACCGCCGTCACGATCATCCCGGCGATGGTCAAGGAAGGCGCGGGCCATGTGACGATGCTCCAGCGTTCGCCGACCTGGTTCGTATCGCGGCCCGCAAAGGATGCCTTTGCCAACACCCTGCGCAAGATCCTGCCGCACGGACTCGCCTATGCGATCACGCGCTTCAAGAACATCAACATGCAGCAATATTTCTACAATCTGACGCAGCGGAAGCCCGAAAAGGTAAAAAACAAGCTGCTCGAACTGACAAAGGAAAAGCTGCCCGCCGGATATGACATGGCGACGCACTTCACCCCCAGCTACAACCCCTGGGAGCAGCGGCTCTGCCTCGTGCCCGATGCGGACCTGTTCGAAGCGATCAAGAGCGGCAAGGCCGAAGTCGCCACCGACCATATCGACCGGTTCGACGAGACGGGCATCCTCCTCAAATCGGGCAGGCATCTCGATGCGGACATCATCGTGACCGCGACCGGCCTCAAGATGGAAATCATGAGCGGCGTCGAACTGCTCGTCGATGGCCAGCCGCGCCGGGTGGGCGAGACCTTCAGCTACAAGGGCTGCATGTATTCGGATATCCCGAACCTCGCCTCATCGTTCGGCTATTCGAACGCGAGCTGGACCTTGAAGGCGGACCTGATCAGCGAATATGTCTGCCGCCTGCTCAACCATATGCGCGATAGCGGCACGGACATCTGCGTCGCCGAACCGCATGGCGTTGGCGAAACCGGCGCGGGGATGATGAACCTCAAGTCCGGCTATGTGCAACGCGCGCAAGGGCTTGTGCCCAAGCAGGGCGATATCGATCCGTGGATCGTCCACCACAATTACACGGTGGACAAGAAGCTGATGCGCTATGGCAAGCTCGAGGACGGGGCGATGCACTTCTACAAGGCGAAAGGCGCGCCCAAGGCTGTTGCGGACGAGCCAATCGCCATCGCCGCGGAATAGCCTTCAGTAGCGGTAGCGGCGCCGACCGAAATCCGTGCGCTCAAAGGAAAAGGCAGCGATACCGTCGTCGCCCAGAGGCACGATGGCTGTGCCGAAGACCGAATTGTAGCCGCCCGTTCCGATGCCGAACCCGATTTCGCCGTGGATGCGGCCATCGGGAACCCTTTGCTCGCCAAGCGAGGGGGCATTGATGTTGCGTTTGGCAGCCGCATCCTGGACCGCTTCGACCTCTTCGGGAGAGAGGCGATGAACCGTGCCGTTCACCTGATCGCCGACAGCCTGGGCAGAGGCCGTGCCGCTTGCAAGCACGAGAAGGGCGGCAGCGGAGAGAAGCAGTGGGTGAACCATTAGGCGACAATGCTAGCACGCCCCTGTCACCAGCGTGAACGGAAGTTGCCCGCAAGGAGCGGAAAGTTGCCATCATCACCTAAAAAATGACTTTTGCTGGCAAGCCGCGCCGATTTGACGCATGGAAGCATCTCCATTCCACGAACTGGAAAGTTGAAATGTCCGAAGAATTCTACCGCATCAAGCGCCTCCCTCCTTATGTCATCGCCGAAGTGAATGCGATGCGGGCGGCCGCGCGACAGGCGGGCGAGGACATTATCGACCTTGGCATGGGCAATCCCGATCTGCCGCCGCCGCAGCACGTCATCGACAAATTGTGCGAAGTGGCACGGAAGCCCGATGCGCACGGCTATTCGGCGTCGAAGGGCATTCCGGGGCTCCGCAAGGCGCAGGCGGGCTATTACGGCCGCCGCTTCGGGGTCGATCTCGATCCCGATAGCGAGGTCGTGGTCACGCTCGGCTCGAAGGAAGGGTTGGCCAACCTCGCCCAGGCGATCACGGCGCCGGGCGATGTTATCCTTGCGCCCAACCCATCCTATCCAATCCACACTTTCGGGTTCATCATTGCCGGCGCGACGATCCGTAGCGTCCCGACCACGCCCGACGAACGCTATTTCGAAGCGCTCGAACGGGCGATGAAGTTTACAGTGCCCAAGCCCTCGGTGCTGGTGATGGGCTATCCCTCGAACCCGACCGCCGAAGTCGTCGATCTTGCCTTTTATGAGCGCGTTGTTGCCTTTGCGAAGGAGCATGGGCTCTGGGTCCTGTCCGACCTTGCCTATTCCGAGCTCTATTATGACGGTTGCCCGACGCCTTCGATCCTCCAAGTCAAGGGCGCGAAGGATGTGGCGGTCGAGTTCACCTCCATGTCGAAGACCTATTCGATGGCGGGCTGGCGGATCGGCTTTGCGGTCGGCAACAAGACGCTGATCGCGGCGCTTTCGCGGGTCAAATCCTATCTCGATTATGGCGCGTTCACGCCGATTCAGGCCGCAGCGGTTGCCGCTATCAACGGCCCGCAGGATATCGTTGCCGCCAATCGCGAACTCTACAAGAAGCGCCGCGACGTGCTGGTCGAAAGCTTCGGCCGGGCCGGATGGGAAATCCCCTCCCCGCGCGCCTCGATGTTTGCGTGGGCGCCATTGCCCCCGGCTCTCGCGCATCTTGGCAGCCTCGAATTCTCTAAGCAGCTTCTTACCCATGCCGGCGTCGCGGTTGCGGCCGGCGTCGGCTATGGCGAGGAAGGAGAAGGCTTTGTCCGCATCGCGATGGTCGAGAACGAGCAACGGCTGCGCCAGGCCGGGCGCAACGTCCGCAAATATCTTCAATCGATGGGCGTAAATACGCCTTCGGCAAAGGCCGGGTAGCGTCCGCTTCGCTATGCCTAAGCTGACCCGTCGTTCGCTGATAGCCGGAACCACGGCAGCGCTGGCCCTCGATCGCGCAAAAGGAGGAACTTTAGTGATGCCCGACCGCTGGGATGCCGTTGTCATTGGTGCAGGTGTGTTCGGTGCGTGGACCGCCGAGCGGCTCAAGGCCGCAGGCCAGCGCGTCTTGCTGATCGATGCCTGGGGCCCGGCGCATGCACGGGCCTCATCGGGTGGGGAATCGCGGCTGACGCGGACTGCCTATGGCGCCGACACGATCTATACCGAGATGGCTTGGCATTCGCTGCCGCACTGGCAGGCACTTTCCGACATTTCGGGGCTGCCCGTCTTTCACCCGACCGGAATATTGTTCTTCTTCGAGAGCGAGCACCCTTACGCGACCGCGACAATGGCGGCGCACAAGGCAATGGGGCTTTCCACCGAATTGCTCGACGCGAAGCAGATGGGGGCGAAGTTTCCGCAGATGGATTTCGGCGGGATTGCTTTCGGACTGTATGAGCCGAAGCTCGGAGCGCTGATGGCGCGCCGTGCGGTTCAAACCCTTGTCGACCGCTTCGTGCGCGGGGGCGGCAGCTTCCTCCAGGCGCGCGTAATCCCCCCCGAGCCTGGCAAGACCCTCGATGCGATCCGAACATTGGCCGGGGAGACGATCCGCGCCAATCGCTTCGTCTTTGCCTGCGGCCCCTGGCTCCCCAAGCTCTTCCCTGCGGAAGTCGGCGGCCGGATTTTCCCAACCCGACAGGAAGTCTTCTTCTTTGCCCCGCCCGCCGGTGACAACCGGTTCGGTCCGACGCACCAGCCGGGCTGGGCCGATTTCAACGGCGGAGACCTGTATTACGGCTTCCCCGACCTCGAATCTCGCGGCTTCAAGATTGCCTTCGACAAGCATGGCCCGGCCATCGACCCCGATAAGGGCGATCGCACGTCCTCTCCCGAAGGGCTGGAGAATGTCCGCACCTATATGGCCCGCCGTTTCCCGGCCATGGCAGGCGCGCAGATGGTCGAGGGCCGCGTCTGCCAGTATGAGAACAGCGCCAATGGCGATTTCCTGATCGACACCCATCCCGACTGGCCCAATGTCGTTCTGGTCGGTGCCGGATCGGGTCATGGCTTCAAGCACGGTCCCGAAGTGGGCCGCTATGCCGCGCAATTGTCATTGGGCTCGCTGGCGAAGCAGGAACCGCGGTTTAGCCTGGCAAGCAAGGGCACCGTTCAGGACAGGTCGGTGCACTGATGGCGCGTGCCGATTTTGCGTTTACCTACCGGTTCCGAGTTCGCTGGTCCGAAGTCGATCCGCAGGGCGTGGTCTTCAACGCGCGCTATCTGGACTATGCCGACATCGCGATCACCGAATATTACCGCGCCGTCGGCTTTCGCGAGTTGCACCCGGACGAGCCGCTGGAATTTCATGTGAAGCGCGCAACCGTCACATGGAGCAAGCCGATCGAATCAGACGAGATGATCGACGTGATGGCGCGCACTGTGCGCTCCGGCACGACGAGCATGACGCAAATCGTTGAGATCCACGGCGCGAACGACGACAATGTCGAAAATCTTCGCGCGGAGATCGAGCTGGTCAATGTCCATGTCGACCTGGCGAACCATCGCCCGACGCCCCTGCCCGACTGGCTCGCCCCGGCATTTGCCGCGTTCGACCGTCGCGCGCCCGGCTGAATTCCGCCGCAATTTTGCGTTTTTCCCCGCTCCTGTGCTAGGGGCGCGGCCATGCTCGATACCGCAACCGATCCCGTCGCCCTGATTGCCCAGATGGGCAACCGCGCACGCCGCGCGGCAACCCAGATCGCGCGGATCCCGGCGAACCGCAAGTGCAGGGCTCTGGCGGCAGCCGCAGCGGCCATCCGCGCTTCGGCGGATGCAATCCTTGCCGCCAACGCCGAGGACATGGCGCAAGGCCAAGCCAACGGCCTCAGCCCTGCGATGCTTGACCGGCTGGCCCTCAACCCCGAACGGATCGAGGCCATGGCTGCGGGAATCGAGGCGGTTGCCGTGCTCCGCGATCCGGTGGGCATGGTGATCGACGACGCCATCCGGCCGAACGGGCTGAAACTGTCTCGCGTCCGGGTGCCGCTCGGCGTTGTGGGCATCATCTATGAAAGCCGCCCGAATGTGACGGCGGACGCTGCTGCGCTGTGCCTCAAATCCGGCAATGCGGTGATCCTCCGCGGCGGGTCGGAGGCGAGCCGATCGAACCAGGCCATCCACGCTGCCTTGTCACAAGGGCTGGCCCAGGCCGATGTTCCGGTCGATGCCATCCAGCTTGTGCCGACGACCGATCGGGCGGCGGTCGGCGCGATGCTTGCAGCTCACGGGCTGATCGATATCATCGTGCCGCGCGGCGGCAAGGCGCTGGTTGCGCGCGTGCAGGAGGATGCGCGCGTTCCCGTCCTCGCGCATCTCGACGGCATCTGTCACACCTATATCGACGCGGCCGCCGACCCTGCCAAAGCGAAGGCCATCGCGGTCAATGCCAAGATGCGACGCACCGGAATTTGCGGCGCGACCGAAACGCTGCTGATCGACCAGAATTATGCCGAACCATTGCCCATCCTCAAGGCGATGATAGACGCGGGCTGCACGTTGCGCGGCGACGCCATGACGCTGGCTCTTGAACCGCGCGCAAAACCTGCCGCAGAGGCCGATTGGGACACCGAATATCTCGACGCGATATGCTCGGTGCGTTTCGTGGATGGCATCGAAGGCGCAATCGCCCATATCGCGGCGCATGGATCGGGCCACACGGACGCTATCGTGACCGAAGATCTGGGCGCGGCCGAGACCTTCCTCAACGCAGTGGACAGCGCCATCGTCATGCACAATGCCTCGACGCAGTTTGCCGATGGCGGCGAATTCGGCCTTGGCGCAGAGATCGGCATTGCCACAGGCCGTCTCCACGCGCGCGGTCCCGTCGCGCTTGAAGGGCTTACGACCTATAAATGGCTGGTGCGCGGGACGGGCCAGATCCGGCCTTGATTCTGACAGCCCTTCTCGGCGGATCGTTCAACCCCGCGCATTTGGGCCATCGGCGAATCAGCCTGTTCGCTGCCCAAGCTTTGGGGGCCAGCGAAGTGTGGTGGCTGGTCTCCCCCGGCAATCCCTTGAAGGAAGGCGCCAAGGATATGGCGCCGCTTCGCACGCGACTGAAATCGGCCAAGCGAATGGCGCGGCGGAGCATCATTCGCCCGACGGCGATCGAGCGGGAACTGGGCACGCGTTTCACCGTCGACACGCTGGCGGAGCTCGTCCGCCGCTACCCGGATCGCCGTTTCATCTGGCTGATGGGCGCCGACAATCTCGCCCAATTCCCCCAATGGCGGGACTGGCGGAGGATCGCCCGCACGATGCCGATTGCGGTTATCGCCCGCCCGGGCTATGATGGCATCGCCCAAGCGACCCGCGCCATGGGCTGGCTGAGGAAATTTGTCCGCCCCGCAAGCCAGGCAAAATGCTGGACAAAGTGGAGACCCCCGGCGCTCGTGCTGTTGCGCTTCCGCCCTGACAAAAGCTCCGCCACCGCGATCCGCCGGGCCAATCCCGACTGGCATCGTTTCCCCGATTCCACCCCCGTGCGCGATCCCGTGACGCGCCGCATGATCGATTGAGACCAAATTTGCCCGCTGCCTCTGCCGCAAAACGCGCTCCAGCCTCCCATCCTTCCGATGCCCTTCACGCATTGATTCTCAAATCGCTTGACGACGATCAGGCGGTCGAGACCGTGTCGATCCCGCTTGCCGGGAAATCGACCATTGCCGATCATATGGTGATCGCCAGCGGGCGTTCGACGCGGCAGGTCGCCTCGATGGCGCAGAAGATTGCCGAAAAGATCAAGGGCGAATTCCACCGCACGCCGCGGATAGAGGGGCTGCCTGCCGCCGATTGGGTCCTGATCGACGCAGGAGACGTGATTGTTCACTTGTTCCGCCCGGAAGTCCGCAGCTTCTACAATCTTGAGCGGATGTGGGCCTTTGGCGATGCCCCCGTGGCGACCGAAAGCGCTTGAAGCTCCATATCGTTGCACGCGGCAAGATGGGCCGCTGCCCTGAGGCGGAACTCATAGCGCGCTACCAAAAGCGGATCGGCTGGCCACTCCAGATCACCGAGCTTCCCGATACCGGCGGAAAGCCGCCCATCGTCGCCGCCGGTACGAAATTCGTGGCACTGGACGAGAAGGGCGAACAGGCTGGCTCCACCGAACTCGCCACCATGCTGGCGCAATGGCGCGATGCTTCGGTTCGCGAAGTGCGCTTCCTGATCGGTGCGGCCGATGGCCTTTCAGACGAGGAGCGCCATAGCGCAGACCGGCTCATCGCTTTTGGCCGTGCGACCTGGCCGCACATGCTGGTGCGCGCAATGCTCGTCGAGCAACTTTACCGGGCCACCAGCATCATCGCCGGGCATCCCTATCACCGCGAAGGCTAGGGGCGTCAAGCGGCTCGCAGTGCCCTTACGGGGCCTTCAATGGGGAAATCGATTCCGGGAACCGGCATCGTCCTTTTGGCCAGCTCGACAAAACGGTTGGCCAAGAGCGACGGTTCTGCCGCGCGCTCCGCGCGGTCGGCGAGCAGCGCGACGGGATCAATCTCGCGGTCGAATTTGACGCCGATCCGGCCGTCTCGTGCCCAGGCGACCCGGCCGAACAGACGCCCGGCATGTCGGATGACGACGGCCACAGTGCCGCCAAGCCGGACATGCGGAGGCACCACGGCCATCAGGCCTCCGGCCGAAATATTGCAGACCCGGATCGAGACCGGGGCCGGAAGCCCTTCGGCCAGAATCTGGGCGCTAAGAACAACTGCGTACCGGCGCTCGGCGGTTTCGAAACTGCCCGATTCTGCGAATTCGGGCGCGCGGACCAACTGCATCGTCACGATAACATCCTTCATCTCATCGGCCGCAATATGCGGTGTGTCACGCAATGGTTAGCGACGTGGAAGGGATTTTCTTTAGGCTCATCCCCAAATAAATGATTGCGGCGTTAAGCACCTGTTAGACGCGCCAAATGTGTCGCCTTCGGATCATCGCGACTGCGCTGCTTGAGATTGGCGCGGCCGCTGATACAGTCAGAAAAAATTTGGCAGGAGTTTCCCGATGCGCACATTGCTCGCGCTCGCCCTTGCTGGCCTGATCGCCAGCCCGACCTTTGCCGAACCCGTTCCGGAGCGCCCATTGCCGAACTACCCCCATACCCGCGCAACCGACCTGGTTGAGGATCATTTCGGAGAGAAGATCGCAGACCCCTTTCGCTGGCTCGAAAATGACGTCCGCACGGATGCCGAAGTGCGTCAGTGGGTCAATCGGGAAAATGAAGTCAGTGGAGATTATCTGAAGGCACTGCCGGGGCGCGATATCCTCGTGGGTAGAATGAAACAGCTGTTCAACTTCGAACGCTACGGCACGCCGCGGAAGGCCGGGAAGCTCTATTTCTACATGCGCAATGATGGGCTGCAGAACCAGTCGGTCCTCAATGTCCGCGAAGGTCTGGACGGCGCGCCTCGCGTCCTGATCGACCCCAACGAATGGGCGAAGGACGGCGCAACTGCTCTTGCAGAGTGGATGCCGTCGAACGATGGCCGCTGGGTCGTCTTCGCGATCCAGGACGGCGGAACCGACTGGCGGACGCTGAAGGTCATCAATGTAGTGACCGGCGCAATTGCCGATGACGAGGTCAAATGGGTCAAATTCTCGTCTCTCGCCTGGAATGCCGATAGCAGCGGGTTTTACTATTCCCGCTTTGCCGAACCAGCGCCGGGTGCGACGTTCCAGTCTGTCAATCTCAACCAGACGGTCTATTTCCACGCGCTTGGCACCCCCCAATCGGCGGACCTGAAAATCTATGCCACGCCCGACAAGCCACGCCAGAGCCATTCCGCGCAGGTAACGGACGACGGTCGCTATCTCCTGATCACGACGGCGGAAGGCACCGACAACCGGTATGAACTGACCGTCGCGAGGATCGGCAAGGGTCCTCTGAAGCTGCGAACGCTGGTGAAGGGGCTGGACTATGATTGGGAACTGGCAGGATCGGTCGGCTCGCGCTTCTTTTTCCTGACCAACAAGAACGCACCCCGCGGGCGGCTTGTTACGCTCGATGTCGAAAGGCCTTCGCGCGAACCGATCGAGATTGTGTCCCAGACGGGCGATACGCTGGTCGGGGCGTCTCTGGTAGGTGAACGGATGATCCTTGCCTACCTGGGCGATGCGAAATCGGAAGCAGAATTGCGAACGCTCGACGGACGGTTGATCGGCCCGATAGTTCTGCCGGCGATTGGTTCTGCTGCCGGATTTGGAGGCAAGGGGGGAGACCCTGAAACCTTCTACACTTTTTCGAGCTACGCCGTCCCGCCGACCGTTTACCGGTTCAATACGAGCACCGGAAAGGCGGAACTTTTCGCGCGACCCAAAGTCGCCTTCAATCCGGCGGACTATGTCACCGAACAACGCTTTTATCCTTCGAAGGACGGCACGGAGATCCCGATGTTCCTCGTCCGGCGCAAGGACAGTGTGGGCAGGGGCCCGCTGCCGACGCTGCTTTACGGCTATGGCGGGTTCAACATCTCGCAAAGCCCGGCCTTCAGCGCGCCCAAACTGGCCTGGCTCGAACAAGGCGGCGTCCTCGCCGTCGCGAACTTGCGCGGCGGCGGTGAATATGGCGCCGAATGGCACGACGCGGGGCGGCTTCAGGCCAAGCAGAATGTGTTCGACGATTTCATCGCAGCGGGCGAATATCTTGTCAGCGAGGGGATCACCGCAAAGGACAAGCTGGCGATCGAAGGACGATCGAATGGCGGGCTGCTGGTCGGGGCCGTGGTCAATCAGCGGCCAGACCTGTTCGCGGCCGCGCTCCCGGCGGTGGGCGTGATGGACATGCTTCGCTTCAACCAGTTCACAGCCGGACGCTATTGGGTCGATGACTATGGCGACCCGGGCAAGGAAGCCGATTTCCGCACGCTGCGCGCCTATTCGCCCTATCACAATGTGACGAGCGGGCGCGACTATCCCGCCATTCTCGTCACCACCGCAGATACGGATGATCGCGTCGTGCCCGGCCACAGCTTCAAATATGTGGCCGCCCTGCAGGCCGCGGATATCGGGACGAAACCGCACCTGATCCGGATCGAGACGCGCGCAGGGCACGGCAGCGGCAAGCCGACCGACAAGATCATTGCGGAATCGGCAGACATGTATGCCTTTGCCGCCAAATGGACGGGCATGACGATCAAGGCTCCCTGAACCGCAGCTTGTGATCCAGTTCATCGACGCGAAAGCGCGATCGGCGTAGACCCTCGACTCACGGCTGTTTCAACAGGCTGTTTGATGAGCAGGAATTTACCATGATTTCCCTTCGTAAATTGACGGCAGGCATAGTCGCGACAGCGATGCTGTTCGGTTCGACCGCCCCGGCTTTCGCGCGCGACTATGATCGCGGATGGGGCCGCGGCCATCATGGCTGGCGACATCACGATCATGTCGATGCGGGAGATGTCATTGCGGGAGTTGCCGTGATCGGCATTCTCGCGGCGATCCTCTCCTCGTCAGGCAAGAAGAAGCATGACACCAGCCGGTCCGACGGCAACATCACGAGCGAGGATGCGGCTGTCGATGCCTGCGCCCAGGCCGCCGAGGCTCAGGCAGGAACCAAGGCCAGCGTCCGCGACATTACCCAGGTCGATCGCATTGCCGATGGCTGGGATATCGAAGGCATTGTCGAGCAGCGCACCGAATGGCGCAACGACAGCGACACCGAACGCCGCCGTTTCACGTGCTCGGTCCGTTACGGCGCAGTCCAGAATATCGCAATCGACACCGATACTGTCGCCTTCAATTAGAGCGGTATAGCGGCTTCAGGGTTTCGCGCAGGCCGGATTGGCTATCCCTGTCACTGCGAAGAATGAGATCGAATGAGCCGGAAGGCGGAGCGCGCCGCGAATCCGTTGCGGGGTGATACGCGGAAAGGCGCCATCAGCGCCGATCTTCGGTTCCCGCCCATTGATCCTGACCGTCCGGGCATCGAGCGACGCCGCGGTCATGACATAGGCGGCTATGGGCCCGGAAACAGTCAAAGCCCGCGGAGCTTCGCCAAGGTTTTCAGCCAGCAATGCCACGCCCTTGTCGCTACCGCGCAGGCAATGAGCATAGACTGCGACATTGGGAAGAGAGATGCGCGGCCGTTCAAGCACGACCGTTCCCATCAACCGCCGCCACAGCACTGCGGCCCAATAGCTTGGGCGCGGCTCAAGCGTCCGATCGTCGATCAGGGCATAGTCGCTCGCTGCCAACGTATTGTGCGCCACCACCCGGACCCCCTGTCGCGCCAATCGGCCCATCTGATCGACATAGCGAAAGGTGTCGCGCCAAGTCGGAGCCCAGGGGCTGCCGCCACAAGCGGCCTGAGCGGTTTCGGTGAGCCAGATCGGCTTGCTGGGCGCGTACCGGTCTCGTAGCACCGCATAGAAGCGATAGTCGGCTTCGGTGCGTGACAGCCAGGCCTCTCCCAATGCCTCACCGGCGGTGGTCTGACTGCCGCTATCCTTGCAGCGTACCGAAAGCGCGCCGTAGAAATGATAGGAGACGGCGTCGACTTGGCTTGCTGTATCCCGCATCATGTCGGCCGCAACAATGTCGCCGCCTTCGCCGGTAGAGCCGGGGCCGAGTATGATCATCTGCGGCGCCGCACCGCGCGCAAACGACCTGAAGGTTTCGAAATCCCTTGCATAGTCTGCCGCGGTGTAGTGCTCAGGAAGCCCCCCAAGCTTCGCCAGATTGGGCTCGTTGAAGAACTCCGCCGCCGCAATCCGCCCACCCATCTCGCGCGTCAGCGACAAGAGCCGCCCCGCCTGATCGGGCTGCCAGCGTCCCGCACCGTCGCGTGTCCCGCTACTGACCGGGAAGGAGGTGATGATCGGCAGGTCTAGCGCGTTGGAGAAGTTGATGACGTCCTGCCATTGGCTTCGCCTGAGCACTTGCCTGAAGCCTTGCGGCACCCCCACCGGCTCGACCTCCGTCAGGGTTGGAACATATGTGCTGTTCGCCCATGTGCCGCTGACTCGCATGAAGGCTGGCGCCAAGGCCTTTGCAAGTGTCCTCAGCCGGGCATTGCGAAGGTCGATGGGCTTGCGTTCGGCGTAACGCTCTCCGTTCTGCGATGCATAGGGCGCCCAAAACCGGCCGCCCGTGACTTCGACCATCTCGACGTTGAAGGACTGAAAGTTCGGATCGACCTCCGCAATCCGGCGAAGGTGGCCAAGATCGGGAACGGCATCGGCAGCGGCCGGCGTGCCGGCGCAGGCCAGCAGCGCAGGGCTCAGGACAGCGAAGGCGCGCAGCAGGGTCAATGCGCCGCGGCCGGAACCGCTCCGTCGGCATGAAAGACCCGTGCCTTTGCCGCCAGGATCGCAAAGGTGGCAATGACGGCATAGGCGGCCATTGGCAGGAAGAACGCCAGGGGCAGGCTTACGCTGTCGGCAAAATGACCAACCGCGTATGGCAAAATGGCCCCGCCGACGATAGCCACGCATAGAAGCCCGGACGTGGACGACTGCGCGACACCGGCCCGTTCGAGCGTGATCGTGAAGATTGTCGGGAACATGATCGAGTTGAACAGGCCAACCGCGAGCGCCGCATAGCCCGCAAGCGGGCCGCTCGTCAGCGCGACCGTCAGGCACAGGAGCGAAGCGACCGAGGCAGCAGCGGTGAGCAGGCGCGGTGCGGCGATCCTGGTGAGGAGGTAGCTCCCGATGAAGCGACCGACCAACGCCCCCATCCAATAGATATTGCCAAGGTAGAAGCCCGCGATTTCGAGCGGCAGGTCGAGAACGTCAGGCTGGTTGAGGAAATTGATCATGATGCTGCCGATTGAGACCTCGGCCCCAACATAGAGGCCGATCGCAACGGCGCCGAAAATTGCCCAGGGTGAGCGAAGCGCGGCCAGCACCGAACCATTCCCTGTATTGATCACGCCCGCCGCCGCCATTTCGATGCGCCTGCGCGATATCCAGATAAAGGCCATCAAGCAGGAAAGGAGCATCGCGATGATGAGAAATGCCTGCGTTACCGCATTGAGCGCAACCACTCTTGCGGCCGGATCGGTGATTGCTTGATGACCCGATTTAAGGGCATCGGCGCCGAGCATGATCTTCGATCCGAAATTGACGCCCAGAACAACGCCGAGCGAGTTGAAGGCCTGAGCGAATGTCAGCCTGAAATGGCTACTTTCTGCCGGCCCGAGGGCTGCTGCGAGCGGGTTTGCCGCAACCTGCAGGGTCGTGATGCCGATCCCCAGCACGAACAGCGCGGCAAGGATCAATTCATAGCTTTGGTATCGCGTCACGAACTGCACGAGCAGGCACCCCGTCACCATCGTCGCAAGCGCAATCAGGATCGACCTGACCGGTCCGGTCCGATTGATCAATGACGCCGCGGGGAGCGACATGAAGCCGTAAGCCGCAAAAAACACCAGCTGGGTCATCAGCGCTTCGCTGTAATTGAGACTGAAACTGGCCTTGAGCGATGCAATCAGCGGATCGTTGTTCGAGGTGATGAAGCCCCAGGCGAAGAAGAGAGTCGTGACCGTGATGAAGGCGCCGTTTCGCACGACGAATGCCGTGGCGCGGGCGACGCTTCCCTTTGGCGCTCTTGCAGAATTCCCGGCCATCAATATTCTCTCCGCCTGCCCCTTGTGAGCGTCGTCGGCCAGGTAAAGGTCGCGACCGATCCCGCCGCCAAGCTAGTCGAAAACCGATCATTGCCGACGCCGGCGGAAAAGTGCCTTGGCTGGTCCGCTGTATTGAGGACGATCAACACCGTCTTGCCTTTGCCGGGATTCTGGAACGCGACGGTTTCAAGGCCGTCGACGCCGCTATCCGACTCGATCCGGCGCGCGCCCGGACGGACGAACCGACTTGCATGGCCAAGGACATAATATTCGACGTTACGGGTGACCGCTCCGGTCTTCTGGTTGATTGTCACAACCCCCCGGCAATTGCCGCACCCGCCAAGGTGCGGCCCGTCATTTTCGTCGAGCGCAATATTCCACAGGATCACGCCCTTGGCCCAATTGCGCGTGCTGCCGATGATAAGGTTGCGCGTCATCCACACGAGCGGCGCGCGCCATTCGGGCATCCAAGCACCGCCCGCGCATTCGGTGAACCATGTTTCCTTTTCCGGATAGGCATCATGCACCTGCGACTGGGCGCTGACATTGCCAGCGTAACAATGCCAAGCTGTTCCTGCGATATACTTTCGCGCCACCGGATCGGCGAGGACTGCGAGCGGCGATTGTGGCTGGTCCCAGTTATGGTCCCAGTCGAGAAGTCGCACCCTGGACCGGCTGCGCGCCAGGAGCGGCCCCAGATGGCCACCGACAAAGGCGGCGCGTTCGCTCGCGTCCATATGCATGCCCGGATAGTTCTCCGGCTGAAAATTCGGCTCGTTCTGGATGGAGAGCGCATAGACCGGCACATGCTCCGCCGCGAACGCCGCAATCGTGCGATCCAGATAGTGCGCGAAGGCATCATAATATTCGGGCGAAAGCTTGCCCTTGATCATGCTGCCGCTTGTCTTCATCCAGCCCGGCGCGCTCCATGGAGAGGCGAATACGCGCAGCGCGCGATTGATCGACATCGCTTCCCGGACCACCGGAAGGACATTCGCCCGCGCTGGCGCTATCGAAAACCGGGTAAGCCCCGGATCGGTCTCACCTGGCGGCATATCGTCATAGCTGTAGTGCGTCTGCGAAAAATCGGACGCCCCGATCGTGATCCGGGTCAGCCCCAGCCCCAATCCCGTCTTCGGATCGAACAAATCGCGCAACAGTGCAGATCTCTGTCGCGCGTCGAGGCGATTGCGGAGAAGCCAGACTGACGAGTCCGTAAACGACGCGCCAAATCCTTCGATCGCCTGATAACGGCGCGACGGATCCACCCTGATGACGAGCGCTTCGGCAGGCCCTTGCCCCATTTCGATCGGATCGAGCCGGGAGAGGCGCTGATGGCCATCGCCGCTTGTGACCCACGCATCGACGACAGGCGCCTTCGATGGGCTGCGGGCGAACGCAGCCGATCCACCACAAACCGCCGTCAGGGCAACCGAAAGTGAAATGGCTGCCGTGAGCAATCCGGCGCGCGATTTGCAGCGATGTCGCACGCTAATTCTGAGCCGGGCAGTATTTTGCGACAAATTCTTCATGCGTCGGCATCACATCCACGCACTTGCCAATGACGGATTCGATATTGCCCAGGAATTGCGCCACCTGAACATCGCTCTGGATGTCGGCGAGCGGGTCGTAGCTCCGCGGAATGATACCCTGACCGAGGAATACCTGGATCCAGCTTTCCTCGCTGAACAGTTCCTCGTCCTCACGGAAGATGCGGCCATTGGCGCGGAACAGGTCCATCTTGCGCTGGAGGGTGGCGGGCACGTCCATGTCGCGGCAGTAGCGCCAGAACTCGGTATCATCCCGCTCGGTGGCCTTGTAATGCAGGATGATGAAATCGCGCACGCGCTCATACTCGAAATCGGTCTGGCGGTTGAACTCGTCGATGTTCGCCTGATCGATTCTGCCGTCCGGGAACAGCCGGATCAGCCGGATCAGCGAAGATTGGATGAGATAGAGGCTGGTCGATTCGATCGGTTCGAGGAAGCCGGCGGAAAGCCCCACTGCGACGCAGTTCTTGTTCCAAATCTTCTTGCGCTTGCCGGTCACGAAGCGGATGCGGTTGGGCTCGGCCAATTGTTCGCCGTCGAGATTGCCCAGGAGGATGGCCTCGGCCTCGGCCTCGTCCATGAAGCGGCTGGAAAACACGTGACCATTACCTGTGCGATGCTGCAACGGGATTCGCCACTGCCACCCGGCGCCGTGGGCGCTTGCCTTGGTATAGGAGGTAAAATTGTCCGAGCGGGCGCACGGTACCGCCAGCGCCCGGTCATTCGGCAGCCAGTGGCTCCAGTCCTCATAACCGGTCTTGAGCGCTTTTTCGGTGAGCAGCGCAGCAAAGCCGGTGCAATCGATGAACAGATCGGCCTCGATCTTCTCTCCGCTCGCCAAGGTTACCGATTCGATGAATCCGTCATCCGGGCGCAGCGTGACGTCGACGATCATGCCCTCTGTGCGGACCACCCCGCGGTCTTCCGCATAACCGCGCAGGAACTTGGCATAAAGCCCGGCGTCGAAATGATAGGCATGGGCAATGTGGCCGATCGGCGAATCCCCCATGTCAGCGCGCGCTGGCATGAATTTGTTCTTCAGCGCAGCGACGGTGTTGATCGAGAGGTTGGCGAAGTCGCGGCCCTGTCCCTTCAGGTGCATCTTCAGCCAATACTGGTGGCAGCGCAGCCAGCCCAAGTCCTTCCCGATCACCCCGAAGCCGTGGATGTAGCTGCTGCCGATATGATGCCAGTCGTTGAACTGGATGCCCAGCTTGAAGGTCCCCTGCGTCATCTGCAGGAAGCGGGCTTCGTCGAGCTCGAGCAGCTCGTTGTACTTCTTTATCGCGGGAATCGTTGCCTCGCCGACGCCGATCGTACCGATGTCATCGGACTCGACCAGCCGGATCTTGAACAGCCCCTGGAACAGGTGTGCGAGCAGCGCCGCCGCCATCCAGCCGGAAGAGCCACCGCCAACAATCAGGATTTGCTTAAGATGAACTTCGCTCACATCATTGTCCCAGTGCATGCCGCGTGGAGTAAAGCCTTATCCCGCGGGTGCCTCACACCCATTGGGAGCGGGTTTGACAGGCAGGGTATGCACTGCCTTGGGCTTTGCATAGGTCAAACCAAAGCCGCGCGGCAAATAGGATGCCTTGTTACCCGGCTGCAGGCAGGCCGCAAGCGGCCAGTCAAAGGGTAACGTTCCGCGAAAATCGCTCACAATACCGCCCTTGGCGTTCGCTTGCTGGCGGATCAGAAGGTCCGTGATCCCGCTCGCCTCGGTTCCGGGCAGCCAGGCCGCGACAAAGGCGTCGGACAGGTTGATCAGATCGTTGGCATAAACCGGTCGCCCCGAATAGAGGACCGTCGTCACAGGCACTCCCTTGCCCGAAACGGCCTTCAGCAGGGCCAGGGCGTCCGGGTAACGGTCCGTGTGCTGCAACGACGCGGGATAGGGCACATCGCCTTTCATTTCAGCATAGGGCGATTCCCCGACCACGGCTATGATCGCGTCATAGCGACGCACATCCACATTCGCGGCGTCCGGGCTGTAGTCCACCTTGCCCGCCGTACCGACCGCCTTCCGCGCGGCCGTCAGAAAGTCTTCGGCATTCGGGAAATCCGCAGGAGCATTTTCGGTTCCCTGCCATGTCATCGACCAGCCGCCCACCTGGCTGTCGAAGCCGACGGCAGCCTTCCCGACGACGAGAATCCTCTTGCCGCTGCCCAGAGGCAACGCCCGATTGTTCTTGAGCAGCACAAGCGATTCGCTGACGGCCCGCCGTGCGAGCGCCCTGTCTGCATCGTTATTCACCGCATCGCTGCGACCGTTGAGAGGGCTCGACGCAGGCGGATTTTCGAACAGACCGGACCGCATCTTCACGCGCAGAATCCGCGTAACGGCATCATCGATCCGGCTCATCGGAACAACGCCGGTTTTGACGTCGTTGATCGTTGCCATGATGAATTCGTGCCAATCGTCCGGAACCATGAAAAGATCGACACCGGCATTGATTGCCTGCGGGCAGTGCGCCCGCTCGCAGCCGGGGACCTGCTCGATGGCGTTCCAGTCGGAAACCACCAGCCCGTCAAATCCCAGCTTGTCCTTGAGTACGCCGGTAAGCATGTCGTTCGCGCCGTGCATCTTGCCGTGATTGGCTCCGGCAGCAACATCGTTCCAGCTATTGTAGGATGCCATGACGGTCTGCACGCCGGCTTCGAGCGCACCGTAATAGCCCTGGCCGTGAACATTGATCATGTCGGACCGTGAAGAGCGGTTTTCGCCCTGGTCCTTGCCGTTGAAGGTTCCGCCATCGCCAATGAAGTGCTTGGCGGTGGCAACGGCAGTCGCACTGCCCTTCAGGTCGCCTTGCAGGCCGCGGACATAATATTGCGCATATTCGCGGACGAGTATCGGATCGGACGAATAGCTTTCATAGGTCCGGCCCCAGCGCGGATTCTGCACCACTGCGAGGGTCGGCGCAAAAACCCAGGTGATGCCGGTAGCGCGAACGGCGGCTGCCGTCTGGCGGGCGATATCGCCAATCAACTGGGGGTCATGCGCGGCGCCAAGCGCAATATTGTGCGGGTAAAGGACCGCACCAAAGACATTGTTGTGACCATGGACTGCATCGGTTCCCCAGATCACGGGAATCGGCGTCTTCATGTCGGTCGACATCGACGCCTCGTAGAATTGCGCCGATAATCTGGCCCAGTCTGCAACCGAGGCATGCTTGTTCATTTCCGGCCAGGCGCCACCGCCATTCAGGATCGAGCCGATATAGTATTTGCGGACTTGGTTCGGGGTGATGGAGCGGATTTCCGCCTGCGTCATCTGCCCGACCTTCTGCTCAAGCGTCATGCCGGCAACGATCTCGGCGATCCGATGTTCCATCGCCGGATCCTTGGCGATTGGGCTGGCAATTTTCGGCCAGTCCTTGAGCGTTGTCCTGGCCTCGGCCCCCACGGTCGCAGCCGCCAGCGACATCATCGCAAGTGCGGCAGCAGCTGCGTTAAGTGCTGATTTCACTCTCACTCGAAATCCAATCCGCCGGACCGTTCCGCAAGGAGCGAACTGCCGGCACTATCATCATGAAAAAGTTCCGGCGCGACGTGCGACCCGAGGTGTCGCGCCGGAAAGGAGGAGTCCATGTTTACGGTGAAGCCAGATGTTGCAGTCAATCGCACCTCGCTTCACCGAATACTTAGAAGTGGTAACTGACCCCGAACAGGACCTGGCGGCCGTACTTGTCGATGATTTCCGGCAAGAACGTTCCATCTGCGGTCTTGGCCCCGCCGCCATCAACACCTTGGCGGGTCCGATAGGCAGAATTGGTCAGATTATTGACCTGGAGCAGGACGCCCAGGCCTGCAAGCGACGAACCTTCCTGGAAGGTATAGCCGACTTGCGCCGACACATCCTTGTCGGCGAGGATTTCGGTTGCACCACGAGTCGCGAACAGCTGCGTAACCTCCCCCTTAAAGGCCGAGCGATAGCGGTAGCTGGCGCGGGCCTGGAAGCCGTTCTTCTCGAAATAGCCGGTTACCGAATATACCGTGCCGGAGAGCCCCGGAATGCGTGTCGCCTGAACCGTTGTCGGGTTGGCGCTTGCCGAAGGATGCAGGTTCGACTTGGTATAGGAATAGCTTCCGATCACCCCGAACCCGTCGAGGAAACTGGCCAGCTTGCCAAAACCCAGCGCCCCGCTGATCTCGATGCCTTTGATCGACCCGCCCTTACCGTTGGCCGCCTGGTTAATCTGACCGAACGGGCTGACCGTCACAACGCCGGGGGTCCCGACCGTTCCGATGACCGAGCCAAGCGGCAATCCATTGGGATTGCTAGCTGACACAAACGATCCCGTAGGAATCGGCAGGCCGGTGAAGTCGAAGACTTGCCTTTGGGTGTAGATATAACTGTCCAGCTTTTTGTAGAACCCCGCGATACTGAAGTAGCTGGTTTTGTCCGCGTACCATGTATAGGACGCATCAAATGCCCATGCCCGCCATGGCTCAAGCTTGGCGTTGCCACCGTCGCCACCCTACAAGGGAGCTGTAACCCCGCCAACCGGGCAGGGAGCCGTATTTGTTGGCGACACAGCGCACGGAGACCTCGGAAAGTTAGGGATGAAGCTGGCCCGCAGTTCATCCATCCGCGGCCTAGCCACGACCTTCGCCGCCGCGAAGCGTAGCTGGTGGCCACCGCCCAGGCCGTAAACAAGGTTCAAGCTGGGCAGAATGTCGGTGTAGGTCGCGCTGACGTTCACCGGGTTCACCACGCGGGGCGTCACAGTCCCGTTGATCGCACTACCGCTCGATTGCTGGCGCACGTTAACGACCTGGACCCCCGCGTTGCCGCGCAATCCGCCCAGTTCGAACATCGTACGAAACCGCCCGGTCAACACTTCCTCGTCGATGCCCCAGGCTTTGTCGAACGTGTTGTTATCGATGTAAACGGTCTTGTTGTAGTAGACCGGCAGCGCCCGCGGCAGATCGACGGAGAGCACGCCTCCAGTAAAGCCGACATAGCTCAGATCGACAGGGTCCGCCAGATACTGCGGGTCAACAAGCACCTGCGCGCGACCGTTCTTGAGGAACAGGTCGAATTCATCGACGTGCTTCGTCTTCTTGCGCTTGGTGAAGTTCACCCCGACGTCGAACTGCCGGAAGAAGCCACTATCCAGTTCGTATTGCAGCCCGAGATCGAGGGCAAACACCTGCTCCTTGACGTGCGGCTCTTTGGTGGCACCATCGTGACCCCAGCCTTGCCGGTCGCCGAGTGAGACATTGGCCCGATCGCCATAGTTCAGCGTCGGCGTGTAGGTGGGGAAGTCACCTGTGAACGTCGGACCGATATCCCAGGTCACATTGCCAAGCGTCGCAGAACCTGGAGCACCGAGGCCGAAGCCGGCATAGGTTTCGGTGATGCTTTCATCGCGCTTGTTGGTCGAATACGACAGGTCGCCAATTAAACTCAGGTGATCCGTCATCTGAAATTCGTTGTTCAGGCCTGCTGAGAAAAGCTCATCCTCGCGCGTGTTGTAGTCGTTGCGCAACTGGGGCTTGATCCGATTGTTAGTGCCGCTGACGGCAATGGCGGTACCGCCGATCGTATTCACAGCCACATTGTTGAAGGTCTGATTGTCTTGCCATGTCGCGGAAAACCACTGGGCGCCGCGCACAACTTCGCGCTGCTTGAACCGAGAATAGTATAAATCAAGCGTAGAGTGCACGCTGTCGCTTGGCTGCCATTCCACGATGCCAATCGCGGCGTTGCGGATTTGCGTGCGCGACACGCCCCAGAATTCAGGGAAAGCGCCATATTGCGCCGAGCCAGCAGAAGCTGGCGAGACACTCGTGCTGCCAGCACCCGGCGAAGTATAGAAGCCCTGCTTGAAGTGCTGGGTCTGCGACGGCGCATCGAGATGCGCAAAGCCAATGGCCCAGCCAAGCGTCCCCGCTTCGTTCTGATCGATGTAGCTGGCACTGATGCGATTGCCGTAATTCTTGACGTCGCTATTGATACGCCCGCCGCTCGTCACTTCGCCACGCACGTTGAGCGCAATGGCGCGCTTGCCATACCCCAGCGGACGTACGGTCCTCAGGTCGACGGTACCTGAAAGCCCCATACCCGAGATATTTGCATCAGGCGTCTTGTAGATGACCACGCCCGACAGAAGCTCCGACGGGTACTGATCGAACTCGACGCCGCGGTTGTCGCCCGAGCTCGCCTGCTGGCGCCCATTGAGCAAGGTCGTTGCAAAATCGGGCCCCAAGCCGCGGATCGAGATTGTCTGCGCATGGCCGCCGACACGCTGCGTTGCCAGGCCCGGCAGGCGCGAGATCGACTCCGCAATGCTGACATCGGGCAGCTTGCCGATTTCTTCGGCGGAAACCGATTCAACGATGCTCAACTCGTTCCGTTTGAGGTTCAGCGACTGCTCGATCCCGTATTTGATGCCGGTGACGACGATTTCACCGTCGTCCGCCGCCGCATCCGCCGGCGGCGCATCCGCTGCCTGAGCATAAGCAATGGACGGCATGGCTGCCACAAGCGCTACGGTCGAAACCGCCGCCAACCCGAATCGTTGCGCGCGATCCAATCGATTGCCCACGCGCCCGACGTTAGAAATTTTCACCAGTATTCCCTCCCCATCCTCACGGCAGATTCGCCAAAATATTCGGGAGTGATGAAAAGATTTCCTCGCTCTCCCACTGCGCCCCTACGGTCCGTCACGGGCAGTCGCCGCGCGAACTTTCTTGGAAGCGCTTCCAATTTAGAGGTTGGCGACGGATCGTGTCAACAGGTTTCTCAAGTGAAAAATACCAGCATTTCCGTTGGTATGAGAAGAATCTTACACTGGAAAGCAATTATATCACACACTCAGAAGCGCTTCCGGCCCTTTGACCATGGCAGCCCTATTGTGGAGCGGCGGATGATTCGCGCACGACCAACCGGTACGCAATCAACTCGTGTCGGGGCGTCGTCTCACCCATCTTTATCGCCTCGACGATCAGGTCGACGGCGCGCTGCCCCATGGCCTTGAGCGGCTGATGGACGGTCGTTAGCGGCGGCCACACGATTTCGGAAACGGGCGTGTCGTCAAAGCCCGTCACTGAAATATCGCGCGGGATTTCAAGGCCGATCTTGTGGATTGTCAGGAGTGCGCCTGCCGCCATGTCATCGTTCGCGCAGACCAGTGCCGTGGGCCGGTCGGGTCGATCGAGGATCCGCCGCGCGCCTTCGATGCCCGAATGGAATGTGAAGTTCCCGCGCTCCACCTCTGCATTCCCGTCGGGAATGCCGGCCGCTTCCAGCGCGCGCATGAAACCGTCGAAACGCCCTTCGGCGGAGACGTGACCGCTCAGTCCCTTGATATAGCCGAACTTGCGATGGCCCAGATCGATAAGATGCTTCGCCATTTCGAAGCCGGCGGCAATTTCATCGATGCCGACCGAAGCCGCGACGCGCTGGACCTCCTCGCCGGCCGAGATGCAAACGACCGGGCAAGACCTTTTCCGAATTTCTTCGATCAAGTCGAGCCGATCGGAAAAAGGCGGCGTAAGGATGATTCCATCCCATCGCCCTTCCTCGATCAACGACAATATCCGCCGCTCGGACGCTGCCTCATCCGGACTGACGGTATGGCTGACAAGCTGAAAACCCCTGGCAGCACAAGCGCGGAGCGCACCGAGTTCGAGGCCGGAATGATAGTAGGAATTCGGCTCCGTCTCGAGGTCCGAGGCATGGAGAAGAGCAATCTGCCTCGTCTTGCCGCCAGCAAGATTGCGGGCCTGTATGTTGACCTTGTAGTCAAGCATTTCGACCGCGCGCTGAACCTTGTCACGCACCTCAGCGCGGACATTTGGCCCATTGTTCAACACACGCGAAACCGTCGTGCGCCCGACGCCCGCCAGCGAGGCAACGTCGTCGATCGTCGGTTTCTGGCTAGTCAAGCTGTTGCCTCACATGCGCATTCATTCGCGCCATCTCTTATGATGCGGCAGCCCTGCTGTGCAACCTCGATGCGAATTTCGGCGCGAATTTTCGCCAAAACTGCGTTTACACCTGATCCAGCAAACAGCCAGCATCCATCGTTCGGCCTTGACCGGACCGCGTCTGCGCCTTCTGAACAGGTCGCATCGGGCTCACCTCTCCTCCCCGACCCATCGAATCGTGTCGTCCGATGAGCGCAACGCCTTGGTCACCCTCGACGATTTCACCGCCCCCCCCTTTCGCACCGCCTTGTCGTCGTGAGTTCTCTGATCGCGGATTGACGATCCCGGGGATTATTCGCGGGACAGGGCCTTTGCCTGGCTAGAGATCGCCTGCAGAAGCCCTATCAATGTGTCCTTATCCCCCGCCGGAAACCCCGAAAGCAGCTTGTCCTGATAGTCCAGCGCCATCGCAATAATATCGTCATACATCGCCCGTCCATGTGTGGTCAGTTGCAAATCATAGGCGCGCGAATCCCGCTTTGAACGAAGGCGCTGAACAATGCCGCGTTTGCGCAACACCTGGATTGCCCGGCTGACCGCAACCTTGTCCATCGCAGAGAGGCTGACAACATCCTGCGCGGTCATCGGCCCCTCAGTCCCTATCGTGCACAGGACCCGCCACTGCCAGATCGAAATGCCGTATCGCACCTGATAGGCCTTGGCGATCAGGCGGCTGACCTGGTTCGAGGCGACCGTCAGGTGATAGGGCAGATAATCCACCAGCCGAAACCCGCCCGAAGCAGGCTCTACAGCTTCTGGGTATTTCATGAAACTAATATCCTGAAACGCATATTGCCGCTCCATCCCCCCGTGGAAATCACCATAATCCCCATAATTCTGGCATTCAAGCGGATATCGAGCTTGAGGAAATGCCGCCCTCACGTGTCTATTTGCAATTTTAGTTGCATATGTAACCATAATAGCTCATGCTGCCTTTCAGATGCACAAGTGGGAGACAGGGCATGGCACAGCATATCGGGCGGATGGTCGCGGGGAGGTCGTTTGGCATAAGGGCGGCTATCATGTCGGCCGTCGCGCTATCGGCGTTCGGATTCTCCGATTTTGCCTGGGCTCAACAGGCTGCTGATCCTGCCGCAACCGAAGCCGATTCAAGCGAAATCCTGGTGACGGCCCGCAAGCGCGAGGAAACACTCCAGACGGTTCCTATCGCCATCAGCGCTTTTACCGAAGCAACGATCGAAGCGGCAGGCGTCGATTCGGTCGAGGAAATCGCGCAGATGACGCCGGGCTTCACCTTCACGCCGCTGTTCGGCGGCGGCGCGGCGACGCCCGTTATCCGCGGTCAATCGACCACAATTGGTGAACCCAATGTCGGCTTTTTCCTCGACGGGGTGTATCAGTCTTCGCGCGCGTTGATGGACTCGATCCTTGGCGATGACATTGCCCGTGTCGAAATCGTCAAAGGCCCGCAAAGCGCTCTTTATGGGCGGAATACCTTCGGCGGCGCGGTCAACATCATCTCGCGGCCCCCTACCAACGAATTGAGCGGGCGGGGCCAGATCGAAGCGGGCGACTATGGCAATTTCGGATTGCGTGCGTCGGTTAACCTGCCTGTGATCGAAGACAAGCTGTTCGCGAGCCTTGGCGTCAACTATCGCAAGAGCGACGGCTATTTCACGAACAGCCTCAACGGCCAGAAGCTGGACGGACACCGTAGCGCGATCGTCTCCGCGTCGATCGAAGCGCGGCCGAGCGACGCCCTGTCGATCCGCCTTCGCGTCGCGAACGAGAATACCGACGATGCCGACGATCCGATTGTGTTCGCGGTGAACAATGCAAGACCCGCCAGCCTGGCCGGCCCGACCTTCCCACCCGCCAACCAGATCTTTGTGGGCGAGATCCCCTCTCCGAAGGTGTTCGCGGTTACTCCGGGGCACAATGATCGCAATCTCACGGCATCTTCGCTGTCAATCGACCTTGACCTCGGCGGGGCCACGCTGACCTCGATCACCGGCTATAACGACCTCAAGCTGGATACAGCGATCGACGGTGACTATTCCGCGGTCCGGGCGCGGTATACAACCTCGCTTACCGATCTTTCCGAACTAAGCCAGGAATTGAGGCTGACTTCGAGCGGGGATTCGCGGCTGTCCTGGCTGGCTGGGGCCTATTATTTCCGGCTCAAGAGCAAGACTCACCTCGAAGATTTCTGGGGCGCCGACGCCCTGCCCTTTGCATCGAACCTGGCGCTACCCGGGTCCGTCAGGCGCCAGCTTCTCGGAGGCCTGATCAACGACCTTGATGAGAAGACAGAGAATTTCGCGGTGTTCGGGCAGCTCGGCTACAAGCTCACCGACCAATTGCGGGTCACTGCAGAAGGCCGGTGGAACACCGAAACGAAGAGCGTCAATTCGACCGATGCGAGCCAACTCACCAGGCTTGTGACGGGAACATATGTCAATAGTCGCAAGTTCCGGAAATTCCTGCCGCGCGTCACGCTCGACTTCCAGGCGACCGACGATATCCTGCTCTACGCTTCGGCCGCCGAGGCGCAAAAAGCGGGCGGCTTCAACGTCGTAACCGTTGCTGGCGGCATTCTCGATTCAGAGCGCACCTACGACCCCGAAACGGCGTGGAGCTATGAACTGGGCGCGAAGACCAGCTGGGCGGGCGGGCGGCTCACGCTCAACGTGGCCGGCTATTATATCGACTGGTCGGACCAGATCGTCCGGGCGCTCGGCGCGACCTTTGCCACGCTCAACACGAATGCCGGCCAGACGACTGTCAAAGGCCTCGAAGTCGAGATGCGGGCACGTCCGGTGCGCGGGCTCGATCTGTCTGCGGGCCTTGCCTACACGGACTCGTCCTATGACAAATATATGTTCGGCACGCTTGCGCTTCTCGGGATGAACCCGGTGCTTGATGGCACCCGGCTCCAGTTTGTGTCGAAATGGCAGGCCAATGCCAGCGCACAATATGTCGTACCGCTTTCGGACAAGATCAGCTGGTTCAACCGGGTCGATTTCAGCTATCAATCGGACCAGAGCGCCGTGCAAACAGCCGATGCAACCGTCGGTGCGGCGACCAATGTCAACCTTCGGACGGGCTTCGACTTCGACAACATCTCGCTCCGCCTGTTCGTCAACAATCTGACCAAGGAGGATGCATCTCCAGCGGCGGCATTCACACCAAATGCTGCGCAGCATCTGGCTTGGGTGCAGGGCGCGCTCGGGCTTGGCCCGCGTGTCGGCCTGGAGGCCTTTGGCGGCGCCGTCACTGCGCGCGCGCCAAGGACATGGGGTGCAAGTCTGGGCTTCAAGTTCTGAGGCAGAGCTGACCGCAGCTTTCGCGTCAATCCGCGAAAGCTGCGGTTACGTCGCCATAAACTTTTCACGCAGACTTCACTGCCCAGGGACTTTTCTCATGTCTTTCCTCACCGAAATGAAATGGCGCGCCGGAATATTGGCGGCCGGCTTTGCAAGCCTGGCGACAGGAAACGCTCCTGCAAATCCGGTGCAATATTACAGCGTCAAAGGCGTGCCCTTTTCCGAGGCCGTGCAGGTAGGCGACATGCTCTATTTGTCGGGCCAGATCGGCGTGGCGCCGGGAAGCGCGAAGCTGGCACCCGGCGGCATCGACGGTGAAGCGCGCCAGGCAATGGACAATATCGGCGCAATCCTGACGCGCCGGGGCCTTACGTTCGACGCCGTCGTCAAATGCACGGCGATGCTCGCGGACATGAACGACTGGCCTGCCTTCAACAAAGCCTATGTCAGCTATTTCAAGCCCGACCGGTTGCCCGCGCGCAGCGCCTTTGCCGCGAGCGGCCTTGCTCTTGGCGGCAGGGTCGAACTGGAGTGCTGGGCCTATAATCCCTTGCGGAAGCATCACAGGTAACGCCTTCGCAAACCAGCGGCAGGAGTATCCCATCATGGCACTCGATATTGATGGTGTTGCGGCCGATTATGAGCGGGACGGTGCGGCCGTCATCCGCGGCGCGATCGGCAGCGATTGGATCGGCCGGATGCAGGATGCCGTGGATCGCGTCATCGCCGAGCCGGGGTCCGCAGCCGTTGAGTATACGCCGTCAGGCAAATCGGGACGATTCATTGGCGATTTCTTCGTGTGGATGCGCGACGCCGATTTTGCAGCGCTGGCGATAGACTCGCCGCTGCCGATGCTAGCCGCGCAGATCATGGGAGCATCGGAGGTCAGGCTGTTCTACGATCAGCTTCTCGTCAAAGAGCCGCAAACCGGCGAACGGACGCCATGGCATCAGGATCTGCCCTATTGGCCGTTGCGCGGAGGCGATATCCTGTCGATGTGGGTGGCGCTCGACACAGTTACGCAAGCGACCGGCGCCGTCCGCTATGCGGCCGGATCCCACCGGAGCGGCGCGCTCTATGCGCCGACCGCCTTTGGCAAGGATTCGGGCTTCGGCGCGCTCTATGCCAGAATGGGGTTGCCAGCCTTCCCCGAAGATGCGGTCGTTGAACGGGATTGTGAAATGCTGAGTTGGGACGTCGACCCCGGCGATGTCATCATTCATCACCCGCTCGTATTTCATTCGGCTGGAGGCAACGCGTCGACCGGCACGCGCCGCAGGGCCGTATCGATACGCTATATGGGCAACGACGCGCTGTTCGATGGCCGACCCGGCACCTTTGTCGAAAAGGAAACCATTCAGGCAATCCTCAAGGAGCCGATCGTGGTCCGCGATGGGCAGTATCCGTCCGGTGCCAATTTCCCGATCGTCTGGCCGCGCGGAGAGTAGCGGATCGCGCCCTAGGCAATGATGAGACGCACGCCGGCCTTTTCGATCATGTTTGCCGCCTTGTCGGTGATCCGCTGATCGGTGATGATGATGTCGATATCACTCAACTCGCACACGACATTTCCAGACGGTCCGTCGAACTTGGTGGCATCGACCAGAATAATGATCTGATCGGCGCGTTCGAGCAACCGTCGTTCGGCCGCGACGAGTACGACATCCGCCTGCATCAAGCCTTGCGCCCCGATCGAGGCTGCGCCCATGAACAATTTGGGGGCGTGAAACCTTGGCATCCCGTCATCGCCAAAGACCGACAGGATGATGTTCTGGTCGGGAAAGACCGCGCCCGACGGCACAAGTATCCGCGTGCCGGGTTGGCCGATCAACGCCGACACGATGTGCAGCGAATTCGTCAGGACCTGCAGGTTGAGCCCGGCAAGATGGGGGCACATCTGCAGCGTCGTCGAGCCGCCATCGATCATGATCCCTTCATTCGGGGTGCAGAGCTTGGCCGCCGCCCGGCCGATCGCTTCCTTCTCCGCTCGATTGCGCGAGATATTCTCGTGAAACGGTACGCCCGATAGACGAAGCCCCGAGGCCAGCGCATTGGCCGGCTCCGCGTGCTGGACGATCGACTTGACGCCGCCGCGGATCCGCGTGAGCCTGCCTTCGCGCGCCAGGCGATCAAGATCGCGACGTATGGTTGCCGGGGATCCGGTCACCAGCTTTTCAAGCTCGCGGAACGAGATGAAGCCTCGCTCTTCGAGCAGTTTCAGGATCAGGTCTTCGCGTACTGATGCGTGCATGGCTTGTTTTTGACGGAATGCCGACACGATTCAAGCATTTTCGCTCAAAGTGATCATTTTGGCCACCCGCACGCCAATTTGGCGCACCGCGACGCCCGAAAAAAGCCTACCGGGGAAAGGCCTGGGCATTCCCCGCATCGACATTCAGCATGTTCCCGGTCGACTTGGCAGACATTTCACCAGCAAAGAAATACACCGCTTCCGCGACATCTTCGGGAAGCACATCGCGTTTGAGCATCGATCGATCGCGGTAATGCGCTTCAAGCGCATCGCCCGCGTCGATGCCGTGCGCGCCGGCCCGCTCCTTGCGCCAGTCTCCATCCCAGATTTTCGAGCCGCGGATGACAGCGTCCGGATTGACCACATTGACGCGAATGCCCGACGATGCTCCCTCAAGCGCCAGACAGCGCGCCAGATGCAGCGCAGCGGCCTTGGCCGAGGCATAGGCTGAGGCGTTCGTTGCGGCCGCAATGCCGTTCTTCGAGCCGATAAAGATGATCGAACCGCCGCCGGAAGCCTTCATCAGCGGGAAGGCCGCGCGCGCGGTGAGGAAATAGCCCTCCGCCAGAACGTCATAATTCTTGCGCCAGAGGGCGGTCGTTGTTTCTTCGATCGGGGCCGACGATGCGATGCCGGCATTTGCAACCAGGATATCGAGGCCACCAAATTCACGCGCGGCGGCGTCGAACGCATTTTGCACCTGGCCTTCATCGGTCACGTCACAAAGCACCGAACGCAAGACGTCCTTGCCAAATGCTCCCGTCAGTGCAGACTCCGCAGCATCGAGCGCCGAGGCATCGCGGTCCACCAGCAGTACACAGGCACCGTCGGCCAGCAGCCGCCGCGCTGTTGCTGCCCCGATTCCACCAGCGGCTCCGGTGACCAGCGCCACCCTTCCCGCAAGCGGTCTGGGCTTGGGCATGCGCTGCAGCTTTGCTTCTTCGAGCGCCCAATATTCGATGTTGAACGCTTCCTGCTCGTCGAGGCCGAGATAGGCGCCGACAGCTTCGGCCCCGCGCATCACGTTGATGGCGTTGGCGTAGAATTCGCCCGCCAGCCGCGCCGTTGTCTTGTCGGCCGCGAACGTCATTCGGCCAATGCCAGGGACCAGGACCACAACCGGATTGGCATCCCGCATCGGCGGATCGGCGGGCCCTGCACAGCGCTTGTAATAGGCAGCATAGCCTTCCCGATAGCCTGCCAGCGCCGCCGAGAGCGCCGCATCATCGTCGAGCTGCGCTGCATCGAGCACCAGCGGCGCGATCTTGGTACGCAGGAAGTGATCGGGGCAGGATGTGCCGATCGCCGCCAGCCGCTCGAAATCCTGAGAACAGACGAATTCCAGCGTCTCGTCATCATCCGCAAAATAGATCGGAA
>Ga0209023_10000328_pt1 | contig 78118 bp, 72 predicted proteins | sample LakOneMetagenome_FD_187468 | JGI IMG/M metagenome (GOLD analysis project Ga0209023, IMG submission 187468) | Freshwater and sediment microbial communities from Lake Erie, Canada (SPAdes) (version 2) | ecosystem: Environmental > Aquatic > Freshwater > Lentic | place: Lake Erie, Canada... | reverse complement strand
TTGATCTGGTTGGCGGTACGCACGGTGACCTGGTCGTCCTCGAAGCCGACCCGTCCTTCCAGGCGCCCCGCCAGACCATCGAGCCACTGGCCCTTGACGATCTCGACGTCCCAGCCCTCGATGGCCGCGGCTCGCTCCGCGTACCGGAAGTCGGTCAGGAAGACCCTTTGACTCTCCGACACCAGGCAGGCGCCGTTGGTGCCGGTGAAACCGGTCAGGTACTCGACATTGACCAGGTTGGTGACGAGTAGCGAATCGACCGCGGAGTCATCCAGGCCCGCGGTGGCAAGTGTGTCGGCGAGACGATCTCCGCGATCGCTCATGCGCCGAGCCGGTCGGCCAGGAGCTTCAGGGCTTCCTGATAGCCGTCGACGCCCTTGCCACACACCTTGGCCTCGACCAGTCCGTCGAACACGGAGACCTTGCGCCATTCCTCGCGATTCTCGACATCCGAGAGATGAACCTCCACGGTCGGAACCGGATCAACGGCCAGGGCATCGCCGATCGCACGGCTGTAATGAGTCCAGGCACCTGCGTTGATGATCGCCCCGTCGGCAGTCTCGGAGACCCGATGGAGATAACCGCAGAACTCGGCTTCCGAGTTGGTCTGGAAGAAGATCGGCTCGAGTTCGAGCTCGCCGGCCCACCCACCGATCCGGTACTCCAGTTCAGAGAGACTGAGACCGCCGTAGAGGTCGGGATCGCGCTTCTCCAGCACGTCGAAATTGACTCCGTGAAGAACGGCGATCCGGTTGCTCGCTCGGCTCATAGGTCTCGCTTCCAGTTCAGGGCAACAGTTCCTCGACCGCGGCAAGAATCGCCGCGTCCTCGACCGGTCGGTCGATCAGGGGCTGTCCCGGGGTTTCCAAGAGAACGAAGCCTACCCCGCGCGAAGTCTTCTTTTTGTCGAACTGGACTGCTTCAACGACGGCCCCGGGGTCGACCTCGGGGTCTAGTTCAACCGGCAGGCCGTGACGAAGGTTCCATTCGCGGACCTCTTCACGCAGAGGATCGGCCCCGGACAACCTGAGGGCAGCCAGCAGGCCCAGGGCGACCGCTTCACCGTGTCGGTAGCGGCGGTAACCGGTGACCGATTCGATTGCGTGACCGACCGTGTGCCCGAGGTTGAGTTGAGCTCGAAGCCCCGTGTCACGTTCATCGGCCGCGACGACAGCGCACTTGTAGCGGGCACAGGCGAAGACCAGATCGGCCCGGGTCAGGATCTCTCCCGGCTCGAGCGCAAGCACCTCGTCCCAGAGGCCGCCACCGGCCAGAAGGGCGGTCTTGATCACCTCGGCCATGCCGGCGGTCAGTTCCTCGTCGGGCAAGGTTGCGAGGACATCGACATCGCTGATCACGGCGGATGGAAGGTGGAAGGCGCCGACGTAGTTCTTGCCTTCCGGCAGGTCCACCCCGGTCTTCCCGCCGTATGCGGAATCGACCTGGGCGACCAGTGTGGTCGGAACCTGAACCACCGGAATTCCGCGCTGGTAGGAGTGGGCGGCGAATCCGGCGAGGTCGCCGACCACGCCGCCGCCGAGTGCGATCAGTCGGTCCGATCGGGTGACTCCGTTCCGGGCCATCTCGCGCAGTGACTCGTCGAGCTGGGCCATCGTCTTGGTGCTCTCACCGGGCGGAACGGTGACCGTGCCACTGAGATCGCCGAGACGGTCCCCGTAAAGCGGCCCTACAGCGGAGTCGGTGAAACAGAAAGAGCGTCCGGAGCCCGGCATCGCCGGAGACCCGTCGTTGAATAGGGCCGAACCGAGAAGCTCCCGGCCGACATAGACCGGGTACTCCCCGCCCGAGCTTTCCGCCCAGAACATCCGGGTGCCCTCTGGAAGTACTTCCAGGCTCCTCACCGCTTCATAGGCGCGGTCCCAGATCCTCCGGGCAACCCCGGGCAGGATCGCGTCGGCGACCGTGTCGTAAAAGACCTGACGCCGGGCGAAGAGGGCGCGGAACGCCTTCTCGTCACTGGCCAGCGGACGCTTCGAGTTCCGAACGCGGCGCCAGGCGATGTCGACATCCAGTTCCAGCCAGACGACAGTGTGGCCGTCGACCACCAATGCTTCGCGGATCGCTTCCGATTCAACCGCACCGCCGCCAAGGGCCAGGACCTCGATCGTGGGGTCGGCAAGGGCGCCGATCACCACTTCGCGTTCGATTTCGCGAAAGCCCTCCTCGCCCTCGCTGGCGAAGATGTCCGGGATGGAACGGCCGGCCTTCTCCTCGATCAGGGAGTCGGCATCAACCGAGTGGAGACCCTGCGCGGCGAGTTCGACCAGGGCCGTCGACTTGCCGGCGCCCATGAACCCGACCAGGCAGATCATCGCCAGCCGATTCGCTCTTTGTAGGCCTCGATCGCGCCGAGCACATCGTCCATGTGATCGCCGCCGAACTTCTCGCGGTAGGTCTTGACCATGGCCAGGCAGATCATCGCTTCACCGACCACCGCAGCGGCGGGCACGACGGTCGAGTCGGTCCGTTCCTTGTGGGCCTGGGCCGGTTCCTTGGTGGCGGTGTCAACCGAACGTAGGGGCTTGGTCATGGTCGAGATCGGCTTGATCGCTGCCCGAACCGACAGGGGCATGCCATTGGTCATGCCGCCTTCGAGGCCACCAGCGTGGTTGGTCTCCCGGTAGTAGCCGCGCTCCTCCGAGTAGAAGATCTCGTCGTGGGCCTGTGAACCCGGGCGTCCGGCGACATCCCAGGCCTGCCCAATCGACACTCCCTTGATCGACTGGATCGAGCAGATCGCCTGGGCGAGCCTGCCGTCGAGCCGGTCCTCCCAGGAGATGTGGCCACCGAGTCCGGGAACCAGGCCGAAAACGCGGACTTCGAATGTGCCACCGAGGCTCTCGTTCTTCTTGCGGAGGACGTTGATTTCTTCGACCATCGCGGCCGAGGTTTCCGGGTCCAGGCAGCGGACCGGATCGTCGTCGACGCCTTCGAAATCCTCGATGGTCAGGTCATCGCGCTCAGGCGCCACGACCGAGCCGATCTGGGTCACATGACTTCGGACAGTCACGCCCACCGCGGTGAGGAAGGCACGGGCGATCGCTCCGGCGGCGACCCGAGCGGCCGTCTCACGGGCGCTGGCTCGTTCAAGGATCGGACGGAGATCGTCGTGCTTGTACTTCCACATCCCGACCAGGTCGGCGTGCCCGGGCCGCGGCATGGTGACCGGCGGGATCTCTCCCTCGATCGGCCACGGATTCATCCGCTCGTCCCAGTTCTTGTAGTCCTTGTTGGCAACCAGGGCGGCTACCGGGCCACCCATGGTCCGACCGTGGCGAACCCCGGCCCTCATCTCGACCCGGTCCGTCTCGATCTTCATCCGGCCGCCACGCCCGTGACCGAGCTGGCGCCTTGCCATGTCCCGGTCGAGGGTCTCGCGGTCAAGTTCCAGCCCGGCCGGAAGTCCTTCAACGATGGTGACCAGCCCCGGACCATGGGACTCGCCTGCGGTTGTGAATCGGAAACTCATTGAGATGCCTAGGCTATCTGTAGATGGCTGCCCGACGACTGCTGATCGTGATGCTGGTCCTGCTGGGGATCTCCTCGGTGATCGCGGTGATGGTTCCCGACCCGGATCGCCGTGATCCGGCCAGTGAAGGGTCTTCCACCACCGGGGAGACGGGAACCACGGGAACCTCCGAAGAAACCAGTGGTTCCGAGGGAGAAAGGGATGGCGGATACAGGTCCGAAGCATCCCCGGAAACCACGACCGAGTCGGTCAGCCTCGATGCCGGGAAGAAGGCCGAAGTCAAGGTGAAGCCGGGATCCCGTCTGGTCCTCTCCGTGAATTCGAAAGAGGGCTCGTTGGTCGAGATCGAGGGTCTGGGCCTGACCGGATTCGCCGACCCGTACGCCCCGGCTGTATTCGATGTGATCCTGCCTTCGCAGCCGGGCAGGTTTCAGGTCAGGGTTCCCGGTGAGGATTCACGAGCCGCCGCCCTCATCACTTCGAGATCGGGCGACTGACCGGTCCAGATCTCCAGCGACCGCGCTCCCTGGCGCACCAGAATCTCCAGTCCGTCCACCGTCTTGGCTCCCGCCCAGTCCGCGGCTTCGAGCAGGGTCCCGGGCTTTTCGCCGTAGACCATGTCGACCACGGTCTGCCCCGAGTGGAAGCCACCCGGATCAACCGGAAGCTCGGCCAGTCCGTCCCGGCCACCGAGTCCGGCGGCCGAGGCATTCACGATCACATCGAATTGACCCGGATCAATCCCGCCGTGCTGCTCGGGTGGAATCACCTCGACCCCAAGCTCCTTTGCCAGATCCTCGGCCCGCGACCTGGTCCGGTTCCAGAGCATCACCTTCATTCCGGCTCCGGCCAGCGCCCAGACGACGGCCCTTCCTGCTCCACCGGCACCGAGCACGAGGGCAGGCCGGGAGTCCAGCTTCCCGGCGGGTTCCTCGAGGGCATCGAGCAGGCCGGGGGCATCGGTGTTGTCGGCAAAAATCTGGCCGTCGCGAAAAACCAGGGTGTTCGCGGCACCGATCGCCAGGGCGGCGTCACTGGCAGAATCCGCGACCGCCAGCGCGGCCTCCTTGTGCGGCACGGTTACATTGGCTCCCGCGAAGCCTTCCCCGGGCAGTCCGCGTACCAGCGCCCCGAACTCCTCCGGAATCACGTCTATTGCGCTGTAGAGCCAGTCCGTGAGTCCCAGTCCGGCCAGGGCTGCGTTTTGCATCGCCGGCGACCTGGAATGCAAAACCGGATGGCCGAGGACGGCGAGGCGGTGTCCGCGTTCCGGGTTCATTGCTCGCTGCTCATCCGCAGTCGGTCGGCGACCCGCCGGCAGCAGCCTGGGCTTCCTCGTACTTCTGGACATTCGCGTTGTGCTCTTCCAGGGACGATGAGAAGACATGTTCGCCGCAGGTCCCGGGCTTGACCACATACAGCCAGACGTCGGTCTTTGCCGGATGGGCAGCCGCTTCGATCGAGGCGAGGCCGGGGCTGCCGATCGGGCCGGGAGGCAGGCCCTGGTTGGTTCGCGTGTTGTACGGCGAATCAACCGCGAGATCGGATTCGGTCAAGGGTTCGGTCCAGTTGTCGAGCGCAAACCGGGTCGTCGCGTCGATCCCCAGGGGCTCGCCCATCTTGAGCCGGTTGTAGATCACAGCTGAGACGAGCTTGCGCTCCTTGGCCACCGAGACTTCCCTTTCGATCATCGAGGCGATGGTCAGCACGTCATAAGTGGTCAGATTCTTCGATTTCGCGTACTTCATGTTGACGCCCGCGATGTTGTCCTTGAAGGCCTGGAGCTGCTCTGCCACCAGATCCTGGACATCCGCGGTCGGCTTCAGCTCGTAGGTGGCCGGGAAGAGGAAACCTTCGAGGTTCTCGGCCCTGCCCTGGGCTCCATAGTCATTCGGATTGAATCCAGGCACCTTGACCGTGGCTTCCATGTAGTCACCCGGAATCCCGGCGGACTTGACCAGGTCGGCGGTTTCGGAGCGGCTCAGACCCTCGGGAATGGTCACCGTGATGGTCTTCTTGGAAGTGGTCTTGGTCAGTTCGTCGATCGCCGCCGAATAGGACATGTCCTTGCGGAACTGGTGAACACCGTGATTGAGATCGGCCCGTTTGCCGGAAAGGGTCGCCCGGATCTCGAACAGGGTCGAGTTGGAGATGATCCCCTTCTCGGCCAGCAGGTCACCGATCTGCCCGACGCTGTCACCGGCCGGCACATTCAGGGGAAACGGTTCACCGCTGCCGTCGCCCTTGAAGGGCTGGAACAGCGCGAAGAAAAACAGGACGATGAGCAGTAGCCCGACGGCTGCCGCCGCGAAAACGGCGATCCGACCCTTGCGCGGACCAGCGCCGCCACCGCGTCTGGCACTGCCGCCACGCCCGCCGCTTCCGCCGCTGCGGCCGCCTCTGCCGCCCCCGGTCGAACGTCGGGGCAGGACCGGCCCGCGTTGCGATGCCTGGGAGCTTCCACCCTGGCGGCGTTGGGCCCTCTCCTGACGCCGGAGGGCGCGTTCTACGGCATCCGGGTCGTTCGGGTCATGTTCGGGAATGTCCTCGAACCAGCGGTCGGTCACGGTTCATCACTCTGCCTTGCGGATGCCTGGAGGTAGCTTTCGAGCAGATGGGCGGCGGCGATCGAGTCTTCGGCCGATCCGGCCCCGGTGTCACGCCTGGTCTGGGCGGCCATCCGGGTGGTAAAGCGTTCATCCCATGTCTCGACCGGGATCTCGACGACTTCCTGGAGGTCGCTGGTGAAGGCGCGGGTGAGTTCGGTCTGCGCCGAGTCCCCGCCGGAAAGCGAAACCGGCAGGCCGACCACGATCTTCTCGGCTTCGCGGTCGCCTGCCACCCGGGCGACCTCGGCCACCTCGGGCGGTTCGATCGCGGCGATCGGAGTGGCCAGGGTTCCGGTCGGGTCGGAGATCGCGCAGCCGATCCTGGCGGTCCCGTAATCGAGCGCCAGCACCCGCATCAGCTCTCGCGACCTGACATCTAGCGTTTCTCCAGGTGCTGGCGGGCGGCGGCCAGCGCGTCGGCTACACCACCGGCGTTCTTGCCGCCGGCCTGGGCCATCTCGTCGCTGCCTCCACCGCCGCCACCGATCTTCGGGGCGGCGTCGGCGATCAATTCACGGGCGGATGCTTTCGCGGCGTCCTCACTGGTGAGCAGGGCGACCATCCCCACCTTTCCGGACTCGGCGTCAGCACCGGCAAGTACCACCGAAGCTCCGGAAGTCGCCTGGACCTGCTTCGCGATCGCCAGGATCTCCTTCGGATTGCCGATCGGCACCTCGGCCAGGACTGCGTTGAACGAACCAACTTCTTCGGCAATGCCGACGAGTTCCGAGGCGAGCTGGCCCTGCTGCTGACGCGCGGCCTGCTTCTCCCCTTCGCTGGCCTTGGCCAGTTTCTCCGAGGCGTCACGGGCGGCCCGGACCGGATCACGCGGATCCCCGAGCAGCTGTCCGACCTCGGTCAGCTCGCTGGCCCGGTTCCGGAACCAGTCGATCGCGTCGGGGCCGGTGATCGCCTCGATTCGCCGCACGTTGGCGGCAGATGAACTCTCGTGGACGATCTTGAAGATGCCGATCTCCGCAGTGTTGTCGACATGGGTGCCGCCGCAGAGTTCGCGGGAAACGTTCTCGACCTCGACCACCCGGACCAGGTCCCCGTACTTCTCACCGAAGAGAGCCATCGCCCCCAGCTTCTCGGCCTCGGGCTTTTCCATGATCATCCAGCGGACCGGATCGCCGTCCTTGATCCAGCCGTTCACCCGGTCCTCGACCCAGGTGATGTCCTCGGCCGAAAGCGACTCGCCGTGACTGAAGTCAAAACGGAGCTTGTCGGGACGAACCGAGGAGCCCGCCTGGTGGACGTGGGTCCCGAGCCGTTCGCGAAGTGCGGCATGGAGCAGATGGGTGGCGGTGTGGTTTCGCATCGTCCTGAAACGTGCTTCCCGATCGACCAGAGCCTCAACCGTCACCCCGGCCGGTGGCCAGGCAGCCTCGCCTTCACTGACCGGCTCGAGTTCGAGCACCTGGTCGTCGCCTACACGGATCACATCGGTGACCCGGACCTCGCCGCCGTCCCAGACCAGCCGGCCCGAGTCGGCGACCTGACCGCCACCCTCGGCGTAAAACGGGCTCTGTTCAAGCTTGGCCAGGGCGTTGCCTTCGGACTCTTCCAGTGAGCCGATCCCGGTTTCTGACCGCAGGTACTCGTAGCCGACGAATTCACTCTGGGGACCGGCCGAGGCGAATGCCAGGACCCGTTCGTGCCGGTCAGCACCCTCGCCTCCGCCACCGACGTTGCTGCGGGACTGATTGCGCTGCTGCTCCATCAGTTCCTCGAAGCCCTGGTCATCGACCGAGAGTCCACGTTCTTCGACCATCTCGCGGGTCAGGTCGTAGGGGAATCCGAAGGTGTCGTGAAGCTTGAAGGCGTCTTCAGCGCTGATCCAGGAATTCTTCTGCTCCAGGGCCTGCTCGACGATCTCCTCAAGCAGGGCGGTGCCACGATCGAGGGTTCGACCGAAGCTTTCTTCCTCGGCCCTGACCCAGCGGTCGATCCGATCCTTTTCGGCGACCACCTGAGGATGCGCGTGGCCCATCATCTCGATCGTGCGGTCGGTGAAATCCGAAAGCCAGGCGCCTTCCAGTCCGAGGGCCTTGCCGCGCTGGATTGCCCGGCGCATCACGCGGCGGAGCACGTAGCCCCGGTCCTCGTTCGACGGGACCACTCCCGCCGCGAGCAGGAAGGTCATTCCGCGGCTGTGATCGCTGATCACTCGCATCGCCCGGGTCACGTTCTCGTCCTCCCCGTAACGGAGCCCGGTCTTTTCCTCGACCAGCTCGATCAGCGGCTGGAACAGGTCCGTGTCATAGACCGAATCGACACCCTGGAGGATCGCGGCCATCCGCTCGAGCCCCATGCCGGTGTCGATGTTTTTCATCGGAAGCGGAGTGAGACTGCCGTCCTCGCCGAGGTCATAGGTCATGAAGACGTGGTTCCAGTATTCGAGGAACCGGTCGCTGTCGTCCCCGGGCCGGTCGTCCTCGGAGCCGAAGTCGAGACCACGGTCCAGATACATCTCCGAGCAGGGACCGCAGGGACCGGTCGGTCCGCCCTGCCAGAAGTTCTCGGAGCGGGGCAGCTTGACGATCCGCTCGTCAGGGACTCCGAGCCCCTTCCAGATCTCGATCGCCTCCTCGTCCGGCCCGAGCCCGAGCTCGTCGTCGCCACCGAAGACAGTGATCCAGATCATTTCCGGATCGAACCCGAACCCTTCGGTCGAGAGTTTCCAGCCGAACGGAATCGCGTCTTCCTTGAAGTAGTCCCCGAAGCTGAAGTTTCCGAGCATCTCGAAACAGGTGAGGTGCCTGAGGGTCTTGCCGACTTCCTCGATGTCAGGGGTCCGGAAGCAGGTCTGACTGGAAGTCAGTCGGGTGGCCGGCGGAGTCTCCCGCCCCAGGAAGTACGGCTTGAAGGGCTGCATTCCGGCGACTGTGAGAAGGGTCGATGTGTCCTCCGGTGGTGGCACCAGGGACGCCGACGGCATCCGGCGATGTCCTCGCTCTTCGAAAAACGACAGATATGTCTCACGGATCTCGGCCGACTTCATGAAACCGGCAGCCTACTTTGATCCGGTCTGCCTGGCGATGGTGGCGTGACCCACGACCACGTCGCCGCTCATCAGCACCGCCGCCTGACCGGGCGCCGGGCCATCGAAGGGACTGTCGAGCTCGACCTCGAGGGCATCGTGGCGTCCGGCCGGGGCAGAAATCCGTGCCGGAACCGGCTCGGTGTGGTACCTGAGGCGGACCCGGTCGACCCGGCCTCCATCCCGATGCATCACGGCATCCCTGAGCCGGACCCGGTCGGTCGACAACCTGGTCCTTGAACCGACCCGCACCGTGTTGGACTTTGCGTCGGTGCCGAGCACGTAGAGCGGCTCTTTCGCTGCCACGCCCAACCCGCGGCGCTGACCGACCGTGAAGTGATGGTGGCCCGGATGCTCGCCCAGAGTGACTCCGTCCTCGTCGACGACGGGACCGGACCGGTCGGTGAGTCCGCCGTGGCGTCGCAGGAAATCCTTCTTGCTCTGGCCGGCGAGAAAGCAGAGGTCCTGGCTTTCGGGCTTCTTCGCCACCGAGAGACCGCCCCGCTCCGCGATTTCCCGGACCTCGGTCTTGGAAAGATCAGCCAGGGGAAACTTCAGCCGGGAGACGACAGCGGGAGGCAGGGCGGCCAGCATGTAGCTCTGGTCCTTGCTGTCATCGCTTCCTGCGGCAATCAGCGCACCTTCACCGTCTTCGACCACCCGCGCGTAGTGGCCGGTCACCAGGTGGCTTGCGCCGAGCCGGTCGGCCAGGTCAACCATCGCGGCGATCCTCACCTCCCCGTTGCAGAGCACACAGGGATTGGGGGTGCGGCCTTCGCCGTAGCCCCGGAGGAATTCGCCAACCACCCGTTCCCGGAATGGTCCCTCGAGGTCGAGGGTGAAGTGGGGAATGTCGAGATCGTGAGTCAGCGCGCGGGCCCCGAGAACCGCTTCTGGCGAGCAGCAGGCCTTGGTCCCGTCGGTGTCGGGATCAGCCCAGAGCTTGACCGTCACTGCGACCACGTCCGCCCCCCTCTCTCGCTCCTGCAGCGCCGCCACGGCACTGTCGACGCCTCCCGACACGGCGACGAGAACCCGGCCCTCGACCGGATCCGAAAGCAGCTCGCCAGAGGATGCGGCTGCAGACAAGGCCCGGTGAAGCGCATCTGCGGTCAGCATCGCGGCATGCCTACGGGCCGGGCTGAGCCCGCCGAGCCCTTCCTCGATCCTGGCGGGGCCGATCCTCGCGGCCTCGATCACCGATTCGCCTTCGGCCATTTCGCATACGCAGGCGCAAGCCGCCCGGGTCGCGGCGCATCCTTCCGTTCCGAAGACGGCGCCGGTGATGACACCGCCTTCGACCGTGATCGAGATCCGGGCCAGGTCACCGCAGGCAGCACCGCCCGCCGCCCCGGTGAATGACCCGGGCGGGGTTTCCGCTTCATGCGAGCGGTCGGCGACGTATTCGGCCAGCAGCGATTCCATCCCCTGAAGGTTAATTGCTCGCTTCCGCGAGCGGATAGCCTCCCCCGCATGAGCAACGGCTGGACTTCAGAAGACATCCCGGACCAGAGCGGTCGCACCGCGATCGTGACCGGAGGAAACAGCGGCATCGGTCTGATCGAATGCCGGGAACTGGCAAGGCATGGTGCCCGGGTCGTTCTCGCCTGCCGGAACCGGCAGAAGGGCCAAGCAGCGGTTGCGGAAATACGCAAGGCCCTCGGCAGTACCGGGAAGGACGCGCAGATCGAGGTACGCCAGCTCGACCTCGCCTCGCTGGATTCCGTCAGGCAGTTCGCGGAATCGTTTGAAGCCGACTACCCGGATGGTCTTGACCTGCTGATCAACAACGCGGGAGTGATGGCCCCGCCGCGCCTCGAGACCGAGGACGGTTTCGAGCTCCAGATCGGCACCAATCACCTCGGCCACTTCGCTCTGACGGGCCTGCTTTTCGACTCGCTCAAGAAGAAGCCGGGTTCCCGGGTGGTGACGGTTTCTTCGGTGGCTGCGCGGATGGGCAAACTGAACTTCGATGACCTTCAGAGCAAGCAGCGATACAGCCGCTGGCCGGCCTACGGCCAGTCGAAGCTGGCCAATCAGGTCTTCGCCCTCGACCTTCAGTCACTAATCGGCGAGGCCGGTCTGGACATCAAGAGCATGGCCGCCCACCCTGGAGTTTCCGCGACCAACCTGACCAGCGCCGGCAACGATCTCGACAGTGGCCTCATGGGTCTGCTCTCGAAGCCGTTCCTGAAGATGAACGACCTCTTCATCGCGCAGGGCGCCGAGGCTGGTGCGCTTCCGATCCTGCGCGCCGCCACCGACCCCGATCTCGCCGGAGGCAGCTACATCGGCTGTGACGGAAAGGGCCAGCGCCGAGGCAAACCGGTGATCGTCCCGCCGCTCAAGCCGGCGCTGAACCACGAGATCGCCAACAAGCTCTGGAAGGCTTCGGTCGAGGCGACCGGAGTGGACTACGACTTCACCCCTGTCGCCACTTCCGCCTGATTCCGGTTTGACCCGTCCGGCGCTGCCGGTCTCTAGCGCCTGATCCCGACCCTGATGTTACGCCGGACGGAATTGCCACGATCGGCCTGGACCGCCAGGTAGACGTTCACCGTTCCCGAGCGCTGTCTGGTCAGCAGGTTCCTGATCCGAGGTGGCACGGTGACCCGGAAGTGGGCGGTGCGGCCCGCCCCGATCCGGTCTGGCCCGAGAACCCGGGTCGTGACCACGCGGCCACGCGAACGGGCCCGGCCCTGCCGTTGCCACACCGTGCAGGCCGCCTTCGGGCAGGTCACCTTGACCATCGCCACCGGCTGCGATCCCACCCGTCGTACGACCGCGAGGCGGTTCACCTGGGGGGTCGCGTTGTTGCCGTCAGGACCGGTCGGTCCCTTTGGCCCGGTCGGGCCCGTCGGCCCTGAATTGCCGGTCGGTCCGGTGGCTCCCGTATTGCCGGTTCCGGTCGGACCGGTCGATCCTGTGACTCCGGTGGAGCCAGTCGATCCGGTGGAGCCGGTGGAGCCAGTCGATCCGGTGGAACCCGTGGCTCCGGTTGAACCGGTTGGTCCGGTGGACCCGGTCAGGCCGGTCAGGCCGGTCACCCCGGTCGGTCCGGTCGGTCCTGTTGGTCCTTCCACCCCGGTTCCGTTCAGGTTGACCTCACGCCAGCCTCCATCGAGATTGAGTGTGTCGGTCTTTGCCCCGGCCGAGGCCGGGTTGAAGTCGACACCGACAGCGCAGACATGCCCGGGAAGCAGCAGCACGTTGTCGCATTCGAGGTACTGGGACGGCAGGGTGAAGTCGGTTCCCGTATCGAGGCTCGCCGATCCCACGTACATCGGAAGAACGTAGTTGTCGTTCTGCATGAACACCTGGAGCGTTCCCAGCGGATCACCAAGGAACACACTGCCGAAGTTCCGGACTGTCCCGCCGATTACCCGTGGAGCAAAGGCAAAGAGCTGGATGCGGTTGGCGACCGAATCAGTCGTCCACAGGTTGCCGGCCCGGTCCGCGGCCAGACCGTTGAGCTGGGAGAACTGGCCGTTCCCGACGCCGGGCTGACCCACCGTGGAGATCTGGGTTCCGCCCGGATTGAAAACCTGGACCTGGTTGTTCGCACTCGAAACGTAGACGTTGCCGTTTTCGCCCACGTCGACGTCGCTTGGTGAGACGAAGCCGGCGGGGAGGCCGACATAGGCCCCCGGCGTACCGTCCGGCTGGAAGGATCGGACCGTGCCAGAGCCGGTACCCGTCACAAAGACGCGGTTGTCGTCTCCGACGTCGATTCCGTTGGTTCCCGCCAGGCCTGTGCCCCACTGGTTCAGATAGCCGGTCTCCAGATCGAAACCTGGACGTTGTCCAGGGCCTGGTCTGTCACGTAGATGCGGCCGTCAGGGCCGACCGCGATCCCCGCCGGAGAGAGAAAGGTCCCGGCTCCAAGTCCCAAAGCCCCGAAAACAGCGATCTGCGTCCCGTCAGGCCGGAAGACCCCGAATCGGTAGCTTTCGGTGTCCACGGCGTAAATGCGGCCTGCACCGTCTACCGACACTGCCTCGAATCCGTTCGTGAAGCCGGCCGGGGAAACCACCCGCCCCAGCGCCTGGCCCTGGGCAGTGAACCTGTAGATCCCGGTACTGGTGGCCACATAGACATCGCCGTTCAGATCGGCATCGACATCGTTCTTCACGCTGGAAGCGAAGTTCCCGATACCGCTCCATTGTGTGTAGAAGCGATGGGTGTCAGCCGCCGCCCCTCCGGGCAGCCAGAGTGACAGTCCAACCGCCAGCATCGCTGCGACCAGCCCTGTCCTGCTTAGTGAGTTCATGCCCCTCCTGGATTGATTCCCCGAGGACCCACCGTACCGCCCTGCGCGGCCACCTTCAAGAAAAAATGAGGCCCCAACCTGCCGTCTCCGCCTCCGACATTGACACCTAAATAAATAGGTGGGTGCCTATCGCTGTCCCGCGGGGGACGTTGAAATCAGCTCCCGTGCCGTTGATGTTGGGTCAAATTAGTGAGACGGCTAACGAACAGGTTCGAGCCTCAAAACCAACCTACCACTCTCGGTCGGTCGTCGGGAGGTGTTCCCTACTCCAGGTCCAGGCCAGAGAGCAATTCTTCGGCTTCGGACCACATTCCCGGCGGCACTTCGACGTGGATGTCACCCCGGTTGAAGCGGTCCAGTTCCCAGTCCGAAGTGCATTCGGCGGGGAAGCCGTTCTCGCGCAGTACGTCGCGCCAGGCCAATGCGGTTTCGAGATCCTCGAATTCGTGAACCGAAACCCAGTCGTCGAAGCGCGGGTCGCTGACGTGGATCCGGCCGGAACCGTCCCCGATCGTCTTGACCCTGTCCTTGAAGCGACGGATGAAACCCATTTCGTCGCCCCGCGCCGCCTAGTCCTGCCCGGGCAGCTTCTTCTTGCGCAGCTCGATTCCCACGTCGCGCAGCTGGATGTCGTCCACCGGGGCCGGAGCACCGGTCAGGGGATCGCCACCGGAAGCGGTTTTCGGGAAGGCGATCACGTCACGGATCGAATCGAACCCGGCCAGCAGCGCGGCGAAGCGGTCGATGCCGTAGGCGATTCCGCCGTGGGGCGGTGCGCCGTACTTGAGCGCGTCGAGCAGGAACCCGAAGCGATCACTGGCCTCCTCATCCGAGATCCCGAGCGCTTTGAAGATCTGGGCCTGCAGTTCCGGCTTGCTGATACGGATCGATCCGCCACCGATCTCGACCCCGTTCCAGACCAGGTCATAGGCCTGGGCCCGCGACTCACCCGGGTTGTCCGGATCGAATTCGCCGGCCGGCGCGGTGAAGGGATGGTGCAGGGCGTCCCAACGGTCCTCTTCTTCGTTGAACTCGAACAGCGGCCAGTCGACGATCCAGCAGAACTTGTTGCCGGCATCAGCGGGAATCAGGTCCCAACGCTCGGCCAGGCGCGTCCGGAGTCCGCCGAGAATCGTCGCGACCATCGCGGGCTGGTCGGCGGCGACCAGCATCAGGTCACCTTCTTCGGCCCCCATTGCCTCGTTCAGATTCTTCAGTTCTTCTTCCGAGAGGAACTTGGCGATCGGCGCGCGCCAGCCGTCGCCTTCACGGAAGGCCCAGACCAGGCCCTTTGCCCCGAGTTCCTTCGCATCGTCGATCAGGCCGTCGAGCTGGGCCCGGGAGAGTTCCTTCTGGCCGAAGTTGATGCCCTTGACCTGTCCCCCACCTTCGATCACGCCCCCGAAGGCCTTGAATTCGGTTCCGCGGAGAATCTCGGTCAGATCGGTCAGCTCATACCCGTACCGCAGGTCGGGCTTGTCGGAACCAAATCGTCCCATCGCTTCGTCGTAACACATGCGCTGGAAGGGAATCTCGACCTCAACTCCCATCTCCCCGAGGATGTGGCTGATCAGACGCTCGTTCACGGCGATCACGTCTTCGCCGTCAACGAAGCTCATCTCGATGTCGAGCTGGGTGAAGTCCGGCTGACGGTCCGCCCGGAGATCCTCGTCCCGGAAGCAGCGGGCGATCTGGAAGTAACGCTCGAATCCCGAAACCATCAGCAGCTGCTTGAAGAGCTGCGGTGACTGGGGCAGGGCGTAGAAGGAACCACGCTGAAGGCGTGCCGGCACGAGGAAGTCGCGGGCACCTTCGGGTGTCGAAAGGGTGAGGATCGGGGTTTCGATCTCGAGGAAGCCTTCGCCGTCGAGGAAGGATCGCATCGCGGAAGTGAGCCGGTGGCGCAGCTTGATCGCGTTCTGCATCTGTTCCCGGCGCAGGTCGAGGTAGCGGTACTTGAGCCGGGTCTCTTCCCCGACTTCCCCGTGGAATCCCTCGATCTCGAAGGGGGGCGTTTCCGATTCGGCGAGAATCTCGGCTTCCTTGACGCGAACCTCGAAGGCGCCGGTCGGCAGATCGGGGTTCACTGTCTCGGCCGAGCGGTTGACCACGTCGCCGGTAACGCTGATCACGTACTCGGAACGCAGCCCGTGAGCGAGCTCGTGAGCGGCCCCGGCCTCATCCGGGTGAAAGACCAGCTGGACCAGGCCGGTGCGGTCCCGCAGGTCGATGAAGATCAGCCCGCCGTGGTCCCGGCGCCGGTGGACCCAGCCGGAAAGCCGCACCTGACTGTCGACCCGGTCACCCAGGACCTGCCCACACCAGGTGTCACGGTACGAATTCGGTTTTAGTTCAGGCGCGTCGTTCATCGAAGCGCCAGTCTTTCAGTTCGGGCCGGTACCTGACCGGCAGCGCCTCACCTGACTCGGACCTTGAACGGGCGGGTGCCTAGCGGCTGGCCGGACACCTTCACGGTCGACTTCACCGTGTAGAGCTTCTTGCGGGCCCTGGGCTTGGCCGTCAGCTTGATCTTTGCCCTCTTGGTCTGGCCCACGGCCATCGTTCCGAGCGACTTGCAGGCAGCACCCTTGACCTTCAGGCCCTTCCTGCTCGCTCTCGGAAGAACGAGACATGCCTTGACTCCGGTGGCCTTGTCGTTTCCGAGACTCTTGACCACCAGGGTGATCGTCTTCGTCCGCTTGCGCTTGATGACCTTGCTTCGCGGGAGGATCTTCGTCACGAGCACGACGGGTTTCGACACGAACTGCACCGCTCCGATGTCACATGACCCAGCCGGCCGTGCGTGGTCGTTCTGGTCGAGCCCAGGACACTCGTCCGGGGCCGCGGTACCGCCCGCGCCAATCGCCGGCGAACCGGCCAGCAGGGCATGAGTCGGGGTCTGGCCGCCGTTATCGCGAAGGAAGGGGTCCACCTTCGTATCGCTGCTGACCAGGTTGGTGCCCGGGTTGAAGCCGACCAGGCAGTCGAGCGGTCCGAGAGGCTGACCCTGAAGGGTGTAGCGGGGGAAGAAGCTCGGTCCGCTGTAACAGTCGTATGAGCTGTTCGCCGGCAGAGTCGAGGTCCCGGAGTTACCGGCGTTGAGGACGTTGGTGAAGCTGACGGTCAGACCACCGGTTTCGGCGAAGCCGCCACCGTAGCCGTTGCCGTCACCATCAAAGTCTGCCTGGTTGCCGTAGATCGTCGAACTGCGGGCGACCAGCGAGGCACCGCCGGGAATGTAGATGCCGCCACCGTTTCCGTTGGCCGTATTGCCCGAAACCGTGCTGTTGATCATCTGCATGTTGTTGTAGACGGCGATCCCGCCGCCCTGGGCCTCGGTGGAGTTGCCGCTAACGGTCACGTTTTCGAGCGCGGTCACCCCGGTCGAGTTCTGGATGCCAGCCCCGTCGTTGAATCCGGTCAGCTTGCCCCCGGTCACCTGGACCGCAAGGAACTTGACCAGGCCGCTGGACATGTCCTGGAAGACCCGGTCGATGCCGTTGCCGTCGATCACCACTTTGGCGTTGGAAGCGGCGGGCTGGATGTCGAGCGCATTGCTTCCGGTGATGTCGAAGTCACCGGTCGAATTGCCGTCTTCACCGGCCCCGGCCCTGGTGATCTTGTAGGTGCCGGAGGGAAGGCTCACGGTGTCTGAAGCAAAACCTGCCGGACATCCACCGAAGGAAACGTTGTCCTGGGCCGCTGTGATCGCCTCGCGAAGGGAGCAACCGGTTCCGGGTCCGTATTCATCGGCCGTGGTGTTAACCGTGATGATCACCGCATTCGCTGCGACCGGAGCCACAAGCAGAACAAGAAGGGCGAATGCCCCTGCCAGAAACGCCTTCATCAACAATTCCTCCGTTGCTTTCGGGCCACCCCAGTATTCGGCCCTTCCCGGTTGATCGTATGCCGGGCGGACCACCCGGTCAAGCTAAGCCGCGCTTTTCAGGAAGTCCTGACCCGGACCCTGTAGCGGTGGAAAGTAGTTTGTTTGCGGTTGCCGGCTCGCTGCTGCCGGATGAACCTGGAGCTGATCTGCTGTCGAATCGTCAGCTTGAGTCCACCCTGGTAGGTCATCTCGGAGATCCGGGCACGGTAAGCCGGCAGGACCGTGAGTCTGATGGTCTTGAATCGGCCCGAGCGGGTCACCGTCCGGTTCCGCATCTGCCGGGTCATCGCGAATCCGCTGGTTCGACGCCTGGTGACCGCCGCCACGGTTGACCTGCACTTAGGCTTGAAGATTGCCGGGCACTTGACCTTCAGATAGAGGAATGTGCCATCGAAGACGGCGACATTGCCATTCGGGCTGGCCCGACCAGGAAGGGGCCTGGTTCGCTGAAAGGCACCGATGTCGCACTTGCCTTCCGGTCGCTCGACTCCGCGCTGGTCGGTCGCCGGGCAGCTGTCTGGAAAGGCGGAACCGCCGGCCGCGAGCGCCGGACTGTTCGCGGTCAGACCGTAAGTGGCGGTCAGGCCGCCGTTGTCGCCGAATCCCTGGAGGCCGGCGTTGACGGGTGACTGATTGGTGTCCGGCGCCGGCAGTGTCGCGAAGCATTCACCGGCCCCGAGCTGCTGGGAGGAGATCACGAAACGCGGCATGAAATTGGCATTTGAAACGCAGTCATTCACCTGATCGGATGGATTCGGAGAACCGTCGTCGTTACCGGCCAGAATCGAGTTGAGCATCATCACCGTCGAGTTGCCGATGCCGCCGTCGAGTCCGCCCCCGTTTCCGAGTCCGTCGCCGTCGTCATCAGCCCTGTTCTCACTGATCGTCACGCTGCGCAGATCGGCGCTCGCACCGACGTTGTTCAGTGAAATGCCGCCACCGTCATTCCGTGCACGGTTCTGGCTGAATGTCGAGTTGATTGCCTCCAGGCTCGCTCCGCTACCGACCCAGACGGCCCCGCCGTCTTCTCCGGCCGTGTTACCGAATGCGGTTACGCCTTCAAGCCGGACCAGCCCATCGGTCGTCCGGATGGCGCCACCGTCAAAGCCGAAGCCCGCAGCAAGGTACCCACCGGTCAGCGTGACGTTCCTGAGAATCAGGTCTCCCACCCCGCCCCCGATGTGATCGAAGATCCGGTCGAGAAGCCCACCGTCGATGACGACCCTGTCACCCGGATTTTGCGGCTCGATGGTGACCGGGTCACTGCCGGCGAAATCGAGATCCCCGGAATTCGGCGTGCCATCTCCGGCAGGTCCGACAGTCAGGGTGTAGGTGCCCTCCGGAAGGCTGATTGTGTCGTCAGCTCCCGACATTGCGCAGTCACCAAGCGAGCCTCCGTAGACCGCACCGTTGAACGCATCCCTCAGCGAACAGCCGCTGCCGGGCGTCCCCGCGAACTGATCCACTGTCGTGGTCACGTTGATGACGTTTGCCTGGGCGGACCCGGCGAACATGGCGACTCCGGTCAGGACTGACAGCAGCACAAACAGACGACGCATCGACTCCCCCGATTCTTATCTGGCTTCCAACGATTGCCACCCTAAACCGCGGGGTCGACGTCAGTTGCGCAAGTTCAGGGACGAATCAGGTTGGCAACGTCTTTGGGATCCACCGTCTGCTGGTCGCCGGTCTCCATGTTCTTGAGCGAAGCGGTTCCGCCGGGCTCGAGAATCAGGGTGTGGGCCGCCCTGACCCGGTCGGCCTGCTTGAACTGGCCCTTGACGCTTCGTCCCGCCAGATCCATCTCCACTGCCAGACCGTGGTGCCGGAGTTCCGAAACCAGGGCGACCGCCTTGGTCGTCAGATCCGGCTCGGGCACGACTACGAAAAGGTCCATACCGGCCGAGGTGACCTCCTCGTCGAGAGCGAGAAGGATCCGCTCGATCCCGGCCGCCCAGCCGACAGCCGGGGTCGCCGGGCCACCGAGCTGCTCGATCAGTCCGTCGTATCGGCCGCCACCACCGATCTCGGACTGGGCGCCGAGGCGGTCGCAAACGAAGGAGAAGATCGTCCGGGTGTAGTAGTCGAGCCCGCGGACCAGGGTCGGGTCGATGGTGAAGGCGATCGAGGATGCACCCAGATAGGACTTGACCTGCTCGAAGTGATCAGCGTCTTCTTCGCTCAGGAAGTCGAGCAGATGGGGCGCGTCGGACATCACGCCCTTCGTTCCTTCGTGGTCGGAGTCGAAGGCACGCAGGGGATTTATCTCGATCCGTTCGCGAACATCATCGGAAAGTTCGTCGCCTCGGGAGCGGAGATGGGACTTCAGCTCTTCGAGGTAGTTCGCCCGGGCATCCAGGGATCCGAGACTGCCCAACCGGAGTTCAACCCCGGGCACGCCGAGCTCTTCGATCAGGTCACTGATCAGGCTGATCACTTCGACGTCGGCCAGGGGCGAGTCGGAGCCGATGGCTTCCGCGCCGATCTGGTGGAACTGGCGGTAGCGGCCTGCCTGCGGTCGTTCGTGACGGAAGAACGGTCCGGCGTAGAACACCTTCACCGGTTGCGGCAACTTGTGCATGCCGTGCTCGACATAGGCCCGGCAGATCGGTGCGGTTCCTTCCGGACGAAGGGTGAGTGACCGTTCGCCCTTGTCTTCGAAGGTGAACATCTCCTTGCGGACGATGTCGGTCGACTTGCCGACCCCGCGTTCGAACAGCGCGGTGTCCTCGAAGACCGGGGTGGCGATCAACCGGTAGCCGGCCAGCCCGAAGATCTCCCGGGCAGCCTGAAGCAGCCTTTCCCGCTGAGCACCCCGTTCGGACAGGACGTCGAAGGTGCCGCGCGGCGCCTTGAACTTCTCGGCCATCAGTTCCTCACCTCGGGATTTCGGTCAGGAAGGGGTTGGTCGCCAGTTCGGCGCCGAGGGTGGTGATGCCCATGTGGCCGGGCAGCACCTGCGTCTCTTCGGGGAAAGTCGTGACCAGCATGCGGATCGATTCAAGCAGGGTGTCCCAGTCACCGCCGGGGAGATCCACCCGGCCGACCGAACCCTGAAAAAGCACGTCACCGGAAAGCAGCAGTCCGGCCTCCGGAATCGCATAGGTGACGTGTCCGGGGCTGTGGCCGGGAGTGAACAGCACGTCGATCTCCAGGCCGGCGAGTGAAAGACGCTCGCCTCCTTCAACCGTGTGATCGGCGTCGTAGCTTTCGTACGGGCCGATGCCCGGCCAAGGCACGTAGGCCATCACGTCGGCCAGGATCGGCACCTCGATCAGCGGGCAGTAGACCGGTGCTCCGGTTGCCCGGGCGATCGGCGCGACCGCCCCGATGTGATCGAAGTGACAGTGGGTGAGCAGGATCGCCTCGAGTTCCAGGCCGCGCTCGGCCAGGGGCTGCATCAGCCGGTCGGCTTCATCTCCGGGATCGAAAAGCAGCGCCTTGCCGGTTTCCTCCTGGAAGACCAGATACGAGTTCTCGGCAACCGGCCCGACAGTGGTTCCGATGACCTCGACCCCGGCCATGATCAGCCCTTGCTCTTGGCCCGGATCCGCTGGCGTTCACGTCGACGCCAAAGGAAGAGATCCATGTAATAACCGGCCGGAATGTAGAGAACCAGCATTGCCAGGCCGATGATCAGGGATGAAGTGAGGGGCCGCCCGAAGAGCACGATCAGCAGCACGACGAATACACCGGCAGCGATCAGACCGCGGAAGGTCGCGCCCTTCCAGGTGGGCGGAGCATCGCCCTTCTGCATCGTCCGGCTCCGGTTGCCGCCGGACTTGGCCTGGTTCTTTGCCTCCGCCCGGTTGCGGGGCCGCGAACGGCGGGAAGTATCGAGGTTGCCGGCCTGGGTGCCGCGCTTCTTTCGGGACCGCTTTTTCTTCGTCTGAGCCACGGACGAAACTTACCGGTTGAGCTACTTCAGGCGGCGTTCGATCACGTGAAAGGCGGGATCGAAATCACGGATCGGAACATCCTCGGGATAGTCCACCATCGCCGCTTCGGGAATCAGCCCGATCAGCTCCGCCTCGACCACGGCGGTACCCCGAAGGGCTGCTTCCTCCTGCACCGCCTCCACCACTTCGCAAAGCGGCGTCGCGATCGGGTCGTGGACGTTGGTCGAAACCTGGGCCCGTCCGGTTGACAGAACCAGCCCCAGAGCCCTGACTCCGGGGATGCCGTCATCGGGACTTTCCCGGATCGCCGTGGCGATGTCGCGGGCGACCTTGATGTCGTCCGTGGCCAGTTCCAGATTGAAGGCGGCAAGTGGTGCCCGGGCGGTGACCAGGGTCGCGCCGGCGGTCGGGTGGGGTCGGTCCGGGCCGTAGTCGGGAACGAGACTGCCGGAGGTCATCCGCTGCCAGAGGGAATCGAGGCCGCCGGCCCGGAAATAGGCCCGCTCGCGCCGGTCGTGATCGGTGGCGAGGTCGCCGTAGAGAAACACGGGTACTCCCATCCGGCCGATCGCCTCACCGACTTCACAGGCCACCTCCCCGGCCTTCTCGCGCCGCTCCTCGCTCAGCCAGACCACAGGACAGACATCGAGCGCGCCGATTGCCGGATGGATTCCCTGCCAGGCGGTCATGTCGATCTCGGTCACGGCCGCCCCGGCCATCCCGCTCAGCGCACCGGCCAAGGCTCCGGCCGGTCCTGCAAGGGTGAACACGGCCCGGTGGTGATCAAGGTCTGAATGGCGGTCAAAGAGAGTTACTTCGTCCCCGAGTGCTGCTTCAACCCGGTCGAGTACCGCGAAGTCGCGACCCTCGGAGATGTTCGGGACTGCGAGCAGACTCACGAATCCACCGGGGCCATCAGACCAGCAACCTGCCTTCGAGTACGAGCGGCGTGTCGTCGATCGTCACTTCGGGACGCATCGACACGACGTCGAGGTGTACCGGCACCTGGATGTTTCCGCCGATTGCCGCCGATGCTCCGAAGGCCACGTGGGCGGTGCCGATGATCTTCTCGTCTTCGAGGATGTTTCCGGTCAGGATCGCCTTGCCATTGGTCCCGATGCCGAGTTCGGCGACGTTGGTCCCGTCCGGGCCGTGGGCGGTCAGCAGTTCCATCAGCTTCGCGCCCTCTTCGCCGCTCGCTTCAACCAGATGCCCGTCCCGAATGGTCAGCTTGACCGGCTGACTTACCTGGCCGACTCCGGCGATCGATCCGTCGACGATCAGGATGCCTTCGGCGGTTGCCGGACTGATGAAGCCCTCGCCACAGGGCAGGTTTCCAAAGGCGCCGGTCTCGGTCAGCTCTCCCGCGTCCGGAATCGCCTTTCGTCCCTGGAGTCCGAGCCGGAGGTCGCTTCCGTGATCGCAGATGATCCTTGCCTCGGTCCCGCGGTCAAGCATCTCGGCCACCCGGTGGCCACGGTGTCGAAGCAGTTCCATGTCGTCGCTCATCACCCGGGAGAGCATCTCGACGGTTGCTCCGGGCAGGGTCGCGGTGCGGGTTCCCGATTCGCTGGCCCGTTTGCGGGCGGCGGTATGGGAAAGGGACTGAACCGTCGGCGCCAGCAGCACGTCGGCCGCCACCATCGCATCGGCAACCGTGGCGGGAGGCTCGCCGGCATGGGAGTCCCGTTCGGTGATCACGGCCAGGACGGCTTCGGCCTCCGCGGACTCGGCTTCGTTTCTGAGCGCGTCACCGAGCTCCCTCGTCGCCGGATTGCAGACCACGAGAACTTCCTCGCCAGGCTGTACTCCAAGGCAGTCGCGGACGACGGTGCGGACGGCTTTCCCCAGTTCTTCGGACATGTCAGGAATCTACCCATTGGGCGTCATCGGCCGGTTAGGCTGGGCTGAAAGGCAATCACCAGCAACAGGAGGCACTCATGAGCCTGAGTGAATGCAGAGTCGCAGCGGTCGCGGCGGTTTCCGACCTCGACCGGGCGAAGAGTTTCTACGAAGGGTCGTTGGGCCTTTCCGCAGTCGATTCCGGTGCCGGCGGAGAGGAAGTCGTCTACGAATGCGGCGGTGGGACCGGCCTGATGGTCTACCCCTCGCCGGATAACGCCGGAAGCGGGAACGCCACGGTCGCCTGCTGGGAGGTCCCTGATCTCGATGCGGAGATGGAGAACCTCCGGTCGAACGGAATCGAATTCGAGATCTACGAGGGGTTCGGGCAGGACGAGAACGGAGTGATGGAAATGAGCGACGGTCGCGTCGCCTGGTTCACCGACCCTGACGGCAACATCTTCGCGATCGCCGGCTGAGAGACCAGACCCGCCCGTTACAGGCAGTCCCGGGCGGGTCGCAGCTCTCAGGAATGAGGACGGGTCCTCAGGACCCGGTCCGGGCTAGTTGTTGCCGTACTTGTTCTTGTAGTACTGGCCGATTTCCTTGCCCTGCTTTTCAAACTGCTTCTGCTGCTGCTTGGTTTCCTTCTTGCCGTCCATTGAATCTTCGGCCTCGTCGTACTGCTCTTCCTTCTGCTTCTCGGTCTTGTCCGCGGCATCGTTGTCATCGCCGTCTTCGTTTGCCTGATCGTCGGAGTCTTGGCCGTTGTCGTCCGACTCTTCGCCGTTGTCATTCGAACTGTTCGAATTGTCGACCTGCCCGGTCTGTGGCTCGTCCGAATTGTTGTCATCGCTACCACCGCAAGCGGTCAGCGCCAATCCCATGGCTGCCGGCAGCACCAGCACGGCGAGGATCAGTTTCCACCAGTTCTTGATCAAGATCTTCTCCCAATAGTTGTTCGCCGCCTGAGAGCGGCTGAACCACCAGCTTACAGAACGGTGTACGGATTGCCTCGGGTAAATTTGTCTCCGTGAGCACGGTCATTCAGGTCAATGGTCTGGTCAAGAAATTCGGGAGCACTCGTGCTCTCGACGGGCTCGATCTGGTGGTCGAGCAGGGACAGGTCCATGGTTTTCTCGGACCGAACGGCTCCGGCAAGTCGACCACCATCCGGGTCCTCCTCGGCCTGATCCGGGCCAGTGGCGGTCAGGCGAGACTGTTTGGCGAAGACCCCTGGAAGAAAGCGATTTCACTTCATCGCCGCCTCGCCTATGTACCCGGTGACGTGAATCTGTGGCCGAACCTGACCGGCGGCGAGACGATCGACATGCTCGGTTCACTCCGCGGCGGACTCGACCCACGGCGCCGCAAGGAACTGGTTGACCGCTTTGAACTCGACCTGACGAAGAAGGCTTCGGCCTACTCGAAGGGCAACCGTCAGAAGGTCGCTCTGATCGCAGCGCTGGCAACGGACGCGGAGCTCTTCATTTTCGACGAACCGACTTCCGGGCTTGATCCCCTGAAGGAAGCGGTGTTCCAGGAATGCGTGAAGGAAATCACCGGGCGCGGGCACACCATCCTCCTTTCGAGCCACATACTCGGACAGCTCGAACATCTCGCGGACACCTTCACGATCATCAAGGACGGACGCACCGTTGAAACCGGGACCCTGGAGCATCTGCGGGCGATCGCAGCCGGTGCCGGCCGGGATTCCGATTCGCTCAGCCTCGAGGATCTCTTCCTCAGCATTTACGCGAGCCAATGAGCGGATTCACCGGGACTGGCGACGCGATTCGCTTTGCCCTGAAGCGCGACCGTCTGATCCTGCCGATCTGGGTCGCGGTTCTGGTCGGCTGGATCACAATGGAAGTGCTGAGCTACAAGAACCTGTACGGAACCCCGGAACAGCTCGCCGCGCTCTACAAGACGGTGGCCGGCAACCCCGCGATGATCGCGATTTCGGGCCCGACCGAAGGCGTTCGAACCCTAGGCGGGGCGATCACCTGGGACAGTCTCCCGACCATCTCGGTGGTCAGCGGGGTCTTTGCGATGTTCAGCGTGGTCCGTCACACCAGGGCCGAGGAGGAAGACGGCCGGACCGAGCTCCTGCTCGCCTCCGGCTCGGGGAGGCTCGCTCCTCTTGCTGCCGCACTGATTGTCACGGTCGCCTCTCTGGTGCTCGCTTCGGCGGGCTATCTGGCGGTCTTTGCGATCGAAGGCTTCGCGGTGGGTCCATCAGCCCTGCTGGCCCTCTCCTATCTTGGTTTCGGTGTGACGATCGCCGGCACCACCGCGGCGGTCTGCCAGGTGACGAGCAAGGCCAGGGCGGCACGGGGACTGGTCGGGATCGTGATCGGAGCCGCCTGGCTTTTGCGGGCGGTCGGAGACACCGGCAATGAGGCACTCACCTGGCTCTCCCCGCTCGGCTGGGCCGAACAGACCAGACCTTTCTGGGACGACCGCTGGTGGCCCCTGCTGCTTCCGCTCGCCGCATTCACGATCACGGCGGGGCTTTCGGGCTGGCTGCTCCTTCGCCGTGACATCGGTGGCGGACTGATCCAGCCCCGCCCGGGCCCGGCCCGCGCCCACTCCCTTCTCCTGCACCCCCTCGGTTTCTCTTTTCGCCTCCAGCGGGGCACGATCATCGCCTGGGCGGCAATGCTCTTCGCATACGGGTTCGCGGTAGGAGCGATCGGCGACAGTGTCGAAGAGCTACTCAAGACGAGCTCGGCGTTCACCGAGGCCTTCGCTTCGGCCAGTGCGAACCTTCTGGACTCATATTTCGCGTCGATCCTCACGGTGATTGCCCTGCTCGCTTCAGGGTTCACGATCAGCGCCGTGCTCAGGCCACATTCGGAAGAAAGCCGGGGCCGGGCCGGACTCCTGCTCGCCGCTCCGCTCGGCAAGGTTCGCTGGTTTCTGGGCCACCTGCTGATCGCATTCCTGGCGACCGCCTTCATCATCGCTCTGGTCGGCGCCGGGCTCGGCATCGGTTTCGCCGTGGCCACCGGTGATAGCGGGCAGATCGGCCGCCTCACCCTCGCAGGACTGTCCCAGACCCCCGCCATGTGGCTCACTGGCAGCCTGGTCGTGCTCCTGTACGGGATCTCATCCCGGCTCATGCCGGTCGCCTGGGGCCTGCTGGCGGCCTTCGTTCTGATCTGGACCCTGGAGTCCTTCGGGGATCTCCCGCAGTGGGCCATCGACCTCTCCCCCTTCTCCCACACACCGCTGGTACCGGCCGTTCCCTACGACTCCACTCCGCTGTTCGTCATGGGCAGTCTTTCAATCGTGATCTCCGCCATAGGCCTCACTTTCTGGCGTCGCCGGGACCTGACCTGAACCCGGGCAGCCGCCCGCCGCCCGCCAGTCAACCAAGGCAGGCCATCAGCCGTCGAAACCAACCCCGCATCATCTAGACTCACCGTCCCCTGCCGGGGTAGCTCAGCTGGTTAGAGCAGCGGAATCATAATCCGCGTGTCGGGGGTTCGAGTCCCTCCCCCGGTACCTCTTGGCTACTTCCTGACGGTGATGGTTCTGTAGACGGACTTGTCACCTGCGTTTTTGGATGTGACGCGAAAGTTCAGCCTTACCTTGCCGGTCTTTGACGGCTTCAGGCTCAGCGTGACCGCCCTGGTGGTGCCGGCCGGGATCGACCCGATTGAGGCGCCGGCGCTGACGCCTCGACCGTTGACCTTGACCTTCACTCCTGTTGCCCTGGCATTGCCGGCATTGGTCACCTTGACCTTGAAAGTGCCCTCCGTGCCCTTCCTGATCCTGTCCGGTCCCTTTGTGATGACGTTGCTGATCGTGGCCTTGTAAATGGGCGACTCCACTGCGGCGAGCTCCGCGTCGACTCCGGCGACGTCCTGGTTCCATTCCAGTGAAACCGGAGAGGCTTCCTCGAGAGTCGCCTTGTCGCCGGAGAACTCCGGAACCACCTTGGACTCCGGGTTGAGGCAGTCGCTGAACCTCAGCCTGTAGCTGCCGGCGGTGAACTGATCGATCACGTAAGTACCGTCGGATCCGGTTCTTCCGAAATCCCCCAGGTTGCCCTGGTCATCGTAGGTGTCGATGCAGATCCCTTCGAGGGGGCCACCCGAACTGTCCGTCACAGTTCCGGAGATCGACGCCCCACCGCCAGGGATGCTGTTAATACCCGTTCTGGATGACCCATCGGTGACGTGAATCGGAGTTGCTTCTTCGAGAGTCCCTTTGCTGCGGTAGAAGTCGGAGTGGCTGTAGGTCAGGCTGAAATCGAGCTCACCCATGCAGCCCATCTGGAATCCGACCCTGTAATCGCCGGTAGCGAGGCCGTAGAACTGGTAGGGGTCATGCACCCCGATGCCAGCCCCGAAGTCCTTTTTGGCGACTTCCTCCCCATCGGAGTCGTATACCGATGCGGACCCGTAACAAAAGACGGGAGCGACGTTTGGTTCGACTGAGTAGTAGCCGGTGATTGACCCAGCTGATGAAATCGGAGTCATTGGCGAGAACGCGAACAACGCGATTGCCAGAGTCACGAAAGCTCCCAGCCGCCCGATACCCGAAAATCCGGCCGTTCCTGTCTTGTTCATCGGATGTCCCTATCCCCTCGCTCTAGACCGCGGATGCCACACCTTACCGTCCCTTCGGGACCCACTAGACTGGCTTCCACTTATCTCCAGCCATTCGCGTTCGGCGCTCCACTAGGGTGCGGAGCATGGATTCGATCCGAGTCGGGACCTGGAATGTCGGGTGGAATTCGAGCCGTTCCAGGCATTACCAAAGCGCGGTTGATCGAATCGCGGAGATCAGTGCTGACATCCTTGTCCTGACCGAAACGACCCCGGAGCTGGTGCCGGAGGGCGGCTTCGTCGCCAGGGCCGGACCCGACTGGGGATATGAGACCGAAGCCGGGCGACGCAAGGTGGTGCTCTGGTCAAAGTGGCCGATCACCGATGTCTCGAACGAAATTGTCGATCCGGGCGGCCGACACGTCGGCGCGACGATCGTCAACCCCTCCGGCCCGCTTCGCATCCACGCGATCTGCGTCCCCTGGTCACACGCACATGTCAGTGGAGGAAGAAAGGACCGCGAAGTCTGGGAAGACCACTTTCAGTTCCTCGAATCCCTGGACGAACTGTTGCGGGCGGAGATCGAGCTTCAGGCAGACCAGAAAACTCCCCTGATCGTCGCCGGGGACGTAAACCAGCGCGAACAGCCACGCCCCTACGGGTCTCGCAAGGTCCGTGAAAAGTGGGCTTCCCTGCTAGACGGAGCGAGCCTGACCGTGGCAACCGATGAGGAGATGATCGACAAGATCGCGGTCAGTCAGGAACTCACGGTGAAGGAGACGGCGATGTTTCCTCCGGAGAAGATGTCGGACCATCACGCGGTGAGTTGCCTTCTGGAACCGGTCAGTTGGTCTGGCAGGCGTCTTTGAAGAGAGAAGCGGGCACTTCGGACTTTGCGGCGGTCTTGCCGCAGACCTGGCTGCGGTCCTTCGGAATCCAGAACTGGCCCTCTGCTTCGAACACCGCGGTTACCGTGACCTCTGCCTCGCCCGATCCGACGTTCGGGAATGCGACCGCCCAGCCGTCGGCGCAGCTGTAGCTGACCGGCTTTTCGGGAAGCGTCGCCTTTCCTCCGCCGTTCGCCTTGGCCCAGGACTCGACCGCCTTCTGCATCGAAGCCTGATCGCATTTGGCGGAACCGGTGACCATCGCGCCGTCATTGTTCGAAGCGTTCGAGTTCGAACCGGAGTCGTCGTCACTCGAGCAACCGAGCAGCATTGCCGCCGACGCGAGCGTGGCGAGGGATGCGAGCAGAATCTTCAACTTGTGGCCTCCTTCAGGCTGACTGGCAAGGTGCGGAGCTGATTGACAAAGCCGGAGACGACGTATTTCGGGTCACCGTCGATCTTCATTTCCGGATAGCGGGCCAGGGTTTCCTCGAGCAGGATCTTCAGCTCGAGACGGGCCAGTGAAGCGCCCAGACAGAAGTGACGGCCGCCGGCCCCGAAGGCCTGATGCTCAGGGTTTCGCTTCACGTCGAAATGGTCCGGGTCCTCGTACCTGGTCTCATCGCGATTGGAAGAGACGTACCACATGACCACCTTCTCGCCTTCACGGATCGTCTGTCCCTGGAGCTCGGTGTCCCGGGTCGCGGTTCGCCGGAAGTGGGCGAAGGCAGGGAACATCCGAAGGGCCTCCTCGACCGCCGAGGGGACCAGCGCAGGATCCTCGAGCAGGGTCTGCATCTGCTCCTCGTCTTCAAGCAGGGCCAGCATGGCGCTGCAGTAGGTCGCCTTGGTGCTGTCGTTGCCGGCGGCCATGAGGAGGAAGAATCCCATGACGATTTCGTGCTCCTGAAGCCGCTCGCCGTCCACTTCGGCGTGAACCAGAACGCTCGTCAGATCGTCGGTGGGTTTCTCCCGCCGGTCGGCGATCAGCTTCGTGGCCCGCTCGAATACTTCCGGAACGTCGCGTTCCATCACGGTCGAAAGTCCTTCCGGGTTCACTTCCGGATCATTCGCGCCAAGGATCAGGTTCATCAGTCTCGCCCAGACAACGTCATCACCGGGCGGGAGGCCCATGAAGGTTCCGATCACCCGGGCCACGAAGGGCTGGGCGACGTCATCAACCAGGTCACAGTGATCCATGCCCTCGGTGCGGTCCAGCACGTCGCGCGCGATTGCCCTGATTTCTTCTTCGTGTGCGGCGATGCGCTTCGGGGTGAACCCCCGCTGGAAGAGTGCCTTGATCCGGTCGTGCTTGGGCGGGTCCATCCCGATGAACATCGCCTGGATGAGTTCCAGGGGGATCACCGAGTCGCTGGCCGCCGTGATTCCGCCCCGCTCGGATGAGTAGGTCTCCCAGTCGAGGCTGACCTCCCTGACCCCTTCGGCCGTGGTCACGGACCAGAACCCCGCCTCCACGGGGAGGATCGGGATCTCCCGCGACCAGTGAACCGGACATTCCGATCGAAGCCTCCTGAAGACATCTACCGGAGGACCATCGGCCCACAGCCCTTCGTCCATGACGAGAACGTCATCAAGCGGTGTGTCGTCCTCAGCAGGCAATTCCCTCTCCAGTCACCGGTGGCGAATTTCTGAACTCTAGAGGTTGCGCTCGACAGCTTTCAGTGCTTCGGGCAGGTGTACGAGCAGTTCGCGCAGCGTGATCTCCTGGCTCGCTTGCGATGCTACGAACGCTCCGTCGAAGGCGACCAGGGCAAAGCGGGCCAGATAGTCAGCCTCTTCGCTATCGCTTTCCACTCCGAAGACGATTTCCATCTGGATCCTCAGACGGGTCAGGGCGAGCTCCCTCACCCGGTGGACCACCAGCTGGACTTCTTCGCTTTCCGCTTTCACGGGCTGGGTGGCGGTCACCACAAGCATTCGAAGGAAATCCGGATTTCGTTCCAGCGATTCGGAAACAGCTTCAACCAGAACCCGGAGGTGATTGACCTGGGAGCCCATGCGGCTGTCCGGGACGGGCAGGGCTTCGAAAAATCGCTCCGCCCCTCGTTCCATCACTGCCAGCAAGACACCTTCCTTCGACCCGAAGTAGTGGTAGATCGAGCTGGGCGGAACACCGGCCTCTTCGACCAGGGCGGCAACGGTTGCGGCTTCGTATCCGTGCTCGGCCATCAGCCTCTCCGCCGCGTCGAGAACCACCTCTCGCGAACGGGCGCCCCGGCGGTTGGGAGTTACGGAAGAACTGGCCGACATGGGATGAGCCTACAGAATTGTAGTTGACATTTCAAAACATGTTATGTAGCGTCTATTCCAATCTTGACCCGAGGAGAGAAGGAGAGACGGATGCGTGAGGAGAATTTCCCCGTACTGATCGTGGGTGGAGGCGGCGCCGGATTGACCGCGTCGATGCTGCTCGCCCGAATGGATGTCGACCATCTACTGGTCAGTGCCCGGCCAGGCACCTCGGACCTCCCCAAGGCCCACGTCCTCAACCTGAGGGCGATGGAAATCCTCGAAGACTGCGGAGTCGCGGACGAGATCACCGAGCGCAGCACGCCACCCGGGCAGATGTCCGCGACGGCCTGGTACGCCGGATTCGCCGGCCCTGATGAGGACGCCGGGAGGCAGATCGCCAAGCTCGAATCCTGGGGCGCCGGCGGCGAGAATGAAATGTGGCGGGCTGCCAGCCCAAGGGTCCAGGCCAACCTCCCCCAGATCAGGCTCGAGCCGGTCCTGAAAGCGGGTGCCGAGAGACTCTCACCCGGGAAGATCCGCTTCAACCACGAACTCCTGAGTCTCAGCCAGAACGAGGAAGGGGTCACGGCAACGATCCGCGACAACGCCAGCGGAGAGACCTATCTGGTCAGGAGCGAATACCTGATCGGCGCTGACGGTGGACGGATCGTGGCCAGCGAGATCGGCGTCGAGTACGAAGGCCTTGGCGTATTGACCGAGACCGCGACTCTCCACGTAAGCGCCGATTTTTCCAAATGGGCCAAGGACCCGGGCGTGCTCCTCCGCTGGATCCTCTGCCCTCGCAAGGGAACGATGGTCGTGATGGTTCCGATGGGCCCGGACCATTGGGGCCCCGAATCCGAAGAGTGGGTGATCCACCTCAGCTATCTGGTCGGCGATCCGCGAGCCCATTCGGACGAAGGAGTCGAAGCCGACGTGAGGGAGGCGATCGGGCTGCCCGATGCGCCGATGGAGATCCACAAGGTCACACGCTGGTCGGTGGACGCGGTCATGGCCTCGTCGTTTGCTTCCGGTCGGGTCTTCCTTGCCGGTGACGCCGCCCATCGCCACCCACCGACTGGCGGGCTGGGCCTGACCAGCGCGATCCACGACGTCCAGAACCTGACCTGGAAGCTCGCCTCCGTGATCAAGGGCACCGCCAGCCCGGGACTTCTTGACAGCTACGAACCCGAGCGCCGCCCGGTCGACGGGCGCAACGCCCAACGCTCGCTCGAGAACGCCGCCAACCAGTTCCTGATCGTCGGAACCGCCGGGGTCTCTCCCGAGAACACTCCGGAAGAAAACCACCGGAACCTGGCCCGTCTCTGGAGCGGCCTGCCCGAGGACGAGGAACTCCGCCTCGAAGTAATGAAGACGATCCGCGCGCAATCGATGGAATTCAGCGAGCTGAACGTCGAGTTCGGCTACGCCTACGAGTCTGCGGCAATCGTTTCCGACGGAAGCGATGCGGCCGATCCGGTCGACGAGGTTCGCGTATACGAGCCCTCGACAAGGCCGGGTTCCCCCCTTCCCCACGCCTGGCTCGACGATCAGAACGGCGAGCGGTTGCCGGTCAAGGACCTGGTCAAGCCGGGCCGCTTCCTGCTGATCGCCGGAGAAGACGGGCAGGACTGGTGTGAAGCGGCTTCCCGCATCCGCGAGAGCGGCATTCCCGTCGACGCTTTGCGCATCGGACACATCGAGGGCGATCTCTTCGATCCGCGCTCAATGTGGGCCAGCCGGCGGGAGATCAGCCGTGATGGCGCGATCCTCGTGCGACCCGACCGGTTCGTCGCCTGGCGGAGCGTCAGTGGCTCCGAGGCGCCGACCGAAGAACTGGCTGACGCCTTCGGACAGATCCTGGGCCGGCCTGTCCTCGCAACGGCGGAGGCCTGAACCGTGTCGGTGAGCGAAGTTGACGTCGCGGTCGTCGGCTTTGGACCGGTCGGTCAGGCAGTTTCGGCATGGTTGACCCGGGCCGGGCACCGGGTCGCTGCCTTCGAGCGATTCAACGAGATTTACCGGCTGCCGAGAGCGGTTCACATGGACCACGAGATCATGCGACTGATGCAGGATCTCGGAGTGGCCCGGGAACTCGAGGAGGGAATGTTCCCGCTGCGGGATTACCTCTGGTACGGGGCCGACGGTGAGCCGGTGATGACCCTCAACTCACCGAGGCCATCCGTTTCAGGATGGGAACCCAGCTACCTCTTCTTCCAGCCCGAGCTGGAGCGGATCCTGATCGAAGCCGGCCAGGAGCAGGTCGAGCTCAATCGGGGCTGGGTGGTCGAAGGGCTTGAAGACACGGGAGACGGAGCCGAGCTGACCCTTCGCCGGAATCATGAGAACGGGGCCGGCAAGTCGGTTACCGCGGGCGAGACGCGAACCGTCCAGGCGGCCTGGGTTATCGGAGCCGACGGTGCCAACTCCTTCGTCAGGGAGAACGCTGGAATCACCCGCCGCGACCTCGGATTCCAGGAACGCTGGCTGGTGGTCGACGTCGAGCCGCACGATCCCGCCGCCCTCGATCACCTCCCTCCGGCTTGCCAATGGTGTGATCCCGAACGGCCGGCAACTCACGTCCGCAGTGGCCTCAAACACCACCGGTGGGAGTTCATGCTTCTTCCGGGAGAGGAAACCTCCGATTTTGAGGATCCGGCCACCGCCTGGTCTTTGCTCGAGCCGTGGTTCACGCCCGCCGAGGGCACCATGACCCGCACCGCCGTCTACGAGTTCCGGTCAATGCTGGCGGACCGGATGCGCTCCGGTCGGGTCCTACTGGCCGGTGACTCCGCCCATCTCACTCCGCCCTTCCTCGGCCAGGGACTCTGCTCCGGGCTCCGTGACGCCGCCAACCTGGCCTGGAAACTGGATCTGGTTCTGAGGGACAAGGCATCAGATGCCCTGCTTGACACCATCGAGACCGAACGCCAGCCCCAGACCGAATGGATCATCCAGTTCGCGATCCAGTTGGGAAAGGTCCTTTGCGAATTGAATCCGGATGGTGCGGCGGAGCGTGACGCCAATCTTCGCGGGGCCGATGAGCCACCGCCAATCGAGCCTCCGGCACTGACCGAAGGGGTGGTTCACCAGCCTGATGCCAGTGATTCCGACCCGCTCGCCGGCCGGTTGGGAGTGCAGGGAATGGTTGCGTTCGAAGGATTCGACGGACGCCTCGACGACATGATCGGTGGCGGCTGGACCCTGATCACGACCGCCCCTGACCCGCTCGCCGGTCTCGGAGAACCCGAACGGCAGGCCCTGGAGACCCTGGAGGTCACGGTCGTTTCGCTTGATCCGGACTCTCCTTTCGCGGTCACCGATCTCGACGGAAGGCTCACCGGATGGCTTGAAGAAAGCGGAGTCTGCGCGGTTCTGGTTCGCCCCGACTTCTACGTATTCGGAAGCTCCGAATTCCTTTCCGGATTGCCGGCACTGGTTGCCGGACTCCGGGACCTGCTTGCCCTGAAACCAAAACCACTAGTCAAGGAGTGAAGGCATGTCTGATGCCGTGATTCACCCGAAGTTCCACCATTTCAACCTCAAGACGACGCGTCTCCAGGAGATGGTCGACTTTTATTCAGTCCTGGTCGGTGCCGAAGTGATCCATCAAGATGACGTCGGAGCCTGGCTCAGCAACGATGACGCCAATCACCGGATCGCCCTGCTTGCCTTTCCCGGCTTCAGCGACGACCCCGGGAAGGAAGATCACACGGGGCTCCACCACACCGCATTCGAGTACGACAGCTTCGAGGATCTGAATGCGAGCTTCCTCCGGCTGCGCAAGGCCGGAGTCGAGCCGGACTTCTGTCTCGACCACGGGATGACCTTGTCGTACTACTACGCCGACCCCGACGGAAACCGGATCGAGCTTCAGGTCGACAATTTCGGCGACTGGACGAAGTCCGCCGACTGGATGAGGAATTCCGAAGAGTTCAAGCTCAACCCGATCGGACAGTTCGTCGATCCGGCCCTGGTCGCCGCCGACGCCCGGCAGGGAGTTTCCTTCGAGGAGATCCACCAGCAGGCCATGGCCGGCAAATACGCTCCAGCCGAAGCCCCGGTCGAGGTTCCGGACGCCTCATGAAACTTTGCCGCTTCGAGGTAGACGGGGCAGCCCGGAACGGAAAGGTCGAAGGCGAATCCGTCGTCGACTCTTCATCCGGGGAAAGCCATCCGCTGGATGAGGTGCGACTGCTTGCGCCGGTGATTCCGCGCAAGTTCCTCGGGATCGGCCTGAACTGCGCGGACCACATCGCCGAAAGTGGCATGGAGGCGCCGGAGTTCCCGGTCTTCTTCAACAAGCAGTCCACCTGCGTGGTCGGGCCCGGCGATGAGGTCCACATGCCGAAGGTTTCAACCCTGCTCGATTACGAGGGCGAGCTCGCGATCGTGATCGGCAAACGCTGCCGCCACGTTCCTGAGGACCGCGCCCATGAGGTGATTGCCGGCTACACCATCTCCAACGACGTTTCGGTGCGTGACTGGCAACTGCGGACTCCCACGATGACCATGGGCAAATCCTTCGACACCCACGGACCGCTCGGACCATGGGTCGTGACCGCCGACGAACTAGGAGATCCCCACTCGCTCGGAATCAAGACATGGGTCAACGACGAACTCCGTCAGGACGGGAGCACCAGCCAGATGATCTACGACTGCTTCCAGCAGGTGGCCCACCTTTCCCAGGCCTTCACCCTCGAGCCCGGGGACGTGATCGCAACCGGGACCCCGGCCGGAATCGGTGCCGTCCGCCAGCCCTTCCCCGAGGGACTGCTCAAGGTCGGCGACCGGGTGCGCGTGGAAATCGACGGGATCGGCACACTGGAGAATCCGGTGGTCGCGGAGCCCGACGGTTACTTGGCTCCCCCGGTTCCAGAAGTAGCGAGCTGGCTTGACGGAGACCTGCCGGGATGACGGCGGCCTTCGTCTTCACGGTGCTGACGGCCATGGTTTTCCTGGCCGCAGCCTGGGTCAAGTTCGCCGAAAAGAGCCACACGATGGATACCCGGGACCGGCTCGGGATCTCCCCCGGCCGCTACCGGATGATCGGCGCCGCGGAAGTCGCCGGAGCGATCGGGGCACTGATCGGTCTGGCCCTCCCCGCTCTCGGGATCGCGGCCCTGGCCGGCCTGGTTCTGGTCTCGGTCGGGGCCTGCCTCGCCCAGATAAAACTGCGGAATCCGTTCTCGGATGCGCGCCTGGCAATCGTCGCTCTGGTGCTGTCCGCCACCGCCCTGGCTCTCCAGATCGCCACCAGCTGAACCGGGTGGCGCCCGGTGGCCATGAAAACATTGGCCGATGTCAGAAGCGGCTGAGGGTCAGAGAAAAAAGAGGTCGATGCCGGAGTGGTTCATCTGGCCGTATTACCTGGTCCCGTTCATCCCGATTGCAATCGTCCTTGACGTCTTCGTCCACGCCGATGCGACCCTGATCTTCGTCACCGCTGCGCTTGGCGTGATTCCCACCGCGGCGCTCATGGGAGTCGCCACGGAGGAGCTTGCCGCGAAGTCCGGGCCCGGGCTGGGCGGCCTGCTCAACGTGACCTTCGGCAACGCGCCCGAACTGATCATCGCCCTCTTTGCCCTCGGCGCCGGACTCCAGGAAGTCGTCAAGGCGTCGATCGTCGGTGCCGTGCTCGGCAACATCCTCCTGATCATGGGCATCGGCATGTTCGCCGGCGGCTGGAAACGCGAGAAGCAGACCTTCAACCAGACTGCAGTCTCTTCCCAGGCCCTGATGCTCTTTCTCGCCGTCGCAACCCTGGTCCTGCCCGCGGTCTTCGTGCTGATTCACGGCGGCGGGCTGCCCGGAGTGAGTGATGAAATCACCGATTTCGGCTCCGACGTGAACAAGATCTCGATCATCGCCTCGGTGATCCTGCTGCTCACCTACGCAGCTGGCCTGCTCTTCTCCCTGAGAACCCACAAGAACCTCTTCAATCCAGCCGGTGAGGAACATGGATCTCCGCTCGGTTGGAGCGTCCGCAGGGCGGTCGGCATGCTTGCCCTGGCCGGCGTGGCGGTCGGCGTGATGGCTGACATCCTGGTCGGATCGCTCGAGGAAGTTTCGGTTTCCCTCGGACTCTCCGAATTCTTCGTCGGCATCATCATCGTCGCGATCGTCGGCAACGCGGCCGAAAGCTGGGTGTCGATCCTCTACGCGACGAGAAACAAGATGGACCTCTCGGTCCAGATCGCGATCGGCTCGGCCACCCAGCTCGCCCTGGTCGTGATGCCGGTACTGGTGATCGTGTCTTTCTTCCTCGGCCCGAATCCGATGGCACTGGTCTTCAACGGATACGAGATGGCCAGTCTGATCATCGCGATCATGGCCGCCTATTACGTGGTTCAAGAAGGCGAATCGAACTGGTTCGAGGGTCTACAGCTGCTGGCCCTCTATGCGGTCCTCGGCGTCGTCTTCTTTTTCGCCTGAGCGCAGTTCAGGGCCGTCGCCCTGCAGCGATAAGGACCGAGCCTCCCATGGCGATCCCACCGGGCGCGTCGATCACCGCGGACCTGCCGAGCTCAAGGGCACGCTGATGGATCGACTCGCGAACCTCGGGTTCCATCGCGTCCAGGGCCACGGCCAGAGGCCCGGCCAGCTGCGGAACGAGTTCCCACCAGACATCGAGAGAATCCATCGTCGTCGGCGCGTAGATCTCGTCCACTTCAACATCGACCAGTCCGCCTTCTTCGAGCACCTGCCTCAGGAGGTTCGCGTCTTCGAGCGCGAACGGGGTGGGCGCGCCGGGCGGAGGGAACGGAGTTCCAAATTCTTCACTGACCGCGTCAAGAGTCAGCCCGAGCCAGGGATTCTCCGAGCGCAGCCCCCAGGTCATCGCCGCGTAGCGACCACCTGGCCTCAATACCCGGGCTGCTTCCGCCACGGCAGCAGGTTTGTCCTCCGCAAACATCAGCCCGTGGCGAATCAGCACCGCATCAAACGACTGGTCTTCAAATGGCAACTCATCCTGGCCGCAGAGCACGGTACTCGTGAAGTCGAGACCTGCCGACCTTCGTTTGGCCGCCGCGACCATGCCCGGCGCATCATCTGCGAACACCACCGATCCGGCGGGTCCAACGCGTTCGGCTGCCGCCATCCCGGCCCCTCCAGGCCCGCAGGCCAGTTCGACCACGTCACTGCCTTCGCCGACTCCGGCGGCATCCAGCATTCGCCCGGTGGCATCGGCCAGGTGCCCGTCGATAAACGAGGCGTTTGCTTCCCATGCCTGCGAGACGCTGTCCCACATATCCGACATGAATCGAAACTAACCGATCTGGACGGTGCTGACCAGAGCACCCGCCGGACCCGGATCAGGCAGGAACGCGCAGGATCTTCTCCATGGCCTTGCCCCGGGCCAGCTCGTCGATGAGTTTGTCGAGATACCGGATCTCCTGCATCAGCGGCTCTTCGATTTCCTCGACCCGGACCCCACAGACGACTCCGGTGATCAGATCCCTGGATGGGTTCATCTGCGGTGCCTCGGCAAAGAATGTCTCGATGTCGATTCCCGATTCGATCCGGGCATCGAGCTGATCCTGGTCATATCCGGTCAGCGAGCGGATGATCTCGTCAACTTCATCCTTTGTCCGGCCCTTTTTCTCCGCCTTGTTGACGTAGTGGGGGTAGACGCTCCCGAAACTCATTTTGTAGATGCGATGGCCAGCCATGGTTCTCCTCAGGGCTTCAGTCTCAGCACGGCTGCTTCTCTGGAATCGAGGTTACCGCCCGCGAGAACCCTGCCTCTCGAGTCAACAAAGCCGTCCGTCAGGTATCTGGTTCCCGTGTGCCAGCCCGCAAACCTCGCATCCAGCCCTCCCCTGGGCCCGATCCTCTGGACGCCGCCCATCTCGTCCGAGTTGCCGGTTGAGGTGAACCCGATCGGGAATATCCTGCCCTTGCGATCCGTGACGATGCCCTGCGGTGTGAACCAGGACATCTCGTTCACGCCCTTTCTGCCGAAGTTCCGGTCGATCCGTCCGGATGGCCCCAGCCTGACCAACGACCCGTGGTTCGCGTTTGAACCACCGGCCACCAGGATTCCTCCCCGGCCGTCCACCTTGACATCGGTGATTTCGTCGTCGTATTCGGTCGGATTGACGGTGACTCTTCCATCGCTTCCGAAGGTCGAATCGAGATGTCCGTCTGGAAGAACGCGGACCAGGTCGTAGTCACCTTGCCGGGACTGCGGCGAGTAGGGAGCAACCTCGCCCGGGTTGCCGATCACGATCCTTCCCCGGCGGTCCACGTCGACCGTCCGTCCGAGCTGGTTCTGGTGGACCTTGAGAACCAGCAAACCGTCTCCAGAGAACGAATGGTCCAGCCGACCGTCGGGCAGATACCTGGCAACTGTCGTGTTGGATGAAGGGGTGCCGCCCTGAATTCCCACGGCGACGATCTTGCCGCCGGGCGAGAAATCCATCTCATAGGGGGTAAAGGCGTCGAGCGATTCGGGCAGGGCGATGCCATCGCCGGCAAACCGCGTGTCGGGTGTGCCATCCGGATTCAACGCGGCAAGCCCGCCCGTGTACTGGTCCTTTCCGGTCCGCTTCGACTCACCTGTGACGAAGACGCGATGATTGCCGCCGACCAGAACGTCTCGGGGTTGGAGACTGACCGAATCGAAACTCAGCCGGGCGACGCCGTCCACTCCGAACTTCCGGTCCAGCGCGCCCCGAGAACTGAATCTGACGACTGCCCCGGCGTCTGAATCCGAATCCAGAAAGCTGAGCACGCTCGAACCGTTCCCCGCGGGCGCGAGCCCGTTCACCTGGATCGACCCGGATGTTTCGACCGCGACCGAGGCCCGCCCGCCGGTTCCAAAAGAGGGATCGAGTCCGCCCGGGTCGCCTTGCTTTGCGGCCAGGCCAGGCGCCATCAACAGGCAGGCCCCGCCAGCGAGCGCAAGCCCCGTCATCAGCAAAGATCTTCTCGTCCCCATCCCTGAATTCCCTTTCACCAGTCTTGGAACACCGGCAAGCATAGAAGTAGCGGGCCAACAGCCAGCGATCAGGATCCTTGCGGGTGGTGTGCAGCCGGGATAGGTTCGATGTGGAACTGACCGGACGGGCACGAGGGGAATCGGGTTGAAGGCATTGCCGCTTCTGACTTCGATGGCGGTACTGGGCGGACTTGCCGGCTGCTCGGCCACCGACCTGAATTCCGGCACCGGGGCCCCTCCACTTCCCGCAATTCAGCATGACGTCGGCCCTGCCGCATATCGCGCGGTGGTCAGAGAGTCGCTGGAGATGCTGAACGAATACTGGAATGAACAGGCCGGTCGATCCGGCGAGACCATTGAACCTCCGAAAGCGCTCGTCTCCTATTGGACACGCAGGCAGGACAGGGGTTGTGGCGGCTATCCGACCGGTTGGCAAAACGCCCAGTACTGCTCGATCAGCAAGACCATCTCCTGGGATGGAAACTGGCTCTACGGAGTCCTCTACCGTCGGCTCGGAGAAGCTGCGGTGGCCTTTCTGCTGGCCCACGAGTACGGCCACCTTGTCCAGGACCAGCTCGGGATCCAGAACCGGTTCCGCGAGACCATCGAGGCGGAGCTGAACGCCGACTGCCTCGCGGGAGCCTGGTTCGGGGCCGTCAACGACCGGGTCGCCCGTCTCGACCACGCTGACTACGAGTCTCTGCATGACGGGATGCTGGAAGTCGGTGACCCCTATGGCGTGCCCTGGAATGACCCGACTGCCCATGGCACTGCCGCCCAGCGCGGACGGGCACTCCTGTTCGGTGCCCGCCGCGGACCGGACGCCTGTCTCAATCAGCTCGGACCCGGATTCACCAGCTGAAATCCCTCGACCTGGTTAACGACAGCGGCCGGCGATCAACGCCGGCCGCCACCTCTGGAAATAGCTGCCGCCTATCGGCTGCGAACCCAGTGGACCGAGTAGGCGATCTTGTGGTGCGGGCTGCCACCGTGCCACCAGTGGCCTTGGATCTTCGTGGACGAAACCCAGGCTCCGCTGGTGCAGTAGCCGTTGTGGCAGGTCGCGTGCCACATCGCGTTGCTCACATGGGCTCCACCGATCCTCAGCGAGTAGCCGATGGTGAAGTGGTTCATGTGGTGCTGGTACGAGTAGTTGAGGCCGATGTGGTTTCCGTTGTGGTCATGACCGGAGTAATGACCTTCCTGGGCCACCGACGAAGCGCTGGCGGTCGAAGCCGTGATGCCACCGGCAAGAACGAGAACCAGAGCTGCGACAAAAACGGCGAAACGCTTGGACAAGACAATCCCCCTCTTCAGACGCGACCGGGAGGTCGCACTATGGACTCACCGAATATATCCGATTGGCCGAACAATGTTCAGTAATTTCATCCAGGATTAAACATCTGCCTGTTGCGCCTGCGAACTGATGGAAATAAGTTGGAGCTCCACGACCAGCGCGCCCCGCCGCCGGACTTCAACTCAGAACGGAATCCCATGAGCGAAACCATCCTTCTCATCCACGGTCTCTGGATGTCCCCCCACAGCTGGACTTCCTGGAAAGAACGCTACGAAGGCCAGGGCCACACTGTGCTTACGCCAGGCTGGCCCGGCATGGACCGGACCGTCGCCGAAATCAATGCCGACCCGACGGAGCTGGCGACCTATGGCATGGCCGAAGTGATCGAGCACTATGACGGGATCATCCGGAGTCTCGACGATCCTCCGATCGTCATGGGTCACTCGATGGGCGGCGCAGTCACCCAGGTTCTGGCCAGCCGCGGCCTCGGCAAGGCGGCAGTCGGCGTGGCACCAGCAACCGTCAAGGGCATTCCCGACCTCCCCTTCTCGACGATCAAGTCGGGCCGGTCGGTGCTCGGTAACCCGTTCAACCGGAACAAGGCGACTGCGTTGAACGCAAAGCAATTCCACTACGCGTTCGGGAACACGATGGAGGAATCGGAATCAGATGCCCTGTTCGAGGAGCAGGCCGTCCCGGCCGTAAACAACGTGCTCTTCGACGTCGCTTTCGCGAACTTCCACAAGCATCCCCCGACCGAGGTGGACTTTGAAGCCGCCGATCGCCCTCCCCTTCTGATGATCGGGTTCGAAAAGGATCACGTGGTACCGCCCAAAGTCGTTTGGCACAACGCGGTCAAGTACCACAACAATCCCTCGGTGACCGTCTTTCACGAATTCGCCGGTCGCCCCCATTACCCCGGAGCGGAGGGCTGGGAAGAAGTCGCCGACTTCGCCCTGAACTGGGCCCTGAATCCCGGTCAGGACATCGAAGACTCGGAAGTTTTTTAGATCGGCAGCGGCTCAGCCGATTCGTACCGCCCGGCCGGGAACACTCTTCACGCCTCGAAGAATCACCAGGGCGTCGCTCCCTCGCGGTCCGGTTCCGTCCGGATCGAAGCTGAGCAGCCTCACGCCTTGCGAGAACAGGAGCTGGGGACGCTCGCCCCTCGGGCGCCTGCCGACGGTGATGATCTTGCGACGTTTGAGAGCCCTTGCCCCCTTTCGGCCCAGTGCCTTCCGACCGAGCAGGATCCGGTCGCCTTTTCGCACATTGAGATCAGCGATCACGTGGGCGGACCGGCTCCTCAATGGCAGGTATGCGTGAAACCTGGCCGAGCCGGTCCGGTTCGCGATTACTTCAAAGCGGTCGGAACCCTTGCCTCCCTTGGCCAGGTCGATGCCATTTCCCTGAAGCACGATCCGGTCGTTGCCGGCCCCGCCCTTCAATAGATCGTTCCCTTCGCCGCCGGCGATCCAGTCGTTGCCGCGAGTGCCGATGATCACCTGATCGCCTGTGCCTGCGGTCAGTTTCAGGCCTCCCTGCCCGGTCCCGACCAGCTTTTCGATGTAGGGAGTCAGATGAGCCGAACCCCGGGTCTTCACCGTGTCAAAACCTTCGCGGGGGACCTCGACGATGCTGCGCGGACGAGCGCCACCCAGAAGCCGGTAGGTGTCGTTGCCAGTGCCACCGCGGAGGACCACAGTGCCGCGGCCTTTCATGGTCAGGACGTCGGCACCGGCGTTGCCCAACAGTCCACCGACCGCAGTCTTGCTTGAGGTCAGGCGGTCGTTGCCCTTGCCTCCGGAGAGAAGGTTCCAGCCCTTGAAATCCGTGAGGCTGTCATTACCGCCCTGGCCGAACAGGGAATCGTTGCCCATCTGGCCGTTCATCTCGTCGTCTCCCGCCCTTCCTTCGAGCAGGTCCGGACCGCCTCCGGCGAGCAGGTTTTCCGAATGGGCGCTACCCCGAAGGACGTCTTCTCCGCCTTGTCCCTGGTACTTGCGAAGCACTCCGGCCTGCGGAGCCCCGACCTTGGAGCCGGCAGCAATGATCAGGCTGCCGCCACTGTGCCCCTCAACCGTCCTCCCCGTTCCCGAGTTATTCTCGTCGACGATGGTGCCGGCCTCGCTGAGTGGACCGGGAGCACCGGTCTTGCAGGGATCGTCTTTCTCGGCGTTCGGCGGGTCGGGCTCCGGCGGAACCGGGCTGTCGTGAATTGGGCCCGCATATGTGCAATAAGCCATTTCGCTGGGCAGGTCGGGCGCAATCTGGATTGGTTCCGTCGGCGGACCCCCGGCACGAGCCCGGTAGGTAGCGGTTCCGTTGAAGCTGAACTGGCCCGGGTAACCAGAAGGGTATCCCGGGCAACGATCGCCGTTGTCGATCGTCATCCCTTCGGCGGCTTTCAGGAATCCACGCTGCTCCTCGTTGATGTCGAGTGATTTCGGAGACCAGCCTCTTGCCCGGGCGGCTGAGTTGAGACCGACAAGACTGTTTCCGCTGGATCCGACGATCATCCCGATGCAGGGCTGGTAACGGGCTCCACTCATTCCCAGTGAGCGCGTGGCACTGGTAGCCAGCGGTTCCGCCTCGCCCTTGGTACCGGCTGTCAGGTCTGCCGTGAATGTGGTCAGCAGACTGGCTTGGCGCTGCTTGACGATCATTGTCGTCCAGTGTTTGGCCTCGGCTTCGATCTTGGCTTCTTGCCCGACCGATGTCTCCTTGCCGTGCTTCTGCTCGGTCTTGCTACCCCAGTCGTGTTCAACCTCGACTTCGAGTTTCTGCCCGAACTCGCCGATGATCGGCACGTGGAACTTCTTCTCCCACTCGATCTTTCCACCGACCTTCCAGCCGGATTCGGTTTCGGACGTTGACTCCTCATTCACCTTGATTTCGTACTTCCACGATTGTTCGCCCGGAGACGAGGTCCGGTTGTAGAAAGTCTGGGTGGCGACCGGATACCAGCCTCCAACCACTTGAGCGTCCTGGTCAGGTTTGGCGTTCTTCACATCCGAGGAGACGTTGTGGAGGTCCCAGTTGTCGCCGGATGCAGTGTCTTCGCAGGAGGTTCGCCCCCAGGGCTGGGCGGGAGCCAACAGTGAACAGGCGGCCTTCCCAACCTGGAACAAGTCGAAGACGACCTGGAGGTCGGGCTTCCCCGACGGTCCGGCCTTGACCCGGCGCACGCCCTTGTCCTTCCGGGTTGGACGCGCCGACCACGAGTAGCAGCGAGTACCGGGGCGAACGTCCAGATGAAGGGTGGTGGCTTTGTATTGATCGTCATTGGTCGCGATCAGACAGAACATTCCCTTGTTGGTTCCACCAGACTGCGTTCCCGAGGTCTGGGGATTGATCGGCAACGGGCCCTTCGGCCAGTTCCGCATGTAGATGGTCTTTCCCTTGGAAAGGAGATCCCATCCGCCTTCGCCGGCCGAGTAGGGGAAAGCGTTAGAGGCCGATACCGCCCCCTTGTACGGGTCAGGATACTTGCCCCCTGGACCCTTGAAGACGACGTCGAGATTCTGAAAGCTGGACTCCGAGTAGCAGCTACCGGAGCCATTGTCTTCGGTGTAGATCAGGCCGGTCTGGTTGGGATTCACCTCGATTGCGTTGCTGATGTCGAGTCCCCGCTTGTACCAGCACTGGTTGTCGGTGCCGACGAGCTTCACGTCCGAGTTGGTTTCGTTGTGAAAGACGATCCGATACTCGTTCAGCGCACTCGCGCCCGAGGGCAGAAGCAACCCACAAACTGCGAATGCGAGAACTGTCACCAGCCCCCAGATCGCGGTACCCGCCCGGACCTCTCTCGACGCTTTCCGAATCACGACTTGCCCACCCCTTTGGTTGCTATCTCCCGTAATCCCTGGCAGCGCCAGGGGAGGTCTGGGGAAGATTCTAAACGATTAACCGCACATCATTCAATAAGTACTGTGCGGTAAGCAAGGTGGGCCGGAAACGAGACCGGCCGGCCGTTTCCCGCCGGCCGGCTCTTCGCTTCTTTGAGCTTGCTGCCTACCGGTAGTGGGTCCAGTGGACGGCGTAGGCAACCTTGTGATGCGGGCTGCCGCCATGCCAGTAGTGACCCTGGATGGTGGTCTTGTTGACCCAGGCGCCGCTGGTGCAGTAGCCGTTGTGGCAAGTCGCATGCCACATGGCGTTGCTGACGTGAGCTCCACCGATCGTGAAGCCGTAGTCGATGGTGAAGTGATTCATCTGGGTTTGATGACCAAACGAAAGCCCGATGTGGTTTCCGTTGTGATCGTGGCCCGAGTAATGCCCTTCCCTGGGAATGATTGTGCTGGCACTGGCAGTCGATGCCATTGCCCCTCCGGCGACGCCGAGCACCAAAGCTGCGACGAGAATCGTAAACGCGCGCTTGATCAAGAGCTACCTCTTTCTGTAGCGAATCCAGGAAGGGTTCGCGATGGACCGGTGGAATATAGACGATTCGCCGAACGCCGTTCGGTAATTTCCTTTTAGGCCCTTCCGGCCGCCTTGCCTCAGGTGGCGAAGACGATCAGAACAACGATCGCCACGATCACCAGGTCGGCAATCACCATCCACTTGATCCACGGAGGCATCCTGCTCCGGGTGGGCGCCGACTCGAGACCCGAATCCAGCGAGGCTTCCGACTGTTCGAATTCTTCGAACTCCTGCTGAAGTTCTTCCGGAGAGTCAGCCATGGATCGGTTCCGGTCGGGTTCCCGTCAGGTCAGGGCGTGTTGCCCATTTTCTTGATGCCGCCGACGCTGATGTGGAAGTTGGCGTTGCCATCCTCGTCGACCGACGTGATCGTGACCTTCATGTCGTACTGATTGCCGGACTGATCGACGAGTTCACAGGTCTCGGTCGCATCGACCTTGGCGTCAAGATCGTTGGGGCAGTCGATTGAGGCCGGCTTCTCCCCCGTCTGTTTGGTCAGCGAATCGGCGGACTGCGTTTCCAGATCGGAAGCGCTGATCGTGTCACCGCCTGTCGAGACTTCCCCCGAACAAGCGTTGAGGGCGAAAGAGGACCCGAGGATGGCCACCAGAACGAGAAGACGCGAAGGCTTGATCATGGGCCCCACCCTACCGCCGGCACCCGATGAAAACCTGACTCTCCTGTTGAGATCCCGTCCGGGCAGGAGTAGGGTCCCGGTCGCAGATCAACTGGCAGGGTTGCCAAGAACAAGGGGGGACTTTGACGCGCAAGGAAATCGGGATCGGCGGAAGCATGCTTTGCATGGTGCTCGCACTGGCAACCTTCGCCTTCATGGCCCTGCTGACCACGACGGCCTCCGCGGCCGGACGGGGCAAGACCTTCATCGTTTCCGGAATCTCGATGCCAAAGGGCGCGATCCCGGCAGCGAATTCCGGGTATTCCGACTACAGCAACGGCGGCAACCCGGTCAGCGCCAACGGCCGATACGTCGTGTTCCAGTCGAGCAGCGACTTTCAACTGCCGGGAGTCGTTCCCGACCGGATCAACGTCTTCCGCAAGGATCGCTCGACCGGAAAGATCATCCTGATCAGCCGGGCCAGCGGTGCGGGCGGCGCCGGAATCACCAGTTACACGGGATTCCTGTCGATCAGCGGCAATGGCAACCTGGTCTCCTTTACCACCGGAGACAAGCTCGACCCCGCCGACACCGACGACAACGCGGACGTTTACATCCGCAACGTTTCAGCGGCGACGACGACCCTGGTTTCGTCGGGCACTCCGGAGAACGCCTACACCGGGCGACTTTCGGCCGATGGCAGGTTCATTATTTTCGACACTACTTCCACGGTCGCCGGAGCTGACGCAAACAGCTCTCCCGACGTCTTCCGCCAGCGACTCTCGGACGGCACGACCGAACTCGTCTCCCGCATTCCCGGGTCCGACACTGCCGGAGACAAGAGTTCCTACGCCGGCTCCATTTCTTCCGACGGTCGCTGGGTGACTTTCTCAAGCACCTCGACCGACCTGGTTGCCGGATTCACCGACAACAACGGCCAGTACACGAATGACGTCTTCGTGCGGGACATGGATTCGGGCGTGACCACCCTCGTCAGCAGCAATTACGCCAGCCCGACGAGCGGCGGAAATGGCGGGTCCGAAGAGTCCGTGGTCGCCGGAACTGCCAACAGCCTCGCGGATCTGGAGGTTTCGTTCAGTTCCTATGCCACCGACCTAGCCGCCCCCGGGGTCGACGACAGCGGAGACAGCTCGGTCTATCTGCGCAACATCGGCACACCGGCCTCGGAACTGATCAGCATTTCGAGCAGCGGCGAGAACGCGAACAGCAGGGCTCACACGCCTTCGATAAGCAGCGATGGCAGGCGCATCGTGTTCACCACTGACGCCACCAACCTTGGTGGGCCGGACAACTATTACGGGGTCTACCTGCGCAACCTCGATTCGACCAAGACGACCCTGGTCTCCGCTCGCAACGAGTATGCGGTTTTCGGAGCGATCAGCTCCGACGGCAAGGTGGCTGCGTGGTCCGAGAGCGGCACCGGCAAGGGCATTGACCCTCAGGTGAGGGGTGTTTTCAGCCGCAGCCTTCCCGCCGGAAAGATCAGCCTGGTTTCGCGACCACAGGGAGATGCGCCCTTCATCCTGCCCGGTGCGGAGGTCTACTCCAACCAGTCGAACGGCTCACAGTTGAGCCAGAACGGGCGCTTCGCCCTGATCATCACGAGTTCGTACCGGCTGCCCGGCTACAGACCGGACCGGGCGCAGGCATATCGCCGCGACCTCAAGACCGGTCAGTGGACGCTGGTTACGCGGGCCAACGGCCGGGATGGCGAGCCCGTACCCGAAGGGGCCTATTCGGCCTCGATCAGCAACGATGGAAACCGGGTCGTCTTCCTGACGAACAGTTCACTCAACCCGGCCGACACCGACCAGAACCAGGACGCCTACGTCAGGGACATCAGCAAGGGGACTACCACCCTGGTCAGTCGCGCCGACGGTGCGAGCGGCGTGGATTCCGATGAGTCGGTGGGTTCGTCCGTGATCAGTGGAGACGGCAAGAGGGTCGCCTTCACCACCTCGGCCACCACGCTTGGAGTTCCGGGGGGCGACAGCCAGATCTATGTCCGGGACCTCGCCGCCAAGACGACGACGCTCGTCTCTAGGGCGGATGGCGAAGCCGGTTCGCCCGGTAACGGCGATTCAGAAGATCCGGACATCAGTGACGACGGCACCACCGTCTCCTTCGTCAGCTATGCCAACAACCTGAGCCCCGACGATCCCGCCAACATCCGGAGCGTCTACGTCCGGAACCTGACGGGCGGCAAGACCGTGCTCGTGTCGAGACTGCCCGGACTGGCAGGAGCGAACTCCACCCTTCCCCAGTCCGAGCCGGCGATAAGTGGTGACGGACGGTTCGTGGCCTGGAGATCCGAGGACGGGAATCTCGCCCCGGAGGCGGGACCGTGGCCCGCCGGCACCTACCAGATCGTGATGCGAAACCTTGTGACCGGAGAGAACAGCCTGATAAGTCGCGGAGCGGGAAGCGGAGTCCCCTCGGACCAGAGCGCTTCGGATGCGACCCTGAATCGCGACGGTTCGGTCGTTGCTTTTGAATCGGACTCCACGAATCTGATCAGCGGTCTCGGCGGAGTCAACCACGATGCGATCTTCGTTCGCAACATGACCGATGGCGGCACGCTCTCGGGACCGCCGGCATTCGGGACCGAGGAAGACACTCCATCCACCGGGGCCGGTTACCCCTCACTGAGCAGCAACGGACGATGCGTCTTCTTCATAGCCAGCGGCAGCAGCCCCGTCAGCGGCATCTACAACAACCTGTATAGCGGCTACGTATTCGCGGCAGGTGGAAGCTGCGATGCACCACCTGCCGGAAGCGGCGGGCCGACCATCACCGGAGCATCGGTCCGGCCGGCCAGGTTCTCCTTGAGGTCGAAGAAGGGAACCCGGATCCGGTTCAGGCTTGATCGCAAGGCCACCGTGACTTTCTTTGTCGAACGCAAGGTCCCGGGCCGCAAGGTCGGTAGCAAGTGCCGCAAGGTCCGGCCGAACAACAAGACGAACCCGAAGTGCACCAAGCTCGTCTATCTCGGGCAGTTCGTGCGACGGAACCTTCCTGCCGGAAAGAACGTCGTCAGGTTCAAGGCCAGACTCGGCAAGAAGAAGCTCGCTCCCGGCAAATACCGGCTCCGGCTTCGTGCCGCAGATCCCGCGGGCAACTCGAAGGATGTCCCGGCTTCTTTCGTTGTCGTCACCTGACCGGTCTATGGTCAATGCATGATCGGGGAATCCGAAGGCACGGTGCGACTGCTCGACGCCGAGCCTTCGCTTGCCCGGGGAATCGAGCGACGAGTCCTCGACCAGGCGCGGGAGAAGCTGGTCGCCGAAGTGGTGAAGCTTGAACCGGGGGAATGGGAAGGTGCCCGTCGCAAACCGGCCAGCCCGCTCTTTCTCGGCTATCTGATCCTCGAAGGTGCGTTCACCCGCGAGGTCGCGGTAGCCGGGCGGCCGTCTCTCGAGCTGCTCGGACCGGGTGACCTGATCCGTCCCTGGGTCGTGCCCCAGGCCCTGGCCGCAATGCATGTCACGGATGAGTGGTCCCTGCTTTCGACCGGCCACGTGGCGGTCGTCGGCGAGGATTTTCACCGGCAGGCTCAGGATTTCCCCAGCATCCTCACCGTGATGATGGATCGTGTGGTTGCCAGGGCCCGCTGGGTCGGTTTTCAGGTCGCACTTTGCCAGCTACCCCGCATCGACCACCGTCTGCTGCTCACCTTCAGGTACGTAGCCGAACGTTGGGGAATCCAGGGACCGCAGGGTACGCGGATCCCGATCCGGCTCAGTCACCGCTCGCTCGCCGCGATGATCGGGGCCCGTCGGCCCAAGGTGTCGTCGGCGTTGACCACGCTCGCGGAGGGCGGCCTGATCGAACAGGCAAAGGACGGAACCTGGACCTTTTACGCGGCAGAAGTGGACCCGATGGCCGTGCTCGCCGCAATCGACGACCCGCCCGAACGGCTGGGGGCCTGAATCTCGTTTGCCGGCCACCGGTTCGGGTAGTTTCAGGCCATGATCACCGGGCTCGACTTCATCGGAATTCCGTCAACGGATGCGGATCGCAGCCGCAGTTTTTACGTGGAGACTCTTGGCCTCCGGCCAGATGACGGCTCCGAATACGAATTCTGGGTTGGTGATACCTGCTTCGGCATCTGGGAACCGGAGAAGCAGGGCATGGAGTTCTCGGCCGAGAAGTGCTCCCACCTCGCGCTTCACGTCGAGGACATCGAGGCGGCTCGCGCGGAGCTGGAATCGAAGGGCGTCACATTCTTCGGAGAGACCTTTGACACCGGGGTCTGCCACATGGCTCTTTTTGCCGACCCCGATGGAAATTCCCTGATGCTCCACCATCGCCACACGCCTCGCTGAACCCGGCCGGAGACGGCATTTTCGGCCCGGTCTGGACGGAATGTGATCTTTCGGACCTGAATTTCGCCTCCCGGCGCAACACCTGAGAACAGTGTTGTCTTTTTCGTGAAACGGCCTGTTTACCTGCTGATGCGCCAAATACAGGCCCTCTTTTCGCCTTTATAGAGCCACTTTCTGAACGAGCATCGGAAACTTAAGACTTTCTTTAGGTTTCGGATACTGGACAGTTCATCGGTCCGTGCTTACGGTTTCCCCGAACGATCAGGCACCACTGCACGGCCCTCAAAAGGAGGGTTCCAGGGCAGCACTCCGGAGGGGCACTCCTCCAGAAAGAGAGGCTGAGCGATGGAAAGCAAGGTTCTAAACAGGGTGAACAGGGCGGATTCAACAAATGCGATGGGTATGTCGATTCCCGGACTGGCCGACGAGTCAGAACTCTGGGCCCGGCGTGACACCGACCCGCAGGCACGGGAAGAACTGGTCAACCGCTACATCGCCTTCGCCAAGAGCGTGGCCGTTCGCTACCGGAGCCAGGCCGAATCTCTCGACGATCTGATTCAGGTCGCCTGCCTCGGGCTCGTCAACGCAGTGAGCAGGTTCGATCCGGACCGCGGCGTTCCCTTCATTGCCTTCGCCTCCCCCACCATCACCGGAGAGCTCAAGCGACACTTCCGGGATCGCACCTCCGCGATGCGACTTCCGCGCAGTCTCTATGACCGGATCGGCCAGATCGACATCGTGGTCGGTGACCTGACCAGCCAGTTGAACCGGGATCCCGAGATCTCCGAGATAGCAGCTGCGATGAACTGTGCCGAGGAAGAGATCGTCGAAGCCTTCGAAGCCGGCCACAACCGGCACCTGATCTCCCTGGACCAGAGCCCCGGATCGACCGACGACGACAACAACTCCCCCGCCGAGTGGCTCGGCCGTGAAGACTCCCGCTTCGAGAACGCCGAGAGCCGGATCATGCTCCGCGCGGCGATGAATGACCTGAGCCGGGAAGAGCGCATGGTCATCAGCCTTCGCTTCCGCGACGAACTCACCCAGTCCGAGATCGCCGAGAAGATCGGGCACTCGCAGATGCATGTATCCCGCATGCTGCGACGCATTCTCGACCGGATGGGCGATCGCCTCCCGGCCGCTGCCTGACCCCTCCCAGACTCCCCCAAGAACAACCAGCCGGCCGGCCCTCCCTAAGCCGGCCGGTTGGCTTGCATGTCCGAATCCGGCGTGCCCAGGCGGTCTTCGGGCCGAAGCCCGGCTTCGACCTCCCCGGAATCGACGGCCCGGGCAAGTGCCTTGCCAAGCGCAGGTGCGAGTTTGAAGAGATTGTGTCCGGCGACGAAGTAGGCGTCATCTGCCTGCCATATTCCGAGGCCATCCGATGACCAGGGCAGCTCTGTAACCCAGCGCTGAAACGCGACGGCGCGGTCCGAATCCAGACCCGGCAGCGCCTCGTCCACGTATTCCACGGTTCTGGCGGCTAGCGCTTCGAGCCGGTCGGATCCCTCGGATCCAGGCACGATTGAAGTGGTGAGTGGAAGTCCGACCGCGTAATCCCGGTTGCCAGTGACCGGCGAACCGTAGGCGGCAGGTTCACCAAAGGCACCGGATGAATCCTGAAGACAGGCGAGACGCGGGGCCGTCCGGCCGGACCGGAGCGGCATGGTCAACCTCACATGCGCCCTGGTTTCGAGGGGAATGTCGACCCCCGCACCCCGGGCGAGTTCCGAAGTGCCGACCCCCGCCGCGACCACGACTGCATCGAAGTTGCGGGGACCGAAGCTGCTCGTGATCTCGACTCCGCCCTGCGGTCTCGGAGTAACCGAATGCACCTGCTCGGGCACCAGGTTCAAACCGACCGCGGCGATCAGATTCGCCAGGGCAAGCTGGCTGCGGATTGCGCCGGCGTTCTCGTCGATCAGGGCGGGTCCCTTGAAATCTCCCATCGGTGGCAGAAAGTCGAGGATTTCGCCAGCGCCCAATTCCCGCACATCGATTGCCGGATCGTCGGCATACCGGGCCAGCTTCGCGACCGCCTGCTCTCCGATCACCATCGCTCCATCGTCGGAGATCAGCTGGACTCCGAATTCCTCCTCCCAGGCCCGCCAGTCCCGCCGGGCCCGGAGCGCAAGCTCGAATTGCCTCGAATCGGCGTGTGCGTGGCGAAAAATCCGCGACTCACCCCCTGACTGGGCCCCGCCGGGCGCTCCCGGCTCGAAGACGAGGCAGGCAAAACCCTTCCGCTCCAGCGCCCAGGCAGTGGCCAGACCGACCACTCCCGCACCGATTACCGCTACGCGCCTCGTCATTTCCTCATGCTCGACTCCCGCATCTCAGGCGATTTCCCATCAACCTACCCGCCCGGACGCAGTCGAACCCGATTCCCGGGAAATATTCAGGAAGGGCGCAAGAGTTCAGCCGCCCAGCGGCGAGGGCGGGATTCTCGTCTCGCCTTTGACTCCGTCGATCACCATCGGCAGGTCATCGACGAAGCACCAGGACCAGTCCTCGCCGGGCTCAAGAGAACGGATCAGCGGGTGACCGGTCTCTTCGAAGTGGCGGCTGGCATGCTGGTTCGGCGAGCTGTCACAGCAGCCGACATGTCCGCAGACCAGGCAGATCCTCAGATGTAGCCACTGACCGCCGTCTTTCAGGCAGTCTTCACAGCCTTCGACCGATTGCGGAAGTTCCGTGACCGTGACCTCGCCGAGGTGACTGCATTTATCGCTCATGGACTGATCCTCGCATTCCCGTCAAGGCTCGATGATCGGGAACCAGAGGTTGAACTCATCGAGATGCTCGCCGATCTGACGGAAAATTTCGAGGCCCGGTCCGGCTTCCAGTTCACCGGCTTCGACCGCCTGCTCGAGCTGGATCTCGTTGGCGACCAGTCGATTGAGCAGATCCCGGGTGATCGTGAGGACGGGGGCGCCATCTTCCCGGTCGACCATCGAGTGGCTGAGCGTGCCGTTGGAGAGCCGGAGCACCGCCTTCTCACCGGTGTCAGGAATATCGAGGTTGAGGTCGAGCTCGAGATCGGCCGCGTTTACCCCGTGGATCTTGACCGCGAAGAAGTTGAAGATCATCGGCAGGGTCATCCCGGCGATCAGATCCAGGCTGGCTGTACTGCCGATCGGATACTCCGGGGTGCCGTGCCGGAGTTCCTGGGCGCCCATCAGATAGGCGTTTCTCCAGGTTGAAGATTCGGTCTGGTAGCCGAGCTGCTCGAAGGCATCGGCCTGCAGTTCCCTTGCCGCCTGATTGGAGGGATCGGCGAAGACGACGTGGCCGACCACTTCCGCTACCCAGCGGTACTCGCCCTTCTCGAAGGATTCACGGGCCATGGTCAGCACCTTGTCCGCCCCGCCCATGAACTCGACGTAGCGCGTCCCGGTTTCGGTCGGGACCATCGGTTCGAGATTGGCCGGATTGCCGTCGTACCAGCCCAGATACCGGGTGTAGGTGGCCTTGACGTTGTGACTGATCGTTCCGTAATAGCTGCGGACCGACCAGTGCCGGGCCAGGGACTCGGGGAATTCGACTTCTTCGGCGATTTCCCGCGGGGTCAGCCCGTGATTTGCCAGGCGGAGGGTTTCGTCATGGATGTACCGGTAGGCATCGCGAGCCTTCTCCAGCATTTCCCGGACCCGGTCACTGCCCCAGACCGGCCAGTGATGCATTGCGTACATCACATCCGACTTGCCCGCCCAGCGGTCGATCGTGTCATTCAGGTACATGGACCAGGCCTGCGGATCGCGGACCTGCGCCCCCCGGATCGGGTAGGTGTTGTGCATCGTGTGGGTGCAGTTTTCCGCCGCCGTAAGGGCCCGCAACTCCGGGATGTACCAATGCATCTCGGCCGGTGCCTCGGTGTCCGGAGTCAGCATGAATTCGAAGGTGAGTCCGTCGATCTCGCGGGTTTCGCCGGTGAAGGTGATCAGGTCGGTCGGCGGAATCATGGTGATCGTGCCGAGCGAAGTGCCGATCCCGAGTCCGCTGCCGACCGTGCCCTGGACATCCGGCGGCAGGAGGATTCCGAACTGGTACATCGCGCGACGGGTCATCACGTTGCCGGCGGCCACGTTCTCGGAAACCGCCGCCTCGAGAAAGCCTTCGGGGGCGATGATCGGCACCTTGCCCGAATCGACGTCCTTCTGATCAACCACGCCGCGAATGCCACCGAAGTGGTCGACGTGGCTGTGTGAGTGGATCACCGCAACCACCTCGCGGTCACCGCGATGCTCGCGGTAAAGCTTGAGTGCCGCCGCCGATACTTCGGTGGAGATCAGCGGATCGACGACGATGAGTCCGGTGTCACCCTCGATGAAGGTGATGTTTGAAATGTCAAGGTTGCGCACCTGATAGATCCGCTCGCAGACCTCGAACAGGCCACCCTCCGAATAGAGGCGCGCCTGGCGCCAGAGGCTGGGATTGACGGTGTCAGGCTGCTCGGCATCACCTGCGGCGAATGCGAGCCGACTGGGATCGAAGACGAACTGGCCGTCATCGGCGAGGATCTGTCCTTCGGGCACGGGCGCGATGAGCCCCCGTGAAGCTTCCTCGAACGAGGCCTGATCCTCGAAGTCGAGACAGCGCACGTCATGGACGTGGGCCTCCGTGGTGAACTCGGTGGCGCCCTTGCGATCGATGCTCATTGCCTCTCCTCGCTGCTCGTTGTCGTGACGGTCACCGCAGCAGTCACCACGGTCTCCGACTCAAGTCCCTCGATTAGTTGATCCATGTCAACTACATCCATTCTACCCGCGCTGGGACCCATTTCGACCAGGTCGCGGACCTCGTTCGGAGCGAGCCTCATCTCCCACTCCAACTGGCGGCCCTCGGCACCATCTGCGAGTTCTCCGAGAGAACGCTCCAGCCGTTCCTCCTTGTCCGGATCGACCGAAATCATCCCGAAGGATCCGATCAGCTCTGCGAGATGCCCGGTTTGCGGAGTGACGACGACCAGTGTTCCCCCCGGCGCCAGGATCCGCTTCATTTCCTCGCCGTTGCGCGGCGAGAAGACGTTCAGCATCAGGCTTGCCGAATCGTCCCGGATCGCGACTTCGTCCCAGATGTCGGCGACGATTGCGGTTGCCCGCTCGTGGCGCTTTGCAGTCCGCCTGGCTGCGAACTTGGAGTTGTCAACTCCGATCCCGATCGACCCGGGCAGGGAATCGAGTACCGCGGCGAGGTAATAGCCGGTCCCGCAGCCGAAATCGACCACCGCTCCGCCAGGCTCGACGCGGGTTGCGACTTCAACCAGCGCATCGACCAGCGGCTGGTAGTGACCGCGATCAAGAAACCGGTCCCGGGCGGCGACCATCTCCGGGGAATCGGCCGTGTGGGTTCCCCCATCCCGGCCAAGCAGGCTCACGTATCCCTGACGGGCGATGTTCTGGGTATGGCCCCTGGAGCAGATCAGAGAACCACCGTTCTCACGCAACTCGCCCCCGCAATGGGGACAGACCAGAAGTTCAACCGCCGCTTTATCCACGCCGGGCACTCTATTCCCGACGGCCCGACCACGAGAGTCGAGTTTCACGCCACCGTGAAGCGCCATGATGTCGATGATGAGCCAGCCCGTTCAGGAAAAGCTTCAGGCCGGATGACATCGCCTGGTTCCTGGACCGGGTCGAATGCGGGGTTGTGGTCCTGAAGCTCTCTGCCTGAACGGCTTTTCTGTTTGCGAGATCGGAGTTGGGAGCGCCATATGGCGACAAACGGGATCTCGAGGCGTTCGGGCCGTCGATTGGGCCAATACTTCATTTTGTATAGTTATAGGGATGCCCACGTTCAGGAGACTTCTGGGATTCCTGAGACCCCACCGGCGTGAGTTGTGGGGTTCGATGGCTTTTGCCTGGCTGGCGATGGGCATGACCGTGCTTATTCCCGCCCTCGTCGGCAAGGCCACGAATGCGATCGACAGCGGCGACGAGGAGCAGCTTTTCTGGCTGGTCGGAGCGATCTTCGTGGCGGCCGTGCTGCGGCTGGGACTGACCGTGATCCGGCGGATCGTTGCCGGAAAGGTTTCCCTGGCGGTCGAATTCGACCTGCGGCAGGACGTGTATTCCCATCTGATGAGTCTCGAGCTCGGCTTCTTCGACCGCAACCAGACCGGTCAGCTGATGAGCCGGGCCACGGTGGACCTGCAGTCGATCCGGTTCTTTCTCGGATACGGACTGATCTTCTTCAGCCAAAGCGTGCTCACCGTGCTTCTGGCCGGGGCGGTCATGTTCGTGATCAATCCCTGGCTGGCCCTGATCGCCCTGGCCCCCACCCCGCTGATCGTGTTCACCGCGCTCCGCTACACCCGGCAGTCCCGGCCGGCCATGCAGGAGGTGGCCCAGCGGGTCGCCGAACTGACCGCCCAGGCCGAGGAAAGCGTTTCCGGAATCCGCGTGGTCAAGGCCTTCGCCCGCGAAGACCATCAGTTCGAGCGCTTCCAGGGAGCCGTCGACCGCCTCTTTGACCAGTCGATCCGCTCGACCCGGATCCAGGCGTTCTTCACTCCGCTGATCGGGGCCCTGCCCCAGATCGGCACCGCGCTGGTGCTGCTTATCGGTGGCCACGAAGTCCTCAACGGAACCCTCGACCTGGGTCAATTCACCGCCTTCTACGTGTACATGCTGATGCTGGCCGGACCGCTCAGGACGGTCGGCATGGCGCTCGGAATGGGGCAACGGGCGATCGCCTCGGGGAACCGGCTATTCGAGGTTCTCGACCGCGAACCTGAACTGTTCTCCAAGCCGGACGCGAAACCGCTGCCTTCCGGCGGAGGCGCGGTCCACTTCGAGTCCGTCTCGCTCAGCTATGGACCGGAAGCGCCCGAAGCACTTCACGGAATAGACCTCGAAGTGCCGGCCGGCGCCCGGATCGCCCTGGTCGGTCCCTCCGGCTCCGGCAAGACCAGCCTCGCCGCCCTGCTGGCCCGGCTCTACGACCCGACCGAGGGCAGGGTCACGATCGATGGCGCCGACCTCCGCGAAGTCGAGATTCCCTCACTGCGCCACCAGATCGCCTACGTTTCCGACGACAGCTTCCTCTTCAGCGACACGATCGCCGAGAACATCTCGTATGCCCGGCCCGATGCCTCGAGGGAAGAGATCGAAAGGGCTGCCCGGCTCGCCCAGGCTTCCGAGTTCATCGAAGCCTTGCCAGACGGTTTCGAAACCGTGGTCGGCGAGCGGGGCCTGACTCTTTCCGGGGGCCAGCGCCAGCGGGTCGCGATCGCCCGCGCACTCCTGGCGGATCCCCGGATCCTGATTCTCGACGACGCCACATCCTCACTCGACGCGACGACTGAACAGCAGATCCGCGCCGGGCTGGCAGAGGTAATGGCCGACCGCACCACCTTTGTGGTCGGACACCGGCTGTCGACGATCTCCCTGGCCGACGAAGTGCTGCTGATGGAGCACGGCCGCATCCTCGATCGCGGCACGGTTGACCAGCTGACTGAGCGCTCCTCACTCTTCCGGGAGCTGACCGGTGGCCTCGAGGAAGAACCGCTCTTCGTTCCCGAGGACGAGGAGGCGCTCGCGTGATCCGCAACAGGAAGACAACCGGGACCAGTCCGGCAGAGCACCGCGAGATCGTTGCCGGCCGGGGTCGGAAGATTCGCTGGACCCTCGGACTGCTCAGGCCGTACCGGACCCGCATCATCTTCATGACGCTCGCCGTGCTTGCCTCCACGGCCAGCGCCCTTGCTCCCCCCTATCTCGCAGGACGGGCGATCGACTCGGGAATCGAAGCCGGGGACATTTCCGCCCTGAACCTCACCATCGCGTTGTTCGTGGTCGCGATCATCGTTAACGCGGTCACTTCCTGGCTTCAGACCTGGCTGGTCGGCTGGGTCGGGATCCGGGTGCTCCAGGACCTGCGTGAACAGGTTTTCAAGCACATCCAGAGAATGTCGATCGGCTTCTTCAACCGCAACCGTCCGGGCACCCTGATCTCCCGCATGACGAATGACATCGAAGCGTTGAACCAGTTGATCAGCGACGGGATCGTGACCCTGTTCGCCAACCTTCTGACCCTGTTCGGCGTGGTCGCGATCATGCTGCTGCTCGACTGGCGGCTGGCCCTGATCACCTTCCTGGTCCTGCCGCTTCTGCTGGTCACGAGCCTCGTCTTCCGCAAGTACTCGGCCGGGGCATTCCGGGAGACCCGAGAGCAGATCGCCCGGGTCACCTCCCATCTTCAGGAGACTCTCAGCGGTGTTCGCGTGGTCCGGGCCTTCGGCCAGGAGAGTCGCCACATCCAGCGCATGACCGAGCTCAACGAGGCAAACCGCCAGGCCAACATGAAGACGGTCTACCTGAACGCCAGCTATTTCCCGGCGACCGAGCTGCTGACCGCGGTCGGCACCTCGGCAATCCTGCTCTTCGGCGGCTGGCAGGCGATCCAGGGCAACATCATGATCGGCGTAGTCATCTCCTTCGTCGGCTACCTGCAGCTGTTTTTCGATCCGATCCAGCAGCTGGCCCAGCTCTACGCGACCTATCAGCAGGGCATGGCAGCGCTCGACAAGATCTTCACCCTGCTCGACACCAAGGCGGAGATCGTCGACTCGCCGGAGGCGATCGATCCTCCCCCGCTGGCAGGCCGGATCACCTTCGAAGACCTTTCGTTCACCTACCAGGACCCCGAGGTCGAGGCTGAATCCGGTGAACCGGTGACCGTCGCACCGGAGGAACCCCGCTGGGCGGTTTCGAACATCGACTTCGAGATCGGCGCCGGCGAAACCGTGGCGCTGGTTGGCAGCACCGGCGCAGGCAAGTCGACTCTGGCCAAGCTGATCACCCGCTTCCATGACCCCCAGCGGGGCCGGATCCTGATTGACGGCCGCCCGCTTTCCGACTACAGGCAGCGCGCACTCCGTCGCCAGATGGGGATCGTCCCCCAGGAAGGCTTCCTCTTTTCCGGCACGATCGCTGAAAACATCGCCTTCGGCCGGCCGGATGCCGAGATCGAGGAGATCGCCAAGGCGGCAGACGCGGTCGGAGCCACCCCGTTCATCGAAAGACTCAGCGACGGACTGGAAACCGAGGTGGGAGAAAGGGGTGTCCAGCTCTCTTCCGGCCAGCGCCAGCTGGTCGCATTCGCCCGGGTGATCCTGGCTGAACCGAGGATCCTGATCCTCGACGAAGCGACCTCCGCGGTCGACACCAGAACCGAGAAGGTGATCGAAAGAGCCCTGGATGAGGTTCTCGAGGGCCGGACCGCAGTGGTCATCGCCCACCGTCTGTCAACGATTCGCCGGGCCGACCGGATCGTCGTCCTGGAGCACGGACGGGTGGCCGAATCGGGCAGCCACGATGAACTCATCGCGGCAGGTGGCCTCTATGCGGGCCTCTATGCCAGCTGGACCGGCTAGCCGCCGCTAGCCGGGACCGATTCCGCCCGAACTACCACCGGAGGACCCGCCGGTTGAAGGCGTGGTCGGAGTCGTGGGAGTGGTCGGAGCTACTCCGCCACCCGTGGAAGGCGGCGTAGTGGTGACCGGGGGCGTGTAGGTATCGGTCGAATCCGTGGCCGGCGGGACGTAGGTATCAGTCGAAGAACCATCGGTTGAAGTGGTGTCGGTGCCGGTGCTGCTCGGGTACGAGGTGGCCTCGGGCGCCTCCGCACAATCCGTGAAACCGTACTCCTCCGCCGCGGTCTGGAAATCAGTGACATCGGTGGAACCGTTAGCCAGATCCTGAGCGGCGGCGATCACGTCGGTCGGGGGGTCACCGTCGCTCGGCGTTCCGAGCTCACCGAGTTGCTGGGCAATACCGCTGTAAATGTCCGATATCTGCGAAGACTTGGTCGTCTCGTCGGCGGTCGAAGTCGAAATCGAGCCGAGCGCGGAATTGGCTTCGGCGCAGATCGCATCCCCCTGGCTGATCAGGTCAGCCTGGGTGATGGAAGCTACTTCCGTGGTCCCCGTGGTCGCCGTCGTGGGCGTGGTTGATTCGTCGCTTCCGCCTCCGCAGGCAGCGATACCAACGCCGAGGGCCAGAACTGTCAGTGATGCGCCGGCAAACCGGCGCAGGGAAAATTCGGTGGTGGGCACGCTTTTGAAGGTAACAGACCGTTCGGTCGGGCCGAAGCCCGTGGGCACTTCTGAACCAGATCCCCGCAAATCCGCCTGGCAAGTGGATTCGGACGGCCAGAACTGCATTAATCGGCCTGTCTCGTTATCCTTACGGACTCCCGCTGGGGGATAGAATAATGGTAATTCGTGCGGTTCTGGTCCGTGAAATCGGGGTTCGAGTCCCTGTCCCCCAGCCTCGAACAAACAGTCAAAGCCCGGCCCTGGTGCCGGGCTTTTTCATGCCCGGAAGGCTGGAACGGAGAATCCTCCGGTAACGGTGATGTCTGCGGATCAGGACGCGGTGAAGATCTGCTTCAGTTCTTCTTCGCGTTCGGGGTCGAGGACGGCGAGGATGTCGTCACCTTCCTCGAAGACCGTGTTCGCGTTTGGCACCATGCCACGCCCATTGCGGATGATGGCGATGACCAGGGTGTTGTCGGGGGTGTTCAGTTCCCCCACCGTACGACCGACCACGGGCGACTTGCCTCCGAGCCTGATCTCGATGATCTCGATTTCCTCTTCCTCGAGGTCGAGCAGATGGACAAGGTTGTGGTGAGGCACCTCATGCTCGAGCAGACGGAGAATCAGTTCGGTTGCCGAAACGACCGGCTTGATGCCGAGCAGGTCGAAGTGGGACCGGTTGCTCGGGTTGTTCACCCTGGCGATGATCCGCTCGATCCCGTACTTCTCCTTGGCGACCTGGCAGATCAGGATGTTGTCCTCGTCGTCACCGGTCACCGCGATGACCATGTCGGCCCGCTCGATGCCAGCCCGTTCCAGGACCCACAGCTCGGAGGCATCGCCGTAAAGGACGTTGTGTTCAAGTAGCTGCTCAACGCCGAGGTAGCGCTGTCTGCGGTTCTCGATCAGCGTGATCTCATGGCCCTGGCCAAGCAGCTCACGGGTGAGATTGACGCCAACTTTGCCGGCCCCGGCGACGATCACATACATCTACTTGCCTCCTTCGCCGGCCGGGGAATCAGCGGGCGGAGCCGGCGGTGCGTCTGCGAACTCCGCGTTTCCTGCGTCAAGCTCGGTCGGGGCGGCGTAACGTCTCAGCTTGTCTTCCAGCATTTCGATTGCGACCTTGGTCGGGCAGATCGTCAGCAAGCCCTGTTCGCGGTACCACTCGGCCCGGAGCGGGTCGAGGATGCGGGCAATCACCGTGTCCACCTCGTAACGCTTCTGGGCGATCTGGGCGATCACGATGTTGGTGTTGTCGCCGTTGGTGGCCGCGACAAAGGCATCGGCACGGACGATTCCGGCCTCTTCGAGAGCCTGGGTCTCGAGGGCCGTACCGACCGTGAACTGACCACCGGCTTCTTCCCAGGAGGTGTCGAGTCCGACCTCGAGCCTGGCATGCGACTCGGGGTCCTGATCGAGACAGGAGACGGTGTGCCCGTCAGCGAGCATCGAACGGGCCAGATTGGAGCCAACCCTCCCGCAACCGACGATTAGGACGAACATGACAACCATAATAAGTCGGGCGGGGTCCGAACCGCCCTCCCGGTGAAACGCGCCCCACCCACCAGGGCCAAAGAATGAATGGGCGGGGCTCCACCGGGAGGCGATTTGCTCATGCTGATCTTGGTGCTGTCAGGAGGACCCGGCAGGGGGCTCTTTTCAGGACGTAGGCGGTGATCGGTCCGATTTCTTCGGGCCGGTAATCGCCGATGCCGCCGAGACGGGCTCCCCCCTTGATCGGGCTGGGCGGTTCGGCCCCCATGACGATCGCATCCACCCCGAGTCGCCTGGCGTTGAAGACGATGCCGGTGCCTCGCTTCCTCACGCGCACGATCTCGACCCGGATCTCGACGTCCTCGTACTCGTCGGCGACCTCCTTCGCCCGTTTGGTCGCCCGCTGGGCTTCCTCGGCCACCGCCTCCGGCAAGGGATCCTTGATTCCCCGGGTCAGGGGAATCTCGATCAGGTAGAGGATCGTCATCACCGAGTGGGCGTCCTTTTCCTCCGGATCACCTTCCGCCGCCATGCGTCCCGCCGTCGACACGATGTCATCGTCGATTCTCGTTCCGAATATGGGCACCAGGATGTTGTGGAAGTCGATCGAGACCCGGGGCCTGGTCAGTGCCTTGGCCTCCACACTCACCTGTTTGGTCAGGCTGATCCGCTCGATTCCGACCCGGTAGACCACATAGCCCGCCAGTCCGACAGCCAGCCAGCCGAGACCGACCCAGCGGGCCGAATCGTGGAACAGCAGCACTGATACGAGGGCGAGGCTGCTCAGGACCGCGCCGATGATCGCCGATATCGGCCGGTCGACTCCACGGATCCGCAGGTTGAGCGGCGCCCGGAAGGGACGCTCGGCATCCGGCATCGTCCGGCGAAGCCGAAGAACGGAAAGGTGGGCAATGGTGATCGCCAGGGTGGCGCCGAAGGCGTAGATCCCGGCCAGCGCCTCGACGTCTCCGATCATGGCCAGCCCGAAGACCGCCATCGCGCAAAGAATGATCGCCTTGTAGGGCACCTCGTAGCGGCGGCCGAGCTGCCCCAGCCAGCTGGGGATCTGGCGGTTCACGGCCAGGGTGTAGGTGTGGCGGGAGACCCCGAGCATGGCCGTATTGGCGGCCCAGATCAGGGTTCCGGCCGCGACCACGGCGACCAGCCACTGAAGTCCCCTGGAAAGCCATTCGGGATGAAATGCCTCGACCACGCCCAGGACCGGGGCTTCGATGAACTTCGTGCCGAGCTCGGTCGTCGGTCCGTCCGGGCCGATGTAGACCGGCACCGCCATCAGGGCCACCGCCGCCATAAGGGCATAGAGCAGCGGCACTATCCAGACCGCCCGGGTCACCACCCTTGTGAACTGGCGGGGATTCAGATCGAGGTCCGGAGCGAGGTTTGAAACCGCCTCGATCCCGGCGTAGGCCAGCATTGCGAGCACCGCCGAGTAGATCACGTCGCGGACCCCGGGGCTGGTGAACAGGTCGACGTGCCTGGTCAGGCTCTCCGGATCCATGACCACGAAGATGCCGGCCACTACCACGAGCACCTGGGTCAGCAGGTCGATTCCCGCCAGCAGGAGCAGAAAGCGGGGACGGCGCCTGGCCGGAATGTCGAGCAGGTTGAGCGCAGTGATGTAGACCACTACCGCTGCGATCAGCACCGGGACCCACAAGGTCCCGTGGATGTCACCGGTGATCGGCCGCAGGTAATGCGGGACCGAAAGCACCGCCAGGGCGATCACGATCAGGTAGTCGAGCAGGATCACCCATCCCGCCACAAAGGCAATCAGCTCGTTGAAGGCATGCCTGGCGAAGGAAGATGACCCTCCTCTTTCGCGCAGCATCGCGCTGCCTTCGAAATAGGTGAAGATCGTGATTACGAAGAGCAGGCCGGTTGCGACGAAGATCAGGGGGGTCAGCCCGAGACCCTTCTTGGCAACAACTCCGAGCGAGAAATAGATCGAGAAGCCCACGGCCGCGTAGGTGACGATCAGCAGCCAGAGCGCCCCCGATTGCGGTGCCTTCTCCGGGATCCGGACGTTCCTCATCTTCATTGCGAACTGACTCCCGGCGCCGGATTCACAGTTCCCCGTCCTGATCCTGGGTCACTTTGCGCTGAACCACGTACCGTCCCACCCCGACTCCGATGAAGGCGAGACCGATCAGAAAGCCGACCGAAAGCGGCCCCCCGCCGCGGGCGATGGTCATCCCGAGCACGACCACGCCGATCACGGTGTAGACGATCGAAAAGGCCCGGATCGAGCGATCGTAGGCCCCGCCGCGCTTCATGCTTCCACCGGTTCGGCCTCGCCGCCGACCTGTTCGCCGGTACCGGGATCTTCAGAGACCACGATCACCCGGCAGGGTCGTTCACGAAGGACCGTTTCAAGCGTCTTCCCGTATTGCGGAACGCCCCCGCGGGACCTCAGTCCGATCACGATCGCTGCCGCCTTCGAAGTGCGGGCCTGTCGGGCCAGGAAGTAGCCCTCCTGCCCCGGCCTGACCCTCTCGACCCGCCCGGAAACGCGCAGGCCGGCGATCAGCTTGGCCCGCTCGATCTTGCTCTGGGCTTCCTTTTCCTCCTTGGCCATCGAGCTTTCGAGTGGCAGGTGGGTGGGCACCGTGAGCAGGGCCGTGATGTGGATGCCCCGGCGCCGGTCCGAGGTCAGCTTGGCCGCGGTCGCCATGACGTCCTCGGAAAAGGGCTGATCGGCCGGGAAGGCGACGATGACCGACTTGTACTCGATCTCCTCCACCCCGAGTGGCTCTGGCAGCAGCACCTTCACCGTTCCGGTGAGCGGCAGCTCCTGATGTCTCCGGTAGACGAAGTAGCCGACCAGCCCGAGGGCTAGCCAGACCAGCCCGACCGCAAGAGTCACAGGGTTGAGGGCCATCACGACCAGCCAGGCGAGGAAGGTTCCCAGCCCGCCGAAAACCGCGGAAATTGGTATCAGCGCGCCCCGGAAGCGAAAGTTGCCCCGCGGCATCCAGGCCCGTTCCTTGTCCGGCTGCTTTTGTCGAAGCCGGATCACCGCCGCATGGGCGATCGTGAAAGAGAGCATCGCCCCGAACGAGTACATGGTCGCAAGGAACGAGGCCTGTCCTGGCAGCAGGGTGATGATCGCCAGCACGGCGAAGAAGATGATCGCGATATACGGGGTGCGATAGGTCGGATGGATCTGACGGATCACTTCAGGCAGTTGCCGGTACTGGCCCATCGAATAGCTGAGCCGTGAAACGCCGATCAGCCCCGCGTTGGTCGCGATCACGAGAATCACCGCGGCGAGGACGCCGACGTAGGCCTTGAGAATGTCGGTCAGACCTCCGGACAGACCAAGGTTCTCGACTATGCCGAGAATCGGATCATCGGCGTAGGTGGTACCGAGTTCTGTCACGTAGTTGCCGGCGTGGTTCAACTCGACCGGCATCGCCGAAAGAGCGACGATCGGGATGAACAGGTAGAGCGCGAGTACCGCCACCACGACCAGGGCCACCCCCTGTGGCACCGAACGGGCGGCATCCTTGGCCTCCTCGGACATGTTCGAGATCGTCTCGATGCCGGTGTAGGCGATCATTCCGACCGCGATCCCGAGAGCGAAATCAGGCCAGGTCGGTGCGATTCCGAGATGGATGTTCGAGATCAGGACGTCGGTATTGAAGACCAGGAACATTCCGATCCCGACCAGGATCACCTGGGTCGCAAGGTCCGCGACCGCGAGAATGATGTTGAGCCGGGCCGATTCCTGGCCACCCCGGATGTTCAGCCAGGCGAGGAAGACGATCACCAGCGCTCCCCCGACGATGTCCCCGGGAGCGTGGCCGAGGGCCGGCCAGAACACGGCCAGATAATGAGGCACGAAGTAGGCCGAGATGGCGACCGTGATCGTGTAGTTCAGCATCTGCGCCCAGGCGGCGATGAAACTGACCATCTCGTTGAAGGCATGGCGGCCGAAAGAGGATGACCCTCCGGCTTCCGGGTACATGACGGTTGCCTCGGCATAGGTGGCCGCCGTACACACGAAGATCAGCCCGGCGATCATGAAGGCGACCGGGGTCAGACCGAGGGCAAATGCGGCGGTGACTCCCAGCGCGTAGTAGATCGACGAGCCGACATTGCCGTAAGCAGCGGCAAAGAGAGCTCCGGCGCCGTAGATCCGGCTCAGGCTCTGGTCACGCGGAATTCGTTCAGCCAAGGCGCATCAGTTCAGCCTGCGCCGGCGGCAGACCTTCCCCAGGCCCATTCAAGTACCACCTTCAGTGAACCGTCCGGGGCGGTATCGACGGTGATTGGCACCGGCATCGCCCTCCTCATCTCGGCCACGAGATCTCCACCGTCCTCGATTTCCAGAACGAAGGTTGCCTGATCCCCCACCCGCTCGACCGACATCACCTTGTGAACGCTTGGCAATCCGCGGAGAGCGGTCTCGGCGACCGCAGCCATGGCCAGCTCCGGCAAAGGCGAGACCGTTACGCCGATTTCACCCTGGGCGGGGGCGCTGGCCGAAACTGGCACCGCGGCTTCGGCGGATCGTGGCGCCAGAGACTCGACCGCAGTCACCAGTTCCTTGACCTGATCGGCCAGAGCCTGGACTTCGAGACTGACCCTTCCGACCGACGCGCGAAGGTCATCGATGGCCGCTGAATCCGCTTGTCCGGAATCTTCTGAACCCACCCATTCATACTACCCCCCATTACCCACTACGAATAGCCCCGATTAGAGCCAGCCGATCAAATTCAGGAAGGCGAATAAACCTGGGCGGAAGTCACGCACCAGTTGTTGCCGGCAACCGGGTCGTTGACCTTCCAGCGTGAGGAAACGATGATCCGGTCCCCGTTGTCCATCTGGACGAAGAGCATTCCGTTGTTCGGCAGCCGCATCACGAGCGGTCCCGCAGCAAGGGCAACCTTGTTGTCTTCGGAACCTTCACGGGTGTAGATCGCTCCGCCGATCGCGGAGTCGACGATCAGGCGGCGGTAGCCGTTGGCGCCCGGCTGACAGATTGCCTGGACCGTGCCGAGGCCGGGGAAGTCGATCTCGCTGACCGTGTTTGCCGGCGTCGCGTTCACTTCACCGCGCCAGACGATCTGGACCGATCGAGCCAGCGGATCGGTGACCTGGTCGGTCTGGGTGCGGAAGGTCGCCTGTACGTAACAACTCGAAGTCTTCGGATTGTTGAAATCCCATTTCCAGCTCAGATCAAAGGTGGTCGGCGGGGCGAGACTCGCCCCGCCGGGTCCGTCGATCGGACCGCGGTCGGAGATGATTCCCTGGAAGGTGCCGGTCGAGTTCTTCTCCGCCGGGGTGAACTTGTTCATGCCCTCGCGGAAGTCAGGTCCGGTGCCCGCGGTGTACTTGGCTTCGCGAACGGCCTTCTCGCTCCATGATCCCCAGTCCTTGTAGGTCCAGGTCATCATCGCGGCCTCGCGGCCGGAGTTCGACGGATAGAAGCGAACCCATTGCTGGTCGGGACTGCAGACGACTTCGCCGTATCCGATGCCGGGAGCGATGAAACCCCCGACCTGCCGGCCGTCCCATTTGCCGTTGTACCAGTTGACCACGACCTTCTGGGTCAGTTGCCCGGTGGTTTCCACCGGCTTGGCGTTGCCGCCGCCCTTGGCGAACTGCCAGCTCTGGACGGTGGTCTGGTAGTCACCCGTCTCGTTGTCTTCGCCGGTCAGGCGGACCCGGTACTTGCGGGCCTTGAGCTTGCCCTTGATCGGCAGTTCGGCGATCACCTGCTTGGTCCCGATCGAGGGGATCACCTGCTGGCTGATCACTCCGCCGCCGGGTCCGATCAGCGAGACGCGGACCTTTCCGATCTGGGTGCGGCGAACCGGCCTAAGAACGAATCGCACCGTGCCGACGTTGTCGCCGATCCGGGTACTGACCGGAATCGCCTTCAGGCCGAGGGTCGGGGAGATGAAATGCCACTGCCGTTGCTTCCTGATCGGCTTCGAGCATCCCGCCTTGTGAGAAACGACCGAGACCGTGTACCGGCCTGCCTGCATCTGGCTGGTCACCTTCATCCGGACCAGCGAAGTGCGCCCCTTGGCGATCTTGCCGACGATCCGGCCCTTCGCATAAGTGTGATTGCCATGCTTGACCCGGACCTGGAGGCCGCGGATGCTGCGGCCCTTCGGGTTCACGTAGATCCAGGCATAGCCGTCTTCGAGCAATCCGGTCGGATCGTTCGTGCTCATCTTGATGTTGATCGGCAGAGCGGCGCAGGGTCCCTTCGGCTTCTTCTGCTTGCCGGCGGCCCCTGAGGCAGCAGGCATGGCGGCCAGGGAAATACCCAGACCGAAAAGTACGAGTGCTGTTGCTAGACGCCGAAACACGGTATTCATGATCTCACCTGGCCCTAAACCCATATTCAAGGCCAAGTAGCGGCGGAAGATTATTCGCCTGCCGTGCCGGAACCGTCAGTGTTGCCCGAATTGCCGTTACCACCGGACTTTCCGGTACTTCCGGAACCCGACTCGTAGAAGATGATGTCCGGCTCGGAGCTTCCGTCGAGCCAGGCCTGCTCGGTCGCCTGTGTCTCATCGGGGAGCGGCACCAGGGCGTTCTTCTCGGCCAGCTTTTGTGACCGTGAAAGGCCCTGGGTGAGGAAGTCGTTGATGTCCGGGTCCTTCATGTTCTGATAGTTGATCGTCAGAAGCAGCTGGCGGGCGAGCGGGTATGAGGCGTTGGTCACCGTGGCCTGCGAGGGGAAGATGCATTCGGGCTTGGCGAAATCGTTCGAGGCACTGACTTCCATCGGTCGCAGCTGCTCTTCGAATGCCTCGTAGTAGGAGAAGCGGAAGAGGCCCAGCGTGCCGCGTACCTCGGCCAGGCGCCGAAGGGCAGCCCGGTTGGCGTTCACGTAACGACGGGCAGCCGGCAGGGACTTCTTCAGGTTCTCGAGATTCTTCTCGGCCTTGGCGAGCTTGCGACGATCACGGGCCTGGTCGGCGGGCGGCCGCTGATCGGCAATTCCCTTGGCAACTTCAGCCTTGGCGTCACGCACCGCGCGGCGGTTCTCTGCGAGTGAGTCGAGGATGCCCTGATAGACCTGTCGCGAACGCTCGAACTGCGCGGCAGCGAGGAAATCGCGGTTGCTTCCGACAACCGCCCGTCGCACACCGGCGTCGGTCGGGAATGCCTGGTAGTCGCTGCGGAAGTCGAGCATCGTCGGTTCCGGAGCGCCGAGCACGTACTGACCAAAGAAGCCGAAGGTGTTCGAGTTCTCGTCGGGACCGGCAACCTTCATCCGAGGTTCGTTGGCGTCTCCGCCGAGATCGTGGCCATAGCCGACCTGGCTCCAGCTGTTGATCGTGGAGCCGGCCCGGAAGATGCTCCTCACTTCGTCGAAGCTGAGGCAGTCGGTTCCCACGTCGGTCTCGTTCTTGATCGCGAGCACGACCGCGTCCGATGCGACCTGGAACTGGACCGGCTGGATTCCGTTGGCGATGCAGCGCTGGTACTCGTCGGCCGAAATCGGCCGGGCCGAGTCGACGATGTCGGTCTGACCTGCGCAGAACTCCTTGAAGGCCTGGTTCTCGCTCTCGTCATTGACCGTGACCGAAGCCGAGCCACCGGCTGCGTTGTAGGTCCTGACCAGATCCGGAGTCAGAGATCCCTGGGCCTTGCCCGCGATCCGGATCGTTCCGGTCTCGCGCTGGGTCGGCTTGGCCTTCTCCGCCGGGGTCTTGCCCGTTGAGGGCGGCACGTACTTGGCGCCGGGTCCGGATGCTCCGGCCGACTGGGGGGCCTCGTCCGGGTTGACTCCGCAACCTGCAACCAGGACAGCAAGCACGGCGGCGGCGCCAGCGAAGCCTGCGGCCTTGTTCTTCAGGATCCGGTTCACAGTCCACCTCCGACCGTATTTCCAGCCGCGCTGCCCGACTGCACCTGGGCGTTGTCTCCCCCGGTCGCCGGACCTTCAAGTGCGACCTCACTTAGCGGCGGGTCCTTGTAGATCTGGGGCAGGGAGATCACTTCGAAGTCACTCAGTTTGAGCCAGGAAAGTTCGCTACCGCGCAAGATCTTCGGGGAAGTTCCCAGCGGTGCGTAAAGGCTGGGAACGGCCGAGCGATCGACGACGATAGCCCCGTAGGTTCGCAGCGCGGTCAGAATCGCATCGGCTGAACGCCGGCGCTGGCCCTTCAGGACACGAAGGTCCTTCTCGTTGATCGAGACATCGGCCCGCAGCCTGATCCGGGCTCCCGCAGGTAGCGACTTCTGGTTGCCGACACCGTCGGTCACCGAAGCCGGCTGGACGAAGTTTCGCCGGGCGAGTCCGGGAACCGAAATGGCCAGGGCGTGGTTGATCTCGCCGCTTTCAAGTTCCTGCGGCCCGATCACTCCGGCAAACAGCGGCAGTCCGGAGCCGCGGGCGCCGACGGCCCGCTCGGGATCGATGCTGACCGGCTTGCTGAAGCCCGGCCCGTCGAGCGTCCAGGCCTTGCCGAACTGGTAGGAAATCGTGCCGTCACCTTCGCGGCGGGCGCGCCAGAAGTCATATCCCATGCCGTTTTCCCGGTCAATGACGCTGAGCCATCCGTCATAGCGAGGGTCGGGAGTCGTATTCGCCGGGATCGAGAGAGTCGAGGGAACCTTGGGGTCCGGCGAGCTGCATTTGGACTGACGACAGACGAATTTGGTCGAGACGGAATCCTGCGTGTTGGCTGCAACGATCAGCGGTGCCCAGGCCTCGGAGTTCACGTAAAGGCCGTCCTTCACGATCTGGCGATTGAAGACAAGGACCCCTTCCTTGCCTGGAACTTCCTTGACGGCACGCCGTTCGGTTGCAAGTTCGAGCATCCGGTCGGAATCGCTGGCCACCGGCAGCCCCTCGGCGGTGGTGTTCCAGGGGCTGTCAGCCGAGAAGAGACGGCCCGAAGCGACTGGATCCGTACCTGCCGTAACTGCCGATCCGGTACCCGGCTCGGTCTGGCCGGTGGTTGCGTTCGCGGCGTTGGAAGTGTCGCCGGTAGCCCCCGTTGCTCCGGTGGTCGACTTCGAAGAGTTGTTCGAATCATCCTTCCCCGCGTCATCGTTGGAACCGCAGGCGGTCACCAGCAGCCCGAGCAGGGCAGTGAATGCGAACACGAGGATCCAGCGCTGCATTTTCTGCTCTGGCACTACTCGCCCTCCAGCCTGGGTGCCGAGGAGGATCCGTTATTCGGCTCGACGGTGCTCTGGGTGCTGCCCGCCCCGGGATCCGGAGATGTCGGGGTGATGGTCGCGCTTTGGGAAGGTGTGGTCAGACTGGGACCGCTCGGATTGATCGGCGAGGAAGGAGTGACCGGATTGGGCTCGGTCCTGCGGGTCGTCGAATCGGTCCTGGTGTCATTCGAAGGAGGCTTGGTCTCCGAAACTTCGACCAGCACATATCGGTCGGTGCGGAACACCGGGTTGAGACCGGCGACTCCGCCTTCGACTGCGGTCGGCCACTTCTTGGCGATCTGATCGCCAGCACGACTGGTCGTGATCAGCATGTAACGGACCGTGCGCTCGCCGTCCTTGGGCTTGCGCCAGGGATTGTCGATCGTCGCCTGCCAATTGTCTTCGCCCTGGTCGGTGCGATCGTAGAAGTTCTGCGGCCGGCCGGAAGTGATCATGACTCCGTAACTGAAGTTCTGGTCGACCAGAATCGACTGTTTGACCTGGGGAATGTTGTTGTTGATGTAGTTGGCCATCGCCAGTTCGGGGTCGATGCCGACCGTGTAGCCGCCAATCGACCTGGTGCCTTCTTGCGAGTCCCAGCCATCTACCCACCGGGTAAAAGCCTGTGCCTGGTTCTGATAGCGATAGTCCTGCATTGCATTCCAGCCAAGCGGGATCGCGGCGATCAGTCCAACCGCAAGCAGGACCGCGGATACCACTTCCCAGCCGTCACGTCCGAACCACGCAACGGTGCCGAAGGCAAACACGGCGAGAGGCAATCCGTAGGTGAGGTCCAGCAGATTCGCCTGATCGGCTCCGACGGCGCGAACCATCGGTGCCGCGGCGATGAAAAGTCCGACCACGAGCAGGCCCCAGCCGACCCCGTCACGTTTGATGAAACCACCTATAACAGCGAGTATCACGGCCAGCAGAGCCAAAGGTGCGATCCCGAGCGTGACCTCGAAGAGGTCGCCCAGACTGCCCCAGAAGTCCGTCGTTACGGCCTGGAGGGCGCCGGTGGTGTTGACTTCAATGACTCCGTTCTGCGCGGTAACCCACTCGAAGGGGTTACCCAGCAGGACCCAGTTCATCAAGCACCAGAAGAGCAGCGCGTATACGAGCGGGGTCAGGAACAGCAGAAGCGTCGAGCGAATCTTGAGACCGTCGTCCTTCTTCGAAGCGCTGACGATCATGAAGGCGATAGCGAGTCCGACGCCGACCAGGATGTAGCCGTAATCGACCATGATCGCCAGTCCCATCGCGAGACCAGCCGCGGCCAGGTGCCGGGTCTGTTCGGTGACCGACCAGGAAATCAGGGCGGTGATCGCGACACCGAGCAGGAACAAACCGATCACCGTGGGATCGCCGTTTCCGGCGTAGTAAACGAACATCGGGTTGAGTCCGAAGAGGATCAGCAGGATGACGCGGAAAACAAGATTGATCCCGCAGACCCTCATCAGGGAATTGAGCGATGCCATCAGCAACCCTGCAGCCACGGCGCTCAGAAAGGGCAACGCGACAAGGGAAGTGGCAACCGGCTTGACGACCGAGAAAGGCAGGTACAGGACCGAGACCAGCGGCGCCGGATCAAGTCCTATCGCTGCGAGTCGCGGCGGGTCGTTCCAGAACGTCATGTACGCCTCGTTCAGATGCTCGAGCGAGACAAAGTTGACGATCCGGGCGTCGGTCAGCAGGAAATAACCGATAACTCCGTAGATGACCGTGAAGAGAGCAAAAATGAGGCCGCTTTCCCAGCCAGCGCGCGGTGCATCGGGACTGAACGGGCGCGGTTCGGGCGGAATCTCGTAGATGTGCTGCTGGACCGAGGGATCGACGTACTGCCGGTTGGTCACCCGACGGGTCGTGGTCTCCTCGACCACGGCGTCACCGGTTGCACGGGAAACCGAGGCGTCAAAGCGATCGTCAGCCATCAGGTCCCGGCCTTCTTGGGCGTCGCGGAGTGCGCGTGTTCGGCTCCGCCACCGAGGTCCAGACCGTGCTCGGTCTTCTCCCAGTAGAACGGATTGGTCAGGAGCTGACCGAAGCCCTTCCACGCAGCGACCGACATGAGCCCCCAGTAGAAGGGCAGGAAGAGCGCATATGGCGCGAGGCTGTAGTCACCGCGACGGACCGAGGCGGCCAGTCCCAGGTATACGAAGACGAAGTTGCCGAAGAACAACTGGGACGCAGCCAGGAAATAGACCCATCCCGGGAAGAAGTCCTCGATGATTCCGAGCTGGGTCAGGGCGAAGAGCGTGGTCAGGAACCAGAAGATCGGGTTGATCAGGAAGGTGAAGGTGCCGCCGATCAGCAGCTGGAAGGACAGGAAGCCCTTGAGGCCGACGTTGGCGAGGAACCGGAACGGGTTCCGCATGTAGACCAGCCAGGTCTGCAGATAGCCCTTGATCCAGCGTGAACGCTGACGGATCCAGTTCGGAACGTTGGTATTCGCCTCTTCATAGGTGGTCGAATCCATCATGGTTGTGCGGTATCCGGCCTGATGGAGGCGAACTCCGAGGTCGGCGTCCTCGGTCACGTTGTACGGGTCCCAGCCGCCCACTTCGACCAGTTCGTCGCGCTTGATGTGATTGGAGGTGCCACCCAGCGGAATCGGGTCGCGGCGGGCGTCGAGGCCCGGCAGGACCAGGTCGAAGAGCATCGAGTACTCGATCGAGAACCAGCGGGTCAGGGTGTTGGTCTGCTGGTTGAAGAAGTTGAGCTTCGACTGGATGCAGACGATCGACTCGTCCACGTTGTCGAACATGTGGACGGCCTTCTTCAGCTGCAGCGGATCGGGCCTGTCTTCAGCGTCGTAGATGACGATGTATTCGCCCTTGGCGCCAAGCAGACCGAAGTTGCATGCCTTCGGCTTGGTCTGAGGCTGGGAAGGCGGCACGATGATCGGATTGAAGTGCGGAGGCAGATCGAGCGCCATGATCGCTTCGATCGTCTCTTCGTCGTCTTCCTCGCAGAGCAGGCGGACGTCGAGCTTGGTCTTCGGGTAGTCGAGCGATTCGATACCGGCGACCAGATAAGGGATGACCGCGGCTTCCCTGAAGAGCGGAACCAGAACCGTGTAGACGGGCAGAGTGCGCTCGTCCATGGCCGCCAGCTCCTCGGGGCTGGTGTCAACCAGGTAACGGTGTCCGAGCGCCGCATAGCCCGCGATCAGCTTGTAGGCGGAAGTCAGGGTGTAGAAGATCGCGAGGACCGCGAATACGACGACCATGGTCCCGATCGGATTCCAGATCAGGAACCCGAGGAAAACCAGAGCCAGGAGAACCAGGAAGAACTTCTGCCCGCCGCTGAGGACCTGATGGGCGGAGCTGTCCGGGAATCGTTCCCGCAGTCCGAGGGTTGCGGTCTCCGTGTAGCGCTCGCGGTTGATTGTGCGCTGCAGGCGGGAAATGTCGTTGCGGGTGGCGAGGAACTGCTGAACCTTGCGCCCGGTGTAACTCTCTACCTCAGCCTCACCCTGCTCCAGCCGGTCGGCCACGGCAAGGTAGATGCTCTCGCCGTCAATGGCGATCGGGACGCAATGGAGTCGGTCGCACATCTCGTCCGGAAGCACGTCGCGCGGAGCCCGTTCGGCGTCGAAATCGCTGAGATCGACGGTCGGCATGTCCATCTGCTCGGAGAGAACCCGAAGCAGCTCGGTTTCCTCGAGTGCGCCACCGTGGACCAGAACCTCACCAATCCGGCTGCCGGTGCGGTTTTGCTCCGCTACGGCATCGGCCAGCTGTTCTTCGGTGACCAGGCCCTGGCTGGCCAGGCTCTCGCCCAGTCGCGGTGGTACCGCCAGCCCGTGCTTAAGTAGATCGTCGGCCGAAAACTCGGTGCCTTCGGGCCGGCCATTGCCGGAAAAAAGCCGGTCGATCGCCAGATCGAGCTCGGTCTGGTCGGCGAAAAGCCAGCGGGTTTCATAACCGGTCTGCTCGCGGACCGCGCGATCGGCGGCCGGATTGAAGGAAACGGGACCGGCCATGGTGATCAGTCCGCGATCGAATTCGATGGGAACGATGTGGTAGCGGCGGCAGATCTCAACCGGGAGCAGATGGGCAACTGCGGAACTGAGTGTGACCATACGCTCGCTGACTCCGCTGGTGGAGTCGCGAACAAGAAGCTTCTGGGCTACGGCTGTGGCCATCAGGACTTGAACTCTCGCACTTCCGTGGTGGTCTCTACGACTTCAACCGTTTCCGATGATTCCTTGTCGCCGTTATTCGAGCTGCCACCACGTCTGCGGTCGGTGACGAGCATCAGGATGATGCCTCCCAGGAACACGAAGAACGGGACGATCAGGAAGAACCCGAACAGCACCGCAAAAGCAAGCAGGACGCCGATCACGAAGATCAGCGCGCCGAATGCTCCGCCGCCGCTACTCACAGACCCGTGGGGGCGGCCACGCCGCTTTCGCGTCCGCCCATCGGTTGGGCCAGCGCGATGGTCACCGAGTCGCTTGAAGACTCGGTGACATCAAATGCCACCGGCAGTTTGCGCCGGAGCGAAGAGATCAACGAGACCCCTTCTCCGACCTTCGTGTCGATGGTTGCGGAATCGCCGCGAAGTTCGCGAAGCGACGCCTCTTCCACCCCTTCAGTGTTGGCCAGCGCGTCTTCGACGACACGGGCAAGGCTGAGGTCATGGAGTGGCCGGACGATCACGCGAACTTCCCCGCTGGTGGGCAACTCGAAGTTGTCGGCATTCGGAGCGGGGATCGCTGCCGGGGTCGGGGCCGGAGCGGGAATGCCGTAGTTGTTCACCGGGACGCCGGGAAGGGAAGAGTTCGGATCCGTCGAATCAGTGCCGGGACGCGAACCAACCCTCGACTCGAGGGCGTCGAGTCGGGCGGATAGTTCCTCCCTTAGATTGCGGATTTCCTTGAGGATTTCTTTTGAACGGTCTTTGGCCACCAAGGCTCCCGATAATATCAGCAAGTGCAGGTTATTTGAACACCGAATGGTAAATGCCTGCCCGCCGGTGAGTGGCCCACTATAAGTGAGGAGCGGGAGAACCGTCAAGTACGACAGTCTGAGAATCCAACCTTTCGGGATGCATCCCACACACGGGGGGTATTCAGGGGTGCCTGAATACCGCCGCAACCAGATCCGGTATGGCATTGCATTCGTGATCACCACTGCGATCTGCTTCGCAGTGACGCTGATTTCCGCGCCTCAAACCGACTGGCCGCTCTACATCGGTGGCTGGGCGGTCGCCCTGATCAGCGTTGGCCTCGCGCTCTCCCACCCCTCGCTCTGGCTTCTGGCGCCTTTCGGCGCCCTGGGAGGGGCCATCCTCGTCCGGGCCGGCACCGACGGGCTGGACGACGGAATCGGCCCCCTCCTGCTAATTCCGATTCTCGCCGTGGCCGTTTACGGATCGAGGCGGGCATTGATCGCGGTTGCCACATGCATGGTCGGTGCCGTGATCGTCACCCAGATCGCCACGGCCCAGGGCAGCGTCGAACTGAATCCGGTCTGGCGCCAGGATCTGGTGCTGGCCGTCATGGCCACCGTGCTGGGGGTCGTGATCCAGGATCTGGTCACGCGAATGAGGAAGGAACGCAATCTCGCACAGGAGCGCGGCCGGATAATCGAAGAACTGGCCCTGACCGACCCTTTGACCGGAATCGACAACCGCCGCGGCTGGGAACGGGCGATACAGCGCTCGGTCGGACAGGCAAGGCGCCATTCGCAGCCTCTCAGCCTCGCGATGCTCGATCTCGATCACTTCAAGGAGTACAACGACACACATGGCCATCAGGCCGGAGACGACTTCCTCCACAAGGTTGCCCAGAACTGGGAGGAAATGACCCGAATCGAGGACCACATCGCCCGCTACGGGGGTGAGGAGTTCGTCCTGACCCTGCCGAATACCGGCCTCGATGGCGCCAGGGTAATCGTCGAACGTCTGCGGGCAGCCCTGCCGGAACCAGGCGAGAACCCCGAAACCGGCATCACCTGTTCAGCCGGGATCGCCGAATGGGACGGGTCAGAGACCGTCCGGGAGATGGTCGGCCGCGCCGACAAGGCGCTCTATGAAGCCAAGAACCGTGGCCGCAACCAGACGGTCGCGGTGGAAGCTTCCGGGCCTGACGGGGATTGACAGTCCCGCGGGTGCTGCTTTAGCTGCCCGGCGTCCAGAGCTTCGAGGGGCCCTGATCCGCGGGACCCGGGCCCGGGTCTGAAGTTCCGGCGGGTCCGCCATCGTCCGGCTCGGTGCCCGCCGTCCCTGACTCAGCCTGCTTCTGCGCATAGAGCAGCTGGACCTGGCTGAGCGGGTCCGCTATCGCCTGACCGACCTCGGCTGGAAGCAGGGCGACAATCGCCCGCACGGCTTCAATCCCGATTCGCGCCTGGTCGAGATCGACCTCGTCTTCCTTGACGATCCGACGGGCCGAAAGGTTGAGCACGCTGGCGACCGTCTGGGTCAGGAGATCTTCAACCCGGATCTCCTTCATCTGGGCTTCGAGCATCGCTCGTTCCTCTTCGGTCAGCGGCGGAGGTCCGTTCGGATCTTCCATGGCGGAGTCATTCTGCGGCTCTTCGGTCATGCCACCACCCTAGCCAGCACTGAAGGTTCTGGCGGTGTCCGCCACGGCTGAGCGGTAAATGTCTTCGATTGACATGCCCGATTCCAGATCGCGACGCATTCGCTGCGCGCCATTTCGTTCCGGCAGGTCCACCTCGATCCCGAGATTGCTTCGCACCGGTTCGGTCCATTCAAGTACCTCTTCAAGCGCCTGGCGGGTTTCGATTTCCCGGCCTCCGCGGAAGTCGATCATCTTTCCGTCCATGCCATAGCGAATCGCCCGCCAGAGGTTTTCTTCGATCTGGCGGCCGCGAAGCGGTTCTCCCCCGCTCCTGCCTTCGTCGAGGTCGACCGCGGTCTGGGCGACTATCGCGGCCATCAGTCCGGCCAGCGCAGTGGACTCAGGTCCGGTGGTCTGGGCGTCGCAGATCCTTACCTCCACCGTGCCGAACGCGTGATGCGGACGAACGCTCCACCAGAGCTGGGTGGCCTCGACCACTGAGCCGAAACGCTTCAGGTCATCGAT
>Ga0209023_10000326_pt1 | contig 78236 bp, 74 predicted proteins | sample LakOneMetagenome_FD_187468 | JGI IMG/M metagenome (GOLD analysis project Ga0209023, IMG submission 187468) | Freshwater and sediment microbial communities from Lake Erie, Canada (SPAdes) (version 2) | ecosystem: Environmental > Aquatic > Freshwater > Lentic | place: Lake Erie, Canada... | reverse complement strand
TGGAGGCCGGGCTCACCGCAGAAATCGACGGCATCGGCAACGTGCTCGGCACCAGTTCGAAACCGGGACCGAAATTGCTGGCCGGCTCGCACCTCGAAAGCCAGAACTACGCCGGCTGGCTCGATGGGCCGCTCGGCGTCATCTATGCGCTCGAAGCCGCCCGCGTCGTCAACGCCGATCCGAACGCCCACGGCACGGTCGAAGTCGCGTCCTGGTGCGACGAGGAAGGCCATTTCGGAAGCTTTCTCGGCAGCCGGTCCTATGTCGGCGGCGTCACCGAGATCGAGATCGACGCCGCCCGCGACCGCTCCAGCGGCAAGGCGATGCGCGATGCCCTGCGGGACGCCGGTCTCGCCGGCCGCACACGCCCGGCCTGCGAACGGGGGCGTCACGTCGGATATCTGGAAGCGCATATCGAACAGGGCCAAACACTCGAAAGCAGTGGCCTCAAGATCGGCGTCGTCACCTCGATCGTCGGCATCTGGCAATACCGCATCACCTTTACCGGCGAACAAAATCACGCCGGCACCACCAGGATGGCGGTTCGCAAGGATGCCGGCCTGGCGCTGGCGAGGTTCTGCGTCGACATCGACGATCGTTTTCCGGCGCACTGCGGACCGCGCACGGTCTGGACCACCGGCCGTATCACCCTCGATCCCGGCGCGCCGAGCATCATCCCGGGCGGTGCCGAAATGCTGTTCCAGATCCGCGACGATGACGTCGGTGTCATCGCCCGCCTGGAGGATCTGTTGCGCAGCATGGCCGCCGATGTCAGCGCCCGCGGCCGCTGCACGGTCGCCGTGGAACGCATTCGCACCGGCGCGCCGGCGATCATGGATGCCTCGTTTCAAAACGCGATCGAGGCGGCCAGCGCGGCCGTCGCCGGTGGCAAATCCATCCGCATGCCGAGCGGCGCCGGTCACGATGCCCAGGTGCTCGCCACCGTGATGCCCGCAGCCATGCTGTTCGTGCCTTCGATCGGCGGCATCAGCCATCACTGAACCGAGAATACCGATGATGCCGACATCGTCATTGGCGCCGAGGTCTTTGTCGATGCCTGCCGGCGTCTGCTGAAGGGTTGAGGCAAGATGGCAGCCGAGAGCAAGCCGCGCGGTTCGATCAGGGATATACCGGTCGGCGTCTGGACGCTCGGCTTCGTCTCGATGCTGATGGATATCTCCTCAGAGATGATTCACGCCTTGCTGCCGGTCTATCTGGTGACCGTGCTCGGCACTTCGATGGTAACGGTTGGCGCCGTCGAAGGCATCGCCGAAGCGACGGCTTCCATCACCAAGATTTTCTCCGGCGTGCTTTCGGATTGGCTCGGCAAGCGCAAATGGCTCGCGGCGTTCGGCTACGGCCTCGCTGCGGTGACCAAGCCGGTGTTTCCCCTCGCACCGACCGTAGGCTGGCTGATCGCGGCCCGCTTCATCGACAGGATCGGCAAGGGCATTCGAGGCGCGCCCCGCGACGCGCTGGTGGCCGACCTTGCACCGCCGGAGTTGCGGGGCGCGAGTTTCGGCCTGCGCCAGTCGCTCGATACCGTCGGCGCCTTCGTCGGCCCGCTGCTGGCCATCGGACTGATGTGGTGGACATCGGATCATTTCAGGACGGTGTTCTGGTTTGCCGTCATTCCCGGCTTTCTGTCGCTGGCGCTGATCAGTTTCGCCGTCCGCGAGCCGGATCGGCCGCAGGGCCAGCGCAGCGTGCGCAATCCCGTCAGCCTGACCGAAATCAGAAATCTTGGCGCTGCGTATTGGTGGGTGGTCGCGGTCGCGACCATCTTCACGCTGGCACGCTTCAGCGAGGCGTTCCTGATTCTGCGCGCCCAGAATGTCGGACTGCCGATCACGCTGCTGCCGGCCGTGCTCGTGGTCATGAACGTCGTCTATGCCGCGGCAGCCTACCCGGCCGGCGCACTTTCCGACCGCCTCGGCCGCGTCCCCCTGCTCGCGATGGGCATTGTGCTGCTGGTCGCCGCCGATATCGCGTTGGCGCTGCTGCCTTCACTCGGCGGTGTCGGGCTTGGCATCGTGCTGTGGGGCCTGCACATGGGGCTTACCCAGGGGCTGCTGGCCGCCCTTGTCGCCGACACCTCACCGGCGGAGTTGCGCGGCACCGCCTACGGATTCTTCAACCTGCTCGGCGGGCTGGCGATGCTCGTCGCGAGCATCATCGCCGGCGGCCTGTGGGATGTCGCCGGCCCCCAGGGCACCTTCCTTGCCGGCGCCGGTTTCGCGATCATTGCTCTGGCCGGTTTGCTCGCCGTGCGCGGCAGGGTCGCCGGCTGAAGAGCGCTTTCGAGCGGGCGAACACAGAACCCGCTCAACGCCGACGTCCCCAGGAAATCGCGCTCCAGACCCGTTCGTGGAGGTAATACCAGCCGATCTTGGTGATGATCTCGAGAGCCGCAATCGAACCGGCGATCTCGACCCTCCCGGTCAGGAACCAGCTAATGGCAAACGTGTCGAGCGTTCCAAGCGTCCGCCAACTGACGGCCTTCAGAACCGATCGCGCATGTGTTTCCGCTCCTCGAAACCGCACCCGGAATGCCTCCTGTGTCGCGCCGGCTCGAATCTACCACGCCGCCGTCCCCCACCGCTTCACCATCGGCGGTTCCCTGCCGGCCTTTCCGTCCGAGGCCGCCACACAACGGTCGGATGCGTGTGCTTCCTGGGCCGCCGAACGTCGCTCCAATATCCCGAGTATTGTAGCGACGCAGACAGACAGACGCGGCCCCGGAACAAACCTGGAGTTCAAATGCGATTGGTTGCCGCCCTCGGTGTGATCTGCGCGCTGACCCAGGCCGCTGCTGCCGAGATCGGCGACTGCAGCGCAATCGCCGATGCCGCTGCGAAGCTGGCTTGTTACAACAATGAGCCCGCGCCTGCTGCTGCGCGCCCAACGAAACCCCGGCATCCGTTTGCTGCACGGCCAACGGCTCCCACAAAGCCTGCGGCTTCGACCGGTGACAGTTCGGCATATGTCGACCGGATCGGCGCGGAAGACGCCGTCGTTAGTGCCAAGATGCGAGGCCTCTGCCGCGGCTGCTGAGTATCGTTATTTCGTCCGTCCGGTCTTTGCCGCGGATCGCAACATGCCCGTTCACAAAGCAAAAAGCCCCGGCAATGCCGGGGCCTTTAACTCGTCAGGAGAGGACCTCAGGTCCGCTCGACAAATCTCAATACTTCGCGACGACCGGGCTGGCCCAGTTGAACTTGTAGTTCACGCCGACCTGCACGGCCTGAACGGTCAGGCGGGTCGAGTTGATGTTCGGGGCGCCAACGGTGCCCGGGCCAGCGGTGAACGCGATGTCCTTGCGGCCGAAGTCGGCGTAGTTGTATTCGCCGAACACCGACCAGCCCCGGGCGAACTGGTATTCGAGGCCGCCACCAACGGTGTAGCCCGTGCGATCAGAGCTCGCCGATTCCGACAGGAACAGCGCCGGCAGAGTGCCGTAAACCTGGGTGTAGGTGTTGGTCCAGGCACCGCCGCCCTTCACGTAGCCGAGCAGCTGCGGGGTGAAGAGATAACCGATGCGACCGGTGACAGTGTAGAGGTCGCGGGTGCGGGTGGTGGTGTACGGCACACCGAGCGCAACGAGGCGGGCATCAGCCGGCAGGTTGTTGCGGCTGTTGGTGTTGCCGAAGTCGAACATGCCCTGGATACCGACGACCCAGTTGCCAGCGAACTGGTAGTCGCAACCGATCTGGCCGCCGCCGATGAAGTCACCGCCGCTGTCGGCAGAGCCGAAGTCGAGCACGGGGTTCAGAACGGTACCGTCAGTGCGGCGGTTCGAGTTCTGGTTGATGTTGTGCCACGCACCGCCGACGTTGGCGCCGATGTAGCAGCCGGTCCAGGTGTAGGCGACCGGAGCAACCACCGGAGCCTTGGTGTAGCGAGGCGCCATGTCGGCAGCCACAGCGGTACCGGTCATTGCGACCGCAGCGAGCATTCCAAGAGCAAATTTCTTCATGTTATTTCCCCATTTATCCAAACGAAAATCCGAAACTCTTGGACTCACTTGTAGGGGAATTAGGCAATCAATGCTGTGGCGCGGCGGACACAGTCGAACAGAAGATTCTGCTACCCCTATTACCCACAACGGACCTTTGCCCTTTTACCGGCCGGGCGCTGGGTAGGCTTCGCCACTCTCGAAGGTTGGCCATTTCGGACCCCGCCCGGCGACAAGGGGTCACGGCGGATTTAGTTGCAAACCGCTGAATTTGCGGCCATTTTCGACCAATGCAAGGCAAAGCCTCCTAATATGCTGCTGCTTCAGGCCCTCCCCACTTCGATCGGCGCTGCCGCCATCGCGCCGGCGCTGCTGGTGCTGTGGCTTGTAATTGCCGCCGACGAGCGGCCGGGCCCACCCGCGCGGGTGTGGCTGGCCTTCGTGCTTGGAGCCGCCAGCATTTCATTATTGGGAATCGCCCGGGCTCCCTTCGCCGCGATTCTCGCCGTACCCGGCAATCCCTGGATGACCCAGGCGCTGCGCTCGTTGTTCGGCGTCGCGGCCCCCGAAGAGATCGTGAAGGTGCTGGTGATCGTCGTGGTGTCGGCGGTGGCGCGGCGCCGCACTTACGCCGATCCGATGGACACCGTGGTTTACGGCGCTGCCGCGGGGCTCGGCTTCGCCGCTTACGAAAACCTCGCTTACCTCGTGCAGCACACCGACATGTGGCGGTCGCTGGCCGCCCTGCGCAGCGTGCTGACGGTGCCGTTCCATGGCGCGCTCGGCATCATCGCCGGCGCCTATATCGCCATCGCGCGCGCCGGCACTGCGCTTGGCGCCAACCGGCATCACCGCGACTGGGCGCGCATATCGAGCTGGTGTCTGGCTCTGTTCGCGCCTGTCGCACTGCATGCGGCGTTCGATTTCCCGCTGCTGACGCTGCAGCGGAATCCGGACCTCGATTCCACCACCCGGCTGCTACTGGGAACGACGAGTGTCGTGATCGGGTTCAGTTCGATCGGATTTGCAGTGCGGCTGGTGCGTCGCGTCGGCCGTCACCACGCGCCGCGCACCGACATCGCACGTGAGCGCTTGAGCCAGCTGCGGCGGATGTGGGCGTTGCTGGTCGCAGGCGGCGGCGCGGGTTTTGCCGGCGTGGCCTTTCTTCTGACCTCGATCCATCACTGGTTCGTCAACCCGGAGCGCAACGTCTCCCTGGTGCTGATCCCGCTCGGCCTCACCACCATTCTGATCGGCATCGCGCTGCTGGTCGCCACCACGGCGATCTACATTTTCGGCCGCAATCGCATCCGCACGTCGGCCGAGGGGTTTTCGTCCGCGCCGGAAGCCAGTTGAGCGTCACGCGTCCGTCGTTGATTTCCATCAAGGCGATCGGCGAACAAATTTCACCCGTAAGCGTCGTGCGAGCTATACTGCGCTTCTGTTCAGCACGGCAGGCATCGGGAGATTCTCATGACCGTTCCCCAGGATTTTGGCAAAGACGTCGAGAAAATGCAGGCCGCGGTCAGCGCCACGGTGAAAGCTCACTGGAAAGCCTTCCTGTTCGAAGGCATCGTACTCGCGGTTCTAGGACTTGCCGCGATGACCCTGCCGCCGCTGGCGAGCCTCGCGGTCACCATCTTCCTCGGCTGGATGTTTCTGATCAGCGGTATCGCCGGACTGGTCGTGACGTACTGGGCGCGGCAGTCGCCGGGATTCTGGTGGTCGCTGTTTTCGGCAGCACTTGGCATTCTCGCCGGCCTGATCCTGATCGCGCGCCCGATGCAGGGCGTGCTCACGCTGACCATCGTCGTCGGCGCCTACTTCCTGGCCGAAGGCATCGCCACCATCATGTACGCGCTGGAGCATCGCCGCGAACTGTCGGCGCGCTGGTCCTGGATGCTGGCGGCCGGGCTGATGGACATCGTGATCTCGTTCCTGATCATCTCCGGGCTCCCCGGTTCGGCCGAGTGGGCGATCGGCCTGCTGGTCGGGATCAACCTTGTACTCGGTGGCGCGTCGCTGGTCGGCATGGCGCTGGCCGCGCGCAAATCCTGAACGCCATCAAGGGACACGCACTGCTCGACGATTAGGGGATGACAAGCCGCGCGCCGTGCCCTATATAACCGCGCATGATCAACCTCGCCGCCAACAGCTATTGGTACTTTAGCTACGACAGCTCGCTGGCGGTGGGAGGATCGCGCTCAATCTGACGAATTGAAGCAGAAGTCCAAACAGCCGCCAGACCTGGCGGCTTTTTTATTGCCGGCAGGTCTCCAAAAACAGGAGCCACAGCCGTGTTGAGCACCACCGACGACCTTCGAATTAGCGAACTGAAAGAACTGAGTACGCCGCAAGAAGTCATGCGCGAGATCCCGCGTACGCTGACGGCGACGCGAACCGTGTTGACGTCGCGCAACGCGGTTCACAACATCCTGAACGGGACCGACGACCGTCTGCTGGTCGTTGTGGGCCCCTGCTCCATTCACGATCCCGACGCGGCCCTGGATTACGCCGCACGCCTCGCAGTCTTGCGTGAGCAACTCGCCGGCCGCCTCGAGATCGTGATGCGCGTCTATTTCGAAAAGCCGCGCACGACGGTCGGATGGAAAGGGTTGATCAACGATCCCGACCTCGACGGCAGCTTCGACATCAACCGGGGCCTTCGTCTCGGCCGCAGCGTCCTGTCGGCGGTGAACAACCTCGGCCTGCCGGCCGGCGCCGAATTCCTCGACATGACGACGCCGCAATACATCGCCGACCTCGTGACATGGGCCGCAATCGGCGCGAGAACCACCGAAAGCCAGATCCATCGCGAGCTCGCCTCCGGATTGTCCTGCCCGGTCGGCTTCAAGAACGGCACCGATGGCAACGTCCGGATCGCCGCCGACGCAGTGAAATCGGCGTCGCATCCGCACCATTTCATGGCGGTGACCAAGGGTGGTCGCTCGGCGATCGCGCAAACGACCGGCAACGATGATTGCCACGTCATCCTGCGCGGCGGCCTCGCACCGAACTACGACCGCGCCAGCGTCGATGCCGCCGCGATCGAACTGGCACGCGCCGGCGTGACGCCCCGGATCATGATCGATACCAGCCACGCCAACAGCAGCAAGAAGCCCGAGAACCAGCCGAAGGTCGTGGCCGATATCGCCCGGCAGATCACAGCCGGAGAGCAGCGGATCATCGGCGTCATGATCGAGAGCAATCTGGTGGCCGGTCGCCAGGATGTCGTGCCCGGCAAGCCGCTGACCTATGGCCAGAGCATCACCGACGGCTGCATCGATTGGGACACGACGGTGTCGGGGTTGAACCAGCTAGCGGACGCGGTGGAGGCAAGGCGGAAGGCATCGTCGCGCAAACTTCAGGAGCTGTCGGCCTAGTTTGCGCTCGGCCTCATCCCGCAAGCCGAATGACGTAGAGCGGGGCGCGGCGTCGTCCGCCGTGCCCTGCCAGACTTCAGAGCGTTTCCGGTTCTGATTGAATCAAGACAGTGCTCTAATCCTTGTTTTGAAAAACGCCCTAGCAGCCGCGGCAGATGCTCTTGATTTTCTTGTCGAGGGCGGCGTTTTCCTTGCTCAGCGCATCGTTCGGATCGTTGAGATTCTTTTCGTTCGGGACGTCACCCACGCGTGGCTGGCGATGACCAACCGGCGCCTGGATCGTCGATTTGTCGGAGTTTTTCGAAACCGACGAACCCTGTGCAAATGCAGCCGGGCCGCTCACCAGAAACACCAACACTATCGAGAGGGCAGCTTTTTGCATTTTGGTTCTCCCGTTACGTGTTCACTTATCGCGCCGGAGCGTCGATCGTTGCGCAATTGCGACGCCCCTGCGCGGCGCAATCCTGTACCTTTCGTAAGTCGGCCATGGTACTGAGCAGCCAGACCCCCGCCAACACCAGCACCGCAAAAAATCCGAGTAACATCGCGTTTTCCCGCGCGCGGTTGCCCTCGTCCTCCGGCGGCTCCCGCTTTTCCTGTTCGCTGTCGGCCATCGCTATCGATCACGGCGCCGGCGGATAAAGATGAACATCGCCGCAATAATCGACCACACGATACTTCTTTTCAGACGATAGTTCATCATCTGCCGAATTGGCATGCGACAAATAATTCGGTCCGACCGGCGCCTTGCCGTGACCGCCGGGAATGTCGAGCACGTATTCCGGCTGGCACAGGCCGGAAACGCGTCCCCGCAAGCCTTGCATCAGCTCCTGCCCCCGCTCGATCGTGGTGCGCAGATGCGCCGTGCCGGGCGCGAGATCGCCATGGTGCAGGTAGTATGGCTTGATCCGGCATTCGACGAACGACCGCATCAAGGCTTCCAGCGTCGCAGCATCGTCATTGACGCCGCGCAGCAGCACCGACTGGCTCACCAGCGGAATGCCGGCGTCGACCAGCCGCGCACAGGCGGCACGGGCATCGTTGGCAAGTTCGCGCGGATGGTTGGCGTGAACGGCCACCCAGGTCGAGACGCCCTCAACCCGCAACGCGGCGACCATGTCGGCGTCGATCCTCCCCGGTGCGGCAACGGGTACGCGGGTGTGGATGCGGATGATCTTGACGTGATCGATCGCGGCCAGCTCCGCCATGATCTCGGCAAGCCGCCGCGGCGCCAGCATCAGGGGATCGCCGCCGGTCAGGATCACCTCCCAGATTTCCGGATGCGCGCGGATATAATCGAGTGCGCCGCGATAGGCCGCGTCCGACAATGCGGTCGCCTTGCCCGGCCCGACCATCTCGCGGCGAAAGCAGAACCGGCAATAGACCGCGCAGACATGCACCAGCTTGAACAGCACCCGGTCGGGATAGCGATGCACGATGCCGGCTACCGGCGAATGCGCGTCGTCGCCGATCGGATCGGCGCTTTCGCCAGGCGCAACCACGAGTTCCTCGGCGCTTGGGATGAATTGGCGGGCGATCGGATCATCCGGATTTTCGGGTTCGATCAGGCTGACGATCTCGGGCGTCACCGCGATTGCGTAACGCGCCGCGACCCGTTCGAGATCGGCAAGGTCGCGCACCGGCGCAAGCCCACGTTCGATCAGCTCGGCGGGTTGCCGCAATGTCGCTGCCAGCTTCGGATCGATCCGGTTCATGGTTGTGTTTACGTCTCTCCGGCGGGCGGCGTCCATACCACCTGATCGACCCGCAGCGCACCGCTCGCCAGCATCACCAGCCGGTCGAATCCCAGGGCCACCCCGCTGGCGTCCGGCATCGCGGCAACCGCCTCCAAAAACTCCTCGTCGAGCGGGTAGCGATCGCCGTAACGCCGCGCCTTCTCGTCCATGGCGGACGCAAATCGACGGCGCTGCTCGGCGGCATCAGTCAGTTCCCCGAACCCGTTGGCGAGCTCGACGCCGCAGGCATAAACCTCGAAGCGCTCGGCAACGCGCGGATCGGAACGCTTCGCCCGCGCCAGTGCCGCTTCCGGCGCCGGATATTCGAACAGGACCGTCAAACGTCCCTGCCCGAGCTGCGGTTCGACATGCTCGACCAGCACCTTGCTGAAGATATCCGACCAGGTGTCATCGTCCGCAATCCGTACCCGCGCGTCGGCAGCCGCCGCAAGCGCGGCCCGGTCGCCCTCGCCATCGGCAATCGTGGCCAGCAGGTCGATGCCGGCAAACCGATCGAAGGCGGCTGCGACCGTCAGCAATTCCGGTTCAGCGAAGGGATCGGCAATTTTGCCCCGAAACGAGAATTTTCCGATTCCGGTCGCCTGCGCCGCATGCGCGATCACGACAATGGTATCGGCCATGATGGCGTCGTAGCTCGCATTGGCGCGATACCATTCCAGCATGGTGAATTCGGGCAGATGCAAATCGCCACGCTCGCGATCGCGAAATACGCGCGCGAACTCGAAGATCTTGCTCTCGCCGGCGGCGAGCAACTTCTTCGCCGCAAATTCGGGCGAGGTCCGCAGATAACGCGTCGCGCGCGAACCGTCGCTGCCGATCAACTCGGTACGTGGCGCATGCAAATGGGTCTCGTTGCCGGGCGACACCTGCAGGATGCCGGTTTCCACTTCGACAAACCCCTGCTCGTCGAACCAGGCTCGCAGCGCGCGGGTGACCGCCGCCCGCGCCTGGAGGAACGGCCGTCGGTCAGCGTGCCGCGACGCCTCCCACCACGGCGACGGCTGGTCGGTTGCCGCCATCAGTGAAGGCACCTGACAAATCGCTTCAAGCTTCCCACCCGCACATTCAAGAAACTGACGTACATCGCTGATATCATTTTACTTTTATCGATCTCGATCGGCGGGCGAACGCCCCTGGGGATCATTGCCGGAGCCCCGCTTGTTCTGGCCAAAGACCCCGGCCTTGTCCATCGGCGCGATTAGCGCCCTCGCCAAATATCGGCTGAACCTTGCGGCCGCCTTTGCAGTCCAATGACCGAATTTGGGAACTGGATATGGTCATGGCTACGCGCTGGTTGCGAAAAGCAGGATTGATTGTGCTGTTGGGTCTCGCCTCCGTGACCGCAGTCTCGGTGACCGCAGCGCGTGCGGATATGCCGGGCAGCGAACTGACGCGCTTCGCTGACGAACCTGACGACACCTACACCTCGCCCGATGGCCAGGTCGTCATCGAGCAGTATTGGCGGCGAGAAGGCGAGTACGACCGCGTCTGGGAGTTCTGGGCCTTTGATGCCAAGCACGAGCATGGCGTGCTGCTGAACCCCGGCGAAGACACAAATTTCGCCGGTTACCCCGCCGGATTCCGATTCAGCCCCAACAGCCAGTGGGTGGTGCGACTGCAGAAGATCGGCTCGGGCACGCACACGCTGTTCCTGTACCAGCGCAAGGGCCTGGATTTTGTGCCGGCGACTCCAAAGCCGCTCGGTGAAATGGCCTGGGATTACTTCTACAGCCAACCGATTTCCCGGAAGATCCATCGCAAGCCACAGGACCGCCATTCGCTCAACCACGCCCAGGTCAATCTGCTGCAGGGCGTCGACGACAACTATGCCTCAGAGGGCCGGAAATGGCCCGACAGCCGTTATCTCGTGCTGAGCCTGTCGTTCGATGCGCAGGGCGAGGACAAGAAGCTACCTTGGGTCCAGGACTGGCAGATCGTCTTCGAAACCAAGACCGACAAGTTTTCGATTCCCCCCGATCTGGCCGAAAACAACGCCGATACGATCAACTACCCCGAGCCGAAGCGGAAGTAGACACGGCCGAATCCGGCCGTTTCCGGCCCGATTCAGACCGCCCAAAATGCCGGTAAAACGCTGGCATCGACGGCCAAAATCAGTATGTTGCAGCCCGAACCGCCTCCTTGGACCCCACGGACACGATGTCCGGTTTGGGCGGAGGCCAGAAATTCGGGAAAAATCGCTTTGAAAGTCATCGCTAGCTCCATCCGCAAGGGCAACATCATCGAGCAGGACGGCCGGCTGTATGTCGTGCTGACCGCCGAAAACATCCATCCCGGCAAGGGAACCCCGGTCAGCCAGATCGAAATGCGCCGGATCGGCGACGGCGTGAAGATCTCGGAGCGCTACAAGACCACCGACCAGGTCGAGAAGGCCACCGTCGAGGATCATAACTTCAACTATCTCTATGAAGACGCCGACGGCTTCCACTTCATGAACAACGAGAACTACGACCAGGTTCAGGTGAACAAGGACATCGTCGGTTCGGCCGCGCCCTACCTGCAGGAAAACATGACCGTGAAGCTTTCGCTGCACGACATGAATCCGGTTGCGATCACGCTGCCGCAGCGCGCCACGCTGGAAGTTGTGGAGACGGAGCCGGTCACCAAGGGCCAGACCGCGTCGTCCTCCTACAAGCCTGCTATTCTGTCCAACGGCGTCCGCACCGCGGTGCCGCCGCACATCGGAACGGGAACGCGAATCGTGGTGATGACCGAGGACGGCTCCTACGTCGAGCGCGCCAAGGACTAGGTCCACGCAAGCGTCACGGGGCACGCGCCGGGGGGCGATGCATTGAACACAAGGGCTGTCCGCTTGCTCACGGGTTGGCTGGCAGCCTTTTGTTTGCTCCTGGCCGGCACACTCGGCGCGTCCGCCGACGAATTCAGGACGCCTTCGATCTCGGCGGTCCGCGTCGAATGGCGCGCGGTGCTCGATCAGCTCCGCTCCGAGATCAACGCCCAGCCCACGGTCGCCCCGGCCTTCACCTTCTCCGGCCAGCGACGGGTCCCGGCCTGGGATCCGCGTTCGACGCCGGCGCTGGTGCAATTGAACGCCACCACGTCGCAATTCTTCGCCGGGATCGGGCGCAGCCCGGTGCCGGTGCTGCTGCCGTTCGACACCGCCGGCTATCTCGACGCGCGGGCGAACAGCGCCCCCGAGAACATCTCGATATCGCGCGTCCAGTCCGACTTCCGGCCCGCCGACCTGTTTTATGCCGGCCCCGCCGGCTACGACGCCCAGTTTTCGCTCGAACCGGGCGCCGGCGAAGGCATGCCGTCGCGAACCTACGCCAAGCCGGTCGAGGTGCAGATCACCGGCTCGATCCTGACCTACGACCTCGCCGATCCGCAGGGCGGCAAGGGCGAACCGGTCAAGTCGCTGGCGGCGCAATTTCCCGACCTGCGCCGCTTCATCCGCGAAGGCTATGTGCGTTACGCCTTTACGAAGTTCGGCGTGCCCTATGTGGTGTCGATCCAGTGCCTCGACTCGACGCCGCGCGCCAAGCGGCTCGCCTGTCGTGAGGCCTATCCGGTCGCCGAGCGTTTCCTCAAAGCCTTGCGCATTGCCGGCGGCCAGCCCTCGCGGCCGCGCTGGGATATTTCGTCCGACCTTGCCGAGCGGCCGACGGGGATTTCGTCCGACTTCTCCTACCGTGCAAGCGGCGACATCCTCGCCAGCAGCGGCTCGCGCAAGCAGAGCGGCCATGTCGATCTGACCGCCTATTCGCAAGTCCGTTTTCCGATCGAGAAGACGCCGGCCTTTGTCGGTTCGCAATCCTACGCCCGCCGCGCCAGATCGGAGCAGCCGGCCTCCGGCTACATGTGGCGGGACAATTTCTGCGAGGCCCGCAGCTTCAACGTCGGACAATGCGCCTCCGGCTTCGGCCACCAGGGCGAGGACATTCGTCCGGGGCCCTGCCCGACCCAGACCGACGGCGCACCGGCGACCTGCGATCCGAAGCAGCAAGGCGTCGTCGCCGTTCGCGACGGCGTCCTGATCCGCTCGCCGAAGCAGCAGGCGGCAACGCTGCAGGTCAACACCGCCAAGGAGCACATCCGCTTCCGCTACATGCACATGAACCCGTCGAGCATGGACGCGGACGGCATTCTCAACGGGCGCGTCGTCACCGAGGGCGAGAAGATCGGCGTCGTCTCGAACTACCTCGACCGCCCGAACGGCACCTCGCTGCACCTGCATTTCGACGTCCAGGTGTTTACGCGCGACGGCTGGATCTGGGTCAGCCCCTACACCACCCTGATCGCGTCCTACGAGCGGCAGATCGTCGCCCGCGGCCGCGAGATCGGCATCGAGCCCCAGGCGCCCGCCGCGGTCGCACACGCATTGCCGGAGGACGTGCTCCGCCACATGCACGAGGGCAGCGAGAACTGATCCTTCAGGAGGCCGCGGCGCCGACGGTCTTCGGCCGCGACGGCTCAGTCCAGCGATAGGCAGCGCCGAACCTGTTCCAGACGTTGATCGATGCAATCGCGGACGTCAGGTAGGTCAACTCCTTCTCCGAGAATTCCGCGCTGGCCTGCGCATAGACTTCGTCGCTGACGCCCTGCGGCAGCAGGGTCAGCGCTTCCGTCCACGCCAGCGCCGCGCGTTCGCGCGCTGAGAACTGCGACGCCTCACGCCACACCACCACCAGATTGAGCTTGTCCGCGGGGACGCCGAGGCTCTCGCCTTGCAGGATGTGGTACTGCACGCAGAAGGCACAGCCATTGATCTGCGAGGCGCGCAGCTTGATGAGTTCGAGCAGTTGCTTGTCGATACCGGCCGCCGCCGCGATCTTGCCCAACGCCAGCACGGTCTCGTAGGCGTCCGGGGCGAGCTTCATGAAATCCTTGTATTCCTTGCGCGCGTGTGACATCGCCAGACCTCATGTTATAAGTGTTATGATATATTATAAGAGCACTGATATGATCCGCAAGATTGCAGCATCGTCGAAATCTGCCGCACGGGGCCCGCGAAAAACGCGAGCCAAAAATCCGAAACAATCGCGCGTCGCGGCGCCCACGCCCGGCCGCCCGCCGCCGCCCGGCCAAGGCAAGCGCGGCGAACAGGGCTATTTCGCCTACCTGCTGCGGCAGGCCCAGGCCGCGGCCCGCCTGACGATGGAACGATCGCTGGCCGGCCTCGGCGTCACCACGCCGCAATTCGTGGTGCTGACGATGCTGAAAGCCTATCCGGGCCTGTCGGGCGCGGATTTGGCGCGGGTCGCACTGCTGACGCCGCAGACCACAGGCGTCATCATCCGCAACCTCGAACGCGACGGCGCGATCCGGAAAACACCGCATCCGGTCCATGGCCGGGTGCTGCAATGGACGCTGACGCGGCGCGGGATGACCCTGCTCGATAAATGCCGGCGTCATGCCAAAGCCGTCGAGCGGCGGCTGGCAGCGGGGCTTTCGGCCAAAGCACAGGTCACGGTGCGGCGCTGGCTCGCCAAAATCGCCACAGATCTGGCGCAGTAGCTGACCTTCTGCGGCGTCTTGGCTTTTGGTGCGCGCCGCCAGCGCCGGTAGACTGCGCCCATGACCCAGCCTGATTCTCGGAACTCGCTTTCCCGCCGCGCGCTGTTGCGGGCGGGCCTCGGCGTAACCACCCTGCTCGCCGCGCCGATCGCAGCCTTCGCCGCGCCGTCCGGCTTCGATACCTGGCGCGACCATTTTCGCGCACGCGCACTCGCCAAAGGCATTTCGGAAGCGACCTGGAACCGGGTGATGGGCCGCATCGAGCCTGACATGTCGGTGTTCAAGCAGATGCAGAAGCAGCCGGAATTCCAGGAGGAAGTCTGGCAGTACATCAACCGCCGGGTCTCCGACTGGCGCATCATCAACGGCCGCGCGGCGCTGAAGAAGAACGAGGCGCTGTTCGCGCGGATCGAGCAGGACTTTGGCGTCGAGCGCGGCACGTTGCTGGCGCTGTGGGGCGTCGAGTCCGCCTATGGCGATCCGCTGGTGCAGCAGAACCACATGACGCCGGTGTTTCCATCGCTGGCGGCGCTGGCCTGGAACGCGCCGCGTCGCCGCGAATATTGGCAGACCGAACTGATTAACGCGCTGAAAATCGTCGAGCGCGGCTGGGGCACGCCGGAGCAGATGCGTGGCTCGTGGGCCGGCGCGATGGGGCACACGCAGTGGATGCCGGAAGTGTGGCTCAATGTCGGCATGGATTACGACGGCGACGGCCGCGTCTCGCCGTTCGGCAAGCCCGACGATGCGCTCGGCTCCAGCGCGCGCTTCCTGCTCAACCGCGGCAAATACCAGCGCGGCGAACATTGGGGCTACGAGGTGCGCGCGCCCGGCGGAGCCGCCAAAGGCAGCCGCACCTATGCGGCCTGGGCCAGCGCCGGCGTCACCCGCGCCGACGGCCAGCCGTTCGCACAACCCGGCGCATCGGCGCAGATGTGGGTGCCGGTCGACGGCGGCCCGGTGTTCCTGCTCGGTCCGAATTTCTACGCGGTGAAGAGCTATAATCCTTCGATGAACTATGCGCTGGCGATCTGCCATCTCGGCGACCGCATTCTGGGTGCACCGCCCTTCATCCAGCCCTTCCCCGGCTCCGAGCGCGCGCTGACCTTGGCCGAAATCCAGGAACTGCAAACGCGCCTGACCAGGGCCGGCTTCGACACCGGCGGCACCGACGGGCGCGTCGGCAATGACACCATGCAGGCGGTGAAGAATTATCAGACCCGGATGGGTCTCGAACCCGCCGATGGCTATGGCGGGCTCAAGGTATTGGCGCGGTTGCGGCAGGGAAGCTAGGTTTCGCAACCACACGCCGTCATTCCCGGGCGCGAAGCGAACTACGATGCTTCGCATCGCCCCGGAACGACGATTATCTTCGCATCACCCCGCCCGCATTCATGCCGCCGTCGATCACGAGCTCCGTTCCGGTCACGTAGCGCGACGCATCGGAGGCCAGATACAACACGCCCTGCGCGATCTCGATCGCTTCGCCGGCGCGGCCGAGCGGGGTTGCCATCTTCGCGCGCTCTTCGGGATCGATCGGCGCGTTCTGTCCGGCGCCGGTGGCTTCGGTCGGGATCTTGCCCCAGATCGGGGTGTCGATGATTCCTGGATGCACAGAGTTGACGCGGATGCCGTCGTTGAACATGGCGCATTCCATCGCGATCGCTTTTGCAAACAGCCGGACGCCGCCCTTGGTGGCGCAATAGCCGGAGAGCCCGGCCGCGCCGCGCAGGCCGGCCAGCGACGACATCATGATGACTGAGCCGCCGCCGGTCTTGCGCATCGCCGGCAGGCAATGCTTCACCGACAGGAACACGCCGTCGAGATTGATCGCGATCTGGCGGCGCCAGTCTTCCAGCGACATCTGCGTGATGGTCGGCACCGAGATGCCGATGCCGGCGTTGGAGACCAGCGTGTCGAGCCGGCCATAACGCTTCATCACTGCGGCGACGACGTCGATCCACTCCGCTTCGCTGGTGACGTCCTGATGCAGGAACGTCGCCTCGCCGCCGGCTTTCTTGATCCGCGCGACCACCTCGGGTCCGTTGAGATCGTCGACATCGGTCACCGCGACGGATGCGCCCTCGCGCGCCAGCAATTCCGATACCGCAGCACCAATGCCCGATGCCCCGCCCGTCACCAATGCGACCTTGCCTTGAACCTGTCCTGCCATTTTCACTCCCTTTGTTATTGGTCTTGCGTTGTTAGTGGTCTTGTCCTGGTCACTATCGGATCAGCGCCGGGCCGGGATCCGGCACCGCGACGTCGATGACGCGCATCTGCACCCGCTCCGAACCCTGGTAGCGGTCGACGGTCAGCGATCCCGCGACATGCAGCGGCTGGCCGCGGTTCTGCGTCAGCGCATGGCCGAGTTTCTGCCCGATCGAACGAAACGCGATGCCGTTGACGATGGCGCCATCGCCGGATTTGAAGCGCAGCCGCAGATGCGCCTGGCCGACCTCATCGGCATAGACCAGTTGATGCGACGGCAGCGCAATCACCGGCTCCGGATTGCCGGCGCCGAACGGCCCTGCCCGGTTGAGCGTGGCCGCAAACTCCGTCGTGACGCCGCGCGCGCTGACCGCGCCGTCGATGAACAACTCGTTCTCGTGGCGGGAACTGGCGACGTCGGCGGCGAGCGCGCTCTCCATGAAGGCGCGGAACTCCGCGAGCTTCTCCTTGCGCAAGGTCACGCCCGCAGCCATGGCGTGGCCGCCGCCCTTCATCAGGATTTTCTCTTTCACCGCCTGCCGAACGGCCTTGCCGAGATCGACGCCGGAGATCGATCGCCCTGAGCCGGTGCCGATACCGCCGGGTTCGAGCGCGATTGCAAACGCCGGCCGCGCAAACTTCTCCTTCAGCCGCGAAGCGACGAGACCGACCACGCCGGGATGCCAGCCTTCGGCAGCGGTGACGATCACGGCGCCCTTGTCTTCGAGCCCGAGCGACGCCAGCGCCTCGGCTTCGGCCTGCGCTTCGGCGGCCTGCTCGATCAAGCGGCGCTCGCCGTTGAGGCGATCGAGTTCGGCGGCGATCCGCGCCGCTTCGGAGACATCGCCTTCCAGCAACAGCCGTACGCCTAGATCAGCGCGCCCGATGCGTCCACCGGCATTGATGCGCGGCCCCAGCATGAAGCCGAGATGCCAGGCTTCCGGCGGACCGTTCAGCCGCGACACGTCCATCAGCGCGGTATGCCCGACATGATCGCGGCGACGCATGGCGATCAGGCCCTTGGCGACGAAGGCGCGGTTCAACCCGGTCAAGGGCGCGACGTCGGCGACGGTGCCGAGCGCCACATGGTGCAGCATGCCCAGGAGATCCGGCTCCGGCCGCTCCGCATTCCAGAAACCGCGGCCGCGCAGTTCGCGATTGACGGCCACCAGCGTAATCAACACCAGGCCGACGGCGGCGAGATAGCCGAGGCCGGAGAGATCGTCCGCCCGGTTTGGGTTCACCAGCGCATCGACCTCGGGCAGATCGTCGCCGGTCTGGTGATGGTCGATGACGACGACGGACATGCCGAGTTTCTTCGCTTCCGCCAGCGGCTCCAGGCTGGTGGTGCCGCAGTCGACGGTGACGAGCAGCTTGGCGCCCTTGCTCGCGAGCCCCCGCACCGCGTCCACGTTGGGCCCGTAGCCTTCGAAAATGCGGTCGGGAATGTGGATCAACGGATCGAGCCCGCAATGGCGCAGGTGCCAGGCCAGCAGCGCCGCCGAGGTCGCGCCGTCGACGTCGTAGTCGCCGAAGATCGCGACCTTCTCGTTGCGTGTCGCGGCATCGGCAATGCGCTTGGCCGCCGTCTCCATCTGCGTGATGGTGTAGGGATCCGGCATCAGCTTGCGGATGGTCGGATCGAGAAAGTCCTCGACCTCGTCGATCCCGACGTCGCGGCCGGCCAGCACGCGCGCGAGCATCTCCGGCAAGTGGTAACGCTGCGAAATCGCCAGCGCCCGCGCCGCGCCGCGCGCATCGAGCCGATCGCGCCACAATTTCCCCGTCGCGGAATGTGACACGCCGAGAAACGCCGGCGGCTGCTCAACGGGAATGGCGGTTACGGGAGGCGTCATGATGCTTTCGGTTCGGGGCTGGCCCCACAGCCTTTCTGCGCATTTCCGATTTCATTGTCAAAGCAAAGCGGACGCAGTTTTGCTGCCCGCAGCGCCGATGCGCCCGGGATATGCAGGTATCCTTGCCCTCCCGGAAAAGAGGGCGCGGGGAAGACCGGGTGCGCGCTGCACCCGCGGTCTCGCAGGCGTGTTGCATAGGAATATGCTGCCCACGAGCATACAGGTTCAGCGGTGAACACACCGGCCTCCCCCACGCAACGGCTTTACGGCTTATACGAGATCGTCCTGGTGACCCTGCTTTTTGTGACACCATCGCTCTTGGGCAACGTTGGTCGCCTTCGAACTTGACGCCTGCATCGGGGCGTCGGACCCAAACGATTTCGCCGTACGCAAAGGCTGCGCTCGTCAGGCGCAGCATCAGCGTCCATCGCATCTCTCCGCGCGTTCGTGACGATCGCGAGCGCCCCTCTCATCGCGGGAGACGTGCGGAATATGCATTTGATTTGGGTCGCGCGCGAAGCGGAATATTTTCGATTCGCTCAAATTCCCGGCTTGACACGATTTCTGAAAATCCGAAGTGATTTGCCCGACGCGGTGATTTGACAAATAAACAAAGGGAAAATGTTTTGGCGAAGATATCCATTGCGAACCACCGGGTCACGCGAATGCGTGCCCGATGACAGGCTCCGCGAAAGATTCCATTCTCTCTTTGTCTGGAGAGATGGATTGCTTCATCGCATCGCTCCTCGAAATGACCGACCATTGAGCGCAGCGAAACCCATCGACAGTGCCCGCGCAGCGCGATGGGGTTTCGCGAAGGACCAACCCACCCGGCTAAAATTTTCTTTGGACATTGCCACTTGTCATTCGGCACTCCTCAAAGCGCCATACACCCAAGTTTTGCGCATAAGATATGAAGGTACCATTCATAACGTTAAGAATGACAGGGCCGCCAGAGACACCCTCAAGTGCCAACGAAATTCGGTCTGGCTTGATGTCAATAATTCGTCCCCCCACCGTTGTTGTTGCGCCGTCTGGCGATGAACACGTGAGTTGTTTTGAGGCAAGGAAAAGAGTCGGCCGCCTCAAGAAAGGCCCTTGTGTCGGGGTGGGATTTTCCCTCGTGGGCGGCTTAAAATCACGACACTCAAGTGGCATGGCGCCTGCCGAGTTAAAGGACAATATCGGGCTGACAAAAGATTTGACGTTGGAGGGCTCGCATTTCAAATGCACCTTCAACGGATCTTTATTTGGGATCGTATAGTCACCTTCGCCTGTCAGTCGCGATATTGCGATATCGAAGAAAGGCTCTTCGCTTGGCCTGGTCGTGTGAACAGTTAATGCTGTGTCCGTGATTGTGGCACCAACGATTCTACCTTGGTTCGACAATATGGATTTGTCGGGCGGGTATTGAGTTTGTACTTGCCGCTTCTCGGTATCAAAAACATACGTAATTTGCTGAGAGCCGGCGCTTGATTCGACTTTGCACTCGATAGAAACAATTGAAGCCTCGCTCGCCTGACCGGAGACCAACAGGCAAATAACAATCCAGAAAAAATGACTGATCTTCATATAGCCTCCTTTTCTTGCCTCTAAGTTCAGCACCAAAATAACGAAATCCGTCGATCGTCGCCGTAGCGTTATAGATTCGCGAAGGATTCACCCCTTCCTAGGTGTTGTTAAACTACCTTCGCCTTCTGCCGCTCGAACAAGGCCGTCAACGATCGCCATCTCTTCGGCGGCAAGTATGTTGCGATCCGCAGCCTGAATGCGCTTCAGGCCTAACGCGAGTTCAGCCCAACCATCCGTCAAGCCGTTGAAACCAAGGGACGGACCAAGGACGCAGGAAAGCGGCCAAAGCGAGCGTTTGTCGCACCAATCTTGAGTTCCTTCAAAGCTGCGAAGAACTTGTCATTCCAGCGGAAAAGGCATGAAGGTTCTCGCCAGCCCTCAGCACCCCATCTGATCGGCAATCCCGCCAAAGTCCTTGGCGACGACGTCCCAGTCGCCCCTCGCCTCGAAATCGTATTTCTGGTGCGGGCCGTATTCGGTGATGCGCGGGACGAAGGCGGTCTTGAGGCCGAGTTTCTGGGCGGCCTTGAGATCGTTGTTGTGGGCGGCGCACATCATCACCTCCTCCGGCTTCAGGCACAGCAGCTTGGCGGCGCCGAGATAGGTTTCCGGATCGGGCTTGTAGTGCTCGAACAGCTCGGCCGACATGATCAGGTCCCACGGCATGCCCGAGAACTTCGCCATGTTGGTCAGGAGCGCAACGTTGCCGTTGGAGAGCGGCGAGATGATGTACCTGGTTTTCAGTCGCGTGAGGCCAGCCACCGTGTCGGGCCACGCATGCAGGCGGTGCCAGCCCATCGTCAGGTGATGCAGGTCGGCTTCCTTCAGGCCCTTGATCTGGAACTGTGCCACCAGTTTCTCCAGCGACTCCCGGTGCAGCGTGTCGAGAATCTTGTAGCCGAGCTCGGGATGCTTGCGGACTTCGTCCATCGAGGCCATGTAGACCCCGCGCCAGCCGTCGACCAGAGCGGTCCAGTCGGCCTTGATGCCCGAGGTTTCCGACCACTTGGTGAAATCGTCGATTAGGCTGGTGCGCCAGTCGACGCAGGTGCCGAACACGTCGAACACCAGCGCTTTGACCCCGGAAATATCAGACATGTTCACTCCCGTTTTTGTTTTTGGTTCTTGTTGTCATTCCGGGATGGTCCGAAGGACCAGACCCGGAAGTTCGAGATTCTCCGATGCGCAATTGCGCATCGTAGTTCACGCTTCGCGTGCCCCGGAATGACAGCGGCTAAAGAATCTTCCTGTACTGCATGAATCCGGAATCGTCGGCGACCTGGTCGTAGAGAATCCGCGCCTGCGCGTTGCTGGTCTGTGTCAGCCAGTGCACGCGGCTGGCGCCGGCCTCTTTCGCCTTGGCATACACAGCCTCGATCAAGGCGCGGCCGAGGCCGAGCCCGCGTGCGGTGTCGGCGACGAACAGGTCCTGCAGGTAGCAGTAGTTGCCGACCGTCCAGCTCGATCGATGAAACAGGTATTGCACGATGCCGGTCAGTTTGCCGTCGACGTAAGCGCCGAGCAGATACATCGGCTCGGCGGGGTCGTGGAATCGCTGCCAGGCGACATCGCTGGCGCCGGGCGCCAGCGTTGATTTGTAGAAAGCCAGATAGCCGTTCCAGAGCGGCTCCCAGGCGGCCCGCTCGTCGTTGCCGACCGGGCGAATGACGACGTTGGCGGGCGTGGCAACCACTCTGCGCCTCCCCTTAGTCGAGGTGGAACTTGTCGAGCTGACGATGCTCGGCCTTGATGTAGCGCACGGTGCCGGTGACCGAGCGCATCACGACGGTTTCGGTCTCGATCACGTCCTTGCGGAACTTGACGCCCGAGAGCAGCGAGCCGGTGGTGACGCCGGTGGCCGCGAACAGGCAGTCGCCCTTCGCCATGTCCTCGATTCCATAGATCATCTTCGGATCCTTCACGCCCATCTTGTGGGCGCGCTCGCGCTTTTCTTCGCTGTCGAGGATCAGCCGGCACTGCATCTGGCCGCCGATGCAGCGCAGCGCCGCCGCAGCCAGCACGCCCTCGGGCGCACCACCGGTGCCGATATACATGTCGACGCCGGTGTTGTCCGGATCGGCGCAGTGGATGACGCCGGCGACGTCACCGTCGGTGATCAGGCGCACCGCGGCGCCGGTGCCGCGAACGCCCGAGATGATGTCGGCGTGGCGCGGACGGTCGAGCACCAGCACGGTGATCGCGGAAGCGTCGACGCCCTTGGCCTTGGCAAGCCGGCGGACGTTGTCGGCGGGCGACGCGTCGAGTTCGACCACGCCCTTCTTGTAGCCCGGACCGACTGCGATCTTCTGCATGTAGACGTCGGGCGCGTGCAGCAGCGTGCCGCCGTCAGCCATCGCCATGGTCGCGATCGCGCCCGGCATGTTCTTGGCACACAGCGTGGTGCCTTCGAGCGGGTCGACGGCGATATCGACCTGCGGGCCGGCATTGAGGCCGACCTTCTCGCCGATATAGAGCATCGGCGCCTCGTCGCGCTCGCCCTCGCCGATCACGATGGTGCCTTCGATCGGCAGCTTGTTGAGTTCGCGACGCATCGCGTCGACCGCGGCCTGGTCGGCGGCCTTTTCCTGGCCATGGCCGCGCAGCCGCGCCGCCGAAACCGCGGCGCGCTCCGTCACGCGCACGATCTCGAGCGTCAGAATGCGCTCGAGCAATAGCTGCGGCGGAACGGAAATATGGGTCGACATCTCAACAACTCCCTTAGAGCTCTGCGACGACCCCGCTGGGCCGCCATCGATCGTGTGGTTCGCGCGTTCGTGAAGCGAAACGCGCGCTAGTTCTTTTCGATCCGTATCACCTGCGGCCGGCCCGAGATCACCTTGTCGCGCTGCACCGCTTCGAGCGCGCGGTGGATCGCGTCCTCGGAGGTCGCATAGGTAATCAGAATGACCGGGACCGGTGAAGCCTTCTTGGCCGCATCCGTGGCATCGACACCCTCGGGATGGCGCTGCACGACGGATTCGAGCGAAATCTTCTCCTTCGCCAGACGGGTGGCGATCTTGGCCACCGTGCCCGGCAGATCGCGCGCCATCAGGCGGATGTAGTAGCCGCCCTCGTGGCGCTCCATCGGCGCTTTTTTGGTATCGCGGAGGCGATCCACCGGCCGTCCGAACGGCTTGGCACGAATGCCGCGGGCGACGTCGGCGATGTCGGCCACGACAGCGGACGCGGTCGCAGCGCCACCGGCGCCGGGACCGACCAGCGTGATCGGCGGAATGCCCTCGCCGTCGATCGTGACGGCATTGGTGACGCCCATCACCTGCGCGATCGAGGACGATTTCGGCACCATGGTCGGATGCACGCGCTGCTCGATGCCCTTGGCGGTGCGCACCGCGACGCCGAGCAGCTTGACGCGGTAACCGAGCTCTTCAGCGGCGCGCAGATCTTCCGGCGCGATCGAGGAGATGCCTTCGACATAGACTGCGCTCTGCGCGACCTTGGTCCCGAACGCGAGGCTGGCGAGGATCGCGAGCTTCTGCGCGGTGTCGTGGCCGTCGACGTCGAACGAGGGATTGGCTTCGGCGTAACCGAGGCGCTGGGCGTCCTTCAGACACTCGGCGAACGACAGGCCCTCCTGCTCCATCCGGGTCAGGATGTAATTGCAGGTGCCGTTGAGGATGCCATAGACGCGGTTGACGCCGGTGCCGGAAAGGCCCTCGCGCAGGGTCTTGATCACGGGAATGGCCGCGCCGACCGCGGCCTCGAAATTCAGGGCGCCGCCGTGCTTCTCGGCGGCGCGTGCCAGCCGCAGGCCGTGCTTGGCGATCAGCGCCTTGTTCGCGGTCACCACCGACTTGCCGTTCTTCAGCGCGGCCTCGATCGCCGACAGCGCCGGTTCGCCGGAGCCGCCCATCAGCTCGACGAAGCAATCGATGCGGGGATCGTTGGCCAGCGCCAAGGGGCTGTTGACCCAGTCGATCCCGCGCAGGTCGATTGCGCGCTTTTTCACTTTCGAACGCGCGGTGACGGCGACCACGCGGATGCCGCGTCCGCTGCGCGCCTGCAGCGTTCGTGCCTGCTCTTCGATGGTGCGGACGACGGCGGCGCCGACAGTGCCGAGCCCCGCTATGCCCACTCTCAGGGGTGCGACCATGACTTGAAAACCTGCAAAGGAATTAGCGCCGATTGGCGAGAGGAACCACGTTGTGCAACGTTTCAATGCCGCTTTCAAGGAAGCGGCGCACGCCGCGGGCGGCCTGGCGGATTCGCTGCTCGTTTTCCACCATGGCGATGCGGACATAGCCCTCGCCATGCTCGCCGAAGGCGACGCCGGGCGAGACCACGACGCCGGATTTCTCTACCATCAGGGTCGCAAACTGCATGCTGCCGATGCCCTGGAACGCTTTGGGCAGCGGCGCCCAGGCGAACATCGAGGCCTGCGGCGGCGGGATGTCCCACCCCGCCCGGCCGAAACTCTCGACCAGCGCATCGCGACGCTTGCGGTAGGTGTCGCGCATCTCGCGGATGCAATCGTCCGGCCCGTTCAGCGCGGCCGTGGCCGCGACCTGGACCGGCGTGAACGCGCCGTAGTCGAGATAGGATTTGACCCGCGCCAGCGCCGCGATGATGCGCTCGTTGCCGACTGCAAATCCCATGCGCCAACCGGCCATCGAGAACGTCTTCGACATCGAGGTGAATTCAACGGTGACGTCGATGGCGCCGGGAACTTCCAGCACCGAGGGTGGCGGATTCTTTTCGTCGAAATAGACTTCGGCGTAAGCCAGGTCCGACAGGATGAAGATCTCGTGCTTCTTCGCGAACGCGACCAGGTCCTTGTAGAACTCGAGCTCGGCGACATAGGCAGTCGGATTGGAGGGATAACAGACGATCAGCGCGATCGGCTTCGGGATCGAGTGAATGATGGCGCGCTCGACCGCTTCGAAGAACTGCGGTGTCGGCTCCGACGGCACCGAGCGGATCACGCCGCCCGCCATCAGGAAGCCGAAGGCGTGGATCGGATAGCTCGGGTTCGGACACAACACGACGTCGCCGGGCGCGGTAATCGCCTGCGCCACGTTGGCAAAGCCTTCCTTGGAGCCGAGCGTCGCCACGATCTGGGTTTCGGGATTGAGCTTTACGCCGAACCGTCGCTCGTAATAGGCGGCCTGCGCCTTGCGGAGACCGGTGATGCCGCGCGAGGCCGAATAGCGGTCGGTCCGCGGCTTGCCGAGGGTTTCCTTCAGTTTCTCGATCACATGGGGCGGCGTCGGCAGGTCGGGATTGCCCATGCCGAGGTCGATGATATCGGCCCCGGCGTTCCGCGCGGCCGCCTTGGCCCGGTTGACCTGTTCGAACACGTAAGGCGGCAGACGGCGGATGCGGTAAAAATCTTCCATGGGACCCTTGCTCCGACAACCGGCGGGACAGAATCACGGGAACCCTGGCGTTTCGAAGCCGGATTCGGCCTCGCCCAGAAGTCGCATCTAATCAATGAGTTAGCGCGAATTCAGGCGCAAGGTCCCGACGCTGGACCCGCTATGCGGTTGAACTGGGGTTCTTTCTATCACGGGAGCCGGACAGCGCCAGCGATTAGAGCGTTTTCCAGCGAACTGGATACCGTTCGCCAGCTTATTTTGAACCGGTTTTTGGCGGCGTCGCGGTGGAGGCCTGGCGGTCACGCGCGGCGGTCAATTCTGCCTGAATTTTGGCCAGCTCGGCGGGTTTCATCGCCTCTTCCTCGCGGTCCGGCGGCAGATCGTGGACCGGCAGGTAACCGCCGGCTTCCTTCGGACGCTGCGGCGCATCCGTGGGCAGACCGACGCCCGGCATATCGGCGATCTGACTCGAGCAGCCGCCGACGACCAGCGCTGATGCAAACAGCGCCGCCATCGTCCACAGCCGTATCGTCCGATCCACCGGCATCCGTCCGGAAGTCCCCTGCGTCTTGTCCCGTCGCGTGCATCCGACCAACCGCGCGACCTGCGTCCCGCGGTCACACTGGTACAGGCCTTGCAACGATATCTGGTGTTGCGGCGTCCGGGCCGCAACTTTCAAAGCCAACCGTTCAAACTATTGTCGCCCGAAACGATTAAAGCCCGACCAACAAATCCGATCGCTGCGGCCTCAATGTGTCACAACAGCAAAATCTTTTCGCACCGCAGCAGAATTTAACCCAACCGCGTTGGCGCTAATCGACGCGGTGACGAACCCGAAATGAAGCTATAGTGTTCCTGACATGACTGACGTTAGCACCGATACCCCGCCCCCGAAAGCATTCAACGCCGAAGCTTTCGCCATGAACATCGCCAAGGCGATGGAGACCAGCGGCCAGGCCCTCGCGGCCTATCTGAAGCCGCGCGAGAACGGCGAGGCCAAGGACAAGCCGCCGAGCGAAATCGGCGAGGTCGTCAAGACCTTCTCCACCGTCGCCGAATACTGGCTATCGGATCAAGATCGCGCATCGGATCTGCAGACCAGGATAGGCAAGGCCTATCTCGATCTCTGGGGCTCGGCGGTGCGCCGGATGGCCGGCGAAGAGGCCAAGCCCGCGATCGAGCCGTCGCCGCGCGACAAGCGCTTCAAGGATCCGGAGTGGCGCTCGAACCAGTTCTTCGACTTCGTGCTGCAGCTCTATCTGCTCACCACGCAGTGGGCGAACGAACTGGTGAAGAACGCCGAAGGCATCGATCCGCATACCCGCAAGAAAGCGGAATTCTACGTGCAGCAGATCACCAACGCGATCGCGCCGTCGAATTTCGTCTTCACCAACCCCGAAGTGCTGCGCGAAACGCTGGCCTCCAACGGCGGCAACCTCGTTCGCGGCATGAAGATGCTGGCGGAGGATATCGAGGCCGGCAAGGGCACGCTGCGCATCCGCCAGTCCGACTCGTCGAACCTCGAGGTCGGCGTCAACATGGCAACGACGCCGGGCAAGGTGATCTACCAGAACGAACTGATGCAGTTGATCCAGTATACGCCGACGACGGAGACCGTGCTGCGCACGCCGCTCCTGATCGTGCCGCCGTGGATCAACAAGTTCTATATTCTCGATCTCAAGCCGGAAAAATCCTACATCAAGTGGTGCGTCGATCAGGGCATCACTGTGTTCGTGATCTCCTGGGTCAACCCGGACAAGGAACTCGGCAAGAAGACCTGGGCCGATTACATGACCGAGGGTCCGCTGACCGCAATGGACGTGATCGAGAAGGTCACCGGTGAGATGAAGGTCCACACCGCCGGCTATTGCGTCGGCGGCACCATGCTCGCCTCGACGCTGGCCTATCTTGCGGAGAAGCGCCGCCAGCGCGTCACGTCGGCGACGTTCTTTGCAGCGCAGGTCGACTTCACCCATGCCGGCGATCTCCTGGTGTTCGTCGACGAGGACCAGCTCTCGGCGCTCGAACGCGACATGCAGGCGGCAGGCGTACTCGACGGCGGCAGGATGGCGATGGCCTTCAACATGCTGCGGTCGAACGACCTGATCTGGTCCTACGTCGTCAGCAACTATCTGAAGGGGCAGCCGCCCTCCTCGTTCGACCTGTTGCACTGGAATTCCGACGCGACGCGGATGCCGGCGGCCAACCATTCGTTCTACCTGCGCAACTGCTACCTGGAGAACCGGCTGTCGACCGGCAGCATGGTGCTCGACAACACGCTGCTCGATCTCTCCAAGGTCAAGGTTCCCGTCTACAATCTGGCCACGAAGGAAGACCACATCGCGCCGGCGGATTCGGTGCTGTACGGTTCGCAGTTCTTCGGCGGCCCGGTGAAGTATGTGCTGTCCGGCTCGGGCCATATCGCCGGCGTCGTCAATCCGCCTGCCGGCGGCAAGTACCAGTACTGGACCAACGACAACATCAAGGACATCAAGCTCGCCGACTGGATCAAGGGCGCCACCGAGCACAAGGGCTCGTGGTGGCCGGACTGGCTGCAATGGCTGGAGGCGCTCGATCCCGAACGCGTGCCGGCGCGCGCCGTCGGCTCCGAGGCGCTGCCGCCGATCGAGGACGCGCCCGGCAGCTACGTCCGGGTCCGCGCGTAGCGCTGGCGGCTGCGCTCCGATATAACAAGCCATCCCACGCCGGGATTCGAATTCAGTTGAGGGGGAACCAATGACGCGTGAACTGTTCTGGCTGTCGCTGACCGTGATTTTGACCGGTCTGCTGTGGATCCCCTACGTGCTCAACCGCTGTCAGGTGCGCGGCCTCAGCGGCGCCATGGCCAACCCGTCGCGCAACGACAAGCCGCATGCCGAATGGGCCAACCGGCTGATGTTCGCGCATGACAACGCGGTCGAAAACCTCGTCGTGTTCGCGCCGCTGGTACTGATCCTCAACGCGGCCGACTATTCGACCAAATGGACCGTGCTCGCTTGCGCCGTCTACTTCTGGGCCCGCCTCGCCCATCTGATCGTCTACGCGCTCGGCCTGCCGGTATTCCGCACGCTGGCCTTCACCGTCGGCTTCATCGCCCAGGCCGTTCTGGCGCTGGCGATCTTCAAGATCGTCTGATTGCTCCTGTCCCGGACGCGGTGCAGCGCGGAGCGCTGCGCTGCGTCCGGGGCACGAGCTTCAGTGGTCCTTTTGCGCCACGACAAACAGCATCGAAGCCTGCTTGTCGTCGAAGCCCTTAACGTCGCCGCTCTCGATCGCGATTGAATTCCACTTTCCCGCCTGCGCGTAGGTCGCGCGCAGCCAGTCCGGCGACGGATAATTGTAGTAGCGGTCGAGCGTATCACGCCCGTCGACGTCGCCTGCCTTGAAGCTGGCGTAGAAATATCCGCCGGGTTTGAGTGCGCGCCGGATCAGCGTCAGAATACCGGCGAGCTGCTCGCGGGGAACGTGCAGCAGGCAGGCATTGGCCCAGACCGCGTCGTACGCCTCGACCTCCCTGAGATCACCAAACAGCAGCGTCTCGACCGGACGGCCGATGCGTTTTGCGGCGATGGCGGCCAATTCGGGCGACCCGTCGGTGGCGCGGACGTCAAAGCCCCGCGCGATCATCTCCGCGGAATCGCCGCCGGCGCCGCAGCCGAGTTCGAGGATCTTGGCGCCCGGCGCGAGCGGTTCGAGAAAACGCGTCATCCGCGCGTGGCGCGAGGTGATCTCGCGCTGCGCATAGGCCTCGGCATTGCGCCGGTAGAATTGCAGCGTGGCGTCGTCCACCGGCCTGGCGCCCCTGTTAGTCCGCGAGCCCGAGCATCAGCCGCATGTTCTGCACAGCAGCCCCCGACGCGCCCTTGCCGAGATTGTCGAGCCGCGCGACCAGAACCGCCTGGCGATGTTTTTCGCTGGCGAACACGTAGAGCTCCAGCATGTTGGTCTCGTTGAGCGCCTCCGGCTCCAGCTTTCCGTTCTTGGTCGCGTCGCTGAGCGGCTTGACCGAAACGTATTTGCTGCCGGCGTACCGCTTCGCCAGCGCCGCATGAAGGGTTGCGCCATCCGGCTTGCCCGGCAGCGTGTCGAGATGCAGCGGGACCGACACCAGCATGCCCTGCCGGTAATTGCCGACCGACGGCACGAAGATCGGCCGCCGCGTCAAATGCGAGTAGAGCTGCGTCTCCGGCAGATGCTTGTGCTCGAAACCGAGACCATACAATTCAAACGACGGCGCGCTGCCGTCCTCGAAACTCGCAATCATGGTCTTGCCGCCGCCGGAATAGCCGCTCACCGCATTGATGGTGACCGGATAGTCCGCCGGCAGCAGGCCGGCATCGACCAGCGGCCGCAACAGCGCGATCGCGCCGGTCGGATAGCAACCGGGATTGGAGACTTTCTTGGCGTTGCGGATCTTGTCGGCTTGTTCGGGCGCGAGTTCCGGGAAACCGTAAGCCCAGTCGGGCGCGACCCGGAACGCGGTCGAAGCGTCCAGCACCTTCGGCGCCTTCGCGCCCAAGCTATCGATCAGCTTCACCGTCTCCCTGGCGGCGTCATCCGGCAGGCAGAGGATCACGAGATCGACCTCCGCCATCAGCGCCTTCTTGGCTTCCGGATCCTTGCGCTTGTCGTCGGCGATGTTTGCGACAGCGACGTCGTTCTGGCCGCCGAGCCGTTCCGCAATGCCGAGGCCGGTGGTGCCGGAGCCGCCGTCAACGAACACGACGGGCTTTTTGGTGGCTCCGGTCGTCGCGGCCTTCGACTTGGTGTCGGTCATGGTCATGGTCGTATTCCCTTTAACCCGAAATCGTTGAATCAGTGGTTGCGGCAAAGGCCTGCGGACGCAGTTCGCGCATCAGGCCTGCAATGACATGCGCGTCAGTATCAGGCTGCTCAGCCAGCGCGCCGGCGAGCGCCGTATAGTCGGCGTCCGACTTGTGCTGGTTCAGCTTGAAACTGCCCTCGATGCTGTCCACCGTCATCACCATACCCACGATCGCCTTCTTCAACGCTTCCAGCCGCCCGGCCGTCATCTTCGACGACACCCATGGTTTCTTCGGCTTTAGCCGCTCCTCGAACTTGGCGCTGAGCGTGTCGATCTGCTCGGCGAGTTCGTCGTCGGACAAGAGGCGCACCGTGCCGGTCAGATGTACCACCTGATAAAGCCAGGTCGGCACTTGATCCTGCGAAACGTACCAGTCCGGCGACACATAGGTATCCGCACCGCTGACGGCCAGCAGCCAGGGTGTGGTCCCGTCGGCCAGCTTTATCAGCGGATTGTGACGGGCGACATGAAACGCCGCGTGCGGCGTGCCGTCACCGGCAAAGGTCAGGTAGAACGGCAGCGACGAGGCAACCGGCCTGGCGCCGTCCCACGCGCAGGCCAGGCCAAAACCGCGCGCTTCCGCGAACGCAAGGCTCGCGGATCGGTCGGACTTGAACATCGGAGGCGTATACATGTGAAACTCCTGCTTGACGTAGGAGCCACCAGATCAGACCGCGTTTCAAGGGTAAGGTAGAAGCCGCGGGACCGGATCCGGCGGCAGAGGCGACGATCTTAAACGCAGACGTCCGCCCATACCGCTGAAATGCGGCGGCGGCGGGCGGCAAAAATGGTCGAGGCGTTGATCATGGGCGCGGCTATAAGGCCGCGCCCGATTTTCGTCAAGGTGGCCGGGTCCCGCCAGTCGGGCCGTCCAGGTACCAGGCGGCCTGAATCCCGAACACCCCCGGCCAGTGGTGCCCCGCTACACTCAATTGTGACCTACAAGACACAGACCAAAACGAATCCCGGCTTTTTGATCCGTTCGCTTGCCCGGTCCATGGCCAGAGTTAGAAATCGACGAAACTATGGCGCCTGATTCAGGATTGGTCCGGTTATGTCCCATCGTGCGGTGTTGAAGATCACGTGCCTTGGCGTCGTTTTGATGCCAGCGCTGTTGCTGGCGGCGAAGCCGGTCGGGTCGATCGAGACGATGCGGTCGCCGGAAACGATATAGGGAACATTGCCGGTGACGGTGACGCCCGCCAGCGTGTTGAAGGTGAGGTTCTGGTTGCCGGCATTGACGTTGACGGTGTCGCCTGCGCCGATCAGGTTGATCGCGCCGATGATGAATGAGCCCGGCTGCAGCGTCAGCGTGGCGGGATCCTGCGGGTTCGCAAACTGGATGGCGATGCCGCCGGCCGCGCTGATGACGCCGGAATTGGCCAGCACGCTGTCCCCGGTGGAGAACAGGGAAATGCCGATATTGTTGGGACCGCTGACGCTGACGATGCCCGCATTGATCACCGTCGCGTTGCCGTTGAACGCGTTGGTCGAAATGCCGACGGTGGATCCGCCGCACGCGAGGCAGGCAAAGGTGCCGCCCGTGCTGCCGACGACGCTGACGATGCCGCTATTGATCGTGGTGGCGTTACCGGAACTGGCTCCGGTCACGATGCCGATGGTGCCGAAGCTCACCGCGAGCGCCGACAGGCCGCCGGCCTGGGGCGAGGTACCGCTCCCGTTGCCGTCGACCGTGACGGTGCCGGCGTTGTACGTGGTGGCGTCGCCGCCGCCGATAGCTGCGCCGGAAACCGACGCCCCACTGTTCGAGAGCGGACCTTGCGTGACGGCCAAGGCGGTCGTGGTCCGGATGCCGACGCTGTCGAAGCCGGTAACGCTGACGTTTCCGAAATTGTTGGTCGTGGCGGAGCTAACGGTGACGGCCAAATTGGCGGTGCCCAGGGGCGCATTGACGGTCGCGAAGCCCGGCCCGGTAAAAATGCCGGTGCTGAAGTCGCCGATCACGGCGACATTGCCGTAATTATTCGTTGTGGCAGCGCCGCCGCCGGACAGAGGCGGCGTATTGATGCCGGCCTCGCCAACAGCCCCGAAACCGGTGGCGGTGTAGATGCCGAAGCTGCTGACGGAGCCGCTGACGCTGACATTGCCGGCATTGTTGGTCGTCGCGTTGCCGATGTTCGTGGTGGTGCGGATGCCGAACGTGGCCCCGCTGGTGGTGACGTTTCCCGAATTGGTCGTGGTTGCGTTGCCGTTCGTCGCCGGGGCGTCGATGCCGTCGATGCCGTTGGTGATGATGTTTCCGGTATTGATGCAGGTCAGGTCCCCTCCGCCATAGGGCGCAGGGGTGCAGCCCGCGCTCGGGGCGAGAGGCCCCGCTGCCGCTGCATCGGACACCGACCGCTCCCTGATGGACTTCACCCGCGCCGTATCGTCCACACTCGGCGGGCGCGTCAGCGACGGCGCGGCAAGCAACGGCACCGGCCCGCGCGGCGCGCTCGGCTTTGCCGCCTACGACGATTCGGTATCGCGCTTCGACGACGCCTTCGCGCAGGCGATGGGCTATGCCAAGGCGCCCAGCGACGCCGTCTTTTTCAAGAATCCGACAGTGACCGCGCCTGACGGCACAACGGTCTGGGCCAAGGGCTTCTATGGCCAGCGCACGCAACCGGCCGACGGACCGGTGTTGCGCAACGTCTCGCGCTTCTATGGCGGTGCCATCGGTTTCGACCGGCTCACGGCACCGGATTTGCGCCTTGGCGGCTTCCTCGGCGGCGGTTCCATCAATACGTCGATCGACCTGAACTACGGCGGCGCGGCCAGCGACATCGTCTTTGCCGGCGCCTACGGCCGCAAGGATTTCGGCCCCGCCTTCGTCGACTTCGCCCTGCTCGGAGGCCACACCGGCAATCGCACCACTCGCAACGTCAACAACAATTTGTTGGCCAACGGACTCGAAGTCGCGACGGCGAGTTTCCAGGGCTGGTTCGTCAGCCCCGAAGTCGCGGCAGGCTACCGGTACGAGTTTGCCCCCGGCTGGAGCGTGACCCCGACGGCTCGCCTGCGCTATCTCGCTGCGAGCTATGACGGCTTTACCGAGAGCGGGTCGACCGCGAACCTGACCGCCGGAGGCCGTACGCTGCAGAATGCCGAGGAGCGCGGCGAAGTGACCCTGACCCGTACGATCTGGAGCGATAGCGGCCGCTTCCAGGCCGGTCTGACCGGCGGCGTGATTGGCCAGCAGCGCACCGGCTCGGGCACGGTCAATGCCATCCTGCTTGGCCAAGCGCTCGCATTCGCGACCCCGGGCAAGAGCAGCATCAGCGGTGGATACGCAGGCGCCTCGCTGGACTGGCGGATGAAGGGCGGCGTATCGATGTTTGCCGCAGCCGAGTACACCGCGATGTCCGACTCCAGCCACACCGTCACCGGCAAGGCCGGCATGCGCTACGGCTTCTGAGCGGCCGCCACAGCAACCGCCCCAAACGCTTGGCGCGGCCTGACCCGTTTGCGGTCAGGCCGGCGTCGTCCGCCTCAGATCACAGGGCTCCATTGGGCCGGCACCAACCGGTAGCCACTGCCGTCCTTCACCACGTTGCCAAGTCCCGGGAACGGGTAGTGGAAGCCCTGAACCCGCATTTTTTCGGCGACCAGCATGTCATAGGTCTTGCGGCGGGTGGCTTCAGCCATCGCCGGATCCTGGTCGAAGAATGCCCGCCATCCCGGATTCACGACGAACAGCGCCGGGTGATTGGTCACGTCGGACTGGATGAACACCTTGTCCGAGCCGGACGACAGCACGTAAGAGGTATGGCCTGGCGTATGACCGGGCGTCTCGACAGCCAGCAATCCCGGCACGACTTCCTTGCCCCATTCATAGGGCGTCGCTTTCTTCTTAAGCCCGGCCTCGAGGACGCGCCGCGCATTCTTGAACACCGTTTGCATCCGGCCTTCCGGAGCACGGCTCATTTCGCCATCGTCCATGAAGTATTTCCACTCGACAGCCGGCACCAGCACTTCGGCGTTGGGGAATGCCAGCGAGTTATCGGCATTCAGCAGGCCGTTGATGTGGTCGCCGTGGAAATGCGACAGCACAACGACGTCAACCGACTTGGGGTCGATGCCAGCAGCGGTGAGGTTCGTGACGAATTGACCGTTCTGGCCCTTGCTCGAAGCGAGCGCAGCGCCCCCCATCCCGGTATCGAGCACAACGGTTTTGCCGCCTAGATTCATCGCCAGCGGCGTGAACAGAAGCGTCATTTTGTCTTTCGGCAAAAATGCGTTGTCGAGCGCCGTACCAACGTCCGCCAGCTTCGCATTTGGAATGAACTTTTCGTCGAGCGGAAAGGTCGTCGATCCGTCGAAGATCGCATTCACCTGGATGTCGCCAACCTTGTAGCGATAGAAGCTCGGAGCCTGCTTGTCGGCCATCGGGGCCGCGGCCCGCGCGGAAATCGCCGGCAACAGCGGCGTAGCGGCGATGCCGGCAGCGCCGGCCAGAACGTGACGTCGTGTCAATTCCATGTGGTGTCCTCCCTGTGAAACGATCGTGGCACTCGGCGGTTTTCCCGCGCTTTTGACGCCGCACGCGTCAATTTTAGCAGCGTTTGACCGCTTATGCGACAACGCTGTCTTGTCGGCTAACCCCTGTATAGCAGGCTTATTCCGAGCGCCCGGCCGAGCGGTTGCCCGCGCCGGTCAGACCGCCCGCCACAGCCATTCGGCGAGCTTGCCGATGATATCGCCGAACAGCAGCAGCACCGCCGACCAGACCAGCGCCGAGACGAAATTGGCGATCTGGAATTGCCAGTAGGACATTTCGAAAATCCCGGCGGCGAGCGGCACCGAGGCCCGCAGCGGTCCGAAGAACCGGCCGATGAAAATCGAGGGTACGCCCCACTTCCGCACGAAGGCCTCGCCGCGCGGCAGGATATGGGGAAACCGCGACAGCGGCCACATCCCGGCGACCCGTTCCTTGTATTTGAAGCCGAACCAGTAGGAGACCCAGTCGCCGAGCGCGGCTCCGAGACCGCCGGCGATCCAGACCGGCCAGAAGCTGATCCCGGTGACGCCGATCAAGGCGCCGATCGCCACCAGCGCCCCCCAGGCCGGGATCAGGAGCGAGATGAAGGCCAGCGATTCACCGAACGCCAGCGCCAGCACGATCGGGGCGGCCCAGCCCTGGTGGTCGCGCACGAAGTCGGTCAAGGCGCGCGCAAAATCTTCCATTCCAAGAATGCCTTCCCCGCCCCGTATGCCCCCGCCGAACCCGGGGGGTCCGCAGTGCAGGACAGGTACGCCAGCCCCTTGCGTGACTTCAAGTCACAAAGGCGGGCTCGGCGCGTGATTGCCTTGTTTTGCGCCCGGTCGACCTGATAGAGGGCCGGGAACCCCGCCGGAGACCCAGGCCGCCTATGGCGGTCGTCACTTTCCCGGCCCATCCGTGGCATAGTCAGGGAAACCGATTCGCTGCGCGAATTGCGCGCGCAACACGTAAAGAACCATGGCCAAAGCACTGAAATCAAACGCTAAAAACGACCTGTTTGGCGCGTCGGAGTCCAAGGGCCGCGCGCCTGCCAAGGCGGCCTCCCGTTCTGGCGGAGCCGAAGAAGGCTACACCGCCGCCGACATCGAGGTCCTCGAAGGGCTCGAGCCCGTTCGCCGCCGCCCCGGCATGTACATCGGCGGAACCGACGAAAAGGCGCTGCATCACCTGTTCGCCGAAGTCATCGACAACGCCATGGACGAGGCGCTGGCCGGACACGCGTCCTTTATCGAGGTCCAGCTCACGACCGACGGGTTCCTGACCGTTACCGACAACGGCCGCGGTATTCCGGTCGATCCGCATCCGAAGTTTCCGAAGAAATCGGCGCTCGAAGTCATCATGTGCACGCTGCATTCCGGCGGCAAGTTCGATTCCAAGGTCTACGAGACCTCGGGCGGCCTGCACGGCGTCGGCGTCTCCGTCGTCAACGCCCTCTCCTCGCGGCTCGAAGTCGAAGTCGCGCGCAGCCAGAAACTCTACCGGATGAGTTTCGAGCGCGGCCACCCCAAGGGCAAGCTCGAAGACCTCGGCAAGATCAACAACCGCCGCGGCACCCGGATCCGCTTCAAGCCGGACACCGAGATCTTCGGCGCCAAGGCCGCGTTCAAGCCGCAACGCCTGTTCAAGATGACGCGCTCGAAGGCCTATCTGTTCGGCGGCGTCGAAATCCGCTGGAACTGCGATCCCGAACTGCTGAAAGGCATCGAGGATGTACCGGCTGAAGCCACCTTCCACTTCCCGGGCGGCCTGAAGGACTATCTCGCCGCGGCCATCCATGCCGACACGCTGGTGCATCCGGATATCTTCTCCGGCAAATCAGGCCGCAACGGCTCGCACGGCGCCTGCGAATGGGCGGTCGCCTGGACCGCCGACGCCGACGGCTTTCTGTCGTCCTACACCAACACGGTGCCGACGCCCGATGGCGGCACCCATGAATCCGGCATGCGCAGCGCGATGCTGCGCGGCCTGAAGGACCACGCCGAACGTATCGGCCAGGGCAAGCGCGCCGCCCCGATCACCTCGGAAGACGTGATGGTGGGCGCGGCCGTGATGCTGTCGGTGTTCGTGCGCGAGCCTGAATTCCAGGGCCAGACCAAGGACCGGCTCGCCACCGCAGAGGCCCAGCGCATCGTCGAACAGGCGATCAAGGACCCGTTCGATCACTGGCTGTCCGGCAATCCGCTGCAGGCCAACAAGCTCTTGGACTTCGTCATCGAGCGCGCCGACGAACGGCTGCGCCGCCGCGCCGAAAAGGAAACCTCGCGCAAGACCGCGGTGAAGAAGCTGCGCCTGCCCGGCAAGCTGGCGGATTGCACCAACAGCGCCACCGAAGGCTCCGAACTGTTCATCGTCGAAGGCGACTCGGCTGGCGGCAGCGCCAAGCAGGCGCGCGATCGCAAGACCCAGGCCGTGCTGCCGTTGCGTGGCAAGATCCTCAACGTCGCTTCCGCCACCAAGGACAAACTGACCGCCAACGCCCAGCTCGCTGATCTGATGCAGGCGATCGGCTGCGGTACCGGCGCGCAATACCGTGAAGAAGACTTGCGCTACTCGCGCATCATCATCATGACCGACGCCGACGTCGACGGCGCGCACATCGCCTCGTTGCTGATCACGTTCTTCTACCGGCAGACGCCGCGCCTGATCGACGAGGGCCATCTCTATCTCGCAGTGCCGCCGCTGTATCGGCTCACCCATGGCAGCAAGACGGTCTACGCCCGCGACGACGCGCACAAGGACGCGCTGCTGAAGAGCGAGTTCAACGCCAACGCCAAGGTCGATGTCGGCCGCTTCAAGGGGCTCGGCGAGATGATGCCGGCGCAGCTCAAGGAAACCACGATGGATCCGGCCAGGCGCACCATGCTGCGCGTGGTGCTGCTGGCCGACGATCGCGAGGGCACCGCCGATTCGGTCGAGCGACTCATGGGGACCAAGGCGGAGGCGAGATTCGCCTTCATCTCCGACAAGGCCGAATTCGCCAGCGACGACCTGCTGGACGTCTGATACCCCACGAAGCCGCCTTTTCGACCTCATTTCGCGGATTTGAACCGAAAAAGGCTCGAATCCGCTCATTTTCACAGCATTTCAGTGTGGTTCGTTTTCGGACGGGTGTGTTCCCGCCGCAACAGCATTTTGGATGGAACTGCGTATAGTGGCGTCACTGGATTGGTGCTCGCGCACACTTGGGGCAGTCGAAGTCGACGCTTCTACACTGAGGGAATTTGACGATGAAAAAGATTGCGATCGCTTTGACGGCCTTTGCGGCCCTCACCGGAACGGCTTCGGCGGCTGACCTGGCTGCCCGTCCCTACACCAAGGCCCCGGCTCCGGTCGTGGCGGTTGCCAACTGGACCGGCTGCTACGTCGGCGGCGGCGGTGGCTTCGGCATCTGGAACCAGGACAACACCGGTTACGATGACCGTAACGTTCTCGCAGGTGTCGGCGCTCGCGTTCAGACCACGGAGCGGGCGACCGCAGGTGGCCGCGGCTACTTCGGCACCGTCCAGGGCGGTTGCGACTATCAGTTCGCTCTCGGCACCTGGAACATGGTCGTCGGCGCCTTCGGCGACTACGACTTCGCCAGCGAAAAGGGCCAGCTCAACCTGCCGGTTTCGAACTGGTTCGGCACCGAGAAGCTGGACTCCAAGTGGGCCATCGGCGGCCGCATCGGCTGGCTGGTCACCCCGAGCCTGCTGACCTACTTCTCGGGCGGCTACACCGAAGCCCACTTCAACCAGGTCAACTTCAACGCCAACCTGGTTCCCGGAGCCACCAACTACTTCCCCGGCGCCACCTACAAGGGTTACTTCCTCGGCGCCGGCGACGAATACGCCCTGAGCTTCCTGCCCGGCCTGTTCTGGAAGACGGAATATCGCTTCTCGCAGTTCGACACCAGGACCAACATTCAGTACGCCGCAGGCACCAACGTGCGGTTCAACACCAACTCCTACGACTCGCAGAAGTGGGAACAGAGCGTCCGCAGCGAGCTGGTCTACCGCTTCAACTGGGGTGGCGCGGTCGTCGCCAAGTACTGAGATCTGGAGTACTGAGATTAGCTGAACTAGCTACTGAAAAGCCCCGGCATCGTCCGGGGCTTTTTTGTGCCTGGAGGCGGGAGCTGCCAACGGCATCCTTTTTCCGATACCAAGCCCCATCTGCTTTGAAATTAGGTCGACAGCCATCCCGCCCCACGCCATGCTTCCAGGATGCCGATCAAGCGACGCAATAGCGTGAGGTCGCGGGCAACGGGGGGAATCCATGGCGAGATCGCTTTCGATCGCAGGCTTCATCGCACTCGCCATCGGGCTGCTGTGGATCGGTCAGGGCACCGGCACGATTGCCTGGCCGCGTTCGAGCTTCATGATCAATCAGTTGCAATGGGCCGAATATGGCGCGCTGCTCGGCGCCATCGGGCTGATCCTGATCTGGCAAGGCAATCGATAGCCGCCGAACGGCCGCTCAGGCGGCAGGTCCAACAATAACAACAAGCAACGGACAACGCTCATGAAAGCAGAACTGTTCGACCTCACCGGCAAGGTCGCCATCGTCACCGGCGGCAATGGCGGCATCGGGCTCGGCATGGCGCGGGGCCTGGCGGCGGCAGGCGCCGCGGTCGCGATCGTCGGCCGCAACGAGGCCAAGTCGCAGGCTGCGGTGGCCGAACTCGCGCAGGGCGGCGCCAAGGCCATTTCGGTCGCCTGCGATGTCACCGACAAGGATGCGGTTGCCGCCATGGCCGCGCGCGTAGTCAGAGAGCTCGGCCGCATCGACATTCTCGTCAACAATGCCGGCATCAACATTCGCAAGCCGCCGCATCTGCTCGACATCGCCGAGTGGAACAGCGTCATCGCGACCAACCTGACCAGCGCCTTCCTGTGCTCGCAGGCGGTGTATCCGGCGATGAAGGCCGGCGGTGGCGGCAAGATCATCAACATCGGATCGATGATGTCGATCTTCGGCGCCAGCTTCACGCCGGCCTATGCCGCGAGCAAAGGCGGCATCGTGCAGTTCACCCGCTCCTGCGCCTGTGCCTGGGCCGCCGACAACATCCAGGCCAATGCGGTGCTGCCGGGCTGGATCGATACCGACCTGACCAAGCGCGCCCGCAAGGAGATCGACGGCCTGCACGACCGGGTACTCGGACGCACGCCGGCGGCGCGCTGGGGCGCGATCGGCGACTTCGCGGGGATTGCGGTGTTTCTCGCCTCGCCGGCTTCCGACTTCGTCACCGGCACCGCGATCCCCGTCGACGGCGGCTATTCGATCATGGGCTGACGCATAGCGCTTTCGTCAAGAAAGCGCGTCAAACCTGATGAGACGTGACCGGCGATTGCACGTGCTCGGGCCGGACGCCGAGGCCGATGAAACGCGCGGTAATACCCTGCAGCCACGGGATCGCCGTGACCAGCCGCATCACCAGCGGCGGCTTCAGCGGCGCGTTGCCCGGCTTCAGCGCGGCGGTGATGATGTTGTTCTGCACCACGACCTGCATCCGTTGCGTCATCCGCACCGGAAACTCGCGCCGCGCCTGCACCGTGTCGAGTTGATCCTGCGACGGACACCCCTGCTGGAGCTTCGTTGCCAGCAGATTGGCGGTCGCCACCGCGTCCTGGACCGCGAGATTGACGCCGACGCCGCCGACCGGAGACATCGCATGCGCGGCATCGCCGATGCACAATAGCCCCGGCCGCGCCCAGCGTTGCAGTCGGTTGATCGCGACCGTCAGCAGCTTGACGTCGTCCCAGCTCTTGACGTCGGCCAGTCCCGATTTCAGGACCGGCGCCATCCGCGCGATGTCGTCGAGCAGCGCCGGCAGCCCCCTCGCCTTCACCGCTTCGTATTCGCCCTTGGCGATGACATAGGCGCACTGCCAATAGTCGCCGCGATCGAACGTCACCATCATCTTGCCGGGATCGACGCGGGCAAACAGCCGCTCGTCCTCGTCGACCCGCTTGCCGGCGCGAAACCACAGCACGTCCATCGGTGCGCCGATCTCGTCGATCGCAAGGCCGGCGCGTTCGCGCACCAGCGAATGACGGCCGTCGCAGGCAACCGTCAGATCAGCCTCGATGTCGACGATGCCCTCCGGCGTCTTCACCTTGACGCCGGCGATGCGCTCGCCGTCGCGGATCAGATCGACCGCCTCCGCGCTCATCATCACCTTGAGCGAGGTAAAGCGTTTGCCGCTCTCGCGCAGGAAGTTGAGAAAGTCCCACTGCGGCATGAAGGCGATGAAGGGATATTTGACATCGAGCCGGGCGAGATCGGCAAGCCGCACCGAGGTGCCGCCGAACATGCCCTCCATCTTCTGCAATTGCTGATGCGGCAGCTTCAGGAATCCGTCGATCAGCCCGAGTTCGTCCATTACCTGCAGGGTCGAGGGATGCACGGTGTCGCCGCGAAAGTCGCGAAAGAAATCCGCATGCTTCTCCAGCACCACGACATCGATGCCGGCGCGTCCGAAGAGATAACCGAGCATCATGCCGGCCGGCCCGCCGCCGACGATGCAACACCGCGTTTTCATGGCTCACCTCGCTCGACGACGATAGTCTAACCCGGTGACCGCAACAAAAAAGCCCCGGCAGACCGGGGCTTTTTCAGCGCGGATGTCACCGCGATCAATACCGCGAGATCACCGGCGGGTTGAACTTGTAGCTGACGCGGGCGACGACGGACTGAATGTCGCGCGGCTTGGCGTCGAAAGTGTACACCAATGGCGCGGCGATGCCCGCCAGTTGATAGGGTCGGGTCTGGAACGCCGCATAGTCGTATTCGAGGCCAACGATCCAGTTCTGGGTGACGCCGTATTCCCAGCCGGCGCCGACCGTATAGCCACTGTGCCACTGGGTAGCGCTACCGGAACCGGTGGCGATGCCGACCGTGTCGGAAACCGAGAGCTGGTTGTTGACGCCGGCATAGCCGCCCTTGGCGTAGACCAGGTTGTTCGCCCAGGCGTAACCGATGCGACCGGTCACGGTGGCCATCCAGTTGGTCCGCCAGTTGAAGATATCGTCCCGCGCCGGCCCGAACACGGTGTTGGTCAGCGTGCCATGGTTGTTCATGCCTGTGATCGAGCCTTCGAGACCGAACACATAGTTGCCGGCCTGCCAGTTGTAGCCGATCTGCCCGCCGCCGAAGATGCCCGACGAGCGCTGTCCAAAGCCCTGGCCCGGCACGAGGTCGCCGAAGCCGGAATTGTTCGCCCTATTGATCCAGCTCTCGTTGGTCCAGGAGCCGCCCAACTGGCCGCCGACGTAAAAGCCGCTCCAGTTATAGTAGGGTTCGGCGAAAACCGGCGTCTTGTAATACGGCCGCGACAGATCGGCGGCCGAAGCCGCACCGAGGCCGAGCGCCGTGAAAGCCAAAGCCGTCACCCATTTCGAATTCAACATGTCCTGTTCCCCAAGTTTCCCCTTGGAGAGCAAGGTCGCCCGAGATCGTCACCAATCCCTCAAGGATTATGATTGACGAATGGTGACAGGTGCGATTTTCGCTGCCGCAACCGCTATCGCGCCAGCAGGCCGGTCAATTGACGGTCGGCGATGGAACAGTGGATCTCGTCGATCTGGCGCGTCAGGGTCAGTGCGCTATCGCGGAGGTAGGCGAGCGTCTCGCTTTCCGGATAGATCTTCTCGAGCCCGGCGATACTTTCATTGACCGCTGCAAGCTGAAAATGAAGCCGCTCGATTTCCGCGCGATGATTGGCTTCGACGTCCTTCCAGACCGGCTGCGCCCGCATGACCATCCCCCGCTTCTTGTCACGCCAGCGTGAAGGGTTTTTGTGGCAGGAACGGGATCGATCCGCGTCGGACTGCGAACGCTCGCGTGGCTTTTTCTGAGTCAAAGCCGGCGCGTGCGCGAGCAGTCTCGCTTGCGCGATTTTACCGCCGGAACGTCTTGATCTCCGACACGCTGCCGTCGCGGTAGGTTAGCTCCACCGAGACCGACTTGGTCGTCGGCGCCAACTTGAGGTAAGGCAGCGCGCTGGCAGGAATCGAACTGGGATCCCTGGGATCGCAGGGCGGCATGGTCAGAACCTTGTCGGGCACGGCGCTGTCGATACCGATCCGCGCCTCGCGGATCGCGCAGCGAAACGACATCAACTGGGTGTAATAGACCAGGAGCCCGTTGAACTCGCGAAACGACAACCAGCTCGTCGCCGTCAGATCGAGGATCTTGCGCTGGTCGCGAATGAGAGCGGCTTGCGGATCGAACCGGATCGGGAACGGCCCCTGGGTCTCGCCATTGGCGTCGACATAGCGCAACTGGATGGTGCCGGCCGGTGCATCGGCCGGAAGCTCGATCGAGGGGTTGGGCATCCGCTTGCGGGTACGCGGATCGAGCGTGTCGATGAATCCGGTTTCGCGGAAGTCGCCAACTTCTCCCATCCGCCAGGAAATACCGAGCGTCGGATCGGCGATCGAGAACACCACGCTCCAGCCGCCATTGTGGCGCGAGAACGAGGCGATCGGCGCGTTGACGGCCTCAGTCTGCGGCTTGAGCTGCTGCACCGGCGGCAGTGCTGCGACCTGTTGCGGCGGCGCAACCGGTCTGGCGGCCTCGGCAGCGGCCTTGGAAGCGCCGTTGAGGAAGACGTCATCGACCATCTGATCGAAATAGACCGGGATCTGCTTGTGGTGGACGGTCTCCGCCATTTCGCTGACCAGCCGCCGCGTGCGCTGCGCCACCTGCACCAGATTTTCGCCGGGCTGCATCAACTCCTTGGCAAACGTCCGCGTGAACACCGAATTGGGATTGCCGTCGTCGTTGGAGAGTCGATCGAGCGCAGTCTGGCGCGGTCCCGCCGAAAACACCGAGAACACGCCTTCGGGCAATTGCGTCATCGGCGCGAGGCCGCCGCCGCCCGCCACCGCGCGAGTGCCGGAGCGTTCGAACGGATTGTTGCGGCAGGCATCGAATACCAGAATGGCGGTGCGGACTTTCTTGTTCTGCAACCGCTCGATGACCCGATCGGCGAGCACGGACGCGTCGCGCACCAGCTCTTCCTGGCCTTCGGTGGCGGCCGGCACGTCGGTCGGCAGCAGGAAGTTCTGGCCCGCGATCTCAAACCCATGGCCGGCATAGAAGAAGAATGCGGTATCGCCCGGCCCGACCGCGCGGTCGAACGCCAGCAGCGTCTCGGAAAATGCCTGCCGGTTCTGGTTCTCGGCCACCATCACGGTGAAGCCGAGTTGCTTGAGCGTATCGCCCATGGTGCGGGCATCGTTGACGGCCTTTTGCAGCTTCGGCACGTTCCTGTAGTCGTTGTTGCCGACGACCAGCGCCACGCGCTTCTCGGCATGGGCGGGGGCGGCCAGCACAAGCCACGCGGCGATCACGCCGACACCGGAAACGAGTCTGGAAAGCCAACCGGTCATCAAATTCCCCTGCGCGTAAGCTCTTCTGGTCACGTGGCTGGACCCTGCCCTCGGCCACCCGGGACCGCCTCATGCCATAGTCGGCAAGCCCCGTCCCGCGGTTCAAGAGCCTCGGAACCTTGCAGGCGTTTGACGGCAAAATGACGGTTCTGGGGTTATTTGTGCGAAAACATTAAGCTTTTTGGGCCATATCAACGGTTGCCAGATTGACTTTGCCCATTTCGACCCTATGTTTCGGCTCAACGCGGCCTTGGATCGAAACGCGATTCCCTGGTTTGCCGCTCGTCAGCGTAAGTCAGAGCCCCCAGCTTCCAGAAAGCGCGCCGTTTCGGGGCTAAACGCGACAGCCTTTTTACCCTCGATTCCGAACGGCGGTGTCGACTAGAGGCTCAATGTCTTTTTCCCATCTCGGCCTTTCCGATAAGGTCCTCGCCGCTGTTGCGGCCACCGGTTACACCACCCCTACCCCCATTCAGGAACAGGCGATCCCGCACGTTCTGGCCCGCCGCGACGTTCTCGGCATCGCCCAGACCGGCACCGGCAAGACCGCCGCCTTCGTCCTGCCCATGCTCACCATGCTGGAAAAGGGCCGCGCCCGGGCACGTATGCCACGCACCCTGATCCTCGAACCGACCCGCGAGCTCGCCGCCCAGGTCAAAGAGAATTTCGACAAATACGGCGTCGGCCAGAAACTCAACGTCGCGCTCCTGATCGGCGGCGTCTCGTTCGGCGACCAGGACTCCAAGCTGACCCGCGGCGTCGACGTCCTGATCGCAACGCCCGGCCGCCTGCTCGACCACACCGAACGCGGCGGCCTGCTGCTCACCGGCGTCGAGCTGCTGGTCATCGACGAAGCCGACCGCATGCTGGATATGGGCTTCATTCCCGACATCGAGCGCGTCTGCAAGCTGGTGCCGTTCACGCGCCAGACCCTGTTCTTCACGGCGACGATGCCGCCGGAAATCAGCCGCATCTCCGAAGCCTTCCTGCACAATCCCGAACGTATCGAAGTCTCGAAGCCCGCGACCACGGCGGTTGGCGTATCGCAATTCCAGGTCCCTTGCGGCCGTGAAGCGCACGACAAGCGCGATATCCTTCGCCGGCTGCTGCGCGATGCCAAGGATCTCCAGAACGCGATCATCTTCTGCAACCGCAAACGTGAAGTCGCCGTCGTCTACAAGTCGCTGCAAAAACACGGCTTCAGCGTCGGCGCCCTCCATGGCGACATGGACCAGTCGGCCCGAACCGCGGCGCTCGATCAATTCCGCAAGGGTGAAATCCCGTTGCTGGTAGCGTCCGATGTCGCCGCGCGTGGTCTCGACATCCCGATCGTGAGCCACGTTTTCAATTTCGACGTCCCGCATCATGCCGACGATTATGTCCATCGCATCGGCCGTACCGGACGCGCAGGCCGCGCCGGCACCGCGATTTCCATCGTCACCTCGCTCGACACCAAGTCGATGGCCGCGATCGAACGGCTGATCGGGCAACCAATCCCGCGCGCCGAGGGCGACTTTTCGGCGAGCCCCGATGCGGCTGCCGCCGACGGTGAACAGCCGCGCGAACATCGTTCTCGCGAGGGTTCGCGGGATGGCTCACGCGGCGGCCGCAAGCCGCGGCGCGGCGGTGAACGCGAGCCGCGTCACGGTGGTGAACGCGAACCGCGTCACGGTGAACGCGAACCGCGCGCTTCCGAACCGAGGAATTCAGAGGCTGGGCATCCCGAGCCGAGAGCTGCCGACCACGGCCATTCAGAGGCCCGGCATTCGGAGCCGCGGCAATCCAGGGGTGGCCGCAATCGTAACCGGCAACCGCAGGCAGCGCCCGATCAGTTCGTGCCGCCGGCACCGCCGCCAGCGTCCCGCGTCCCCTCAATCGGCCGGCCCGAACCGCGGCGTTCGCAGCGAGAAACCGAATCGGAGCCCGCCGATCATTCGCATCTTCCAGCGTTTCTGTTGCGCCCGGTACGCGCCCGCGTTTGACGGGTTATCACGAACTTTTCACGGGTTTCCGACACGGGAACCCGTGTTTACCCGGTGTTCATTCTCCCCAGTTAACTTGCCAGCGTTAATTTTAGTCATTGCTGCAGGGCAAGAACGGCGCTGCTCGCTATTGGGGACGGATCAGTGGTGAAGCTGCTGGACGAACACGAACGCACACTGGCTTTTGCCGAAGTGGCGTTGGGCCAGATCAAGTCGCTCCGGCAGACCGCTGTGCCGCGCAATTACGAAATCTGGTACGTCTATGCGACCGGATATAATGCCCCGCTCAACAAGATCATCAACGAGACGCTGGCGCGCAACGGCAAGCTGAGCGAGTCCGATCTCGAACAGATCTACGAAACCTATCTCTCGCACATCAAGACCTCCGACCGTATCGACAAGGTCGGGGCGCGCGTCATCGGCGAAATCGACGACGTGATGACGCTGATCACCAAAGCGCTCGGGATGTCGCAGAACTACGACGCCAGCCTGACTGGCGCCAGCCAGAAGCTGTCGGTGGCGCAGAAGCCGGACCAGATCAAGGCCGTGGTCGAGCAACTGGTGAAATCGACCCGCGACATGCGTGAGACCAACAAGGCGCTGGAAAACCGGCTGTCGCTGTCGAAGACCGAGATCAGCAATCTCCAGCACAGCCTCGAGGCGATCCGTGCCGAGAGCCTGACCGATCCCCTCACCGGCCTCGGCAACCGCAAATACTTCGACCGTTCGATCGATATGGCGGTACAGACCGCGCTGGCCTCCGGCGAGCCGCTGTCGCTGTTGATGTTCGACATCGATCACTTCAAGTCGTTCAACGACTCCTACGGTCACCTCACCGGCGACCAGGTGTTGCGTCTGGTCGGCATGTCGCTGAAGCAGACCATCAAGGGCCAGGATATCACCGCGCGCTACGGCGGCGAGGAATTCGCGGTCGTGCTGCCCAACACCGCGCTGCGCCAGGCGCTGACGGTCGCCGACCACATCCGCCGCGCCGTGATGGCCAAGGAACTGAAGAAGAAATCCACCGGCGAGATTCTCGGCCGCGTCACCATCTCGGTCGGCGTGTCGATGCTGAAGCCGGGTGACGACACCGATTCGCTGATCGAACGCGCCGACGCCTGCCTCTACGCGGCCAAGCGCAACGGCCGCAACCGCGTGATCTGCGAAGTCGACCCCGAATACGCCGCCGAAACCCGCAGCCAGGTGGCTTAGGATTTCCGCTTTTTCTTCTTTGCTACGCTCTTTGCAGCCGGCCGCTTGGCCGGCTTTTTCGTTGCGGCAGCCTTCTTGGCAACACCCTTCGCCGCTTTCTTCGCCTTCGGCCGCTTCTTCAGCGCCGCGCGCTGCGCCGCGGCCAGCGCCGTTCGCGCCCATGCGCTCAACTCTTCGGAATCATCGAACAATCGCGCCGGCAATTCCCAGTACGAGTTCACGGTGACCGTCTTGGCACGCGTCTGATACTGAAACGGTTTTGAACCCTCCGCCTCGAATTGCGGGATTGAGGTTTCGTCGGCGCGGAAATACAGCCCGGAGCGCAGCGCCAGCGCGAAGTTGGTGCCGTCGGCGGAAATACCGAATCCGGAAAACATCTTGCGGATGGTGACCGGGCCGAAGTCGGCGAACAGGTCGGTGAGGAAATCGCGATCCATGACGGGCACTCGCGCCCCGGACGCGGCGCAGCGTGAAACGACGCGCTGCAGAGCTGGGGCCTATGACTTTCGCCAGCCCCTGCGTGGGTCCCGGCTCTGCGCAGCAGCGTAACCGCTGCAGCGCGTCCGGGACAAGATCAATCCACCTTCGCCGGCGTCAACTGCACCGACTCGCCGCAGCCGCAGGCGCTTACCTGATTCGGATTGTTGAAGATGAACTGGGCTTGCATCTTGTCGGCCTTGTAGTCCATCTCGGTGCCGAGCAGGAACAGCACGGCCTTGGGATCGACCAGGATCTTGACGCCCTTGTCCTCGACCACCTCGTCGGTGGGCTTCACTTCATGGGCGTATTCGACCGTATAGGACTGGCCGGCACAGCCGCCGTTCTTGATGCCGACGCGCAGGCCGACGATTTCCGAATCGGCGCGCTGGGTCAGTTCGGTGATGCGCGCGGCAGCGGCCTCGGTCAGGCGCATGACCTGCGGGCGCGGGCGCGCCTTCGGCTTGGCGGATGGCGTAGGTGAAGCGGGCGTCATGTTAGTCATCTGATCATTCCCACCGGCAATTCAATGCCGTCTATCTTCTCGTAGACCGGTTAAACCCTTACTCACCACATATTGAGCACGAGACGCGCCTCGTCGGACATGCGATCCGGCGTCCAGGCCGGATCCCAAACCAGATTGACATTGACGACGCCGACGCCGGGGACGCTGGCGACCGCGTTCTCGACCATGGTCGGCAATTCGCCGGCCGCCGGACAGTTCGGCGTGGTCAGCGTCATCAGCACGTCGACACTGCGGTCGTCCTTCAGGTCGACCTTGTAGATCAGGCCGAGCTCGTAGATGTCGGCCGGGATTTCAGGGTCGAACACCGTCTTCAGGGCGGCGACGATCTCGGTGCCGAGACGCTCGGTCTCCTCCGGCGGCAGCGCCGAGATGGTTTCCATGTTGGCGGTTTTGACTTCGGCAGTGTCACTCATGAGAACAATTCCTGCGCCTTGATCAGTGCCTGTGCCAGGTGGTCGACTTCTTCGCGGGTATTATACATCGCAAACGACGCCCGGCAGGTGGCCGTGACGTTGAACCGCTCTAAAAGCGGCATCACGCAATGGGTGCCGGCGCGCACCGCGATGCCCTGCCGGTCGATCACGGTTGCGATATCGTGGGGATGGGCGCCCTTCATTTCGAACGAAACCACCCCGCCCTTGTTGCGCGCGGTGCCGATCAGGCGCAGCGAATTGATCTCGCGCAGGCGCTGCTGGGCATACTGGGTCAGGTCGTGCTCGTGGGCGGCAATCCGCTCCCGGCCGATCGAATTGACGTAATCGATCGCAGCGCCCAACCCGATCGACTGCACGATGGCGGGCGTGCCGGCCTCGAACTTGTGTGGCGGATCGCCGTAAGTGACGAAGTCCTTGGTCACTTCGCGGATCATCTCGCCGCCGCCGTTATACGGCCGCATCGCAACCAGGTGATCGTACTTGGCATAGAGCACGCCTATGCCGGTCGGGCCGTAGAGCTTGTGGCCGGTAAAGACGTAGAAGTCGCAGTCAATGTCCTGGACGTCGATCGCCAGATGCACCGCGGCCTGGCTGCCGTCGACCAGCACCGGAATGCCGCGCGCATGCGCGATATCAACCACTTCCTTTACCGGCACGATGGTGCCGAGCATGTTGGACATCTGCGTGATCGCGACCAGCTTGGTCCGCGGCGTCAGCAGCTTCTCGAACTCGTCGATCAGGAAATTGCCTTCGTCATCGACCGGCGCCCACTTGATCACGGCGCCATGACGTTCCCGGAGGAAGTGCCAGGGCACGATGTTGGAGTGGTGCTCCATGATCGAGATGACGATCTCGTCGCCCTCGCCGATGTTCGGCTCGCCCCACGATGACGCGACGAGATTGATCGCCTCGGTCGCACTGCGGGTGAAGATGATCTCCTCGTTGCGGCCGGCATTGAGGAATTTGGCCACGCGTTCGCGGCCGCCTTCGTAGCCTTCGGTGGCGACGTTGGCGAGGTAATGCAGGCCGCGATGCACGTTGGCATATTCTGAGGTATAGGCCTGCATCATGCGGTCGAGCACGGCCTTCGGCTTCTGCGCCGAGGCGGCGTTGTCGAGATAAACCAGATCCTTGCCGTAGACTTTCAGCGCCAGCGCCGGAAAATCTTCCCGCACCCGCGCCACGTCATACGTGCCGTTCTTGACCGCCGGATGCTGGCTCATGCCCTCGCCTCCAGCCAGCGCTGCGCCGCCGTGATCGCGAGCTCGCGCAGGTCTTCGTTGACGATGGATTCGATGGCCTCGCCGACAAACGCCTGGATCAGCAGCGCCTGGGCCTCTTTTTCGGAGAGCCCGCGGGCGCGCAGGTAGAACAGCAGGCTTTCGTCGAGCGCGCCGGTTGTGGCGCCATGGCCGCAGGTGACGTCGTCGGCGAAGATTTCGAGTTCGGGCTTGTTGTCGGCCTCGGCGTCGTCGGACAGCAGCAGCGCCCGCGTCATCATCTTGGCGTCGGTCTTCTGCGCATGCGGGCGCACGATGATGCGGCCCTGGAACACCGAATGACCGCTGTCATCGACGACGGCGCGGAAGATCTCGCGGCTGGCGCAGTTCGGCACCGCGTGGTCCATGAACAGCGTGGTATCGGCGTGCTGTTTGCCGTTGAGCAGATTGACGCCGTTGGTTTCGACCTTGGCGTGCTCGCCGGCAAACGCGATGGTCGCCTGATAGCGGCTGACGCTGCCGCCCGACACCATCCCAAAGGTGTTGAAATGCGCATGCGCGCCCAACGTCACCACGGCCGAGGAAATGTTGAAGGCGTCGCGGCTATCCTCGACCAGCCGAACATGGTCGAGCCGGGAATTGTCAGAGATCGCGACCACCAGGGAATCGTGGACCTGATAGGCCTTGGCACCAGCGGCGGCGGCGTAGCTCTCAACCAGGGTCGCCGTCGCACCCTTGCCGAGGTGGAGCATCGAACGCGTAAACGTTGCCACCGGCGTGGCGGCGCTCGTGATATGAACGACATGCAGCGGCTGCGTCAGCACCGTGCCATTGGCGATCTCGATCACCACGCCATCGGTCATCATCGCGCTGTTCAGCGCGACCATCGGATTGGCGCTGTCAGGCGAAAACAACTGCGCCTGAACCGTCGTATCGCCGGCTTCCAGCGCTTCGCGCAGGGTGCGGACGGCAAGGCCCTTTTCCAACCCGTTCAGATCGGAAAGCGTTGGCGCGAAAACGCCGTCCACCAGCACCAGACGGCGCGCGCCCTTGAAGGCCTGCACCTTCAAGGCGGCCGTCGCGGCGTTCAACGCCGCCGCATCCGGCGCGGGCGCCAGCGGCAGTACGTCGCGCATCAGCGCGCGCAGGTCGGTGTACTTCCAGTCTTCGATCCGGCGGTTCGGCAGGCCTGTGCGTTCATAGGCCTCAAAGGCCGCGCGGCGCGCTTCGGCGGCGCCCGGCAACCGGTCGCGCGCGATCGCAAAGCTGTCGCTCAGCGGCCGTCCGGTCTCGTTCTTTGCCACAGCTAGGTTCATCGGGAATGCTCAGGCCGCATCTTCGAACTGGGCGTAGCCGGAAGCCTCGAGCTCCAGCGCCAGTTCCTTGCCGCCGCTCTTCACCACCCGGCCCTTCGACATCACGTGCACCACGTCAGGCACGATGTAATTCAGCAGCCGCTGATAGTGCGTGATCACGACCATGGCGCGGTCGGGCGTCCGCAGCGCGTTGACGCCGTCAGCCGCAACACGCAGCGCGTCGATGTCGAGGCCGGAATCCATTTCGTCGAGAATGCACAGGCTCGGCTGGAACAGCGCCATCTGCAGCACTTCGTTGCGCTTCTTTTCGCCGCCGGAGAAGCCGACGTTAACGCCACGACGGAGCATGTCCTGCGGGATGTTAAGCGAAGCCGCGACCTCGCGGACTTTCTTCAGGAAATCGGGCGTCGAGAACTCGCTCTCGCCGCGAGCCTTGCGCTGCGCATTCAGCGCGGTGCGCAGGAAGTTCATGGTGGCAACGCCGGGGATTTCGACCGGATACTGGAACGCCAGGAACACGCCCTTGGCGGCGCGCTGGTCCGGCGACATTTCCAGCAGATCCTCGCCCTTGAACAGGATTTCGCCGCCGGTGACTTCATAGCCCGGCTTGCCGGCGATGACATGGGAGAGCGTCGACTTGCCGGAGCCGTTCGGCCCCATGATCGCGTGGACCTCACCCGGGTTCACGGTCAGCGACAGCCCGTGGAGGATCTCACGCTCCTCGACACGAACCTGCAGATTTTTGACTTCGAGCAACGCAGTCATTTTGTTTCCTTGTGGCCTAAAACGCCCGGATTAGAATCGGAAGACAAAGCCAGGCAAAGAAGCCTAGCGCTCCACCACCGGCAGCCAATTTGCCGAACTCGGCAACATCAGCCCATCCCGTCAAGCCGCCGATCAGAGCGGCAAATGCTCCAGCGATCGCAACAAACAAAAAGATCGCAAACGGCACAAACCGAACGAAAGCGAGGATGTTGCTGACCATTGGCTTACCCTACGCTTCCCTCCAGCGAGATCGAGATCAGCTTCTGTGCCTCGACCGCGAATTCCATCGGCAGTTGCTGCAGCACGTCCTTCACAAAGCCGTTGACGACGAGGCCGACGGCTTCTTCCTGGGAAAGCCCGCGCTGCACGCAGTAGAACAGCACGTCCTCGGAGATCTTCGAGGTGGTGGCTTCGTGCTCGAACAGCGCCGAGGAGTTCTTGGCCTCGACATAGGGCACGGTGTGCGCACCGCACTTGTCGCCGATCAAAAGCGAGTCGCAGGCGGTGAAGTTGCGGGCGCCGGTCGCCTTGCGATGGGCGGTGACCAGGCCGCGGTAGGTGTTCTGCGACACGCCGGCGGCGATGCCCTTGCTGATGATCCGGCTCGTCGTGTTCTTGCCGAGATGGATCATCTTGGTGCCAGAGTCGACCTGCTGGTGACCGTTCGAGATCGCGATCGAATAGAATTCGCCGCGTGAATTGTCGCCGCGCAGAATGCAGCTCGGATATTTCCAGGTGATCGCCGATCCGGTCTCGACCTGGGTCCAGGAGATCTTCGAATTCCTGCCACGGCAGTCGCCGCGCTTGGTGACGAAATTGTAGATGCCACCGACGCCCTCGGAATTGCCGGGGTACCAGTTCTGCACCGTCGAATACTTGATCTCGGCGTCATCATGCGTGACGAGCTCGACCACGGCGGCGTGCAACTGGTTCTCGTCGCGCTGCGGCGCGGTGCAGCCCTCGAGATAGCTGACGTAGGCGCCCTTGTCGGCGATGATCAGCGTGCGCTCGAACTGGCCGGTGTTGCGCTCGTTGATGCGGAAATACGTGGACAGTTCCATCGGGCAGCGCACGCCCGGCGGCACGTAGACGAAGGAACCGTCGGAGAACACCGCCGAGTTCAAGGTCGCGAAATAGTTGTCCGTGGTCGGCACCACCGACCCCAGATACTTCTGCACCAGTTCGGGATGCTCGCGGATGGCTTCCGAGATCGGCATGAAGATGACGCCGGCCGCCTTCAGTTCCTTCTGGAACGTGGTCGCGACCGAGACCGAATCGAACACGGCGTCGATCGCGATCTTGCGACCGCCGACAGCCTGCTCGCCCGCGCCTTCACCATCCTTGCGGACGACGCCTTCCAGCACCTCGACTTCGCGGAGCGGAATGCCGAGCTTCTCGTAGGTCTTGAGGATTTCCGGATCGATCTCGTCGAGCGAGCCGATCTGCTTCTTCGGCTTCGGCGCCGAGTAGTAGTAGAGATCCTGGTAGTCGATCTTGGGATAGTCGACACGGGCCCAGGTCGGCTCGGTCATGGTCAGCCAGCGGCGATAGGCTTCCAACCGCCATTCCAGCATCCAGGCCGGCTCGTTCTTTTTCGCGGAGATGAAGCGGACGGTATCTTCCGAGAGCCCCTTGGGGGCCTTGTCGGACTCGATATTGGTCTCGAACCCATATCGATACTGGTCGACGTCGATGCGCTTGACGCGCTCGACCGTCTCTTGAACGGCTGCCATTCTCTTCCTCCGCTCGCGGTTTCAAGGACCGCGGTGGATCAATCGCAAAGTCGAATTCGAAGTGTCCTGACGAAACCCGCTTAGAACGTTTCAAGCTGTGTTTCGTCGCTGCCCCCTAAGTAAGCCATCAGCGAGCTTTCGCCAAGCCTCCAGGGCCAGATCAACGTCCGCCTCGGAGGTAGACCAGCCCAGACTGAGCCGCACCGCTCCCTGCGCCAGGTCGCTGGGGAAGCCCATGGCGGCCAGGACGTGCGAGGGCTGGACCTTGCCCGAAGAGCAGGCAGAGCCTGAAGATACAGCAATACCGGCAAGGTCGAAGCCGATTACGGCCGTTTCGGCCTTAAGCCCGGGAACCGTGAACAGCGTCGTGTTCGGCAGCCGCGGCACGTCCTCCGAAAACAGGATCATCCCCGGGGTCGCTTTCAGGCCGCGCTCCAAACGCTCCCTCAGAACGCCCAGCCGGGCCGCATCGCCGGGCAGCGAGGCCATGGCGGCCCGCGCGGCCGCGCCAAAGGCCGCGATGCCGGCGACATTCTCGGTGCCGGCCCGGCGCCCCAGTTCCTGCCCGCCGCCGCGCAGCAACGGCTCCAGGCCCTGGACGTCCTCGGCCAGCACCACCGCACCGACACCCTTCGGGCCACCGATCTTGTGCGCAGAAAGCGTCAGCAGATCTGCTTTCAATGAATTGGTATCAATGGATATTTTTCCCAACGCCTGGATCGCATCGACGTGCAGCAGGCCGCCTGCTTCATGCACGACATCAGCGACCTCAGACACCGGCTGAACCGCTCCGGTCTCGTTGTTGGCCAGCATTACGGAAACCAGCGCCGGCGACCCTGCCGCCAGCGAGGCCCGCAGATGAGCCATATCCACCAGCCCGGATCCGGTGACCTTGATCGTGCCGATGGCTTCGGCAGGAAACCGCCCGCCCGCCAGCACGGAGGCATGTTCAATGGCAGAGACCAGCAATCGCTGGACCCCCTGTCCGGCTCCCCGCCGCAGCCCCGGCGTCAGCGCCAGCGCATTGGCTTCGGTGCCGCCTGACGCGAACACCACATCCTGGGCCCGTGCCCCGACGGCCGCCGCAACGGCGGCGCGGGCATCTTCGACCAAGCGGCGCGCCTGCCGCCCTTCGGTATGGACCGAGGACGGATTGCCCTGAACCTCCCAGGCGGCCGTCATCGCCTGCTTCGCCTCGGGGCGCAGCGGCGTGGTCGCATTCCAGTCGAGATAGACCCGCTCAGACATCAGTACAATATTACCCGCATCGCACTTGGCTGCAGCGACGGCCTACGCCACGACAGCGCTCCCCGCCAGTGCGCAGTTAAGGATGGCCGCGCGTTCTGCAATTCAAGGCTAACGTCTTGAAGGCACTTCGAGATGTTCAAGATGCTTGCTTTTTGCCCCTTGCCTCATGCTAGAACGCGGCCACCAATTCACCGGAAGCGCCGCTCGCGCATCTCCCAACGACGCCTGATCGCATTTCTCCGCCAGATCACGCCCGTTGCCTAGGGATCATCAATGCCTGAAGTTATTTTCACCGGCCCCGCGGGCCGCCTCGAAGGCCGTTACCACCCGGCCAAGCAGAAGAACGCGCCGATCGCGATGATCCTGCATCCGCATCCGCAGTTTCACGGCACGATGAATCACCAGATCGTCTACCAGTGCTACTATGCGTTCGCGCATCGCGGCTTCTCGGTGCTGCGCTTCAACTTCCGCGGCGTCGGCCGCAGCCAGGGCTCGTTCGACCACGGCACCGGCGAATTGTCGGATGCGGCCTCCGCGCTCGACTGGGCGCAGACCATCAATCCCGAAGCGCGCGCCTGCTGGGTCGCCGGCTTCTCGTTTGGCGCCTGGATCGGCATGCAGCTCCTGATGCGCCGCCCCGAGGTCGAAGGCTTCATCTCGATCGCGCCGCCCGCCAACCTCTATGACTTCTCGTTCCTCGCGCCCTGCCCGTCGTCCGGCCTGATCGTGCACGGCGAAAAGGATGCCGTGGTGCCGCCGAAGGACGTCAACACCCTGGTCGAGAAGCTGAAGACGCAAAAGGGCATCGTGATCGACCAGCAGATCATTCCCGGCGCCAACCACTTCTTCGACGGCAAGCTGCAGCCGCTGATGGAAACCGTCACCGGCTATCTCGACATGCGGCTCGCCAACGTCCGCTAGGTCTGAGTTCGCCGTGGCCGCCTTCATTGCCCTGCTTCGAGCGGTAAATGTCGGCGGCACCGGCAAGCTGCCGATGAGCGAGTTGAAGGCGATGTGCGAAGCACTCGGCTTCGCGAGCGTGAAGACCTACATCGCCAGCGGCAATGTCGTTTTCACCAGCCGCAAGTCCGAATCCGCCGTGAAGAAGGCGCTGGAAGCCGAGCTTGAACGCTACGCCGGCAAGCCGGTCGGCGTCATGGTGCGCACGGCCGCCGAAATGCAGGCCGTCCTGGCGGAAAACCCGTTTCCGAAAATGGCGCCCAACCGCACCGTCGCGGTGTTCCTCGATTCCGCGCCGCCAGCCGATACGCTCAAGATCGTCAAAGGTCAGAAGGACGAAGAGATCAAGCTCGGCCGGCGCGAGATCTACATCCATTACGGCAACGGCATGGGGCAATCGAAGCTGGTCGTACCTGCCGCGAAGACCGGCACTGCGCGCAACATGAACACCGTTGCCACGCTCGCAAAGATGGCCGCGGAGATATAACCTCCGGCTCGCTCATCCTGACTGCGAGACCAGCCTGATATGAAAACGGCAATCGTCTTTGGCGCGACCGGATATATCGGGTCGCATCTGCTGCGTGACCTCCTGAACAACCCGGATTACGAACGGGTCATCGCCGTGGCGCGAAAGCCGCTGGCGCTCAACCACGCCAAGCTGACCACGCTGATCGGCGACCTTGCTTCGCTGCCCGCGCTGAAGCCGCAACTGGTGGCGGACGAAGTCTTCATCGCGCTGGGCACGACGCGCAAGCACACGCCCGATGAAGCGGAGTATTACAAGATCGACCACGACTATCCGTTGCTGGCCGCTGAGATCGGCAAATCGAACGGCGCGCAGTCGGTCTTCCTGGTCACGGCCGTTGGCGCCAACGCCGGATCAAGCGTGTTCTACGTCCGCACCAAGGGCGAAGTGGAGCGCGATATCCTCGCGCTGAATTTTGATCACACGCACATCTTTCGCCCGTCCATGATCCTCGGCGAGCGCAACGAGAACCGGCCGCGGGAGCGGCTGTTCATCTCCGTATGGAACATAATCAATCCAATGCTGGTCGGGCCGGTCAGCCAGTATCGCGGGCTGACCGGCGAAGAGATCGCGCAGGCGATCGCCAACGCCGCGCAGCGTGAGGCTGGCAAGGTCCGCATCTATCACTGGAAGGAGATGGCGGAGCTGCTGCTGATGTGACGCGGCGTTGCCGTGTTACGCCGCCAGCTTCAGCATATGCGCGTCGTAACGCACCAGGAAGGCGTGCAGCAGCTTCGGATAGTCAGGGCTGACCGCTGATCGCACGCTCGGACGCCTGGCCAATTCCTGACGCCAAGCGCGCACCTTCGGTGTCTCTGAGAACACCGACAGGTCGGTCAATTCGTCGAACACGTCGAAGTAACGAAAGATCGGCGCGAATACCGCGTCCACCAGGCTGAAATTCGTGCCGGCAAAGTACGGACCCGCGCCCAGCGTCCGCTCGACCTGCGCGAACTTGGCGGCAACCGCCTTGCGCTTGGTCTCGAAGACAGCCGGGTCACCCGTCGTCTCCAGACCCCACAATTCGCTCAGGATCGTCGAGCCGAATTCCATCCAGGCGCGGTGCTGCGCCCGCATCAGTGGATGCTGCGGATGCAGCTTTGCGCCGCCCTGGGTGTCCTCGATGTATTCGCAGATCACGTTGCTCTCGAACAACGCCACCTCGCCGTCCTCGCCGGCTACCAGCAGCACGGGCACCTTGCCGAGCGGCGATATCTTCAGAAACCAGTCCGGCTTGTTGGCGAGATCGATGTCGATCCGTTCGAACGGGACGCCCTTCTCGGTCAGCGCGATCACGGCGCGCTGCACGTAGGGGCAAAGCGTGTGGCTGATCAGGGTCAGTTTGGGCGTCATGACGGCTCCTCCATGCATCTGCATCCAAATTAGATGCAATTGCATAGAGTCGTCAAGGTAGATGCATATGCATCTTCTTCACGGTCGCGCGATCAGCCCCCCCGTCATCGGGAACGGCACCCCCGTGGTGGCGGGGTAGCTCAACGGCAAACCCTTCATGCCGCGGGCGGCCAGGAAGCCGAACGCCTGGGCCTCGATGGCGTCCGAGGCCCAACCCAGCGTGTCGGCCACCTCGACGGTTGCCGGCGCCAGACGCTCGCGCAGCATCCGCATCATGGTGAGGTTGCGAGCGCCGCCGCCGGCCACGATCCAGCTCTTCGGCTCCCTGGGCAGCAGCGGCACGATCTGGGCGATGGCCGCGGCCGTGAACGCCGTCAGCGTCGCCGCGCCATCGACCGGCTCCTTATCGCCGAGCTTGAGGGACATGAAATCGTTGCGGTCGAGCGATTTCGGCGGCGGCAGCGCAAAGAATGGCATTTTCAGCGCGCGGCTGATCCAGCCAACGTCGACCGTGCCCTGGGCCGCGGTACGGCCCTCATTGTCGAAATGCTGATTGAGGAATTTGGACATGTAATCGTCCAGCAGCGCGTTGCCGGGCCCGGTATCGCAGGCGATCAGAGTATCGCCGTCGATATAGGTGATGTTGGAGACGCCGCCGATGTTAACCACGACGATCGGGCCTTCGCGCTCCAGCGATTGCGCCAGCGCCCGGTGGTAGACCGGGACGAACGGCGCGCCCTGCCCGCCGGCCTCGACGTCGGCGGCGCGGAAATCGTGCATGACCGGGATATGGATCGCCTTGGCGAGCGTGGCGGCGTCGCCGATCTGCACGGTCAGCCGGCGCTCCGGCCGGTGCAGCACGGTCTGGCCGTGGAATCCGACAATGTCGATGTCCTCGAAACGGATGCGGTGCTGGGCGACAAAGGCGGCCACCGCCTCAGCATGGGCCGATGTGACGACCCGCTCGGCCTCGCGCAGGCATCCGGGCCGGGCATCGCGCTGCGGCAGATCGACCGCCTCGTACAGCGCCTGGCGCAGCAGGGTACGTTCGGCGGGGGAATAAGGCCGGTATCCGGACGGCCCGAAGGCGCTCACCCGGCGGCCGTCGGTTTCGATCAAGGCGACGTCCACCCCGTCGAGGGAGGTGCCGCTCATCAGACCAATAGCCGTCAACATCATCGTCGTCGTGCCTTCGCAACGCCCTGCTCGATTCGTCCCGCCGACGACGACCAGCTTGTGCCAAACACACAGTTCTTATAATGCCACATCGGCGCGATTGCGGCAGCCTGTTCCGCTATGGTTCCCCGGATTGCTACAATTACCGTGAAAATAGAATGATCAGAGCTGCAGACCTATGACCGCATTTAAATCCGATTTTCTTAACATCCTGCAAGAACGCGGATTCATCCACCAATGCTCCGATTTCGACGGCCTCGACGCGCTGGCCGCCAAGGGCGAGGCCATCGCCTATGTCGGCTACGACTGCACCGCGCCGTCGCTGCACATCGGCAACTACCTGACCATGATGATGCTGCACTGGCTGCAGGAGAGCGGCAACAAGCCGATCACGCTGATGGGCGGCGGCACCACCATGGTCGGCGACCCCTCCGGCAAGGATGAATCACGGGCGATCCGCACCGTCGCCGAAATCGAGGCCAACAAGGCCTCGATCCGCGGCGTATTCTCAAAGGTGCTCCGCTACGGCAACGGCCACAGCGACGCGATCATGCTGGATAACGCCGAATGGCTGACCAAGCTGAACTGGATCGAGATGCTGCGCGACATCGGCCGGCATTTCTCCGTCAACCGCATGCTGACGATGGACTCGGTGCGGCTGCGGCTCGAGCGCGAGCAGGAGATGAGCTTCATCGAATTCAACTACATGGTCTGCCAGGCCTACGACTTCGTCGAGCTCGCCAAGCGCACCGGCTGCCGGCTGCAGATGGGCGGCTCCGACCAGTGGGGCAACATTGTCAACGGCGTCGATCTCGGTCGCCGCATGGGCACGCCGCAACTGTTCGCACTGACCACGCCGCTCCTCACCACCGCCTCCGGCGCCAAGATGGGCAAGACCGCGCAAGGCGCGGTGTGGCTCAACGCCGACCAGTTCTCGCCCTATGACTTCTGGCAGTACTGGCGCAATGTCGAAGACGCCGACGTCGTGAAATTCCTGAAGCTGTTCACGATCCTGCCGATGGCAGAGATCAACAAGTTGGCGGCGTTGCAGGGCGGCGAGATCAACGAGGCCAAGAAGATCCTGGCAACCGAAGCGACCGCGCTGCTGCATGGCCGCGATGCCGCCAACGAGGCTGCCGAGACAGCGCAGAAGACCTTCGAGCAAGGTGCGATTGCCGAGAACCTGCCGAGCGTGGAAATTCCGCACGGCGAACTCGAAGCCGGGATCGGCGTGCTCGCCGCTTTCGTTAAGGCCGGCCTGGTCGCCTCCAACGGAGAAGCCCGACGCCAGATCAAGGGCGGCGGCCTGCGCGTCAACGACGCCGCCGTCACCGACGAGAAGATGACGCTGACCCCGTCGAACCTCACGCCCGAAGGCGTCATCAAGCTGTCGATGGGCAAGAAGAAGCACGTCCTGCTCAGGGCTGCATAGGCGTATTCGTTTTTGAGCCTTGCCGGAGCGCGCGGAAGCGCGCTCCTTATCTGCAATGGACCAGAATACGCCAGCGGAGGAACTTGGCACCAAGCCGCTCAAGCCCGGGCGGGTGGCGCTCAACGTGCTGGCACTGTGCTTCGCCCTATCGCTGGTCGGCCGCGGCCTCGGCGAAAGTTTTACGGTCTTCCTGAAACCGATTTCGGAAAGTTTCGGCTGGGACCGCGCCCAGGTGGTCTCAGTCTATTCGCTGACCTGGCTGGCGGGCGGCCTGACCGCGCCGCTGATCGGCCGGCTGTTCGACCGTTCCGGACCACGTACGGTCTATGCGCTGGGACTGGCTTTGCTCGGCGGCGCGTTCTTGTTCGCCGCCCATGCGCAGGCGCTCTGGCAGTTCCAGTTGAGCATCGGGCTCTGTGTCGGTCTCGGCATTGCCCTGATCGGCCAGGTACCGAACGCGATCCTGCTAGGCCGCTGGTTCGGGCCACGGCTGCCGACCGCAATGGCGATCCTGTATTCCGCGACAGGGGCCGGCATATTGGTGCTGCTGCCGGCGTCGCAGGTCCTGATCGACCGGATCGGCTGGCGCGACGCCTATCAGTTGTTTGGCACAGGCGCACTATGTCTGCTGGTGCCGCTGCTGTTGCTGCCGTGGCGGCTGTTCGCCAGCGGTTCGCCCCACGTCACCAAGAAGACTGACCCGGCGTTCGTCGATGATGCCGGCTGGACACTTCATAGCGCGATCCGCCACCACGCGTTCTGGGCGCTGTTCTCGACCTTCTTCTTCACGGCGGTCGCGATGTACGCCATCACCGCGCAGATCGTGGCCTACCTGATCGACGCCGGATTTCCGCCGCTGCAGGCCGCGACCGCCTGGGGCTTTTCCGGCATCGTGCTGCTGTTCGGCATGCTCGGCATTTCCACGCTCGACGGCATGATCGGCCGCCGGCCGTCGGTGCTGTTCAGCTACGGCGTCTCGATCCTCGGGATCATTCTGTTGTGGTTGATCCAGTATTTTCCGAACTACTGGTTGCTGACGGGATTCATCGTCAGCTTCGGCAGCATGATCGGCTCACGCGGACCGCTGATCACGGCGACTGCACTGAACATCTTCCGCGGCGAACGGGTTGGCACCATCTACGGCACCATCTCGATCGGCAGCGGCCTCGGTTCGGGCCTCGGCTCGTTGTGCGGCGGCCTGATCCACGACTGGACCCACAGCTACAACGCGCTGTTCGCGTTTGCGCTGGTCAATGTGGTGCTGGGATTGATTCCGTTCCTGGTCGTGCCGGCGTTGCGGCGTTAACAACCAATCGTCACGGCCGGCATTCGCCGACGCGCTCGCCTTCGATGTCGGTCTTGACGTCGCTGATCAACTGCCCGGCCATCCGGCCCTTGCTGATGACGGTGGCGGTGTAGTGCGACGAACTATCGAAGTTGAAGCTGGCGATGACATCGAGGTCGAGCTGTCCCCGGCATTGCAGGTGCCACTTCAGGTTTCGCCCGGTCACCTCGGATTCCGCAGGCTCGCAGGTCGAATTGACGGTGCCGCTCACGGGGCCGAAGGTCTTGGCGACATCGCTGGCCTGTTCGGCCGTGAGACAGCGCGCCTTCGTCCCTGACTGTGCCGGCGCACCGACCATGACCGTCGTAGATGTGACTTTCCATTGCCCGGGCTCGATCGCCAGATCGGACGCTTCGGCGGAAGCGGCCAGCATCAACGCGCACAGCAACGTCGTTCCGAACCGGGTCATCTGCGTCTCTTTGTAGGGGCGGAGCCAACGGCGTGTCATTGCGTCGCGACTAATTATTCGGCGGGAATTCGACCTGGTTGTTCTGCTTGCCGGTGTTGAATTCGAAGATCTTGCGGAGCACGCCGGGTGCCATCGCCGAGATCGGGTTGACGTTCAGCACCGGCTGCGAGGGGGTACCGACGATCTGGTAGGTTACGCCGATCAGACCTTCATTGCTGCCGCCGCCGAGGAACAGGCCGAGCACCGGAATCTGGCCGAACATGTTGTTCAACCCGTACATCGGCACGAAGGTGCCGCTCATTCGAACCTGGTTGCCGACGCTGTCGATGCTGCCTTCGATGGTGGCGCCGATCGCCGGCCCCTTGACGACGCCATCGCGGATCGTGAGCTGACCGCTTTGCCGGGTGAACTCGGCACGCAACGCCGAGAAGGCGACGCTTCCCTGCCCACCCTGTGCGCCGCCTGCAGCGACGCGATCGAGCGAGGCTTCGCCCTTGATCGAGAAGTCGCGGACGTTGATCAGGCCTTCCTTGGCGCCGCCATCGGACGTCGGCGGCTCCAGCGCGAGTTGAAGCTGGCCGCCGACGATCTTGGAGTAGAAATCGTTGAAGCGGAAGAACGCGCCGGCGTCGTTGGTTTGCAGCACGATGATGTCGCGACCCTGGCCCTGCCCGCGGCCGCGCAAATCCGCCGTCAGCGGCGTGTCGCGGCCGACCTTGCCGGTGATGTTGAACGTCTTGATGACGCCGCTGCGCCGGGAAAATTTCGCATCGACACTGCGCAAGGCCTCGCCGTTGAAGCCCGCGACCGCACCGAGCTTGAGATCGACGTCGAAATCGATGTTCTTGGTCTTGCTCTTGGCGTCGGCTTCCTTGCCCGAGATCGCCGATTTCAGGAAGCCGCGGCCGTCGAACACGTCGCCGCGCATCATCACCTTGACGACGCCGTCGGGCCCGCGCTCCGCCTTCAGCGACGTCTTGTCGCCTTCCGACGGCGCGTAGGTCGGGAAGGTCGCGTTCATCAGGTCGCCGTTGTTGTCGACTTCCAGCGCCCCCTTGATCGAGACCCCATTGCCTTCGACCACGATGTCCTGGAACAGCGTCGACTGCTCCTTCTTGAGCACCGTGAAGGTCGCCTTGCCGGATTTGCCAGGCACCTTGACCCAGCCCGGCAGGATGTTGTCGAGCCGCAATGAGGTCAGATCGGCCTCGATACCAAGCTTGCTGTCACGCTCGCCGATCTTGCCGATCAGCTTGACCGGGATGTTGCCGGAAACGGCAGGTCCGAGGTCAAGGCCGAGACGTGCACGGCTGGCGTCGTCAAGCGTCGCCGACAGCTTGACGTCGGCGTCGCCGTCGGTGGCCTTGCGGTAATCGAGCTGCGCGGCCTGACCGTTGATCTTGACGTCGCCCTTGACCTGATAGCCGGCATTGTTCGCGACGATCTTGAGCGTGTTGGCTTCCAGCTTCTGGTTCATCACCAGCTTGTCGGCGACGAACCCGCCGAGATCGGCGGAGACGTTGTAGACGGTACTGGCTTTGCTCAGCGCGCCAACGACCGGCATCGCCAGCGAGAACGTGGCGGACACCGTTCCCTTGCTGTTGTTGGGGTCGATCAGGGTGCCGGAAACGTCGCTGATGCGATCGGAGGAGAGAATCTCGGCAGCGGCCGGCACCGGACAGTCGACCCTGAACTTGACCCGTGAGGCCACCGGCTTCGGCGCCATGTCCGGCACCTCGAAGGTGAAATCCGAAATGTTGATCTTGCGACCGCCCGGCGTGTCGGCGATGCCCTGCCCGATCGTCACCGTCGCGGTTCGGCCGGTGACCCGCGCCTTCAGATCTGCGTCGCGCACCGACGGCATCCCGTCGACCGGACGTACGGTGACGCCGGAGGCTACGATGTTGACGGAGAGACCGTCATCCGGGATCGGCGGCCCTTTGCGCGGCAGGTTGCGCGTCGGCGAATTGACGCCGACTTCGATGCGCTGGAGCGTGCCGCGTTCGATCCGCTCGACCACCCATTCGCGCACTTCCGGCACGATCAGGACCGGCCAGATCCGCTTCAAGGCCGAAGCTGACATCGGCGTTCCAGCAAAACCAAGCTGAAGGCGCGGCTCGCCGGAATAGTCGAGACTACCGGTGCCGGCGATGCCGATCTCGCCATTGCTGACATCGGCCTGGGTGAGCACGATCCGCTTGTGGTCGGTATCGAACTTCATCCCGATGGCGATGCGGTTGAAGATCAGCGGCGGTTCGTTGTCACTGCCCGCCAGCACGATGGTGCCGCCGCTCAGTCCGGCCTGCCATTCCGTGGTGGCGCCGTTCGGCGGCTCGAGATGGGCGAGCAGCGTGATGCGGTTGGTACCGGAAACGATCTTGAACGGGGCGACCAGCACACGCCGGCCGGAATCCCATTCGACGCTCATTTCAGCCGAATCGATCGCCATCGGATATTCGGGCGTATCGCTGTCGATGATGTGGCCCGTACCCGCGAGGATCTTGCCGCGGAAATAGGTCGGCAGTCCGTCACGGCCGAGTTCGCCCTTGAGTTCGCCTGACAGCGGCAGGTCGGCGCTGTAGGTCAGATCCTTGACCCGCATCGCCAGCAGGATGTTGGCGGTCGGCACCTTGTCGGCGCGAAGGTCGACCGAACGAACGCCGTTCTGCTGCGGACCGATCAGGACCCGAAGCGACCACGGGCGCGTGCCCTCTTCGCCGAGACTCACCGCTACTCCGCCGCCGCTCGGACGGCGCATGCTGAGGCTGATATTCTCGAACGTCCACTTGTTGCCGCGCTGCTGGTCGTCGACGACCAGGTTGCCGTTCTTGAGGCCGATTTCGTTGAGGTTCTGGCCGTCGAGACCGGTCAGGCTCAGGCTGTCGAGCCAGTCGAGCCCGGCCAGCAATCCGTTCGGCGTGTTTTCGGGCGCCGTGGCTCCAGCGGCGGGGGCCGTGCCCTGGCGGGGGAATGTCGGCGCGATGCCGGCGTCGCGCTTGGAGGCAACGCCGGTAGCGAGCGGTTTGGCGGTGTCGCCGGCAGAGACCGAAACCTGGCCGTCCGGGGTAATGCGTACGGCAAGTTCGGCGTCCACCAAATTGAGGCTTTCGGCGCGCAGCCGGCCCATCAACAGCGCGGTGCCTGACAACCTCACCTCGGCCTTCGGGGCCGTGGCGACGATGGCGTGGTCACGATCGCGCACCACGATGTCGCGGATTCGCACTGCGATCCGGATCCGCCCGGCACGCTCGATCTGGGTACCGCCGACCTCGACCGTATTGCCGTTGCCGATATTGTCCTCGATCGCGGCCGCGAGCCACGGCGTTGCCACGTCGAGATTGATCGGGCCGGCACCAAGCCGCCACCACAGCCCGCCGAAACTGCCGGCGAAGATGACGGCCAATACAGCTACGACAACCGCGATCCGCTTGAACCAGCGCCCGCCCGAAACCCAACGATTGATGGCGGTAAAATTATCGCCGATGCGGTGAAAGCCGGAATCGGAACGGGACAATAGCCGTCGCGCGCGGTGTCCCGCGGCCTCGTCGTGCTCCGGATCCCAGCCGGGCTCGTCATCCCATTGCGAGATTTGAGCCTCAGCACGCGGATTCGACCCTCTAGAAGATCCTTGGGGCGAACTATTCCTAGCCATTGCCTCTCGGTGCCGGCGCTGAGGTTGATCGCCGCCAAGGGCGCGCCCGTCGATTGGTATCGAGCGCTCCTGTGCCGGCATCGCTGCCAATCCTCGATTAATACTGTTACTCGTGATCGGGCCCAAGGACTCTTTGGCGAACTCTTTGGGTTGCCGCTTCACCGAGCGGACGGGTGGTGCGTCGAATTCGTTGTAACCATACTCCGAGGCCATCAAACTTGCCCAGCAGCGGGAGCGAATCCGACGGCTCGGGTCGTGGCCCGCAATACCCTATTGATTGAGCCGCGGAAAGCGACGAAAGGAAGGCGTATGTCCAAGAAAACGCGCAAGAAATCCTCCACGCCATCGAGCAAGACATCCGCCGCGAAAAAGGCGGTCCGCAGCGTCGCCAAGGCCCCGAAAGCCAAGGTAGCGGCCAAAGCAAAGGCCAAAGCCGGCACAGCGGTCGCCAGGAAATCCCCCAAACCCGCGAAAGCGACGACCGGGCCGAAAAAGGTCGCCGCCAAAGATTCGCATAAGGCCGCGTCGAAACCGTTAAAATCCGAACCGTCCGCTCAAAAGGCGACCCCGCAAAAACCCGCTCCCGCCAAGCCGGAACCGGCCACGGCGGGAATCGAAGGCGGCAAGGCCCCCGGCTTCCGCCTGCCCCGCGACGGCGGCGAGACCGTCTCGCTGGCCGACTATGCCGGCCAAAAGCTGGTGCTGTTTTTCTACCCGCGCGCCGACACCCCGGGCTGCACCCGAGAGGCGATCGACTTCACCCGCCTCAAGGACGACTTTGCCGCCGCCGGCACCGCGGTGCTGGGCGTCTCGGCCGACACCGTGAGGGCCCAGGAGTCGTTCCGGAACAAGCATGAGCTCGCCGTTCCCCTGATTTCGGATGAGCGTCACGAGATGCTGGAGGCCTATGGCGCCTGGGGCGAAAAATCCATGTATGGCAGAAGCTTCATGGGAATTATTCGGACAACGGTTCTGATCGGCGCCAACGGCCGGATCGCCCGGATCTGGCGCAACGTCCGGGTCGACGGACACGCCGACGAAGTGCTTGCCGCGGCTCGTGAGTTGGCAAACTGACGGGAGCGGCAAAACGGTTCCATTTCCCAAATATTAACCATGAGAGGGTCAAATCGGCCTCGCAAATGAGGCCGTCCGGAATTCCCCTCCGACCGGCGCGGGAGTGCCGATGTCGTACCGTTCCGGTCATCATTCTGACCACCAGCATCACGATCTGAACCGGTTCCCGCCCCGCCGGCCGGCGGCACAAGCCGCTGTCGCCAACCCGGCCGTCGCGGCAGGCAACGGCTACGCCATCGTCCACGCCGGCAAGCAGGTCCGGTTCGGGCCGGTGGTGTTCTGGATCGTGGTCGGCACCGTCGTCGTGCTCGGCATGTGGTCGGCGGCAACCGCCACCTATTTCGCGTTTCGCGACGACGTCCTGACCCGGTTGATCGCCCGCCAGGCCGAGATGCAATACGCCTATGAAGACCGCATCGCCGAGCTGCGGGCCAAGGTTGATCGCACCACCAGCCGGCAATTGCTGGACCAGGAACAGTTCGACCAGAAGCTCGACCAGATCATGAAGCGCCAGACATCGCTGGAATCCCGCGCCACCGCGCTGGGGGCGATGCCCGATATCGGCGCGACCGGATCGATCCGGCCGCAGGCCCGCACCGGCGCGGCTGACCTGCCTGCCAGCACCGGCACGCCAAAGCCCTCCCCGATCAGCGACACCGTGATTTTCGTGGCGCCGCCGGATCGCGAAGCCCGCCTCGAATCTCGCGCGCCCGTCGTCGCGAAGGCGCAGCCGAACCAGTTCGCCAAGGTGCAGGGCTTCGACAACGTCCTGGTCCGCCTGCAGACCTCGCTCGACCAGGTCGAACGGCGGCAGATGGCGGCGCTGAGCGCGGTCGAGGACGGCATGGAATCGCGCATGCGCCGGATGCGCGGCGTGTTCACCGATCTCGGCCTCGACATGGCGCAGCTCGAAGGCGCAACGCCGCGCGCGCCCGTCGGCGGACCGTTCGTGCCGGTGAAACTCGGCCCTGATTCCGGCCCGTTCGAGCGTCAGCTCTACCGGATAAACACCACCCGCGCCCAGGTCGAGCGTCTCAATCGAACGCTGGCGCTGGTGCCCTATCGCAAGCCGGTCATAGGCGAAGTGGAGTTCACCTCCGGCTTCGGCGTCCGCAGCGATCCGTTTCTCGGCCGCCCCGCGATGCACACCGGTCTCGACTTCCGGGCGCAGATGGGCGATCCGGTCCGCGCCACGGCGAACGGCAAGGTCGCGTCGTCAGGATGGGCCGGCGGCTATGGCCGCATGGTTGAAGTCGATCACGGCAACGGGCTCTCCACCCGCTACGGCCATCTGTCCGAGATCAACGTCAAGGTCGGCGACGTCGTGAAGATCGGACAGGTAATCGGCGCGGTCGGTTCGACCGGCCGTTCCACCGGTCCGCACCTGCATTATGAAACCCGGATCGACGGCGACGCGGTCGATCCGCAGAAGTTTCTGCGCGCCGGCGTCCGCCTCAGCGCTGGCTAGACGCAAAATATCGAAAACAACCCCGTGCAAAGTAGAATTGAGGTAACAAAATACCTCAATTCCTTCGCACGCAATGTCTGATCGCAGGCTAGCGACTGGCGTCGTGGCCGACTTCGCCGGTGATGACGTCGCCGAACAGTTCCCAGGCTTCGCCGTTGAACTTCATCAACTGCATCTGCTCGATCGGAAAGTAATCGTCGGGTGACGTGTTGACCATGATGCCCGGCAGCATCAGGTCGGAGTGGAAGTTCTTCAGGCTGGCCGCCTGCTTCATGACGTTCTCGCGCGTCAGGTTGTCGCCGCACTGCTTGAGAACCTGCAGCATCGCCTCGGCCTGGACGTAGCCATAGAGATTGTTGGCGTTGGTCTTGTCGCCGTCGGGATAGTACTTGTCCATGAAGGCGCGCCAGGCGACCACCGCCGGGTCCTTGTCCCAGGTCGGATCGGTCGGATCCTTCAGGTAGGCGGTCGAGATGATGTCCTTGGAATATTCCAGGCCCGCCGGCTTGAGCACCGAGGCCACTGAAGTCGCGGTATTGGCGAGGAAGAACTTCGGCTTCCACTTCAGCTCGCCGACCTTGCGGATCGCCTGCGCGGAACCCTTTGGCGCTGCCCAGGAGAAGAAGATGTCGGCGCCGGAATCGTGCAGCGCCACGATCTGCGAGTCGATGGAGGGATCGCTGACCTCATAGGACTTGTCGGCGATGATCATGTTGGCCTTGTCGCCGAGCCCGTCCTTCAAGCCCTTGAACTGGTCCTTGCCGGCGTCGTCGTTCTGCCAGAACACCGCGATCTTGCTGTTGGGGAACTTGTCCTTGATGTACTTGGCGTAGATCCGGCCCTCGCTCTGGTAGTTGGGCTGAAAGCCCATGGTCCAGGGGAAGTTCTTCGGATCGCCGAACTTGGTGCCGCCAGATGCCACGAAGAGCTGCGGCACCTTCTTGGAATTCATGTACTTCATGATCGCCGAATTCGACGGCGTACCCAGCGACTGGAAGATCAACAACACCTCGTCGCTCTCGACCAGCTTGCGCGCCTGCTCGATCGCCTTCGGCGGCGAGTAGGCGTCGTCGTAGGTGATGAAGTTGATCTTGCGGCCGCCGACGCCGCCCTTGTCGTTGACCATCTTGAAGAAGGCTTCTTCGGTCTTGCCGATCACGCCATAGGACGATGCCGGACCGCTATACGGCATGATGTTGCCGATCTTGATTTCGGTATCGGTGGCGCCGGCATCGTATTTCTTCTGCGCGCTGGCCGAGGTCGCGACCAAGGCGGCGGCGGCAAACGCCGTCAGGGCAAACAGGCTTTTGAGGCGAACCGGCATCGTCTTCTCCCGTATGTCTTGTTTTGTCTCGATCTTGTTGTTGGCATAAGTGTCGCAAGTCGCGACCGCGCTGGCAAGCATGGGGTTATTCCGCCCAATGAAACGGCATTGTTGCCTGACGTGAATTGTGATTGATGCATGGTCGCCCTGTTCCCTTCCCCATGACTTCCCTTCTCACGACTCAAGGCCTGCGTTGGAACTGAAAACACGAATTGGCCCACGCCATCCAAAACTCGCCGCCGCGGGATTCCGCGCCGCGCGCTGGCTGGCGGCAAAGACGATGGGGGCTGCGGGGTTTCATCAGCTCGGCTCGGCTTTCGCCGATGCACGTCTTGTCGCTATCCGCGAAAAGCTCGCACGCGGCGAGACCGTCTATCTCGCCGGCATCGGCGCGGCCGGCACGCACAATTCCGGCGTTGCGCTGGTCGAGGTGACGCAGGCGCGCGGGCCGCGTTTGATCCTCAACAATGAGGAAGAACGGTTTTCCGGCAACAAGCATTCGACCGAATATCCGCGCGGATCGATCGATGCCATGGTGGCCGCCCTGCGCGGCATCGGGCGCGACGTCGGCGACATCGACGCCTGGCTGACGAGCTGGGACTATCCGACGCTGGCGGGCACGCTGGCGCGCTCGGTGCTGGAGGAAGTGCCGCAGAGTGTGAGGCTGCTGCGCACCACGGAAGCGGCTGGCTTCGACGGCCGCCGCCTGGATTCGATGACGCGGACGCCGAAGATCCTGGCGCGTCAGCTCGGCCTGTCCGAACGCGTGCCGCTGATCTGCCTGCCGCACCACGACAACCACGCCTGGTTCTCCTATGCGGCCTCGCCGTTCGCCGATGACGGCGAACCGGTAGCGGTCGCCGTGCTCGACGGCACCGGCGACCAGGGCTCGATCTCGCTCTACGTCGTCGAACACGGCACGATGCGAAAGCTCTATTGCAACGACAGCATGTTCGATTCACTCGGCGCGTTCTACAGCGTGATCTCGTCGACCCAGGGCGGCTGGACTTGGCTGTCCAGCGAGGGCCGCTACATGGGCGCCGCCGCCTGGGGCGACATGAACCGCGCCAGCAATCCGTATTACGCACGCTTGAAAAACGTGCTGCACTTCGGCGATGGCGGCGAAATCCGCATCAACCGCGCGATGGCGAACTGGTATTGCGATCCGTTCGATCACCCCTACAAGCCGGAACTCATCGCCATCCTCGGCGAACCGCTGCGGCCCGACCAGCTCTGGAATCCGGATGCGGTGTTGCGCGTCGAGGACATCCAGCACCGCCCCGACACCAAAGACCGCCTCGACAAGGCCGCCGCCACGCAGCTCGTGTTCGAGGACGCGATGATCCACGTCGCCGATCATCTGCTGCGCACCACCGGCGCCAACCGGCTGGTGCTGACCGGCGGCGTCGCGCTGAACGCGATCGGCAACATGCGGTTGCTCGAACATTTCAACGAAGTATGGTTCGCAAAAAATCAGCAGCGCGCGACGCGGCTGCATTTGTGGGTGCCGCCGGTGCCCGGCGATCCCGGCGTCACCATCGGTGCCGCCTGGCTGTTCGCGCATCTGGCAGGCAGCCCGCGCGGCGCGCCGATGACGCACGCGTTTTACTGCGGTCTGCCGCCGACATCGGACGATATTGCAACCGCGCTCGCTGCCGACGACGTCGCCTCAACGCGCATCGGCGACATCTCGACGCCGCAAGGCCGCGACGCCATCGCCGACCTGATGGCCGCGATGGTTGCGCAAGGCGGCGTGATCGCGCTGTATCAAGGCGCCGCCGAAACCGGCCCGCGCGCGCTCGGCCACCGCTCGATCCTCGCCAATCCCTGCGACGAGCACGTACGCGAGCGGCTCAACGAGCGCGTCAAATACCGCGAGGCGATCCGACCGCTGGCGCCGATGGCGACGCTCGAAGCCGCACGCGAATATTTCGACCTGCTGCCCGGCGCCGCCGACGCCGATTACAACGCCTACAATTACATGGTGCTGACCGCGCAATCGAAACCACACGCGCGCGACAAGATTCCGGCGGTGATTCACGCCGACGGCACCGGCCGAATCCAGATCGTGCGGGAGGACGACGATCCCCTCACCTACGCCTACCTGAAGGCGCTCGGCCGCCACATCGGCGTCGAGCTGTCCGTCAACACGTCGTTCAACGTGGCGGGCCCGATCGCGCAGACACCGCAACAGGCCATCGATACGCTGCGGCGCTCCAAGGGCCTCGATGTGGTGCTGCTGGTGGCCGCCGACGGCGCGGTGTTCGCCGCATGGCACGGCGGCGAGCGCGACAGCGGGCGGTTCACCGGATGGTATGCGGCGTGGAAGTCCAACCACGCCAACTAGACAAGGAGCGTGCACTCAAGCTTCGTGAGCCATTGGATTCATTGTCCGCTATCCGACGAATTGCGGACTCAAAACGGACGTCGCCTTAGGACCGAGAAGAGCCAGAAGCAGAAGCGCACAATCCTATTCCACCACCTTGTCCGCGCTGGCCGACAGCGTGGTTGGCACGGCGATTCCGAGCATGGCAGCCGTCTTGAGATTGATCGACAGTTCGAATTTGGAGGCCTGATAAAAGGGAATTTCACCTGGATTGGCGCCGCGCAGGATGGCGTCGATGCCGGCGGCGGCCCGCTTGTTGAGCTCGACGAGATCGAACGAGTAAGCCATCAACCCGCCGATCTCGACCATCTCGCGAAACGGATGCATGGCCGGAAGGCGGGTCTGCTCGATCAAATCCACAATCAACGCGCGGTTCGCCAGGGCATCCGGACTGTCGCCGACCATGATTGCATTGGCGCCTTCGCTCGCGGCTCGCGCGATGGCGGCGCGATAACCGGACTCGCTGGTCGGCAGATCGAGCAACAGGCTGACGACCGGGACGCCGGTTATCTCGGAAGCGGACATCACCGCAGCGCCCTGGATGCCGTCCCACTGCGGGCGCAGGGTGAGGTAAGCCAGTTTGGTCAACGGCGGAAACACCTCCCGCAACAGCGCGATCCGCTTTCCCTGAATGGAGGGACCCGTATCGACACTGACCCCGGTAATGTTGCCGCCGGGCCGGGCAAGGCTCTGGATCAAACCTTGCGCGACCGGGTCGCCGGTCAATCCGACAATCGGAATCGTCGAGGTCTCGCGCTTGAACAGCGCCGTGCCGAATCCGACGACGTAGATGACATCGGGCTGACTGCGCACCACCTCGGCGACCAGGGCCGCGGCACCGGCGGTGTTGCTTTCCCGCCCGTAGCGCTCGACGACGAGGTTTTCTCCGACGACATGCCCGAACCGGCGGAGCTCGTTCAACAAGGTTCGATAATAGCGATTTTCGCCACGTTCGACCATCAACGACGAGGATTCGGTCAGGCTGAAAATGGCGAGCCTTCGGGCCTTCGCCGCGGGCTGCGCCGAGCCCCGCGTCGTGGCAGCGATTGATAGCGCGCCCGCAATGAATTCCCGCCGCTTCATGCCGCGCCCCCAGAATTACCCTGGGCATCGTATGATACCGATCAACGGCTTGATAGGAGGATGACTGTGACACATGGTCCGCCGAAGATCGGCTCCCCAGTAACCACAGTCCCTGAAGGGGCATCCGGGGCATGGGGCAAGACAAGACGAGGGTAGAACGAAGGCTGGCGGCGTTCCTGGCCGTGATCCGATAAACCGGGCGGATGGCTTGCCCCGCGTCCGCTATCGTCCGAACCCACGAGGAACGCGGTTGATTCAGGTCAACGGACGCGCCGCGCCGCCGATCTAGAAGGAAAATGTTGTTTCTCAATTGAAGGACCGAGACGATGTTTTCCCTCCGCCGGTCGAAACGCGCCGCACTCGCGTTGACTTTGATCAGCGCGCCGATGGCGAGCGCCATCGCGCAGCAGCTCGCCAACAACTGGAACACCGAAGCATGCGGATTGACTGATACAGCCTCGATCTTCTCAACCTACCGGGTCACTTGAGCCGGCTCGAGCTCTGGTACAACTGGCAGGTCAACGAAACGTCCGTTGAATACACCGTTTCGTTCAGGGGTCAGCAGGTCGGAACCGGTACGCTGACGCGGGGCGATTGCGATCCCTATCAGACGGCCTGGTGCGTCGCCAAAGACGCGCCGGATACCGATTTGCAGGCCGGCACCTATACGTTCCATACAGCGCACGCGCGAGTGTGCCAGAACGCCGGCAGCGGCGGCCGAGGGTTCGTCCGCGCATATGCGGACTAGGTGTTCTCGCTGGAGGCGACTGGCGGCCGGAGCGAATGGTGATCCTCGAATTCCCGGCCCGCGAAAACGCCGAAGCGTTTCTCGGCGATCGCGCGATCCAGGAGTTGTTCCGGATTCGCCATGAGACGACGACCAGCCGACTGGTGCTGGTCGATGGTTGCAGCTAGCTAGCGGGCTGAACGCGCTTCAACACCCGTCCGTCGATCAGTAGCAATGCGCTGCCGATCACCAGCGCGCCGACGATCTCCTGTCCGGAAATCTTCTCGCCCAGCATCAGATATCCCAGCAGGATCGCCGTCACCGGAATGAGCAGCGTCACCAGCATGACGTTGGTGGCGCCGGAGCGCTGCATGATCTGAAAGAACACGATGTAGGCGAGCGCAGTCGACAGCGCGGCAAGGCCAAGCACTGCGAGCCAGGTCGCGGCCCCCGGCATTGGCAATTGCCAGGGACGATCAACCACGCCAGCGACCACCGTCATCATCACGGCCGAAGCCAGCATCTGGAAGGTCGCGGTGCCGATCGGCGGCGCGTCCGCCGGCAGACGCCGCGCCACCAGCGCCGACAGCCCGTAGCTGAAGGCAGCACCTAGACACAGCAGGATGCCGACACCCTGCCCACTTTCGAGTTCGAGGCCGCCGCCTTGCAGGATGATCACGCCGATCAGGCCGGCAACGACGCCGGCAATCCGGTGCGCCTGCAGCTTCTCTTCGCCGGCCGCCACCATCACGACAACCGCAAATAACGGCGTCGTCGCGTTCAGGATCGACGCCAGCCCGCTCGGAATGTAGGTTTGCCCGGTCACGATCAGCGCGAACGGCAGCACATTGTTGAGAAACCCGATAGCGAAGAACGGCTTCCAGCCGGACAGGCCCTTCGGAAATTGGATCCGATAGAGCCAGAGCAGCGGCAACAGCATTGCGGCCGCCAGCGTCACCCGCAAAAACACCAACGTCAGCGGCGGCAATTCGCGCAGCACCACACCGTTGAAGAAGAACGAGCCGCCCCAGAGAATCGACAGCAGGCCGAGCAGCGACCAGTCGCGGGCGTCGATCGCGTTTTCGTTAGCTGTCATGACGGCTCATATCTGCACTGGCAGAGCTGTATTCCGTCGCGGCGGGCTTGCCCACCCGTTTCCCGGACACGAATGCGCGATGCCGCTATTTCGGCTGCGAGATCATCCTGATCATGCTGCCTTCGTCGTCGTCGGGCGCTTGGGCCTTGGCCTTTTCGTAGGCCGCGAGCGCGGCGCGGCTGACCGGGACATCAGGCAGCAGGCTTTCGGCCAGCGCTACCGCATAGGCCGCATCCTTGTGGCGCAGCGCCGAGGTGAAGGAAGCGCCGGCGAAATCGCGCGCGATCATGCGCTTGGAATGGCGGATCACCTGCGGGCTCGCCACCGCGCCGGTCGCCAGCGCCTCGCCCACCAGCTTCATGTCGAGGCCAGCCTGTTCGGCAATCGCGACGCCTTCGGCGAGGCTTGCGATCTGCACCGCGCCGATCAGGTTGTTGATCAGCTTGAACACCGTGCCGCCGCCAACCTTGCCGAAATGGCGGACGGTGGTGCTGATGGGTTTGAGAAACGGCTGCGCCTTTTCGAGATCGGCGGCATCGGCGCCGACCAGTAGCGTCAGCTTGCCCTCGGCAGCCGCCTGCGGCAGTCCGGTAACGGGACAATCGATGTAGACGAAACCGCGGCCGCGCAGGTCGCGCGCCATGTCGAGCGCATGCTGGTAGGACACGGTCGAGCATTCGATCGCCAGCGTGCCCGGCTTCATTGTCGAAGCGGCTCCGCCCTCGCCGAGCCAGACGTTGCGGGAGGCGCCGTCGTCGGCGACCATCGTCACCACGGCGTCGGCGCCGGAGGCCGCATCGGCCGGCGACGAGGCCCAGCGCGCGCCGCGCGCGATCAGGTCGACGGCCTTTGACTTGCTGCGATTCCACACGGCGACGTCGAAGCCGGCGTCGAGATAGCGGCCGGCCATGCCGTGGCCCATGTTGCCGAGACCGATGAATGCGACTTTGGTCATTGGAGACTCTTTTTCCTGCCGCGTTCTGCTTACGTGACGATTTTAATCGACATCCTCGACCGCGCCGGGCGACGTGCCGAACGCGCGCTGCGCCAATGTCGCCGCCATGAATTCATCGAGATCGCCGTCGAGCACGCCTGACGTATCCGAGGTTTGCACGCCGGTGCGCAGGTCCTTCACCATTTGATACGGCTGCAGCACGTAGGAGCGGATCTGGTGGCCCCAGCCGATATCGGTCTTGGCAGCCTGATCGGCGGCGGCCTGGGCCTCGCGCCGCTTCAGCTCGATCTCGTAGAGCCGCGCGCGCAGCATGTCCCAGGCCTGGGCGCGGTTCTTGTGCTGGGAGCGGCCGGCCTGGCAGACTACCGCGACGCCGGTCGGGATGTGGGTCAGCCGCACCGCCGACTCGGTCTTGTTGACGTGCTGGCCGCCGGCGCCGCCCGAACGCATGGTGTCGGTGCGCACGTCGGACTCGGCGATGTCGATCTTGATCGAGTTGTCGACCACCGGAAAGATCGCGACCGACGAAAACGAAGTGTGCCGCCGCGCGTTGGAATCGAACGGCGATATCCGCACCAGCCGGTGCACGCCGCCCTCGGTCTTGAGCCAGCCATAGGCGTTGTGGCCGGATATCTGAATGGTCGCGGACTTGATGCCGGCTTCTTCGCCGGGCGTCTCTTCGAGATATTCGATCTTGAAGCCGTGCTTCTCGGCCCAGCGCGTATACATCCGCAGCAGCATCGAGGCCCAGTCCTGGCTCTCGGTGCCGCCGGCGCCGGCATGCACCTCGAGATAGGAATCGAAGCGGTCGGCCTCGCCCGACAGCAGCGCTTCGAGCTCGCGGCGCGCGACTTCCTTCTTCAGCGCCTTCAACGCGTTCTCGGCCTCGGTGACGACGCCCTCGTCGTTCTCGGCTTCGCCGAGATCGATCATCTCGACATTGTCGGTGAGATCGCGCTCGACCTTGCCGATGCCTTCGAGCGCATCGACCAGCGAGGTGCGCTCCTGCATCAGCTTCTGGGCCTTCTGGGGATCGTTCCAGAGACTGGGATCTTCGGCGAGCTTGTTCAGCTCGGCTAGCCTTGCCGTCGATTTCTCGACGTCAAAGATGCCTCCTCAGCAGCCCGACAGACTGCTTGATCTCTTCTACGAGGCGTTCGATTTCCGCGCGCATGGTTTCTCTGATCTGCGGCTATACCGCGAATAGGGTTGCGAGGGATGTAGCGGCGTCCGCGCCAAAGCGCAATTGCCCCAAGCGCATGAGACGGGGATTGAACCTGCAAGATTGGGCTTGCAGGCGGGCTAGTACAGCCCGCCCGTTCCCGGCCGCATGATGTTGCCGGCGTCCGGCGCGGTGCCCTGCGGGATGATGGTGCGCTGGCCGTCCGCATCGGCGACGCCGATGACGGAGTAGTTATCCGGCGGCGCGGTGCCCGGCTTGAACGCTTCGAGAATGGTGCGGCCGCCGTCGCCCGGACCGGCGCGCATGCCGGACTTGGCATCGACGCGAACCAGCTTGATGCCGGCGGGCACCTTGAACGGGATCGGCGGCTTGTCGGCCAGCGCGAGCTTCATGAAGTCGCGGGCGATCGGCGCGGCCAGATGACCGCCGGTGGCGCCACGGCCGAGGTTACGCGGCTTGTCGTAACCGACATAGATGCCGATCACGAGGTCCGGCGAGAAGCCGACGAACCAGGCGTCCTTTTCGTCGTTGGTGGTGCCGGTCTTGCCGGCGATCGGCTTGCCGACTTCCTTCAACGCCGTTGCCGTGCCCGCCTGCACGACGCCTTCCATCATCGAGGTGATCTGGTAGGCGGTCATCGGGTCGAGCACCTGCTCGCGGCGGTCGACCAGTTGCGGCTCGGGCTGGTTCTTCCAGCCGCCGGGCGCGTCGCAGCCGCGGCATTCGCGGGCGTCGTGCTTGAAGATGGTGTGTCCGTAACGGTCCTGGATACGATCGATCAGCGTCGGCTTCACGCGACGGCCGCCGTTGGCGAACATCGAATAGGCCGTGACCATGCGCATGACCGTGGTTTCGCCGGCGCCGAGCGCATAGGACAGGAAGTTCGGCAATTCGTCGTAAGATCG
>Ga0209023_10000325_pt1 | contig 78246 bp, 79 predicted proteins | sample LakOneMetagenome_FD_187468 | JGI IMG/M metagenome (GOLD analysis project Ga0209023, IMG submission 187468) | Freshwater and sediment microbial communities from Lake Erie, Canada (SPAdes) (version 2) | ecosystem: Environmental > Aquatic > Freshwater > Lentic | place: Lake Erie, Canada... | reverse complement strand
GGGCCGGATCAAGCCAACGAAAGCGAGGGAAGAATGTATTTCCGTGACAAGGTCAGCTATCAGCCGCTTCCCCTGCCCGATCGGGTCGAGGTGGCCGACGACCGGGCATTGGCGGCCGCGGAAGCCTTCCGCGATTATATGAAAAAGCGTCATTCGGTGCGCGATTTCGCCCCCACCCCGGTGCCCGAGGCGATTATCGCGGCGGCGGTTGCGGCGGCCGGAACCGCACCATCCGGCGCGAACCACCAGCCCTGGCATTTCGTCGCCATCAGCGACCCTGCGATGAAGGCTCAGATACGCGCGGCAGCCGAGGAAGAGGAAAGGGCTTTTTACGGCGGCGGCGGTGGTGACGAATGGCTGAAAGCGCTGGAGCCGATCGGCACCGGTGCTTCGAAACCCCATCTCGACGTCGCGCCCTGGCTGATCGTGATCTTCGCCCAACGCTACGGGATGACCCGCGATGGCCATCGCTACAAGAACTACTACGTTCCCGAAAGCGTCGGCATCGCCACCGGCTTTCTGATCGCGGCCCTGCACCATGCCGGGCTGTCGGTCCTGACCCACACACCCAATCCGATGAAATTCCTCAACGGCCTCTGCGACCGGCCCGACAGCGAAAAGCCCACCATGATCCTCGCAGTGGGCCATGCGTCGCCGCAGGCGACGGTGCCGGCTGTCGCCAAGCTGAAAAAGCCGCTGGCCGAGATTCTGACAGTGCGCGGGCGCTGATCGGTTCTTGCCCCCGCCCCGGCCCTGAGGCAGGGTGCGGCCAAAGAGGAAAGCGGAGCCCGAGGCCATGAAAACCCTGTCGGAAAACAAATGCTTTGGCGGCGTGCAGGGGGTCTATTCGCATGGCTCCGACGCCTGCGGCTGCGACATGACCTTTGGCCTTTTCCTGCCGAAAGAGGCGGCCGACGGGCCGGTGCCGGTTCTGTGGTATCTGTCGGGCCTGACTTGCACCCATGAAAACGCGATGATCAAGGCCGGCGCCCAGGGCTGGGCCGCCGACCACGGGATCGCGATCGTCTTTCCCGACACCTCGCCGCGTGGCGTCGGCGTCGCCGACGACGCGGTCTATGACCTCGGTCAGGGCGCGGGCTTCTATCTCAACGCTACAGAAGCGCCCTGGGCCCCGCATTTCCGCATGTGGGATTATGTCGCCGACGAACTTCCCGCGATCGTGTCGGCCAGTTTTGCGGTCGATGCCGCCCGCCAGTCAATCACCGGCCATTCGATGGGCGGGCATGGGGCGCTGACACTCGCCATGCGGCTGCCGGGGCGCTACCGGTCGGTTTCGGCCTTTGCGCCCATCGCCAGCCCGACCGCGTCGGACTGGGGGCGCAAGCAGTTCGCGGCCTATCTCGGGCCGGACGAAAGCCTGTGGGCGGCCCATGATTCCACGCTTCTGATGCGGCGCTTCGGGTTCGACGGGCCGATGCTGATCGACCAGGGATCGAAGGACCAGTTCCTCGACCTTCTGAAGCCCGAAGCCCTGGCCCACGCGATGATCGAGCGGCGCCAGAACGGCCAGTTCCGCATGCAGGCAGGCTATGACCACAGCTATTACTTCGTCTCGACCTTCATCGCCGATCATGTCGGCTTTCACGCCGAAGCGCTTTACCGGGACTGAACAGCATGAGCCACTATGACCTGATCATCATCGGCTCTGGCCCCGCCGGCCGGGCGGCGGCCATCCAGGCCGGCAAGCTGAAGCGCAAGGTGCTGGTCGTCGACCGCAAGGACCGGCTGGGCGGTGTATCGGTCCATACCGGCACGATCCCGTCGAAAACGCTGCGCGAAACCGTGCTGAACCTGTCGGGCTGGCGCGAACGGTCGTTCTATGGCCGTTCCTACCGGGTCAAGGACAATATCCATGCCGGCGATCTCAAGGCACGGCTGAACAAGACGCTCGATTACGAGGTCGACATTCTGGAGCATCAGTTCAACCGCAACCATGTGGCCACGCTGATGGGCCAGGCAAGCTTCGTCGACGCCCATACGGTCGACGTGGCGACACAGGCCGACGAAACCGTGCGACTGACCGCCGACAAGTTCCTGATTGCCTCCGGCACCCGCACCCATAGGCCTGACGACGTGCCCTTCAACGGCAGGACGATCCTGGACAGCGACGAATTCCTGGAACTGGCAACCATCCCGCGCAGTCTTGTCGTGGTGGGCGCCGGGGTCATCGGAGTGGAATATGCCACCATGTTCGCCGCCCTCGACGTTCGGGTGACACTGATCGAGCCGCGCCCGACATTCCTTGACTTCATCGACCGCCAGACGATTTCGGAATTCACCCATCAGGTGCGCGACAACGGACTGGACCTGCGCCTTGGCGCCCCGATCGACAAGATCGAGGATGCGGGCACCCATGTCGAGGTCAGCCTGGTCAACGGGCGCCATGTGCGCACCGAGATGCTGCTGTACGCCGCCGGCCGCATGGGGGCGACACGCCGGCTGAACCTGACCGCCGTCGGGCTCGAGACCGACAAGCGCGACCGGCTCGAGGTTGACCGCAAGACCTATCAGACCAAGGTGCCGCACATCTATGCGGCGGGCGATGTGATCGGGCATCCGTCGCTTGCCTCGACCTCGCTCCAACAGGGCCGGGTGGCGGCCTGCCACGCGCTCGACACGCCGACGCTGCCGGAAAGCCCTTGGTATCCCTACGGCATCTATTCGGTGCCCGAGATTTCCACCTGCGGCATGTCCGAGGAAGAGGCGCAGGAACGCGGCATTCCCTACGAGGTCGGTCTGGCGCGGTTCCGCGAAACCTCGCGCGGGCACATCATGGGGCTGGAGCACGGCATGCTGAAAATGCTGGTCAGCCTGAAAACCCGCAGACTGCTCGGTGTGCAGATCGTCGGCGAAGGGGCGACCGAGCTGATCCATATCGCGCAGGCGGTGCTGAACCTGAAGGGCACGGTCGACTACTTCGTCGAGAATACCTTCAACTACCCGACGCTCGCCGAGGCCTACAAGGTGGCCGGGCTCGATGCCTTCAACCGCATGCCGATCCCGGCGGCTTACAAGGTCCGACCCAAACCCGCGTCCAAAGCATGAGCCTTTACATCGATGCCGACGCCTGCCCGGTCAAGGACGAGGCCCTGCGGGTGGCCGAACGGCTTGGGGTCAGGGTATATCTTGTCTGCAATGGCGGGATCAGGCCGCCTGCCCATCCGCTGGTCGAGACGGTCTATGTCACCCAAGGCCCGGACGAGGCCGACAAATGGATCGCCGAGCGCGCCGGCTCCGGCGATGTGGTGGTGACGGGCGACATACCGCTTGCCGCTCGATGCGTTGCCACCGGTGCGCAGGTCCTGAAGCACGATGGCGCAGCCCTGACCGCCGCCAATATCGGCAACGTTCTGGCCATGCGCGACCTGATGGCCGACCTGCGCGCCGCCGACCCGTTTCGTCAGGGTGGCGGCAAGGGCTTTTCCAGGGCAGACCGGTCGCGCTTTCTCGATGCGCTCGACCGCGCCCTGCGCGCGGCGGGGCGGCCGGCATGACCATGGCCACGCCCCGAGCCGCGCTTTTCGGCATCCTGTGCATGATCGGCGCGGCGCTTTTCGGCACCACGCTCGACGTGGCGACCAAGTTCCTGTCTTCCGGCTATGCGCTGCATCAGATCATCCTGATCCGTACCATCATCGCCCTGGCGGCGATGATCGGTATCGCTTGGGCGCAGGATGGCGATTTTCGCCAGTTCCGAACCACCAGAGTGCGCGCCCATCTGCTGCGCACCCTGATCGTCCTTCTCTCGAATCTGTGTTTTTTCACCGGCCTTGCCGCCCTGCCGCTGGCCGATGGCATGGCCATCGCCTTTGTGGCGCCATTGTTCATTACCGCTGCGTCGGCGCTTTTTCTGAAAGAGCCGGTCGGGCCGCACCGCTGGGGCGCGGTCGTCGCCGGATTGATCGGGGTGGTAGTCATGCTCAGGCCCGGGTCGGGGGCGCTTCAGCCGGCAGCGCTGCTGATCGTGACCTCGTCGCTGTGCTACGCAGCCAGCGCGTTGATGGGGCGCCAGATGCGCGACACCGAAAGTTCGGTGACACTGAACATCTACCTGCATCTGGCCTTCTTCGTCACCAGCGCGGCAATGGGCCTGTTTGCCGGCGACGGCCGCTTCATGGGCGCGCCGGACGGGCTGTTCGCGTTTCTCTTCCGGCCCTGGGTCTGGCCGGCGGCCGCCGACTGGCCGGTCCTGATCCTGGTCGGGGTCTGCATTGCGCTGGCGGGCCTTCTGGTCAGTCAGGCCTATCGCCTGGCCGAGGCGGCGCTGATCGCCCCTTTCGAGTATCTGAGCATGCCGCTGGCGATTGCCGCCGGCGTTGTCGTCTTCGGCACCTGGCCGGACCATACCGCATGGGCCGGGATCACGCTGATCTGTGGCGCGGGCCTATACGTTCTGTGGCGCGAAATGCGCCATCACGCCGTCAAGGACCCCGCCTTGCCGCTTGGTGAGCCATGAGGGCGGTTCCCGCCCATCTGCGCGGCATGGTCTTTGCCCTGGGCGGCGCGGTGATCCTTTCGATCAACGATCTGGCCATCAAATCGCTGTCGGGGAAATATGCGCTGCATCAGGTGATCCTGACCCGCGCCTTCGTCGGGCTTGCGGTGGTGCTGGGCGTAATCGCGGTTTCGCGTACGGGCTTTCGCCAGCTTCTGACCCGGCGACCCGGCGCCCAGTTGGTGCGCGTGTCGATCGTGATGGTGTCGAACGTCACCTATTTCCTCGGCCTGGCCGCCATGCCACTGGCCGACGCTGTGGCCACGGCCTTTATCGCACCGATCTTCGTCACCCTTCTGTCCAGCGTCGTCCTGCACGAACCCGTCGGCCCGCGCCGCTGGTCGGCCGTGGGGGTGGGGATGCTGGGCGTCATCGTCATGCTGCGCCCCGGCACCGGGGTGATTCACGGGGCGGCGGTTCTGGTGCTGATCTCGGCCTTCTGCTATGCCTCTTCGCACATGATGACCCGCCATATGCGCCAGACCGAAAGCGCGATGACGCTGAATTTCTTTACCACGTCCGGGTTCATCATCGTCAGTTCTTGCATGGGCCTGTGGGTCGGCGACGGGCATCTGGCGGGATCGGCCGACCCGTCGCTCGCCTTTCTCTTCCGCCCCTGGGTCTGGCCGCCCCTGCATGACTGGCCGGCGTTTCTGGCCACGGGGCTTGCCGTCAGCGTCGGCGGGCTGATGATGAGCCAGGCCTACCGCACGACCGAGGCGGCGCTGATCGCGCCCTTCGAATATGCCGGCATGCCGATGGCGATCTTCTGGGGCGTGACGGTCTTTGGCACCTGGCCAGACCATGTGGCCTGGGTGGGGATTGCGCTTATCTGCGGAGCGGGGCTTTATACGCTCTGGCGGGAAACGGTGCGGAAAAAGGTGAAGGATGTTGCAGCCCCAAGCGGTGATCTTTGACATCGGCAATGTGCTGATCGAATGGCAGCCCGAGCGGTTTTACGACAGCGTGATGCCGCGCGCCTTGCGCGAACGGATGTTCGCCGAGGCCGATCTGCACGCCATGAACGAGGAAATTGACCGCGGCGCCCTGTTCAAGGAAACCATCTACGGCTGGGCCGACCGGCACCCCGAATGGTCCGACAAGATCCGGCTCTGGTATGACAGATGGATCGACATGGCGTCGCCCGTCATCCACCATTCGGTCAAGCTGCAAAGAACATTGCGCGCCAAGGGTGTGCCGGTGTTCGCGCTGACCAACTTCGGGCGCCATTCGTTCGACTATGCGCTGACCCAATATGATTTCCTGGGCGAATTCGACCGTCACTACATCTCGGGCCATATGAACGTGACCAAACCCGATCCGCGGATCTATGCGATGGTCGAGGCCGATTGCGGGATCGCGCCCGGCAATATCCTGTTCACCGACGACCGCGCCGACAATATCGCGGTGGCCGACGCGCGTGGCTGGCGGACGCATCGCTTCAGCGGGCCGCGCGGCTGGGCAGCCCGGCTGGTGGCCGAGGGAATTTTGACACCGCAGGAGGCCGCGCCATGACGCTGACCATCGTCGGACCCGAGATCGAACCGAAGCTCGACTGGATCGCCCTGACCGAGGCGCTGGCGGCGGGCCATTCCCTGCCGCGTGCCGAAGTGGGCGACATGGTGCTGCGGCGGGGCGGCGACACGCTTCTGACCCGATCCGCCTGGATCGACGGGATGGGCGTTGCGGTCAAGGCCGCGACGATCTTTCCCGGCAACGCGCGGGCGGGCCTGGCCAGTATCAGCGGTGCGGTCAACCTTTTTTCCGACCGGAACGGCACGCTCGAGGCGCTGGTGGATTTCACCCTGGTGACCAAATGGAAGACTGCGGGCGACAGCCTGCTGGCCGCCCGCCGCCTAGCCCGGCCCGAAGCGGAATCCATCCTGATCGTCGGGGCGGGGGCGGTCGCACGGTCGATGGTCGCGGCCTACGGGGCCGCCTTCCCGCGGGCGCGCTTTCACGTCTGGGCCCGCAATGGCGAAAGCGCGGCGGCCTTTGCCGACGCGACGGGCGCCCAACCCGAACCCGATCTGGAGAGGGCGGTCGCGAACGCCGACATCATCGCCACGACGACGATGACCTCGGACCCGCTGATCAAGGGCGCCTGGCTTGCCCCCGGCACCCATCTCGACCTCATCGGCGCCTACCGGCCCGACATGCGCGAAGCCGACAGCGATTGTTACCGCCGCGCTCGGGTCTTCGTCGATGCGCGGGTGACGACGCTGCATCACATCGGCGATCTGATGGTGCCCATTGCCGAGGGGGCCATCACCGAGGCCGATGTCATCGCCGATTTCTACGACCTGCCCAGCGGCCGCTTCGCGCGGGGCGGCGCCGACGAGATCACCCTGTGCAAGAACGGCGGCGGGGCGCATCTCGACCTGATGGTGGCGCGCTACATCCTGGGGGCTTTCAACGCCCTTTAGCCTTCCATTTCGGCCGAGGCACCCTACATGCCGTCCAGAGCGGCTTTGCGCCCGCGGAACCGGGCCCTGTTGGCGCAGTGCGCGATTAGCGCTATGGAGAACAGAACCCGGCCAGCCGCGCGCCCGTCAACAAGTAGAAATGTTCTGACCTGATGAATCTGCTCGACCGTTTCCTGCCCAATCTCGCCGGCTCGCATATCGGCAGGCTGATTTCCGAGAACATGCGGGCGCAGTTCCCGCTGTATGTGGTTGCCGTCCTGTCGATGGTCGTGGTCGCCGCCAGCACGTCGGCCGTCGCCTGGATCATGCGCTACATCGTCGAATCGATGACCAACCCCGACGATCGGGCCAAGGTTTTCATGGTCGCGGGCGGGGTCATGCTGATCTTTTTCGTCAAGGGGCTGGCGAGCTATGTGCAGGTCGTCGCCCTGACCCGCGCCGGCAACCGCATCGTCGCCACCCAGCAAAAACGCCTTTACGCCAAGCTCCTGCGTCAGGGTGCCGCCTTCTTCAACCTGACGGAATCGTCCGATCTGTTGACCCGGCTGACCGTGTCGGCCCAGGCTGCCCGCGCCATCATCGACATTTTCGTCACCGGCTTCGTGCGCGATCTTCTGACCATGCTGGGGCTGATCCTGGTCATGCTTTACCAGCAGCCGGCCCTGACGGTGATTTCGCTGGCGGTCGGGCCCCTGGCGCTGCTGGGGGTCCGGGTGATCCTGCGCAAGGTGCGTGCGATCATGGAACTGGAAATGACCTCGCTGGCCGAGATCATCAAGGTCGTGCAGGAAACGTCGGCCGGAATCCTGATCGTCAAGGCCTTCGCGCTGGAAAGCCGCATGGCCGCACGGATGAATTCGGCTGTGCAGCAGGTGGAAAAGCGGTCAAACGCCATCGCGCGACTGGAAGCGGTGACCAGCCCGCTGATGGATACGCTGTCGGGCTTTGCCATTGCCGGCGTCGTTGCGCTGAGCGCGGTGAACATCTTTGGCGAGGCGCGGACCTCGGCCGGCCAGCTCATGTCGTTCGTGACCGCACTTCTGATGGCCTATGAACCGGCCAAGCGCCTGTCGCGGATGCGGGTCTCGATCGAATCGAACCTGGTCGGCGTTCGGATGATGTTCAAGATGCTCGACGCCCCCGAAACCATGGTCGAGGTGGCCCATCCGGTCGACCTTGGCAATGGGCCGGGGCTGGTAAGCTTCAAGGACGTCGGTTTTTCCTACCGCGTCGACAGGCCGGTCCTCAAGAACTTGACCATGGTCTGCGAGGCGGGCAGGACCACCGCGCTCGTCGGCCCGTCGGGCGGCGGAAAATCGACGATCCTCAGCATGATTCTTCGGCTTTACGACCCCACGGTAGGCACCGTCGCCATCGATGGGGTCGACCTGCGCAGCTCGTCGTTCAAATCGCTCCGGGACAAGATTTCCTTCGTCGGCCAGGGAACGTTTCTCTTTTCCGCCTCGGTGCTCGACAATATCCGCCTGGGCCGCCCCGACGCGACCGAGGAAGAGGTGATCGAAGCCGCCCGCGCCGCCAACGCCCACGAATTCATCGCAACCCTTCCGGCCGGGTACCACACCCCCGTGGGCGAAAATGGCGCCTTCCTGTCTGGCGGGCAAAAGCAGCGGCTGGCGATCGCGCGGGCGATCCTGAAAGACAGCCCCATCCTTCTGCTCGACGAGGCGACGAGCGCGCTGGATTCGACTTCCGAAGCGCTGGTTCAGGATGCGATCCACCACCTGACCCGCGGCCGCACCACCATCGTCATCGCCCACCGCCTGACAACGGTGCTCGAGGCCGACAAGATCTGCGTCATCAGCGAAGGCGAGATGGTGGAAGAGGGTACGACCCAGGAGTTGCTGGATCGCAACGGCCTGTTCCGCAGCTTCTACGACCAGCAGTTCCGCGCCGTGGGCTGACCCCCGTTCCGTTTTCCGGCGCTTTGGCCTATAGGACGGCTCTGAACCCCGAGGATCGCCGATGACCGCCCCGCTCGTGCCCGATGTGCATGCCATTCCCCGCAAACTGCTCGACGGCGGTCCGGTCAACCTTGTCGGCTTGACACGCGATGCGATGCGCGCGGCACTGGTGGCCGCCGGAACGCCGGAAAAGCAGGCGAAGATGCGGGTCGGCCAGGTCTGGCAATGGATATACCACTGGGGCGTGCGCGATTTCGAGGCGATGACCAACCTCGCCAAACCCTACCGCGAGATGCTGGCCGCGAACTTCAGCATCGTGCTGCCCGAGATCGTGACCCGGCAGGTTTCCGAAGACGGGACGCGCAAATATCTTTTGCGCATCGCCGGCGGACACGAGGTCGAAACCGTCTATATCCCCGAGGAAGACCGCGGCACGCTGTGCATTTCCAGCCAGGTCGGTTGCACGCTGACCTGTTCCTTCTGTCATACCGGCACGCAGAAGCTGGTGCGCAACCTGACGGCGGGCGAAATCGTCGGTCAGGTGATGCTGGCGCGCGACGATCTGGGTGAATGGCCGGTTCAGGGCGCGCCCAAGGTCGAGACCCGGCTGATTTCCAACATCGTGCTGATGGGCATGGGCGAGCCGCTCTACAATTTCGAGAATGTCCGCGACGGCATGAAGATCGTCATGGATAACGAAGGCATCGCCCTTGGCCGCCGCAGGATCACCCTTTCCACCTCGGGCGTCGTGCCGGAAATCGCCCGCACCGCGACCGAGATCGGCTGCCTTCTGGCGGTCAGCTTCCACGCGACGACCGACGAGGTGCGCGACAGGCTGGTGCCAATCAACAAGAAATGGAACATAGCCACCCTTCTCGATGCGCTTCGCGCCTATCCCGGCCTGTCGAATTCGGAACGGATCACCTTTGAATATGTGATGCTTCAAGGCGTGAACGACACCAAAGAAGATGCGCACCGGCTGGTGGCCCTGCTTCAGGGCATTCCGGCCAAGGTGAACCTGATCCCCTTCAATGAATGGCCCGGCGCGCCCTATACGCGGTCGTCCGGCAACCGCATCCATGCCTTCGCCGACATCATCTATCAGGCCGGTTATGCCAGCCCGATCCGCACACCCCGCGGCGAAGACATCATGGCCGCCTGCGGCCAGCTGAAATCGGCGACCGAGCGGGCCCGCAAGAGCCGGGCTGAAATCGCATCCGAGACCGGTCGGGGCTGATGCAGGTTCGCCGTCTCAACCGCCGAGGGCGGCAACGCCGCGGTCATATTCCTCGGGCGCCAGGACATTGGCTTCGTTGAAGTCGAAGACAGCAAGGATGTTGGCGCTTCGGTTGCAGCCGCCGCCCCGCATCGACGCCTGCAATTCGATGGCCTTGCGAATCTCTTGGGCGGTGAGGATGCCGTTGTTGTCATCGTCTGATGAAACGAACGCCTCGGCGGCGCCTTGAACGCCTGTCAGGCGCAGCACTGCCTTCAGTTCGGCACGGGTGATTTCCCAGTCGCGATTCAGGTCGCCACCATGATCTGCGACATGACCTGTGCGCGTGCCTGCAATTTCGAACGGTTCATGGCAAGGCGTCCTCCGGCAATCTTCCATACGAGGCCAGCCCAACCCAGAATTGTGACTTCCGTTGGGCGGGCTATTGCCCATCCGATACCTGCGCGCCGTTTTCCCCGTAGAAATCACGGATCATCGCCACCGCCTCTTCGGCGGTTTCGACATAGCGGAAGAGCGAAAGATCGTCGTCGGAGATGGTGCCCGCTTCGGCCAGCCCCTGCCAGTTGATGATGCCTTCCCAGAAGCCTTTGCCGAACAGAAGAAACGGCACCCGGTCCATCCGTCCGGTCTGGATCAGGGTCAGCGCCTCGAACATCTCGTCCATCGTGCCGAACCCGCCGGGGAAGATGCAGACCGCCTTGGCGCGCATCAGGAAATGCATCTTGCGGATAGCGAAATAGTGAAAGTTGAAGCAAAGGTCGGGGGTCACATAGGCGTTTGGCGCCTGTTCGTGCGGCAAGACGATATTGAGCCCGATCGAATAACCGCCCGCCTCGTGCGCGCCGCGGTTACCGGCCTCCATCACGCCCGGGCCGCCACCGGTGATGATCACGTTCTCGCGTCCGTAGCTTTGCAGGCTCTGGGCGGTCATCAGCGCCGCGAACTTGCGCGCCTCGTCGTAATAGCACGACAGATCGGCAAGCGTCTTGGTGCGTGCGGTGTGTTTCTTGGCCGGCTCGGGGATGCGTGCGCCGCCGAAAAGAACAATGGTCGACACGATCCCGCGTTCGTCCAGCATCATCTGCGGCTTCAACAGTTCGAGTTGCAGGCGCACCGGGCGCAGTTCCTCGCGGCACATGAAATCGGCGTCGCTGAAGGCCAGCCGGTAGGATGGTGCCCGCGTCTGCGCCGTGTCGGGGATACGGCTGGCGGAGGCGACATCCTGATGGCTGTCGCGGAACGGGTGGCGGCGGGGGTCGTCCTTCATGGCGGCTGTCCTTGTCCGGCTTTGCCACAAGGCCTATAGCTTTCGCGACCGACTGGCCAGTATCGGGAGCTAGACGATGAATTGGCGCGACGAAATTGCGGCTGCGGCCGGCCGGATCGATGGACATGTCCGCAGAACCCCGGTTCTGATAGCCGATCTTGGATTTGGCCGGCCGGTCGTACTCAAGCTCGAACAGATGCAGCATACCGGCAGCTTCAAGGCGCGCGGCGCCTTCAACACGCTTCTGTCGCAGCCAGTCCCGAAGGCCGGGGTGGTTGCGGCGTCGGGTGGCAACCATGGTGCGGCAGTGGCCTTTGCCGCCCGTGCGCTGGGCCACAGGGCGCATGTCTTCGTGCCCGAATTCGCCGGCCCGGCCAAGATCGACCTGATCCGCCAGACCGGGGCAGATCTGACCGTCGTGCCCGGCGTCTACGACAATGCGCTTGCCGCCGCCCGCGCGCACGAGGCCGCGACCGGGGCGATGCAGGTGCACGCCTATGACGCCCCGGCGACGGTCGCAGGCCAAGGCACCGTGATGCGCGAATGGGAAGGCCAGGGCCTTGACGCCGATACCGTGCTGATCGCGGTGGGCGGCGGCGGGCTGATGGGCGGCGCGCTCGGCTGGCTTCAGGGCCGCCGCAAGGTGGTCGCGGTCGAACCCGAACTGGCCCCCACCCTCAACCGCGCACTGGCCGAGGGGCCGCAGGCCGAGGTCAAGGTCGGCGGGGTCGCGGCCAATTCCCTTGGTGCCAGCCGGATCGGGCGCATTTGTCACGATCTTGCCAGCCGCCACGGGGTTCATTCGGTCCTGGTTCTCGACGACGCGATCATCGCGGCGCAACGGCTCTTGTGGCGAGGGTTGCGGCAATTGGTCGAACCGGGTGGGGCCACGGCGCTGGCGGCACTGGTCAGCGGCGCGTACCGGCCCGAACCGGGCGAAAGGGTCGCAGTTCTGGTCTGCGGCGGCAACATCGCGCCGGATCCGCTGCAACCCTGACCGGATTGCGAAGCGGACCGATGCGCCTTATGGACCATTGTAAACCCACAGGATGCAGAAGGAACGCCAGCCCATGTCGAACGCCAACCTAGAAGCCGCCATCGAAGCCGCATGGGACGCACGCGAGGCGATCAGCCCGGCGACGAAAGGTGAAGCCCGCGACGCCATCGAGGCGACGCTGGCGGCGCTCGACAGCGGCAGCCTGCGCGTGGCCGAACGGCAGGCCGACGGCAGATGGCATGTGAACCAATGGGCGAAAAAGGCGGTGCTTCTGTCGTTCCGCCTGAACGACATGGGGGTGATCCCCGGCGGCAATGGCGCTGCCACCTGGTGGGACAAGGTGCCATCCAAATTCGACGGCTGGGGCGACAACCAGTGGCGCGCGGCGGGCTTCCGCGCCGTGCCGGGTTCCATCGTCCGCCGTTCGGCCTTCATCGGCAAGGGGGTGGTGCTGATGCCGTCGTTCGTCAATATCGGCGCCTATGTCGACGAAGGGTCGATGGTCGATGGCTGGGCCACGGTCGGGTCCTGCGCCCAGATCGGCAAGAACGTGCATCTTTCGGGCGGCGTCGGAATCGGCGGCGTGCTGGAGCCGATGCAGGCGGGCCCGACGATCATCGAGGACAACTGCTTCATCGGCGCGCGGTCGGAAGTGGTCGAGGGCTGCATCGTCCGCGAAGGCTCGGTCCTTGGCATGGGCGTCTTCATCGGCCAGTCCACCAAGATCGTCGACCGCGAGACCGGCGCGGTGATGTATGGCGAAGTGCCGGCCGGGTCGGTGGTGGTGGCGGGTTCCATGCCGTCGAAGGGCGGCATCAACCTTTACTGCGCGGTGATCGTGAAGAAGGTCGATGCGCAGACCCGGTCGAAGACCAGCATCAACGAGTTGCTCAGGGATTGAGCCGGGGTCACCCCCCCGACCTGGGAAGGACCGGACATGACATTGACCTTGAACATAGCCCAGACCATTGTCGACAAGGCTTTGGCCCGTGCCCGGCAAGCCCAGTTCCGGCCGCTGAGCGTGGTGGTCCTTGATGCGCGGTCGGCGGTCATTGCCGCCGCAAGCGAGGATGGGACAAGCCTGAAACGTTTCGATCTGGCCAAGGCCAAGGCGCAGGGGGCGCTGGCCTTCAACCTCGGATCGCGCGCGCTTGGGGTCATGGCGGTCGAACGGCCGCATTTTTTCGCCGGCGCGGCCCATGCGGTTGGCGGCGGGCTGGTGCCGGTGGCGGGTGGCGTGCTGGTGCGCGACATGCGTGGCAGCGTTATCGGCGCGGTCGGCGTATCGGGCGACACGTCAGACAATGACGAAGCAGCGGCGATCTCCGGCATCAACGCGGCCTCGCTGGTGGCCGATGGCGGCTGACGCCCCCCTGACGGATGGATGAACCATGACCGAAATGCCCGAAAAACCCAGGCGCCCCCAGCAGGTCTACACCCTGCTGGTCGAGGTCGGCCGCAAGGCCGACGACGGGCTCCCTAAGGGCGCGACCGGCGCCGCCCTTCTGTGCTATTCAACCGGCGTGACCGAGGAAGAGGCGGTGCGCGAATGCGTGGCCGTGCTGAAGCAGGCCGACATGGCGCCTCTGGATGTCACGGGCTACGGCACGCTGGACGAGCGGTTGGCCCAGGGGCACGAAGTTGATGCCGATGAGCGCGCCCTGATGGCGCAGGCGCTGGCCGAAAACGCCGTGATCGTCGCCCAGGCCACGCCGTTTTTCGATGATGACGACCGCACCCGCGCGCTTCACTGACGAAAGGCAACCGCCCATGCCCCACACCCCCGTCGACCCCGTCGCCCTTACCGCCGACCTGATCCGCTGCCCCAGCGTGACACCTGCCGAAGGCGGGGCGCTGCACCTGCTGGAACGGCTTCTGTCGGGCGCGGGCTTCGCCTGCACCCGCGTCGACCGCAACGGTATTTCCAACCTTTTCGCCCGCTGGGGCCGGCCGGGTGCCAACCGCACCTTCGGCTTCAACGGCCATACCGACGTGGTGCCGGTGGGCGATGTCGCCGACTGGACCCGCGACCCGTTCGGGGGCGAGATCGTCGATGGCTGGCTCTGGGGGCGCGGGGCGACCGACATGAAGTCCGGCGTGGCGGCCTTTGCCGCGGCGGCGGTGGATTTCGTGCGCCAGACGCCGCCCGATGGGGCGATCATCCTGACCATCACCGGCGATGAAGAGGGGATCGGCGCCGACGGCACCGTGGCGATCCTCGACTGGATGAAGGGCGCGGGAGAGGCGATGTCGGTCTGCCTCGTGGGCGAGCCGACCTGCCCCGAACGCCTGGGCGACATGATGAAGATAGGGCGGCGGGGCTCTCTCACCTGCCGGTTCGAGGCCGAGGGGGTGCAGGGCCATTCCGCCTATCCGCACCGCGCGCGAAATCCGCTGCATGCACTGGTCCGGCTGATGGACCGGCTGGCGTTCCATACGCTCGACGACGGCACGGCGCATTTTGACGCCTCGACGCTGGCGATCACCACGATCGACACCGGCAATCCGGCGTCAAACGTGATCCCTGCACGGGCCCGCGCCACCGTGAACGTCCGGTTCAACGACGCACATTCCTCGGAAAGCCTCGCCGACTGGCTGCGCACCGAGGCGCTGAAGGTTCAGGCCGAGACCGGGGTGAATGTCGCGCTCGACCTTCATGTCAGTGGCGAAAGCTTTGTGACCCCGCCGGGCGACTTCGTCCGCCTCGTCGCCGGCGCCGTCACCGCCGAAACCGGCGAGGCGCCGCAACTGTCGACATCGGGCGGAACATCGGACGCGCGCTTCGTCAAGGACCATTGTCCTGTCGTGGAATTCGGGCTGGTCGGCAAGACCATGCATCAGGTCGACGAACGGGTCGAGGTGGCACAGATCCGGCAGCTCAAGGCGATCTATGGCCGGGTGTTGCGCGACTATTTCGCCTGATGAAGCGGGGGCTGCCCGCGCAAGGAGGATGCAATGACCCAAGGGCAACCGGGTGCGAATGGCGCTCAGCAGGAATACTGGAACTCTGCCGTCGGACTGAAATGGGCGGCGCATCAGGAAAAGCTGGACCTGCTGCTGACGGAGGTGAAGGGCGAACTTGTCCGCCGCGCAGCACCACAGATCGGCGAGACGGTGCTCGATATCGGTTGCGGCGCAGGCGACACCACGCTGGCCTTCGCACAGTCGGTCGGCCCCGCGGGCGCGGTGACCGGGGCCGACCTTTCCGAGCCGCTGCTGGCGGTTGCGCGGCGGCGAGCCGCGGGGATGCAGGGCATCGGATTTATTGCGGCCGACGCCCAGACCCGCAACTTCGGCCCGGGCCGGTTCGACCTGGTCGCCTCGCGGTTCGGGGTGATGTTCTTTGCCGATACCGGGGCGGCCTTCGCCAACCTCGCCCGGATGCTGCGCCCCGGCGGACGGCTGGTGTTCGCCGCTTGGGATGCGGTCGCACGAAACCCCTGGATGGCAATGTCGAAGGAGGCGGCGGTGGCGCGGCTTGGGCCGGTTGGCGCCGACACGCCCGGCGCGCCGGGGCCGTTTGCCTTTGCCGATGCCGAGCGGGTCTTGGGGCTTCTCAGCGGTTCAGGCCTCGCCGAAGTCAGGGTGGCAACGCCGGATCTGCAACTTGTTGTCAACGGCACGCCCGAAGATGCGGCAGCGCTGGCCGCCAGCATCGGCCCGGTGCCGCGCATCGTGAGCGATCTTGGCGGCACCGATGCCGATCTTGCCGCGATCAAGTCGGCCATCGCCGAGGCGTTCCGTCCCTTCGCATCCGGGGGAAACGTCCGCATCCCGGCCAGGGTGCATTTCTTTTCGGCCTTGCGCCCGTGACCACCGCGTCACGCCATGCTATCTGACAGATCATGAGACGCATTCCCTCCAAGACCGAAGTCCTGACCTGGATCGCCGAAAACCCCGGCCTGTCGGCCAAGCGCGACATCGCCAAGGCGTTCGGCATCAAGGGCAACGACAGAATCGAACTGAAACGCCTGCTGAAGGAACTGGAGGGCGAAGGCACCCTGGAACGCCGCCACCGCGCCTACCGCGACCCCGAACGGCTGCCGCCGGTGACGATCCTGATGATCCTGGCGCCCGATCGCAACGGCGACCAGTTCGCCCGACCGATGGAATGGCACGGCGATGCACCCGCGCCGCGTGTCCTGTTCATGCCGCGCAAGTCCGATGCGCCGGTGGCCGAGGGCGACCGGATTCTGGCGCGCGTGAACGAGGTCCGCGGCGAAGGCCATCAGTACGAGGCACGGCTGATCCGCAAGATCGGGCTGAACCCCCTGAAGCTTCTCGGCATCTTCCGCAAAGAGGCCGAGGGCGGTCGGATCGTGCCGATCGACAAGGGGTCCGACAAGGAATGGCTGGTTGCCGCCGATGCCACCCATGGCGCGCGCGAGGGCGAGTTGGTCGAGGCCGAACAGGCAGGCCCCAAGGCCCGCATGGGCCTGCCACGCGCCCGCATCATCGACCGGCTGGGCGATCCGTCGGCCCCCAGGGCCGTGTCGCTGATCGCCATTCACCAGCACGGCATTCCCGACCATTTCCCCGACCCGGTCCTGGCCGAGGCCGACGCGATGGGCGCCGCCGGCCTTGGCCCGCGCGAAGACCTGCGCGCCCTTCCCTTCGTCACCATCGACCCCGCCGATGCGCGCGACCATGACGACGCCTGCCATGCCCACCCCGACACGGACGCCAGGAACGACGGCGGCCATATCGTCTGGGTCGCCATCGCCGATGTCGCCCATTACGTTACCCCCGGGTCCGCCCTTGACCGCGAGGCGCGCAACCGGGGGAATTCCACCTATTTCCCCGACCGGGTGGTGCCGATGCTGCCCGACCGGCTGTCGGGCGATCTATGTTCGCTGCACGAGGGTGAAGATCGCCCGGTTCTGGCGGTCGCCATGCAGATCGACGCACATGGCCAGAAACTGTCGCACCGTTTCACCCGCGCCATGATCCGCTCGGTCGCAAGCCTGACCTACGAAGAGGTGCAATCGGCACAGGACGGCCATCCGAACGACCGCACGGCGCCGCTTCTGGCCGGGGTTGTTGCGCCCCTGTATGCTGCCTATCACGCCGTGGTCCAGGCGCGCGCCCTGCGCCAGCCGCTCGACCTCGACCTGCCAGAGCGCAAGATCGAGCTGACCCCCGATGGGCGGGTGAAATCGGTGGCCTTCCGCGAACGGTTCAACGCGCACCGGCTGATCGAGGAATTCATGATCCTCGCCAATGTCGCGGCCGCCGAAGAGCTGATCCGCCTGCGCCGCCCGCTTCTGTACCGCGTGCATGAAGAACCGAGTCCGGAGAAGCTCGACGCGCTGCGCGACGTGGCCGAGGCGTCTGGCTTCACGCTGGCCAAGGGACAGGTTCTGAAGACCGCGCAACTGAACCGGCTTCTGGCCCAATCGCAGGGGACCGAGTTCGACGAGCTGATGAACGTGACCACGCTGCGCTCGATGACGCAGGCCTACTATCACCGGGAAAACTTTGGCCATTTCGGCCTTGCCTTGCGCAACTACGCACATTTCACCTCGCCCATCCGGCGCTATTCCGACCTGATCGTGCATCGGGCGCTGATCGCCGCCCACGGCTGGGGCGCGGACGGGCTGAGCGCCCAGGACATCGAGATGCTGGACGAGACTGCCAAGCATATTTCCGACACCGAACGGCGCAGCATGGCGGCAGAACGCGACACGACCGACCGCTATCTGGCCGCCTATCTGGCCGACCGGGTGGGCAGCGAATTTGCCGGGCGGATCAGCGGGGTGGCCAAGTTCGGCCTGTTCGTCAAGCTGGACGAAACCGGGGCCGACGGGCTGATCCCGGTGCGCACCCTGGGCCGCGAATTCTTCCATTTCGACGCCAGCGCACAAACCCTGATGGGCGCCGACAGCGGCATGATCCTTTCGGTCGGCCAGCGGGTCACCGTGCGGCTTGCCGAAGCGGTTCCGGTGACGGGCGGGCTGATGCTGGAACTGCTCGAGGTGGACGGGCAGGCGATGGCCGGCGGCCCTTCGGCTAAGCGCGGGCGCTATGTCGCGCGCCGGCCGGGGGCGGCCAAGGCCAAGGCCGCCAAGGTCAAGCGCAAGGTCGAACGCAAGCGCAAATAGGCCGAACCCCGTCCTACCCGCTTTCCCTGCCCGTGTCGGCGCGTTAGGCTTGGGCCAAAGCAACAAACGGCAGGCGGGCTTGGGGATGCGGTTGATGACGGCGGGTGCGATTGCGGCAACCCTGACAGCAGGCAGCGCCCTTGCCACGGCCACCCCGGACCGGACCGCGCCACCGCCGGCAGGAGCGATAATGCCCCATTCCCCTGAAAAGATTGAGCTTGTCTCGGCACGCGCCGGGTTCGACGACTGGGTTGCTGGGTTTCGCAACCGGGCCCTGAAACATGGGATCAGCGCGCGCACCTTCGACCGGGCCTTCAAGGGCGTCGAGCCTGACCCGGTAGTCATCGACAAGGACCGTAACCAGAGCGAATTCGTCAAGCCGATCTGGGATTATCTCGACAGCGCCGTGTCGGACACGCGCATCGCCAACGGCAAGGCAGCGCTGCGCGACCATCGCCGCCTTTTCGACCAGATCGAGGCCAGGTACGGTGTCGAGAAAGAGGTGGTGGCGGCGATCTGGGGCATGGAAAGTTCCTACGGCACCCATCGTGGCGACCTGCCGCTGATCCGGTCGCTGGCGACGCTGGCCTATGAGGGCCGCCGGCGGGCATTCTTCGAAAGCCAGCTTCTGGCAGCCTTGAAGATCATTCAGCAGGGCAATGTGGAACCCGCCGACATGACCGGCAGCTGGGCCGGCGCCATGGGCCATACCCAGTTCATCCCGACCTCGTATCTGGCTTTCGCGGTCGATTTTACCGGCGACGGCAAACGCGACATCTGGTCGGACAATCCGGCCGACGCGCTGGCGTCAACCGCCGCCTACCTTGCCCGCTCGGGTTGGAAGAAGGGCCAACCCTGGGGGGTCGAGGTGACACTGCCCCGCGGGTTCGACTATGCGCACAGCGGGACGCGGGTGAAGAAATCGGCGGCCGACTGGGCGGCCCTTGGCGTGCGCGCCGCGTCGGGTGGCAGGGTCGCCAACCACGGCCCGGCGTCGATCCTGCTGCCGGCTGGCGCCCATGGCGCGGCCTTCATGATCTTTTCAAACTTCCACGCGATCGAGAAATACAATGCCGCCGACGCCTATGTGATCGCCGTCGGCCATCTGTCTGATCGGCTGGCGGGCGGCGGGCCGATCCGCGCCGATTGGCCGCGCGACGACCGGGCGCTGACTTTTCCCGAACGGCAGGAATTGCAGCACCGGCTGACCGCCGCCGGGTTTGACACCGGCGGGACCGATGGCAAGATCGGCCCCAACACGCTGGCTGCGCTCAAAAGATACCAGCGCCACATCGGCGACATTCCCGATGGCTATGCCAGTTTCGATCTGCTGAAGCGGCTGCGCTGACGGCCTCAGGCCACCAGCTTTTTCATCTCGAACGCCAGAAGCATCAGCCCGATAGCCGTGACCCAGGATGAGGCCACGCGCAACCCGATCCGCGTCCAGAAATAGGGCAGCTTCATCAACAGCGCCTTGGCGATACCCGCGGCAATCACCACGATCAGATTGGCGCCGAACAGGATGCCGATATAAATCGGAAGGGGGAATTCGCCGAACGTATGGCCCTCGAAACTGACCATCGACGACAGGGCCCCCAATGCCGTGGCAATCCCGACAACGAGCGACTTGGGATAATTGGCCCCGCTGACCGCCATCAGCGCACAAATCGCACCGACCGCGAGCGAAACCGCAATGATCCATCCCCCGACCAGAGGGGCGAGCGGGATGCCGACAATCATGCCGATCAAGAGGCCCGGCCAGATCTTCAACATGCCCTCGTCGTCCCAGAGGCTCGCCAGCAGACCGATCGGGATTAGCGTCAGCAAGATCTCGGGGCTGTTGAGCGATGCGCCCGCCCCTTCCACCATCTCTGGATAGGCGGTGCCGGTGGCAAAGTTATGGGCCTGCGATTGCAGCGGCCACAGAATGGCCGCCGCGATGGCAAACGTGCGATAGGTTCTGGTCATGCATACCCCAAAAGGAAGGCGGCCCCGACGGCGCTGATCCCAAGGCCCGCGGCGCGAACCACATACTGGCCCTTGGGCAGAAGCGTGAGAAAGCCAAGCGCGATACCGGTCAGATGCAGAAGGCCGGTGGCGATGACAAAGCCCAGCGCATAGGCGAACGGGTTGGCAGCCTCGGGCAGTTCAACCCCGTGTGCATAGCCGTGGAATAGCCCGAACAGGCCGACCAGCACCGATGCGATCCAGATCGGCGGGCGCGCCCCGAAAAAGACCGCGAGCCCCAGGACGATGCCCGACATGTCGATGCCGATCTCGATACCGGGGATCGGGCCGCCGACAATGCCAAGCGCGCCACCGAACGACATGACGACCGGGAAGATCACCGGCAGCAGATAGATGGCCGGGCGGCCAAGAAAGGCGCCCCACAGGCCTACGGCGACCATGGCGACGACATGGTCCCACCCGAGGATGGGATGCAGGAACCCGCTCGCAAACCCGCCGATCACACCTTGCGTCGGGTGCGCACTGGCTGCCGTCGCGGCAAAGATCATGGCAGGAATTGCCAAATAGCGAAGCGCAGAGAATTTCATTTGAACAGCCCCGTAGATTGCGCAGGAACGACTCCCCCTGCAGGCCAAAAGCATCGGACATAGGGCCTTTGGCGTCAATCAGAGTCGGCGATTTTGGGGGCGATCTGGAAACGATTCGGGCCCTTGGCGCCGATTTTGCCGGCGGTGCGCCGTCGCATCCGCACGAACGGAAACGGCCACCCGGAAAGGGTGGCCGTGGTTGGCAGGAAAGCAGGCTCAGCCTTTGCGGGCGGCGCGGATCGCGTCGTCCAATTTTCCCAGAGCCTCGGTGAAGATCTGATCCTGAATGGTGATCGGCGACAGGAAGCGGATGACGTTGCCATAGACGCCGCAGGTCAGGAGCAGCAGGCCCCGCGACAGCGCCTCGGCGCGCACCTTGTTGGTGAAATCGGCCGAAGGCTTGCCGCCGACGTTGAACTCGACCGCGTTCATGAAGCCGGGCCCGCGGATGTCGGCGATCTCGGGCACCTCGTCGCGCAACGACGCCAGATGCTGCTTCAGCCGCGCGCCGAGTTGGTTGGCACGGTTGCACAGATCTTCTTCCTCGATCACGTCCAAGACCGCATTCGCGGCCGCGATCCCCAGCGGGTTGCCGCCATAGGTGCCACCAAGCCCGCCCGGCGCCGGGGCATCCATGATCTCGGCCCGGCCGGTGACGGCGGCCAGTGGAAAGCCCCCGGCCAGCGACTTGGCCATGGTGGTCAGGTCGGGGGCCACGTCATGATGTTCCATGGCGAACATCTTGCCGGTGCGGGCAAAGCCGGTCTGCACCTCGTCAGCGATCAAGAGGATGCCGTGTTCATCGCAGAGGGCACGCAGCTTGGTCATAAAGGCGCGCGGCGCCTCGTAAAAGCCGCCCTCGCCCTGCACGGGTTCCACTATGATTGCCGCCACGCGCTTGGGGTCGACGTCGGCCTTGAAAAGGTAGTTCAGCGCCTCGATCGACTGATCGACGCTGACGCCATGCAAGGGCACCGGGAAGGGTACATGGAACACATCCGCCGGCATCGCGCCGAAGCCGACCTTGTAGGGCACGACCTTGCCGGTCAGCGCCATGCCCATGAAGGTGCGGCCATGAAACGCGCCGGTAAACGCGACCACCGCCTGGCGCCCGGTCGCGGCGCGGGCGATCTTGATCGCGTTCTCGACAGCTTCCGCCCCGGTGGTCACGAAGATCGATTTCTTCTCGCCCTTGCCCGGCACCATGCCATTCAGCCGCTCGGCCAGGCGCACATAATTTTCGTAGGGCACCACCTGATGGCAGGTGTGGGTGAAATGGTCGAGTTGGTCCTTGACCGCCGCGATTACCTTGGGGTGGCGGTGGCCGGTGTTGAGAACCGCGATGCCACTGGCAAAGTCGATATAGCGGTTGCCTTCCTTGTCCCAGATCTCGGCATTCTCGGCCCGGTCGGCGTAGATCTGGGTCATCACCCCCACGCCGCGCGACATGGCTGACTTGCGGCGAATTTCGATTTCGGCGTTTTTCATCGGACAGTTCCCCGGCAGGGCCGGCACGCGGGCCGGCGAGGTGACGTTTGGTTTGAAAATATGATCAAAAAGCGGATTGCGAAAGCCCGAATCGTAACCCTCGCCAAATAACGGCCCGAACCCCAGACCGAACCCCGGCCGGTCCTCAGCCCAGATGGGCGCGAAACGCTCTGACCACCGCGTCATACACGGCGCGCTTGAACGGCACGATGGCCGCGACCATCTCGTCGGCGGTCAGCCATTTCCAATGGGAAAACTCCGGATGTTCGGTGGCGATGTCGATCTGGTCGTCGCGGCCGAGATAGCGAAACAGGAACCATTTCTGCTTCTGGCCCCGATATTTGCCGCCCCAGGCCTTGCCAAGAAGGTCCGGCGGCAGATCGTAGGTGATCCAGTGATGGGTCTTGCCGACGAATTCGACCAGATCGGCCGTCACCCCGGTTTCTTCCCACAGTTCGCGCAGAGCGGCGGCACGCGGCTTTTCGCCTTGGTCGATCCCGCCTTGCGGCATCTGCCAGGCCGCGCTGTCGCTGTCGCGCCGCTGGCCGGCAAAGATCAGCCCGCGCGCGTCGATCAGCATCACGCCCACACAGGGCCGGTAGGGCAGGCTTGCGCTTTCATCCTCGGTCATTGCGAACGGGGCCGGTCACCCGGCCCCCCTTTCTGCTACTTCTGCGGCTCGATCACCGTCAGGCCCTTGATGATGTCGACCGCATAGGCGAGCTGGTAATCGTCCTGGCGGCGGCGGGCGGCGTCTTCGGCCTTGACCTGCTCTTCCTGCAATTGCTTGCGTTCGTCGTCGGTCATCGAATCGTTCGAGATGATGCCGCGCAGATCCGCCTCGGACCGGGTCTTCTTGGCCGCCGCATCGGCTGCCGCGTTCGGGTCGGTCGCGGCGGCCGCGTCGGTGACGGGCTTTTCGGGCTGCTCGACGACGATGTCGGGTGAAATCCCCAGGGCCTGGATCGACCGGCCCGACGGCGTGTAGTAGCGCGCCGTTGTCAGCCGCATGGCCGCGTCGCCCTTCAGCGGGATCACGGTCTGGACCGAGCCCTTGCCGAAGCTCTTGGTGCCGACGACGATGGCGCGGTGATGGTCCTGCAGCGCACCGGTCACGATCTCGGCCGCCGAAGCGGTGCCGCCATTGATCAGGATGACGATCGGCTTGCCCTGCGCCAGATCGCCGGGCTGGGCGTTGTAGCGTTCGCTGTCCTGCGGGTTGCGGCCACGGGTGGAAACGATTTCTCCCTTATCCAGGAAGGCGTCCGAAACCGCGATGCCCTGGTTCAGGAGCCCGCCCGGATTGTTGCGCAGGTCGATCACGAAACCATTCACCTTGTCGATGCCGCCAGCGTCGGCGACCGCCTTTTTCAGCCCGGCCTCGAGATCGCTATAGGTCTGCTCGCTGAAACTGGTGATGCGCAGCACGACCGTGTTGTCTTCCAGCCTTGCCTTGACGGCGGTGATCTTGATCGTGTCACGCACCAGCGTCACGTCGAACGGCTTTTCAACCCCCTTGCGCGCGATGGTGATGACAATCTCGGACCCGATCGGGCCGCGCATTTCCTTGACCACGTCGTCAAGGTTCAGCCCCAGAACGCTTTGCCCGTTCACATGGGTGATATAGTCGCCCGACCTGAGGCCCGCCTTTGCCGCTGGTGTGCCGTCGATCGGCGACACCACTTTCACATACCCTTCCTCTTGCGTCACCTCGATCCCGAGGCCGCCGAACTGGCCCGTGGTCTGGGTGCGCATGTCGGCATAGTCCTGCGCCGACATGTAGCTCGAATGCGGATCGAGCGAGGTCAGCATGCCGTTGATCGCCGCCTCGATCAGCTTCTTGTCGTCGACCGGCTCGACATATTGCGACCGGATCCGCTCGAAGATATCCCCGAAAAGGTCGAGCTGCTCATAGACCGAGGCTGGCTTCTGCGTTTCCTGCGCAATCAGCGGGCCGGCGATCTGGGTGGTCAGCAGTATCCCCGCGACCGTGCCGCCCAACGCGGCATAGACAAACTTCTTCATTGCCTAGTTTTCCTTCGTGTCAATGAACCACGGTCCGGGGTCCACAGGCTTTCCGCCCTGTCTGAGTTCGATATAAAGCGTTTCCGGGCGATCCGCGCCACCGCCATCTTGCGTTCCTGCCGACAATGCCGCCTTGGCATTTTCCTCGCCGCCCATCAAGCCCACGGGCGCGCCTGCGGTCAGAACATCGCCGGTGTTGCCGAAAACCGTGCCCATTCCGGCCAGAACCAACAGATACCCCGCCTTTGGCTCGAGGATCATCACATTTCCGTAGTCCAGAAGCGGGCCCCGGTACCGGATGGTCGCGGGCCAGGGTGCGGTGACCAGCGCCGCCGGTCGGGTGGCGATCACGATGCCCGGCCGCACGATGCCGGCCGCATCGGCCTCGCCCGCGCGCCGCAGGACCCGGCCAAGGGCCGGCAGCGGCAAGGTGCCCTTGGCCCCTTCGAAATCGGCACGCGGCGCGCTGATGTCATTTTCAAGCTTGCTCACCCCGACTGCGAACGCGTCGAGCGTGGTCGCGTTGGCAGCCAGGGCCGTCAATTCGGCCGGATCGGCCAGGAATCGGTTCGGCAGATCGGTCCGTTCCTGAATGGCCTGCGCCAGTGCGATGCGCGCGCCCTGCGCCGCATCGAGCCCCTTTTGCAGCGTGGCCGCCGTTTCCTCCTGCAAGGCGCGGATAGTGCGCACCTCGACCAGTTCGCGGCGCAAGGATTCAGCCTCGACCTGCAGCGCCGGGGCCACCGACGACAGGATCATCTCGGACCGTGCGGTGCCCAATGGGCCCGCCGGATGCAGCAGCAACAGCGGCGCCGGCGATTGCTGAAGCGTCGTCATCACCCCCAGCATCTCGGCGATCTGGTCGCGCCGTTCGTTGAACGAGGCCTGGATTTCGGCCTCGCGCACGGCGGCGGCACGCAGGGCATCGCGCAACGACGAAAGGCCGGTTTCATAGGCGCGGATCGTGGCGGTCAGCGCCGCAATCCGGTCCTTGCCGCTTTCCGCGGTCTTCAGCGCCTCGATGGCGGCGCGCAGGTCGGACGAGGCGCGCGCCGCCCGGTCGGCCGCCGTCTCGGCTGCGGCCGGCAGCGCCGCCAGCATCAAGAGAACAGCCGTCAGCCGGCGCCAAAGGCTCATGCCTTGTCCCTGACGATCAGCGTCCGCCCGGTCATCTCGGGCGGCAACGCCAGCCCCATCAGATCGAGAAGCGTCGGCGCCAGATCGGCCAGCCGGCCATTGCGCAGATGCACCCCCCGGGGTCCGCCGACCAGCACGACCGGCACCGGATTGGTCGTGTGCGACGTGTGCGGCCCGCCGGTGACCGGATCGACCATCAGTTCACAATTGCCATGGTCGGCGGTCACGATCATCGCACCACCCGCCTTTTCCAGCGCCGCAACAACCCGACCAAGCCCCCGGTCAACGCTTTCGCAGGCGGCGATCGCAGCGGCAAGCACCCCGGTGTGGCCCACCATGTCGGGGTTGGCGTAGTTGACCACGATCAGATCATACCCCGCCCCGATCGCCGCGACCAAATGGTCTGTTACCTCGGCCGATGACATTTCGGGTTGCAGATCATAGGTCGCCACCTTGGGAGACGGCGCCATATAGCGGTCTTCGCCCGGTTCGGGCGTTTCCTTGCCCCCATTCAGGAAGAAGGTGACGTGCGGATATTTCTCGGTCTCGGCCAGGCGGAACTGGCGCAGGCCCCGCGCCGCCACCCAGGCGCCAAGCGTGTTGGCCACCTGTCGCTTGGGATAGGCGGCGGCCATGAAGGTATCGTGGGTCTTGGAATAATCGACCATGCCAAGGATCGCCGCCCAATGCGGCCGCGTGCCCCGGTCGAACCCGGCGAAAGCATCCTCGCCGATGGCCAGCAATATCTCGCGCGCGCGGTCGGCCCGGAAGTTGAGGCAAAAGAACCCGTCGCCATCCTTTGCGCCCGCATAGTCCGCAATGACCGTCGGGGCGATGAATTCGTCGGTCTCGCCGCGCGCATAGGCGGCCTGAACCGCCCCCGCCGCATCCGCCGCCGCCCCGCCCTGCCCGCCAACCATCGCGACGTACGCCCGCGCCACCCGGTCCCAGCGGTTGTCGCGGTCCATCGCCCAGTAACGCCCGATGACCGTGGCCACCCGCGCGCCTTGCGGGACCGTCGCGACCAGCCGGTCGATGAACCCCGCAGCCGACGATGGTGCCACGTCGCGCCCGTCCGTGATCGCATGCAGCGCCACCGGCACGCCCTTGGCCGTCAGCGCGCGCGTGGCCGCCAGCGCATGATCGATATGGCCATGAACGCCGCCATCCGAGATCACGCCCATCAGATGTGCCGTCCCGCCCGTGCCTTTCAGCGTTTCGGCAAATGCTGCGATCGCGGCGTTGGAAAAGAACGAACCGTCCTCGATGGCAAGGTCGATAGCGCCCAGATCCATAGCCACAACCCGGCCCGCGCCGATATTGGTGTGGCCCACCTCCGAATTGCCCATCTGGCCGGTCGGCAGGCCGACATCGGGCCCGTGCGTAACCAGTTGCGCGTGCGGGCAGGTCGCCATGATCCGGTCATAGGTCGGCGTCCGGGCCAGCGCCACGGCATTGGCCGTTGTATCGGCGCGCAGGCCCCAACCGTCGAGAATGCACAGGACGACGGGCTTGGGCGGGGTCATGGCGGGCTCCTTCACGGCTGGCGCGCCCGTTCTAAGCGCTGGCGCGCGGCGCGGCAACCGGCCATCGGCGGATCACGTCCGGTGATAGGGCGCCCCCGCCAGGATCGAGGCGGCGCGGTAAAGCTGTTCGGCCAGCATCACGCGAACCAGCATGTGCGGCCAGACCATGCGCCCAAACGACAACGCGCCATCCGCGCGGTCGCGCAGGGGCGGGGCCAGCCCGTCGGCCCCGCCGATCACGAACGCAAGATCCTGCCGCCCCGCATCGCGCCAGCCTGCCAGATCGGCGGCGAATTCCGGCGACGATTTCGTCTGGCCCCGCTCGTCGAGCACGACCACCAGCGCGCCCGCAGGAAGGACACGGGCCAAAAGTTCGGCCTCGGCCGCCACCCCGCCACCCTTCTTGTCCTCGACCTCCAGCACCCTGGCAGGGCCAAGGCCCAAGGCCCGCCCGCTGCGGTCGAATCGCGAAAGGTAATCCTCGATCAGCGCAAGTTCGGGGCCGGCACGCAACCGGCCCACCGCGCAGATGCTTACCCGCATCAGAGGGGTGTGGAGGTCATGCCCAGATGGCCCGAGGCGCCAGGCATCCACATCTTCTCAAGCTGGTAGAAATCGCGCACTTCGGGGCGAAAGACATGGACGATCACATCCTGCGCGTCGATCAGAACCCAGTCGCCCTGGTCCTTGCCCTCGACCTTGCAGGCCCGGCCCATATCGGCCTTGAGCCGTTCGGCGAGCTTTTCGGCAATCGCCGATACCTGGCGCGACGACCGGCCCGAACAGATGACCATATAGTCGGCAACGCTCGACCGTCCGCGCAGGTCAATGGTGACCACGCTTTCCGCCTTGTCATCGTCGAGTGAGGAAAGAATGAGGGCAAGCAGATCTTCGCTTGACCCATCGGAAGGACGTGCCGTCATCGGCATCGTCCGCGCAGCCGTAGTGCCGGCTGCTTGAGTGTGACTGGACAGATCATTGTCCTCCTGTGCTGCACGCCGATCCGGGCCCCGGCGCCGGGCATGGGTAAAGGGTAGCATCAGAATTGCAAAAGCTCAATGAACGTCGGCAGCCGGGGCGGCTTTCAGGCACCCGGCGGCGGCCTGTCGCCCAAAAGCCGCACCTCGCTTTGCGGGAAGGGGATGGAAATCCCGTTGGCCTTGAACGCGTCCCACAGCGCCAGAAACACCGCGCCGCGCACGTTGGTCAGCCCCTCGGTCGGGTCCTTGATCCAGAAGCGCAGCACATAGTCGACGCTGCTTTCGCCAAAGCCGGTGATATGGCAGACCGTCGGCCGGCTGGCCAGCACCCGGCTTGCCGTCTTGGCCGCGTCGACCGCGATGCGCCGCACGTCATGCGGATTGTCGGCGTACGAGGTGCCGAAGGTGATGTCGATGCGGACAAAATCGTTGCTGTGCGACCAGTTGACCACCTGGCCAGTGATCAGATCCTCGTTGGGGATCAGATATTCCTTGCCGTCGCGGGTGACCACGCTGGCATAGCGGGCGCCCAGCGTCTGGATCCAGCCGAAGGTTTCGCCAAGGCTGATGACATCACCGGGCTTGATCGACTTGTCCAGAAGGATGATGACCCCCGACACAAGGTTCGACACGACCTTTTGCAGGCCGAAGCCAAGGCCGACGCCGATCGCGCCCGACAGAACCGCAAGGCCGGTCAGATCGACCCCCACCGCCTTCAGCCCGACAAAGGCCGCGGCGCCGTAGAGCGCCAGTTGCAGCACCTTGACCATCAGCACCCGGATCGAGGGCGACAGATCCTCGTTCTGCTCGATGCGGCTCGAAACCGCCCGGTTGGCGAACCGCGCGAGGAAGAACAGCGCGCCGATGATGAAAATGCCCTGTAGGATCAGCCAGACCGAGATTCGCAGGTCGCCAAGGCTGATCGACAGGCTGTCCAGAAACGCCTGGGCCTGCGTTGTCAGGTTCAGGATGCGCAGCGTGATCCAGGTCCAGGCCCCGACCCGGACGACTGACCGCACCGCATTGTTGGTTATGAGCCGCGTGGCAAAGACCACCACCAGCCAGGCGAGGCCAAGGTTGGCGCCGATGCCGATCAGATAGCTGCGCGACGGCCAGGTGACCTGGCGCATCACCTGATTGGCCAGCCCCATCAGAATGACGAACAGGATCAGTCGCAGCCGGTTTCGGATGACGATGAACCAGCGCATCCGCGTCATCGGCCAGCCCTCGCGGCTGCGCAGCCAGGCTTCTAGTTTCGGCCTCAGCGCCAAATTCAGGAAATGCGCCAGCGCGAACAGGGCAGCCCCGATCACCAGTTGATAGGCATTCCAAGGCCGCATCGCCAGATCGAGGCCGTGCTGAATATAGGCCAGCACCCACTCGCTCCAGCCGACGATATCGATACCCGTTGCGCCCTGGCCCTGATCCAAACCCCCACCCCCTTGTCTCATATTGCCGGCCCATGCGGGTCAGGGCAAGGCGCACCCTTGCGGCAGGCGGGTCATCGGTATATTTGCGGCCCATGCACATGGTGTTCGACATGTCGGATAGGTCGCGTCTGCCCTGGCGGTTCTTCGGCGCTGCCCGCGCAATACTCGCCCGACTTTGATCGCCCGCGGCCCCGCCGCGCCCGACCGCTGCAACGCCACCACATGAATGGGAGAGGACCATGTCCCCCAAGACGCTCTACGATAAAATCTGGGATGCCCATGTCGCGCACGAAGATGCCGACGGCACATGCCTGCTCTATATCGACCGCCACCTCGTCCACGAAGTCACCAGCCCGCAAGCCTTCGAAGGGCTGCGCATGACCGGCCGCAAGGTGCGTGCCCCCGACAAGACCATCGCCGTGCCCGACCACAACGTGCCGACAACCGAAGGCCGCGACAAGCACATCGACAATGAGGAAAGCCGCATCCAGGTCGAGGCGCTCGACAAGAACGCCCGCGATTTCGGCATCCACTACTACCCGGTGTCCGACATCCGCCAGGGCATCGTCCATATCGTCGGCCCCGAACAGGGCTGGACCCTGCCGGGCATGACCGTGGTCTGCGGCGACAGCCACACCGCCACCCATGGCGCCTTCGGGGCGCTCGCGCACGGGATCGGCACGTCCGAGGTCGAACATGTTCTGGCCACCCAGACGCTGATCCAGAAGAAATCGAAGAACATGAAGGTGGAAATCACCGGGCACCTGCGCCCCGGCGTCACCGCCAAGGACATCACCCTGTCCGTCATCGGCGCCACCGGCACGGCGGGCGGCACCGGCTATGTCATCGAATATTGCGGCCAGGCGATCCGCGATCTTTCCATGGAAGGCCGCATGACCGTCTGCAACATGGCGATCGAAGGCGGCGCCCGTGCCGGTCTGATCGCACCGGATGAAAAGACCTTTGCCTATGTGATGGGCCGCCCCCATGCGCCGAAAGGCGCGCAATGGGAAGCGGCGCTGACCTGGTGGAAGACGCTTTACACCGACGACGACGCCCATTTCGACAAGGTGGTGACACTCAAGGGCGAAGATATCGCCCCGGTCGTCACCTGGGGCACCAGCCCCGAAGATGTGCTGCCGATCACCGGCACCGTGCCCGCTGCCAGCGACTTTACCGGCGGCAAGGTCGAAGCGGCCCAGCGCAGCCTCGACTATATGGGTCTGACGCCGGGCACGAAGCTTTCCGAGATCAAGATCGACACGGTTTTCATCGGCTCCTGCACCAATGGCCGCATCGAAGACCTGCGGGCGGCCGCGGCGATCCTGAAGGGGAAAAAGATCAAAGAGGGGATGCGCGCCATGGTCGTGCCCGGCTCGGGCCTGGTTCGCGCCCAGGCCGAGGAAGAAGGGCTGGCCCAGATCTTCCTCGACGCGGGCTTCGAATGGCGGCTGGCCGGCTGCTCGATGTGTCTCGCCATGAACCCCGACCAGCTTGCCCCCGGCGAACGCTGCGCGGCCACCTCGAACCGCAACTTCGAAGGCCGTCAGGGCCGGGGCGGGCGCACCCACCTGATGTCGCCTGCCATGGCGGCGGCGGCGGCGGTGACCGGCCACCTGACCGACGTGCGGGAATTCCTCTAGACGCGCGGCATCATCCCAAAGGAGCCTGCCATGAAGCCTGCAACCCTTCTGATCCTTCTCGGAATTGTCCTGATCCTGGGGGGCGCGCTCGCCATCGCCAACCCCTTCGCGGCATCACTGGCGGTGACCACGCTGGTCGGGGCGTTCCTGATCCTGTCCGGTGTCGGGCAACTCTGGATGGCCCTCGCGGGAGGCGATCTGCCGCATCGGCTGTGGACGGGGCTTCTCGGCCTTCTCGCCCTGATTGTCGGGATCGACCTGATCGCCAACCCGCTGGCGGGCCTGATCTCGCTGACGATCCTCGCCGGGCTATTGTTTCTTATTACCGGTGTCATCAGGCTGCTGGTGGCCTTCCAGATGCGCGACGGAGCGCATTTCTGGCTGATCCTTCTGTCGGGTGCTGTGTCGATCCTGCTCGGCGGGATGATCCTGTCGAACGTGATGGCAGCCGCCACGTCGCTTCTTGGCCTGCTGATGGGTATCCAGCTTCTCGCCGATGGCGCGGGGCTTCTGGCAATGGGGCTTTTCGCCCGCAAGATCAACTGAACCGGCGGCCAGTGGTCCCCGTGCGGCATGCGTGAGGACCACGTTGGGAATACCGATGGCTTCGCCCAGATAAGGACTAGACGTAGTATGGAAAAATTCACCACCCTGACCGGCATCGCGGCGCCCATGCCGCTGGTCAACATCGACACCGACATGATCATCCCCAAGCAGTTCCTCAAGACCATCAAGCGGTCGGGTCTCGGGGCCAATCTCTTCGACGAGATGCGCTTTACTCAGGACGGCGCCGAAATTCCCGATTTCGTGCTGAACCAGCCGGCCTATCGCAAGGCCGAGATTCTGGTGGCCGGCGACAATTTCGGCTGTGGCTCTTCGCGCGAACATGCGCCCTGGGCGCTTCTCGATTTCGGCATCCGCTGCGTGATCTCGACCTCGTTCGCCGACATTTTCTTCAGCAATTGCTTCAAGAACGGCATCCTGCCCGTGGTTCTGCCGAAAGAGGCGGTCGATCACCTGATGGATGATGCGCGCAAGGGCGCCAACGCCCGTATCACCGTCGATCTCGAGACCCAGACGGTCACCGCGTCGGATGGCACCACCTACAGCTTCGCAGTCGATTCCTTCAAGAAGCACTGCATGCTGAATGGTTTGGACGACATTGGCCTCACAATGGAAAAAGCGGGGGCGATCGATACCTACGAAAAGTCAGCGTCGCAATCGCGCCCATGGGTATAGGGCGAGGGCTAACCACAATATCTTGGGCCGCCCCGGGGGCGGCCTTTTTCTTGCCACATTCCGACCAGAATCTTGCTGCCCTTTTGATGCAAAGCCGCACCAGTTTCTCCACGAAAAGGCCGTGTTGCCGGTCTTAACCTTAACGGACGGTTGTCAGGGGGATCGAAAATGGGCGAAACTGTGGCAAGAATAAGGCAGCCCGCCACAATTGGCCGGGTCTTGTCGAACCGATTTGGCGGCAAAGAACCGTCTCCGGCGAAGTTGAGGGCATAGGGCAGTGTTTTCGCAGATCACAGGCGCATTGGTGCGTGCCGTGCTGGTGATGGTCCTGATTGCCATTCCGTCGCTCATGCTGCCCGGTATCAACAGCGATACGACCCAGATCGTGGCGCTTGTCGCCATTTTCGCCGCAGCCCTGACCTTTTTCGAATATGCCTCGACCTATCCGGGCCTTGTCGAGTTCCGCGATGCGCCGCCCTTCAATCGCCTGCGTTACCTTTCGCTTTTCGCCACCGTGCTGCTCTTGTCGACGATCATGCGCGGCCAGACCGAACCCACCACGCTGACCCAGTTCATCGAAGAGCTTGGCAACAAGCTCGGCCGGTCGATCGACGTGCCCTACAGCCCGGTGCGCCTCGTGGTTCTGATGCTGCCCGACGACATGAGCGTGCGGCATATCATCCTGGTGCGCACGGCGGCGGGCATCAGCTATCTGATCTCGCTTCTGACATTGGTGATTTTCGTGCTGGTGATGCGGCTTATCGGCTGGCCGAGCAAGATGGGCACCTTCAACGTCTGGATCAACCTGCCAACCTTCGATCCGACCACGGGCGGAGATGTGGTTGACCGTCTGAACCGCGATTCACGGTTCAATATCGCACTCGGGTTCCTGCTGCCGTTCCTGATCCCGGCGATCTTGAAGCTTGCGTCCCTGTCGTTCGCGCCGGTAACCTTGGAAAGCCCGCATACCCTGATCTGGACAATGACCGCATGGGCCTTTCTTCCCGCCAGCCTGTTCATGCGTGGCATTGCCATGGGCCGCATTGCCCGGATGATCGCGGACAAGCGCAAGAGCCTCAATCAGGCAGGCCCGGCGGAATTGCAGCCGGCCTGATCGCACTGGGGCTGGTGGCCGGCGCTGTGCCGGCAAAGGCCGAAACCCTGCGCATCGCCACCTACAACGTTCATCTTGCCCGCAAGGGTCCGGGGCTCTTGTTGCGCGACATCGTGCAGGGCAACGATGCTCAGGTTCGCGCAGTGGTCCAGGTGATCGTGGCAGCCCACCCCGACATTCTGCTTGTGACCGAATTCGACTGGGACGGTACCAATGCCGCGCTCAGTGCCATGCAGGCGTCGCTGGTGGCGGCGGGCGCAAGCTTTCCCTATTCCTTCGCCGCCCGCCCGAACCGGGGGATGCGCAGCGATGTGGATCTGGACGGCAACGGCAGGATCGGCGGCCCTGGCGACGCGCAGGGCTACGGGCGCTTCAACGGCCAGTATGGCATGGCGATCCTGTCGCGCCTGCCGATCGACGCTGGCGCCGCCCAGGATTTCTCGACGCTTCTATGGCGCGATCTGCCCGGCAACATGCTGGACGGCGCTCACCTTTCGCCCGACGCGGTGGCGGTTCAGCGGCTGTCGACCACCGGCCATTGGGATGTGCCGGTGACGCTGCCCGGCGGGCAGGCGCTGCACGTTCTGGCCTACGACGCGACCCCGCCGGTCTTTGACGGGCCGGAAGACCGCAACGGGCGCCGCAACCGCGACGAAACCGCCTTCTGGCTGCGCTATCTCGACAATACGCTGCCCTGGCCCGCGCCCGAGGCGCCCTTTGCCATCCTCGGCGATGCAAACCTCGATCCGGTCGATGGCGATGGCCGGCCGGACGCGCTGTTGGCGCTGCTCGCTGATGCGCGTGTCGCCGACCCCCGCGCGACAAGCCCCGGCGGTGCTGCCGCCGGGCGCGCGGACGACAAGGGCGACCCGGCGCTTGACACCACCGACTGGGCGAAGAACAGGACGGCGGCGCGCAACCTTCGGGTCGACTATGTCCTGCCCTCGTCCGACCTGGCCATTGCCGGCGCCGGGGTTTTCTGGCCCTTGCCGGACGACCCCATGGCCGCCGTTGTCGCCGCCGCGTCGCCGCACCGGCTGGTCTGGGTCGATATCATCCTGCCCTGACCCCCGGGCGCTTGACCCGCCCTGCCGCATTGGCTAGGCGAACGGACAAGACCGTCAACCCATGGGAGCCCCGCCTTGGCCAATCCTTCGCTTCTCATCCTCGCCGGCGACGGCATCGGCCCCGAAGTCATGGCCGAGGTCAAACGGCTGATCGCCTGGTTCAAGGCCCGGCGCGGGGTAACCTTCAACGTGCAGGAAGACCTGGTCGGCGGCGCCGCCTATGACATCCATGGCGTGCCCCTGACCGACGCGACCATGGCCAAGGCGCAGGCGGTCGATGCCGTGCTTTTGGGTGCTGTCGGCGGGCCGAAATACGACAAGCTCGACTTCAGCGTGAAGCCCGAACGCGGGCTCTTGCGGCTGCGCAAGGAGATGGACCTCTTTTCCAACCTGCGCCCCGCGCAATGTTTCGATGCGCTGGCAGATTTTTCCTCGCTGAAGAAGGAGGTTGTCGCCGGCCTCGATATCATGATCGTGCGCGAACTGACCTCGGGCGTCTATTTCGGCGAACCGCGCGGCATCTTCCCCGATAACGAGGGCGGCCGGGTCGGCATCAACACTCAGCGCTACACCACAAATGAAATCCGCCGCGTCGCGCGGTCGGCGTTCGAGTTGGCCAGACGGCGCAGCAACAAGGTCTGCTCGATGGAGAAGGCCAACGTCATGGAATCCGGCATTCTCTGGCGTGAAGAGGTGCAGTGGGTGCACGACAACGAATATCCCGACGTCGAGCTTTCCCACATGTATGCCGACAATGGCGCGATGCAATTGGTCCGCTGGCCCAAGCAGTTCGACGTGATCGTGACCGACAACCTGTTTGGCGATGTGTTGTCGGATTGCGCGGCGATGCTGACCGGCAGCCTTGGCATGCTGCCCTCGGCCAGCCTCGGCGCTCCGATGGCCAATGGCCGGCCCAAGGCGCTTTACGAACCCGTCCATGGCTCGGCCCCCGACATTGCCGGGCAGGGCAAGGCCAATCCGATCGCCTGCATCCTGTCGTTCGCCATGGCGCTGCGCTATTCGTTCGACATGGGCGATGACGCGGCGCGCGTGGAAAAGGCGGTGGAAAAGGTGCTGGCCGATGGCGTCCGCACCGCCGACCTGATGGGCCCGGACGGCGGCAAGCCGGTGACGACGAGCCAGATGGGTGATGCGATACTCGCCGCCCTCGACGCCAGTATATGACCCCGGGGCCGGGACTATAGCCGCAGGACGGGGCCCCCGGCGGCTTCGGCATCGGTTGCATCGTGCGTGACCATCATCACCGGGATGGCGCGGGCGCGGATGTGATCGAAGACGAAGCGGCGAAGATCGGCGCGCAGGTCGGGGTCGAGCTTGCTGAACGGCTCGTCCAGAAGAAGCGCTTTCGGTTCGGCCAGAAGGGTGCGCATCAGCGCAGCGCGCGCCTTTTCACCGCCGGAGAGGCGCGCCGGATCGCGCGGGCCGAACCCATCCAGCCCCGCCTCGGCCAGCGCCGCCGTCACGGCCGCCGCGCGTGCCGACCCGCCCCTGACGCGACGGGTGAGCCCGAAAGCCAGATTGTCGGCCACCGACAGGTGCGGGAAAAGCGCCGCATCCTGAAACATCAGGCCGATCTGGCGCGCCTCGGCCGGCAGATCGGTGATGTCCTGTCCGTTCAGGATCACCTGGCCCTGCCCTTGGAAACCATGCGCCAGATGGCCGCCGATAAAATCCATCAGCGTCGATTTTCCGATGCCCGACGGACCCATGACCGTCACGACCTCGCCTGCCGGAATGGTCAGACTGAGGGGCGGGAACAGCAACCTGTCATCGCCCTTGCGCGCGATACGAATGGCGCGAAGCTCAAGCGTCATGCACCGCCCCCCGTCACCCCCTGCCGGTTGCGATAGAGGACCGCGGGCAGCAACAGCGCCAGCGCATAGGCCGCCAGGGGAAGTGCCGCCTGCAACACGCCATAGACCGCGACAACCCTGCGGTCGGACCCCGAAGAAAGCGTCACCGCCTCGGTGGTCAGCGTGGCGATGCGGCCCTGGCCCAGAAAAAGAGTCGGCAGATATTGCGCGACCGACACTGCAAAGCCGATAGCCGCGGCCGTGAGGAGCGGGCGCACAAGAACCGGAAGTTTGACTGCGAAAAGCTGGCGCGTCGGCCCCGCGCCAAGTGACGCTGCTACCCGCGTCAGACGCGGATCAAGCGCCCGCCACGGGTCGGACAGCGCGATCATCACATAGGGAAAGACGAAGAGCCCCTGCGCCCAGATCACCGCCGCCATGCCTCCGGCGAGTCCGGCCCGCAGGAAGATGACATTCAGACCATAGAGAAAGGCCACCTGCGGCACCAGAAGCGGCAGATAGATCAGCGCCTTGGCCCAACCGGTACGGGCCATGCCGGCGCAATCCTCGCCCTCGAGCCAGGCGACGGCCAGGATCAGCGACAGAAGGGTCGTCGAAAGGGCGAGCAGCAGCGTGGTTGCCGCCGCGCTGCCCCAGCTTGCGCCGGGATGCATCCAGGCGGCCAGCGACCAGCTTTCCGGCCAGAGCGCCGGAAAGCTCCAGCGCCAGGCAATTGACCAGACAATCATGCCGGCCAGCGCCAGGCCCCCAGTTGCCAACGCCCCCATCGCTGCCGCCGCGACCATCTGGCCCGGCCCGGCGCGCAAGCCCCGCCCGCCCCGCCGCAGCCAGCCAAGGCCAAGCGTAGCCGCCAGCCGCTCGGCCAGCAGCCACAGCAGGATCGCGCCAAGGGCCAGCGCGGCCTGCGCCACCGCAGCGGCCGACGCCGGCAGAAAAAGCGCCACATCGGGGGCGAAGAACCAGCGTGTGACCGCAACCGCCAGCGTCGGCGGGTTCGACGGCCCAAGGATCACTGCCATATCGACGACCGAAAGCGCAAAGGCCAGCACCACGAAAATCGGCAGGCGGATCAGGGGATATATCTGTGGAGCGATCAGCTTGGCCCAGACCTGCCCGCAGCCATAGCCAAGCGCCCGCCCCGCCGCGATCTGCCGCCCTGCCGGCAACTGCGACAAGGCGGCAACGATCACCAGAACGAAAAAGGGAAGTTCCTTGATGGTCAGCCCGAGCATCAGCGCCACCCCGTTTGGATCATGCACAGTTGCAATATCCGGCGGGCTTCGCCAGCCCGTTGCCCAGGGGCTGAGCGCCCGCACGATCCACCCTGACGGCGCTATCAGAAACGCGACCCCTAGCGCCATGGCCGCATGGGGCGCAGCCAGAAGCGGGGTGATCGCCCGCGCGATGCGCCCCGTAGCGATCCGGTCAAAGCAGGTCGCCACCAACGCGAACGCCAGAAGCAGCGACAGAACCGTCGCCCCGATCCCGGTCGAAAGGCTGAGCCGGATGCTGGTCCAGATGCCGGGCAGTGCGGCGAGCCGGCGCCAGGCATCGAGCGAAGGGCCCTCGCCCCCGATCGCGGGCAGATAACCGAATGCCGCCGCGACCGTCTGCGAAAGCCCCGCAAGAATGGGCAGGGCGATTCCGCCCAGCACGACGGCCAGCACCAGCCCGCGAAGCGCGCGCCCCCGGGGCGGGTTCATTTCGTATAGCGCCGGGCCCATTCCGCTGTGATCCGGGTCATCCAGCTTGGATGCGGCTCGATCAGCGTTGGCCCGAGATCGGAAGGGGTAGGCAGGGCGGGCGAAGTAGGCAGCGCCTCGAACGCGGCTTTTTGCGCGGCATCGAGCCTGGTCGCATCCAGCACCGAATAGCTGCCGAGGACCGAGATATCCTGGCCATGAGCCTGCGTCGCGGGATCCAGAAGGAAGTTCGCCACCACTTCGGCCCCGGCCTGATGCGCGGCGTTATAGGGAATCGCGACGAAGCTGACATTCCCGATCGTCCCACCCACAAACCCGTAGCTGCGCACCGTTTGCGGCAAAAGCCCCTGTTCTGCGGCAGCGGCGGCGGCGGCCGGATCGAAGGCCATGGTGAAGTCCACCTCGCCGTCGTTCAGCATCTGCTGGAGCACGCTTTCGTTTTCGGGGAAAGTCTTGCCCTGGTGCCAGAGGTTCGGGCGGAGCGCATCATACCAGGCCCAGAGCGGCGCCGTCGCGGCGGCGAATGTTTCGTCGGTCGCGGGCTCTTGCAGCACAACCGGGTCAGGCGTCAGCGCGATCAGCGCCTGTTTGAGGAAAGTGGCGCCCATGAAATTCGCCACCGCCGGATGGGTGAACCGGCCTGGATGGGCCTTGGCCCAGGCGGCCAGATCGGCCATGGATTTGGGCGGATTGGTCACCCTGGCGCTGTCATAGGTCATCACGAACCTGGCCAGCCGCCAAGGGGATTCGTAGCCCCCGGTCGGGATGGTGAAATCGGTCGCGGCGGCCGAACCCGGCGCAAGGTCGACATATCTCGCGTTCGGCAGATCGGCGGCGAAGGGGCCATGCAGCAACCCTTTTTCCTTCATCGACAGAAAGTTCGCGCCGTTGATCCAGATCAGGTCGACCGAACCTCCGGTATCCTTGCCCGCCGCCTTTTCGGAGATCACCCTGGTCACCGCCTCCGCGGTATCGGTCAGCTTCACCTGTTCGACATGGACACCGTATTTTGCCGAAACCTGGCTGTCGACCCAAGCGATGAACGCGTTCGTGCGCGCGTCGCCACCCCAGGCGTTCCAGTAAACGGTCTGGCCCCTGGCCGCCGCCATTGTGTCGTCCCAGCGATCGGCGACGGCAGGAAGGGCGATGCCAAGCGCCACGGCAAAGGTCAGGCTTGTCAAACAGGAAAGGCGCATTCTCACTCCTTGTCAGGGTCACTCGGTTTCGCAGAAAACGCCCGCCACCCCATATGCCACCGTGTCGCGGTCGTGGCAAAACACGCAAGCGCGAAGCCAAGCGCCAGCCAAGGGAAGGCCGCGGGCCACAGGCACATGGCGGTGAAAAGGCCGATCGTCTCAGCGCCTTCGGTCAGCCCACCAAGGTAATAGAGACCCTTGGACGGGTAATTTTCGGTGGCAAGGCCCCGTTTGGCGGCGATGGCGGCAAAGGCCAGAAAGCTCGATCCCGTCCCGACGAAGGCAGCGATCAAGACCGCCGCAGGCAGCGCATTGCGGGCCGGATCGGCCAGCGCAAACCCAAGGGGCACCAGCGCGTAGAACAGAAAATCGCAGGCGATGTCGATAAAGGCGCCCCGGTCGGTCGTCCCTGCCCGCCGCGCCATAGCGCCATCAAGCCCGTCCATCGCCCGGTTCAGCAAGATCAACCCCAGCCCGATCTTTGCCCAGGCCAGCGCCAAGGCGCCGGCCGCCATGACCCCGACCGCAAAGCCCGCCAGCGTTACCTGATCGGCGGTTAGCCCCAAGGCCGCAAGCCCGCGTGCAGGCAGGGCGAGGGCGGCCTTTTGCAGCGGCAGAAGATGGCGGTCGATCATCGCCTAGCCCCGCCGCCAGGCATGGAACCGCACCAAGAGCCGCAACGTGCGGGGGTTCACATGCGCCTTTTTCCATTCGCCCGCTGCATATTTGTTGGCTTCGGCCAGCGTCGGATAGGTATGGATGGTGCCAAGGATCTTGTTCAGACCCAGCCGGTGTTTCATCGCCAGCACATATTCAGCCAGAAGGTCGCCGGCATGTTCGCCGACGATGGTCACGCCCAGAACCCGGTCCTTGCCCGGCACAGTCAGCACCTTGACGAACCCGTGCGCGGCGCCGTCGGCAATCGCCCGGTCGAGATCTTCGAGCCCATAGCGGGTGACCTCGTGCGCGACGCCCTGTTCGCGCGCCTCCTGCTCGTTCAATCCGACGCGCGCCACCTCGGGGTCAAGGAACGTGGCCCAGGGGATCACGCGGTAGTCGGCCTTGAACCTCTTGATCCCGCCAAAAAGTGCGTTGACCGCCGCGTACCAGGCCTGGTGGGCGGCGGTATGGGTGAACTGATAGGGGCCGGCCACATCGCCCGCCGCATAGATATTGGGGTAGATGGTTTCCAGATAGTCGTTGGCTTCCACCACCCGGTTCGCCGGAATCCCAAGCTCTTCGAGGCCGAAACCCTTCAGCCGCGCCGCCCGGCCGACCGCCACCAGAAGATCGTCGAACGCGATCCGCCGGCGTTCGCCCGCAGCCTCGACCTCGATCCATTTTTCGCCGTCGCTCACCCCGCAGGCCAGCGCCTTGTGCCCGGTCAGCACCTCCACCCCGTCCGCTTCGAGCGCGGCCTTGGCCAGGGCCGACACGTCTTCGTCTTCGCGCATCAGGATGCGGGGCGCCATCTCGATCTGGGTCACGTGCGAGCCGAGCCGGGCAAAGCTTTGCGCCAGTTCCGACCCGATCGGCCCGCCACCCAAAACCACCAGCCGGGCGGGCGGCGCTTCTCGGCTGGCGAATTCGTCCCACAGCGTGTCCGAGGTGAGATAGCCCACCTGATCCAGCCCCGGCAGCGGCGGAACAAAAGGCGCGGCGCCCGTGGCAATTACGATAGCGCGGCTGGTCAGCCTGGTCTTCGCCCCATCCGGCATCGTTACCTCGACCGTCCAGGGATCGGTCAGGCGGGCGTAGCCTTGCAGCACCTCGACACCCATGCCCTGATACCGCGCGACACTGTCATGGGGCGCGATCTCTGCGATCACAGCGTGGATCCGCCCGAATATCCTGCGGAACGACAACGCCGGTTCGGCAGCGGTCAGCCCATATTGGTCGGCATGGCGCATCTGGTGGGCAAGCTTGGCCGACCGGATCAGAGCCTTCGACGGCACGCAGCCGTAGTTCAGGCAATCGCCGCCCATCGTGTGGCTTTCGACCAGGGTCACGCTGGCCTTGACCACCGCCCCGATATAGGCTGACACGAGCCCCGCTGCCCCACCACCGATCACGATGAGATTGCGGTCGAACCGCGCCGGCCGGCGCCATTTCGCATAGACCTTGCGCCGCTTGATGGCGGCCACGACCCGCCGCGCCACCCAGGGAAAGACCCCCAGAACGGCGAATGACAGCAGCAGCCCCGGCGACAGGATGCCCCGGACGCCGTCAAGCCGCGCGAGCTGGGTGCCGGCGTTCACATAGGCGAGCGTTCCGGCCAGCATACCGACCTGAGAGACCCAGTAAAAGGTGACGGCGCGGATCGGCGTCAGCCCCATCAGCAGATTGACGGCGAAAAACGGCACCACGGGGATCAGCCGCAGGGTGAAAAGGTAAAAGGCGCCGTCGCGTGCCACCCCGTCATTTATCGCCGTGAGCTGCGTGCCGAGCCGTCCCTGCACCCAGTCGCGCAGGAAATACCGCGATGCAAGAAAGGCAAGCGAGGCCCCCACCGAGGCGGCGAACGATACCACAAGCGTGCCGACGCCAAGCCCGAAAAGCGCCCCGGCCGCCAGCGTCATCCAGACCGCGAGCGGCAGCGACAGGGCGGTGACCGCCACATAGACAGCGAAGAATCCGGCCGCTACCAGAAGCGGCCGCGCCTGACGGTAGCTTTCTACCGTCGCGATCCGGGCCCGCAGGTCGCCAAGGTCGATCGGGTCGCGGTGCGCCCAAAGCGCAAGACCAGCCGCAACCGCGATGAGAACGCCCAGAAGGACCGATTTTTTCACGCGCCTCGGCCTCCCTGGCTGGGCATAGAAGGGGATTGCGTGCGAAAGCTGCCCGCAGGTTTCCCCTTATGTGGCGGGGCCGCGCAGTTCGCCAAGCGTATTACTTCACGGTGCCCAAGACGTGAACGTTTGCAACATCGTCAGGCCCGCGCGCTTCTGGCCTGCCGGGCGGCGCGTTCCTGAAGGCGCCCCAGAACCTCGGCCCGCCCGAACGACAGCGCGCAGACGCCCCGCATCGCCTCCCGCTCTGCGGCGATCCTGCCGATCTGCGCCTCGAGCGCGCCGCGTGCCCGTTCGGCCAGAATGACATGGGCATCGAGCGCCTGCCACACGGGCACCTCGGGCGTCGCTGTGGCAAAGGCGGTTTCACGGGCAAGGGCCGCCACCATATCGTCGCGGGCGCGCGTCGCGACGACGAGCCGCGCCGAAACGGCCGCCAGCCGGCCCAGATCGGCATCCTTCTTGACCGCCGCCAATGTGGCGAGCGCGCGGAGCTTTTCGCGCAGGATCACGATCGGCGCCTTTCACGGGCCCGCTTGCGCATCCGCTCGGCAAAACGGATGGCCGCGGCAACCGGCGCATAATGCTCGGGCCGGATTTCGCGGCCGATGTCGATTCTGGCGTAAAGGGCGCGCGCCGTCGGCGGATCGGAATGAATGGGCACGCCGGCCGTCGCGGCGGCTTCGCGGATACGCGCGGCAACTTCGTCGACACCCTTGGCAAGGCAGACGGGCGGCCGCCCGCTGCGGCGGTTCCATTTGAGGGCCACCGCATAATGGGTCGGATTGACCAGAACCACATCGGCCTTGGGGACATCGGCAAGCATCCGGTTCATGGCGATCGCCCGCGCCCGCTGGCGCCGCTGACCCTTCATGTGGGGATCGCCTTCGGACTGTTTGAATTCGTCCACCACTTCCTGCCGGGTCATCCGGTGACGGCGCAGATAGTCCATCCGCTGCCAGAGGTAGTCGAGCCCGCCCAGGACCCCGAGGATCAGCGTGATAAGGACAAGAAAATCGGCGATCATCCGCGCCAGAAGGGCCGCGACCGGCGCTGCGGGCAACTGCAGCGACAGGATCATGTCCGAGAGCCGGCTGGTCAGGAAATAGCCCAGAAGCCCGGCTACCAGAACCATCTTGGCCGTGTTTTTCAGGAACTCCACCAGACCGCTGCGCCCGAACTTGTGCCCGGCATTGGCGACAGGATTGATCCGGGCAAGCTTCGGTGCGAGTTTTTCGCCGGAAAAGATCAACCCCCGCTGCGCAAGAAGGCAGCCGAGCGCGGCCGCGCCCGGGGCAATCAGAAAGGGCAGAACCGGAACCACCATCGCCAATGCCCATCCCGGAACGCCCCAGCCGCCCGCCATCCGTCCCGGCTGACCCACCTGGCCCAGATAGCTTTCCGCGCGGTTGCCGAACCCGATCAGTGCCGCCGGGCCAAGCGTCATCGCGGCGAGGGTCATCCCGGCAAGGCCCGCTGCCGTCGTCAGATCGGTGGAACGCACCACATCGCCGCGCGCCCGCGCGTCGTCGAGCTTTTTCTGCGACGCCTCATGATCCTTGCCTTCGTCCTCCTCGCTCATCGCGGCACCGCGAACGGGTTGGCGAGAAAGTCCGCGAAGTCCGCGTTCCAGACACCAAGCATCAGGGGTGCGGTAACGCCGAGCAGAATCAGCCCGCCGGCGGTCAGCGCCGGCGCCCCGATCATCGAGAGCATGAGCGACGGCATCGCCCGGTTGATGACGCCGAGCGCCAGATTATAGACAAGGGCCGCAATGACGAAGGGCGCGGACAGACTGAACGCGAGTGCGAAGGCCCGCGAAATCCCGGCCAGCCCCCAATCGCGCATCAGGGCAGCACCGGGGAACTGGCCCACTGGCAATGCGTCGTAGGAAAGGATCAGCGCCCCCGCGAGCCGAACATGCAGCCCCGACAGAAGCGCCAGAGTCAGCCCCGCCATCAACAGAACATGGCCGATGGCCGGGGCAGGCTCGCCCGAGTTGCCGAACATCTGCGACAAGGATGCCGATTGGGCGGCAAGCGACCCCGCCATCTCGATCGCCAGGACGAAAAGCCGCAGGACCATACCAAGCGACAGGCCTGTCATCGTCTCGCACAGCAGGACCAAAGCGGAGTTCGGCCGGCTTTCGATCAATGCCTGAACATGCGGCTGAACCGCCGGGGCCACGACAGCGGTAAAGGCAAAGGCGAGCACCAGCCTGATGCGCGCGGGTACCATCTTTTCGCCGAACCCCGGCAAAAGGCTCATCGCAGCGCCGACGCGCAGAAAGATCACGAACGCCAGGATAGCCTGGCTGCGCACCGCGTCGAACAGCGGCATTAAGGCCGTCATGCCGCCACCAGACCGACGATCGCGGGGCGCGCGTCGGCCCCGATTTCCTCGTATGACAGCACCGGCGCCGCGATCCCCTTGGCGGCAAGCGCAGTCCTGAGGAACCGTCGCCGCCGGGCCGAGGTGATGACCGCCGGAAACACGCCCTTTTCAGCGGCGCGCGCCACCGTTTCCGATACGTTCCCCGCCAGCCTGTTGAACTTTTCGGGTGGCAGGGCGACATCGACCGCGCCCCGCTCGCCCTCGACCTGATGGGCGCGGAAGCTTTCCTCCCATTCCGGCGCCAGTTGCAAAAGCGGCAGGGTTCCGTCCGGCCGCTTCAGTTCGGCGACAAGCTGAAACCCGAGCCTGCGGCGCACATGTTCACAGACAAGTTCGGGGCCTGGCATTCCGCGCGCCTCGGCGATCGATTCCAGGATCAGCGGCAGGTTGCGGATCGAGACCCGTTCCTCGAGCAAAAGCCTGAGGACTGCCAGCAACATGTCGACCGGCACCTTGTCGGGGATTAGCTCGTCCAGAAGCTTGCGGTTGGCCTCGGCGCGGGCCGTATCCGACAGGTTCGTGCATTCCTCCAAAAGCCGGCGCAGCGCCTTCAGAGACATCAGCCGCGCGAAATTGCGCTTGACCACCTCGAGCAGATGCGTGGCCAGAACCTCGGTCGGGCCCACGACCGTCGCGCCGGCGAGAATAGCCGCCTCTTGCGCCGCTTCGGGGATCCAGCGCGCCGGCGCGCCGTAGACCGGTTCGCGCACATCACCCCCCGGCGGGATCGCCGCATCTTCGCCACCAAGCAGTGCCAGCACCTGATTGGGGTGCAGAACATCGCGCGCCTGCTCGACCCCCTGAATGCGTATGCGGTAGCTTCCCGCCGCAAGCGTGGTGTCATCGGTCAGGCGGATCTCGGGCAGGATCAGGCCATAGACTGTCGCAACATGGTTGCGCATGTTGACGATGCGCGCATCGAGCCCGGTGGCCGGATCGAGTACCATGGCGACCAGGCTCGGCGAAAATTCCACATGGATGTCGTCGATATCGAGAAGATCGCCCATGGATTTGTGGGCGGGCGCGCTGGTCTTTGCGACACCCTCGGGTCGCAGGGCCATCGCCTCGCGCGCGAGCGTCTTGTGCCGGTTATAGCCCGTGGCCGCCAGGATCCCCGCGCCTACCATGAAAGGCACGAAGGGAAGCCCAGGCACGAGCGCGAAAAGCGCCATCAACACCGCGACAGTGCCAAGCGCCAGCGGGTGACGGCCTAGCTGGCGCAGAATATCCTTGTCGGCCGCCCCCTTGGTGCCGCCCCGTGACAGCAGCAGCGCCGACGCGATCGAGATGATGACCGCCGGGATCTGGCTGACCAGGCCGTCGCCGACGGTCAGGATGGAATAGGTTTCAATCGCGCGCGCGACCGGCATGTGATGGACGAAAACCCCGATGGCAAGGCCGACCACGAGGTTCAGCAGCGTGATCATCAGCCCGGCCACCGCATCGCCCTTGACGAATTTCGATGCCCCGTCGAGCGAGCCGAAAAAAGTGGTTTCAGCCTGTTCGCGTTCGCGCCTGGCGCGCGCCTCGACATGATCGATGGCGCCGGCGTTCACGTCGGCATCGATCGCCATCTGCCGGCCGGGCATTCCGTCGAGCGCAAAACGCGCGCCCACTTCGGCCATCCGGCCGGCGCCCTTGGTAATGACGATGAAATTCACGATGAGAAGCACGCCGAACACCACCAGCCCGATCAGAATCGAGCCTGACATGATGAACATGGCGAACCCCTCGATCACCTTGCCGGCGGCACCGGTCCCGGTGTGGCCCTGCCCGATAATGAGCTTCGTGGACGAGACATTGAGCGCCAGGCGCAGCATCAGCGAGGCCAGAAGGATGGTCGGGAAGGCCGAGAAATCGAGCGGCCTCTCGATGAACAGCGTCAGTGTGAAGATGAGGATCGCAATCGCGAACGACGCGGCAAGCCCCGCATCCAGAAGCCAGGACGGCACCGGCAGGATCATCATGGCGATCACCGCCATCATCGCCAGCGCCAAAAGCACGGTGGGGTGGAAAAGCCCGGGGCCTGCGGGCTTGGTCATTCGGTGGCCATCGCGGCGGCCGCGAAAAGGGTGACGCCCGCGCCATTGCCGATCGGGACGAGCGAGCCGAGCCCGCCCCCGTCGCCCGATTGCAAGAGTGGATAGGCATTGACGCGCGGCGCCTGCGGCACGGGCGGGGGCGGAGCGCCGCCCGGTCCATAGGCAGCCAGCACGATATCGGGAATTTCGGGAATGGTCTGATCGGGACCGCCCTGCAGCTTGCCGCGCAGTTCGGCAAAGCGCGCCGCATAGCGGTCTGCATATTCGGGCGTCAGAGAGTGGTAGGCGCCCGCCGCCGCTTCCCAAGAGCCGCGCTCGGCATAAAGGCTGCGCAGGAAGCGGGCAGCATAGACGGCGTTGGCGAGCGGCTCGAACATATGGTCGATCGATCGGAAATGATCGCCGTGCCATTTGAAATTGATCTGAAAGCAGCCGATGTCAAAACTGCGGGCCCCGCGCGCGTATTCCTTTTCCGCATAGGTCAGCGCCTCGGCCCGACTCACAAACCACATGCCCTTGCCTTCCATATTCACGGTCCAGGGCCAGGGGCGAAAATGCCCGTCGCGGCGTTGGCCGGATTCATTCAGGGCGATGGCCTGAAGGACCGAGAGCGGCACCCCCTCACGCTGCGCGGCGAAGACTGCGGCTTCTTCGCAAAGGGCCGACGGATCGCCTGGATCGGCGGCACCGGCACGGGAAGGCATCACCGGCGCGACCCACAGGATCAGCGCGGTCACGAGACACACAAGAGGGCGGTTGCCCAATGGGATGGAGGGTTCGGACATTCTGACCTGTCTGCGCAATTCTAGCGTACCGGCCCGACCCTAGAAGCCAGCCGTTGAGATTCGGTAACCGGCTTTCATCCGCCCGGCTTTGGCGGCAGGGCGGGCGCCGGACCGAGAATTTCGGCCAGCGCCGCACGCATCGCCATGCTTTCTTCAAGCGCAGCCTTGCTCGCCCCGAGCGTGAGCGGGGCATCGGCCGGGGCGGGCGGCGCCGGCGGCCTCGCCAGGCCGAGCGTCTCGACGGCCTTCCTTAGCGGCTCTGGGCCTGTCGACGCGCGGGCGAAATCGCCCGCACTCCAGGCCGCTTCGCCTGCGGCCTCCGCGTCGCCGGCGCGCTCATAGGCATCGGCCGCGGCGCGATGGTCGCCAAGCATCATTTCGGCGGCGGCGCGCAGCGCCAGAGCCTCGGGCGTGCGCACATCGGGAAGGACAGTCAGCGCCGTGTAGGGATCATAGAGGTCAAGCGCGGCACGGGCGAGCAAAAGGCGGCCGCGATCCGTTGCTGCCGCGCTTTCATCCAGAACCGCACGAACCTCGGGCGCGAACCCGAGCGCGGCGAGGCGCGCGGCAAGATCGAGTTGCTGCGGCGGGTCAAACCGGGTTTCATGGACAAGATCGCGCTGCGCGAAATAGGTGCCGAGGAACAAGTCGTCGGGCGCCTTGGCCGCCAGAAGGTCGAAAAGCCGGCCCAGGGCGGGGCCGAAATCGCCCTGCGGAAGGGCCGCTTTCCAACGGGCGAAACTTGCGAAGGCTGCCTTGAAATCGCCCGATGCGCCGCGCGCCTCGATTTCGAGTTCAGCCAGCGCCTGCGCCTCCGGGGTCGCCCGGTATTCAAAGGCCAGGGCGGCGATCGACTCGACCTCCGCCGCCTCGACCGGCTCGCCGCGCGCGATGCGCGACCGAACCGCAAGCAGGGAGGCTCTGGTCGACAGGGGATCGCTTCCCTTCGACAGCTGATCGAGCTTGGCTTCCGCCACTGCGGGTCTATCTTGGTCAAGCGCGATTTCTGCATCGATCAGGCCGACAGTCCGGTCCTGTGGGGCGGCACTTCGGGCCAGCGAATTGCGAACCGCGCGCGCCGCGTCATCGGCGCCAATCTGCAAGAGCCGCGCCGAAAGCCGCGCGGCGAGGGTTTCGCGGACCGATTTGGGCAGGGCCGAGAACGCCCGCACGATGACGCCGGTGTCGCCTGACCGCACATCGTCTGCGGAGGGCGCGGCGAGAAAGGCCCAAAGCGCCACCGCACCGTCGCACGCGCGCATCGCATTCAGCGGGCTCGTCGATCCGACTGGTCGGTCATCGACGAGCGTCCCGAGATCGCGCAGAAACGGCGCCTGATCGTCGGCGATGCCAAAGGCCGACAACGCCTGCCCCGCCTCGGCGCCGAGGCCAAGAAACAGGTAAAGCTTCACCAGATTGATGACCGCGACCGGGTCCGGTTTGTCGAACTCGCCCGTCAGATGCCCGCGCGCCTCGGTGATCTGTGCCGCGGCCGGACGGTCGTTCCCCCATTTCGCCACGGCGAAAGTCTCGTCGTCGACGCAAGGCGCGCCGTCAGGGGTCATGTGGCTGGCGCCTGGGTTGTCGGGGGCTTCGCGGTCCATGCCGGTTTCCGCGTGAACACCCTCGGGTTTCTGGCCGGGGTCAGCCATGCCGGGGGGTGCCGCCGCGGCATGAGCGGCCGCATCGGCCGATGCCTCTCCGGCCTTCTTGGTACGTTCGGAGCCCGCAGCGTCGATCTTGACGAGGCCCTGGGCCGCGGCCCGGCTCAGCTGGTGCAGCAATTCCGTTTCGGTCGCCAGGACGCGCGCGTCGGGGCCCTGAGGGGTAGCCGGCCGCACCGGGGCGCCTGTAATCGGGGGCGCATCGTTCGGCGGAAAGACGGTTGGCAGAATCTGTTCAGGCTCGGGCGTCGCGGTCTGCGCCGACATGTCCGCGGCGAGTATAGAAGGGGCCGGACCGCCCGTCGGCGCTGCATCCTGTGGCGGTTCTGATGGCGGGGTCCGCCAGTAGATCGGCACCGAGGCGGCATTGTTCTGGTGGGCGCTGAACGGCAGGGTCGCGGCGATGCCGGGAAGGCCGGTTGGCTGGGTCAGCGCAGGCCTGTCGGCCGAAACCGGAGGGATCGGGTATTGCGAGGCCATGTTCCGTGGGGCGATCGGCACCTCGAACGGCGATCCGGGCGAAGCTTTTCCGTCGGCCACATCGATGACAACCCGCCCGGTCCCGGTCTGAGAGGCGGTGGCATGGCATTCGCAGGTGACCGCCAGAGCCAGCGCACCCGGGGTCGTTGCCGGCGCGACGGCACTTACCCTGTCGCGCGGAATGCGGTCAAAGACCGCACTCGTGTCGAATATCGCCAGCGGCGCATCCAGCCGCAGTTCGTAACCGCCGGCGCTTCGGCCGAACTGCCAGGCGACCTTTCCGCCGATATCGAGAACGAGTCGGGTAAAGCCCGCGTGTTCGCCCGCCCGCACTGAAATCGCATTCGCACTGGCCACCGCCGGCCAGACCGCCGGGATGGCGCAGATACAGGCGGCAAGCCGGCGCGCCGAAACCATCATGCGGCATCCACCTTGACCGCCTTCAGCGCATCTTCCAGCTCGGCAAAGCTGGGGCGAATGTGATGCGGCGTATTCTGCCGGCCTACTTCGATGCAGATGTTGGGCGCGTGACGGTGAAGGTTGGCAACCAGCACCTCGCGGATCAGCTTGTTGAAATGGGCGTCCTCATGCACCACAGCCTGAACCTTTACCGCGAACGGCCCCACAAGCCCGTAGGCCATGAACACGCCCATGAAGGTTCCGACCAGCGCCGAGCCGATCATGCCGCCGAGAATTTCCGGCGGCTGGTCGATCGACCCCATGGTCTTGATGACGCCGAGAACGGCCGCCACAATCCCGAGCGCCGGCAGCCCGTCGGCGATCGACTGGAGCGCGTGGCTCGAATGAAGCGCATGATGCAGGCTCGCCTCGAGCTGCTTTTCCAGCACCTCCTCGACCTGATGCGGATCATCATAGTTCATCGACGCGGACCGCATCGTGTCGCAGATCAGTTCGACCGTTTCATGATCGTGCTGAATCTTGGGATATTTGCCGAAGATCGACGAGGCATCCGGCGCCTCGATATGTTCCTCGACGGCGACCGGGTTGGTCTTGGCGAGTCGGATCAGTTCGAAAAGAAGGCACAGTAGGTCGCGGTAGTCCTGAGGTTTCCACTTCGGGCCCTTGAAGACCTTGGCCACATCCTTGACCGTGTGCTTGATCGCCGAGATGTCGTTGGCCAGAACGAATGCGCCAACCGCCGCCCCGCCGATCATGATCAGCTCCCACGGGGCCGCCTCGAGAACGATCTCGAGCTTGCCCCCGTGCAGCACATAGCCGCCGAAGACCATGATGAAAATAATCGCGATGCCGACGATACCGACCACGAGTGATGCCCCCTATTCCCTTCCCGGGCCTTGGGCCCCGCTTCGCGTCATCCTTGCCGACGCGGGTTAAGAAATACTGTCCATGGTCAGAATTCTGGTGCGTGCCGGTCAGCCTCTCGGCCGCGTGGTTCATCAGCTTTTCGGGGCTTTGGCATTGCGCCCGGCCAGAACCACGCTGAACGTGTACGCCTTGGCCGGATCGAGCCCGGCCAGAACCGCGGCGGCTGTCTCGGGGTGCATCCTCGCCAGGAATCCGGCGGCAAATTCAGGCTCCATCTCGGAAAAAAGCCGCGCCGCGTCCTTGGGCTTCATGCTTTCGTACATTGCCACCAGTTGCGACACATCCTTGTCCGAGGCCTGATCGGCCTGCGCGATCGTCGCGGCGAGCTTGCTTTCGGTCGCTTCGAGCTCGGCCATCTTGCCGGCGATCTCGGCGCGGGCCAGCGTGATCGTCTGCTCGCGCTCGGCCGCGATCTTTTCCTGCTCGGCAAGCCGCTTTTCGCGATCTTGCAAGGCACTTAGCATCGCTTGCGCCCCGGCATCCGGCGCGCAGGCAACGGCGGCCAGAGCAGGGGCTTCGGCCGGGCCGGCGGTCGAGCTGGCAAGCGCGATGCCAAGCCCTTCGCCAAGCCGCAGAATACCCGAGGAACCCATGAACAGAGCCAGGAGGAACAGTCCGCCACGACGACGCCCGCCCCGCCGCCGCCGTTTCACGCCGCTGGTCATCATGCCGCCCTTTCGGTTCTGACGCGGGTCCGGCTGTGCTGCACGCGCTGCCGGCGCGCCGGGGCCGCGTCGCCGTCGGGAAGATCGTGGAGCGACGCAAGAATCAGCTCCAGCCGGCGCGCCGAATCCTCTGCCCGTTCAGTCAGTTCGGCCAGCCTGCCCGACGAATTGACCGACGCATCCTGCGCCGACTGAAGCGCGCGCGTCATGTCGTCGACTTGCGCAGACAAGACCGCTATCGCCCCGCCCATCCCGGTTTCGAGCGTCGTAAAGGCCGCGAGCCGACGGGCCAGCACATAGCAAAAAAGCCCCGCACCCAAGGCCCCGGCCCCCAGAAGAATATCCGAAATCATCTGCATGGCCAGCCCCTAGTTGATGACGAATTCAGTGATAAGAAGATCGCGCACCCGCCCGTCGCCGGTGACGATCTGCACGCGCCGCAGCATCTGCGCGCGCAGCCGCACCAGGGCTGTGGGGTCCTCCAACTCGCGCAGGTCGACCGCCCGCAGATAGCCGTTCATAACATCGAGAATGCGCGGCAAGAGAAGGGTCACGTCCGGCGCGTAGGTCTTGTTAACCTCAAGCTGCGAGGTGAAATGCAAGAACCGACCCCCCGCCTGGGGACCGAGCGACACGACCATCGGCTGGATCGCCACGAAGGCGATATCGGGAAGGGCATCGGGTGTTGCATCGGTCTTGGCCTCGTCATGCTTGGCGGCGAGAATCATTCCAGAATAGACCGCGTAAAAGCCGCCTCCGCCGAGGGCGACCATCAATGCAAGCCCCGAAATAAAGGGCTTTTTCGACTTTTTGCGGGGGGCTTCCGCTGCCGGGTCTTCGGTATCTGACATGATCGGTCCGCTTTTCTCTGCCCCACCGATATAGGCCGAAGCTCACTAACCGATTGTTAAGCGCAATCGGCGAAGCATCGGGGCAGCAGGCAGAAGCCGGCAGGACAGGAGACCCCCTTTGCAGCAACTCGCAGCCGTGTGGCAGGCGCTGGACGCGCGCAAAAGGATCATCGTCGCGGTGGCGACGATGGCGATGTTCGCGGCCGTCTACGGGCTGACCAGCCTGGCCACGCGGCCGTCGATGGCGCTGCTTTACGCAGGCATTGACGGGCCACGGGCTGGCGAGGTGCTGACCGCCCTCGACCAGCGCGCAGTCAAATACGAAGTGCGCGGGCAGGCAATCTATGTCGATTCGAGCCAGCGCGACCAGTTGCGCATGGATCTGGCGGCGCAGGGGCTGCCAGCCAATTCCGGTTCGGGCTACGAGCTGCTCGATTCGCTTTCGGGCTTTGGCACCACGTCGCAGATGTTCGATGCCGCCTATTGGCGCGCCAAGGAAGGCGAGCTTGCCCGCACCATCACCTCTCTGCCCAACGTCCGCTCGGTCCGGGTCCATATCGCCAATGTCGAACCGGCGGGTTTTGGCAGCAGGACGGCGCCCAAGGCCTCGGTTACCGTCATCACGCGCGACGGGGTGATTTCATCCAAACAGGCACGCGCGCTCAAGTTTCTCGTGTCGGCGGCGGTGGCGGGCATGACGCCCGCGGATGTTGCGGTGATCGACGGTCAGGGCGCGCTGGTGCAGGGCGACGATGAATCCGGCGGCCAGTCGGGCGACGACCGGGCGGCGGCGCTGCGGGAAAATGTGACACGCATCCTTGAGGCGCGGGTTGGCAGCGGCAAGGCGGTGGTCGAGGTCGCGGTCGAAACTGTCACCGACAGCGAATCGATCTCCGAGCGCAAGATCGACCCGCAGGGCCGGGTGGCGATTTCGACCGAGACCCAGGACAAGACCGCATCTGCGAAGGACAGCGGCTCTGCATCGGTGGGGGTTGCGTCGAACCTGCCCACCGGGAGCGCGGCCGGGGGTGGCAAATCCTCGCAAAGCAGCGACAATCAGACGACCGAACGGGTGAATTACGATGTCAGCGAAACCAAGCGCGACCTGGTGCGCGCACCCGGTGCAGTCAAGCGGCTGACGGTGGCGGTTCTTGTCGATGGGGTCACGACGACCGACGCCTCGGGGCAGACCGCCTGGAAGGCGCGGCCGGATGACGAGCTTGCGGCCCTTCACGATCTGGTTGCGGCCGCCGTTGGCTACGATGAAAAACGCGGCGATGTGATCACGATCAAGTCGCTCGCCTTCGAGCCGGCGACAACAGCGGGCACCGAGGCAAGCACATCATGGATGCCGCCCTTTGTGGTCGACATCATGAGCATCGTTCAGCTTGCGGTCCTGGCCCTGGTGTCGATGGTGCTGGGGCTTTTCGTGTTGCGCCCGATCCTGACGTCGCGGGCGGGTCGAGCCCCGGTGCAACCTGCACTGGCTGCACCGCCGCCCGCCGTCGCGCCAGCCGCATTGACCGGCGTGATCGAAGACGGCGAGTTTGCGCCGCGCGACATGGCGGTTGTCGGCCGTGCCTCGGCGCCGGGCGCGGCTGTCGATCAGGTGACCGATCCGGTGGCGCGGCTTCGGCGGCTGATTTCGGAGCGCCAGGAGGAAAGCGTCGAGATTCTGCGCAACTGGATGGCAGACCCGGAAGAGGAGAAGGCGTGATGGCCCGCCCGTTGCAGCTTGCAACCTTCGAGATCCCCGGCGCGGCCGATCATCTGGCCGGAATGGCCGAGAGCCAGGCCGAGGAAATGCGCCTTGCAGCCTATGAACAGGGCTATACCGCCGGATGGGACGATGCGATCGCCGCGCAAACCGACGAAATCGCGCGACTGCGGGCAGATCTGGGGCGCAATCTGCTCGACATGTCGCTGAGTTACCAAGATGCCCGGCGCCATGTGCTTGGCGCGCTGGAGCCGCTTCTGGACGAAATGATCGCCAAGGTTCTGCCAGCCATCGCCCGCCAGACACTGGCGCCGATCATCCTGGAAGAGCTGCGCCCGGCAGCCGAAAACATGGCCGGCGCGCCGCTAATCGTGCGAACCGCCCCGGGAAATTGCGCTGCGGTCGAGCGGCTTGTCGCCACCCAAACCGGTTTGCCGGTGCAGGTTGTCGCCGAACCGACCCTGGGCGAGGGCCAGGCCTATCTCAAGCTTGCCGACAGCGAGGTGCGGGTCGACCTCGACGGGGTCATCGCCGCCATCGCCGCCGCCGTTGGCGCCTTCTTCCGTATCGAGAAAGACGAGGACCAGTGACATGACCGACCAGCCGACAGCCAGCGCGAACAACCCCTTCACCCGGGTGCCGATCACCATCACCATCGCTGTGGGCCGGGCGCGGCCCTCGGTGCGCGATCTCTTGCGGCTGAAGCGCGATGCGGTTCTGGCGCTTGACAGCCGGGTCGACGATCCGGTCGAGCTTTACGTCGGCGACAAGCTGATCGGCCGGGGCGAACTGACCGAGCTCGACGGCGACCACGCCGGGCAGCTCGCGGTGCGGCTGACCGAAGTCGCAGACCTGAAGGACGGGCTGTGAGGGTGGCGCCCCCTCGCGTGGTCCGGGCGACGGCGCCCGTCTTGGCTGGCGTCGCCCTCGCGGCGATCTGCGCCGTTCAGCCTGCCGCCGCGCAGGATCTGGGGCAGGTGCTGCCGCTTGGCAGCGGTACGCTGACCGGCCAGTCGATGTTGCTGATCGCGCTGGTCACGATCCTCAGCCTTGCGCCGGGCCTCGCGGTCATGGTGACCTGCTTTCCCTTCGTGGTCACCGTCCTGTCGATCCTGCGTCAGGCGATCGGGCTTCAGCAATCTCCGCCCAATATCCTGATCGTGTCCCTGTCGCTTTTTCTGACCTGGTTCATCATGGAGCCGGTATTCACGCAGGCCTGGCACACGGCGGGCGAGCCTCTGATGGCCGGCACCATGGACGTGCCCACGGCCATTGAAAAAGGCGCCGAACCGTTCCACGCCTTCATGGCCGGGCGCGTAGACCCCAAGGCACTCAGGTCGCTTGCCGCCCTGCGCCCGGAAACCGCGTCGATCGCCACCGGCACCGCTGCGCCCTTCTCTCTTTTGATCCCTGCCTTCATGCTGTCCGAGGTGACGCGGGCCTTCGAGATCGGCTTTCTGGTCTTCCTGCCGTTTCTGATCATCGACCTCGTCGTGTCGGCAATTCTGATGTCGATGGGGATGATGATGGTGCCGCCGGCGGTGGTATCCATGCCGTTCAAGCTTGCCTTCTTCGTGGTCGCCAATGGCTGGACGCTGGTTTCGGGCGCGCTGGTGCGCAGCTATTTCTGAGCCGGACTGTCGCGGTTTATCTGCGCGACCCTGACAAGACGCAGCGCCTCGACAAGGCTCGCGATCAGTATGCCGAAGGTGACGAACCCGTTCGCAGCTGCCATCCCGCCCAAAAGGCGCCAGCCGACGGGCAGCGCGATATCGGCCGAGCCGAGCGTGGTGAAGGAAACCAGTGCGAAGTAGACGGCCGGCTCAAGGGCGGGAAAAAGATCGAGCACATAGAGGCACAGCGCCCAAAGCCAGACGCCGAAGGTCACGACCCCGAGCAACCAGATGGCCGCGCCGCACAAAAGCACCATCAGCTTGGGCGCGTGCGGCTCTTGGATCAGCCAGCCATGGTGCCGGCGGAGCCAGGTTTCGACCAGCCACAGGCTGGCGCCGGAAACCGCGATCGTGGTCAGCATCAGCCCGGTTCCGACCGCAATCTGAATGAACATGCCGTGCTCCTTAGCCCTGCCACCCGAGGTCGGGTGCAAAGGCTGGACTTGCACCCAACCCTCGCCTATTTCAACACAACCATGGCCGAAAAATCAGACCCCAACTACAAGATCATCGCCGAAAACCGCCGGGCGCGGTTCGATTATTTCATCGAAAGCGATCTGGAGGCCGGCATCGTGCTGACCGGGTCCGAGGTGAAATCGTTGCGCACGGGCCAGTCCAACATCGCCGAAAGCTATGCATCGGTCGAGGGGGGCGAGCTGTGGCTGATCAACGGCTATATCGCGGCCTACAAGCAGGCCGGGGTTTTCGGCCATGAAGAACGGCGCCGGCGCAAGCTTCTTGTGTCGAACAAGGAACTGTCGCGGTTGTGGCAGGCGGTCGGACGCGAAGGCATGACGCTGGTGCCGCTTGTCATGTATTTCAACCACGCCGGCCGGGTGAAGCTCAAGATCGGAGTGGCCAAGGGCAAGAAACTGACCGACAAGCGCGAAACCGAAGCCAAGCGTGACTGGGGCCGGCAGAAGCAGCGCCTGCTGAAGCAGGGTTGACCGTGGTTTAGCGTTAACATTTGCCCCATCGGCGGTTTCATGCCAAACTTGCCCCGTCCGGTGTGTTTTGGGCCGGCGCCCGGATGCGCGCAACAAGGCCCGACGGGAAGGAACGAGTAGAATGGGACCACTTATCATTCAGCTGCTGTCAGGTGCGGCCGGCGGCAATATCATCGGCGGGGTTCTGAAGAACCTGAACCTGGGGCCGTTGGGCAATTCGATCGCGGGCATTGTCGGAGGCGGGCTTGGGGGCCAGATCCTTGGCAGCTTGCTGGGTTCGGGCGCGGCGGCGGCACCCGCAGGTCTTGATATAGGCTCGATCATTTCCTCGATCGCATCTGGCGGCGTCGGAGGCGGCGTCGTGATGGTGATCGTCGGCCTGATCAAGAACGCGATGGCCAAATCCTGACCCAAATCGCGCTACGGGCGCGGCCAATCTCTGCCGCGCCCACTCACGTCGCGCTTGCCTCCTGGTGCCGGTTCCAGATAATCCGGGGCGGCGCGAGGAGATTGAGCAATGGCGGCTGACGATCCCAGAACACTTGTCTCGACGGGTTGGCTCGATAACCATCTCAAGGATCCCGACCTGCGGATTCTCGATGCCTCGTGGTATCTGCCCGATGCCGGGCGCGATCCGAAGGCCGAATATCGGGAAGCCCATATTCCCGGCGCCCGTTTCTTCGACATCGACGATATTGCCGACAAACGGTCGGGCCTGCCCCATATGGCGCCGCCGCCGGAAATGTTCATCAGCCGGATGCGGGCGATGGGAGTGGGCGATGGCCACCAGGTGGTTGTCTACGATGGCGCCGGTGTTTTTTCCGCGCCCCGCGTCTGGTGGACCTTCCGCCTGATGGGCAAGACCGATGTGGCCGTTCTGGACGGCGGATTTCCGAAATGGCAGGCGGAAGGACGGCCGGTCGAGGACGTGCCCCCGGTGGTCCGCGACCGACACATGACCGTCCAGCGCCAGGCCCATCTGGTAAAGGATGTGACACAAGTTGCTGCCGCCTCGAAACTTGGCGATCACGCGATCATCGACGCGCGCCCTGCCGGGCGGTTCCGGGGCGACCACCCCGAGCCGCGGCCCGGCCTGCGCGCGGGCCACATACCGGGCGCGCGCAACTTGCCCTTCCGGAGCCTTCTGCAAGACGATGGCACGATGAAGCCCGTGGATGGGCTGAAAGCGGCCTTCCTTGCCGCCGGGGTCGATCTGGCGAAGCCGGCCATCACCTCTTGCGGGTCGGGCGTCTCGGCCGCGATCGTGAACCTCGCGCTCGAACGGATCGGCAAGCACGATCATGCTCTTTACGATGGGTCGTGGGCCGAGTGGGGAATGTATGGCGACCTGAAAGTGGCCAAAGACTGAGGAGCCCGAGCATGTTCAGCGCGCTGAAACCGCAGCCGGCGGACAAGATCCTGCAACTCATGGGGCAACTCAGGGCCGATCCGCGCGAAGGCAAGATCGACCTTGGCGTCGGCGTCTACAAGGATGCAACCGGCCTCACGCCGGTGATGCGGGCGGTGAGGGCGGCGGAAGAGCGGCTCTGGCGGTCAGAGACGACCAAGACCTACACGGCCCTTGCGGGCGAGCCGGCGTTTCATGCGGCGATGGCGCGGCTCATCCTTGACGGGGCGGTGGACGAGGGGCGCATTTCGGCTGCGGCGACCCCCGGCGGGACCGGTGCCATTCGCCAGGCGTTCGAGCTGATCCGCCTGGCGGCGCCGGATGCGACGGTCTGGGTGCCCGACCCGACCTGGCCCAACCATATTTCGGTTCTGCACTATCTTGGCATGAAGATGCGCCCTTACCGCTATTTCGACGCTGAAACCCGCGGGGTCGATTTTGCCGGAATGCTGACCGATCTGGGCGGGACGCAGGCAGGCGACGTGGTTCTGCTGCATGGCTGCTGCCACAACCCCACGGGGGCCAATCTGACGCCGCCGGAATGGGCTGAGATCGCCGGGATTCTGGACCGTACCGGTGCCGTGCCGCTGATCGACCTTGCCTATCAGGGCTTTGGCGACGGGCTCGACGCCGATGCGGCGGGAACGCGCCTGATCGCCGCGCGCCTGCCCGAAGTGCTGATCGCCGCGTCCTGCTCGAAGAATTTCGGGGTTTATCGCGAAAGAACCGGCATCTTGCTGGCGCTGTCCGACCCTGCCCGGCGCGACCTGACGCAGGGCACGCTCGCCTTTCTGAACCGGCAGAACTATTCCTTCCCTCCAGACCACGGGGCACGGCTGGTCACCACAATCCTCGGCGACGATGCCTTGCGCGCCGACTGGCAGGCAGAGCTTGAAGATATCCGCACCAACATGCTGTCGCTTCGCACGCAACTCGCCGACGAATTGCGTCGGCTGTCGGGTTCGGACAGGTTCGGCTTCATCGCCCAGCACCGCGGCATGTTCTCGCGCCTTGGCGCCAGCCCGGAGCATGTTGAACGGCTGCGTGCCGAACATGCCATCTATATGGTGGGCGACAGCCGCCTGAACATCGCCGGGCTGAACGCCGCCACCGTGCCTGTTCTGGCGCGTGCCATCCTCGCCGTCGGCATCTGACGAAAAAGGCGGGGCCGAAGCCCCGCCTTTCGCTATTTTTCGCTATGGCCTCAGCCGTGATAGGCCTGCTCGCCGTGAGCAGTCAGGTCGAGCCCCTGACGTTCGCTGTCGCTGTCGACGCGCAGGCCCATGACCATGTCGATCACCTTGAAGAGGATGAAGGAAATCACTCCGCACCAGACGATCGTGGTCAACACCGCCTCGAACTGCACTATTTCCTGGCCGCCCATCATCTGTTCACCGGCATAGCCGACGCCCCCGAGGCTGGCCGAGGCCAGGATGCCGGTCGAGAGCGCGCCGATGATCCCGCCGATACAGTGAACGCCGAACACATCAAGGCTGTCGTCATAGCCGAACATGTTCTTCACCTTGGTCACGAAGAAGTAGCAGATCGGCGAAACAACCAGCCCCAGAACCACCGCACCGACCGGCCCGATGAACCCGCAGGCCGGGGTTACGGCCACGAGCCCCGCAACCATACCCGACGCTGCACCCAGCATCGAGGCCTTGCCGCGCGCCATTCCTTCGACCGCCGACCACGACAGGATCGCCGCCGCCGTCGCCACGAAAGTGTTGATCATCGCCAGCGCCGCTGTGCCGTTTGCGGCAAGGGCGGAACCCGCATTGAAGCCGAACCAGCCAACCCACAGGATCGACGCGCCGATCATGGTCATGACCATCGAATGCGGCGCCATGTTTTCCTTGCCGAAGCCGATGCGCTTGCCGATCACGAGGCAGCCGACAAAGGCCGCGACACCGGCGTTGATGTGCACGACCGTGCCGCCGGCAAAGTCCATCGCCCCCATGAGGAAGAACAGCCCGTTCGCATCCCACACCATATGGGCAATCGGGAAATAGACGAACGTCACCCATAGCGCCATGAACACCAGAAGGGCGCCGAACTTCACCCGCTCGGCGAACGAGCCGATGATCAGCGCGGGCGTGATGGCGGCAAACGTCATCTGGAAGACGATGAACACATATTCGGGAATGGTGCCGGACTGCGATGCGGGGGTGACACCGGCCAGGAAAGCCTTGCCCATTCCGCCCCAGTAGGGCGACGTGCCGCCTCCGAAGGCCATCGAATAGCCGTAGAGCACCCAGATCACCATGACGAGCGCTGTGATCAGCGTGCATTGCATGAGCACCGACAGCATGTTCTTGCTGCGCACCAGCCCGCCGTAAAACAGCGCCAACCCCGGCACGGTCATGAAGAGCACCAGAAGGCTCGAGGTCATCATCCAGGCGGTATCGCCCTTGTCGAGCTCCGGTGCCGCCGTCTGGGCGAGCGTTGGAGCAGCGGCCAGAAGCGCAGTCAAGAGCGCTGCCGCAGGCAGGGTCTTCTGTTTCATATTCATCATCGGTTTCCTTTGCTCTGGGCCATGGCTCACAAGGCGTCTTCGCCGGTCTCGCCGGTGCGAACGCGGAGGGCCTGCTTCAAATCGAGAACGAAAATCTTCCCGTCACCGATCTTGTCGGTGCGTGCGGTACGGGCGATGGTTTCCACCACTTCGTCTGCCAGACTGTCGGCCACGGCAATTTCCAGCTTGGCCTTGGGGACGAAATTCACCTCATATTCGGCACCACGATAGATTTCCGTGTGTCCGGACTGGGCGCCAAATCCCTTGATCTCGGACACCATCATGCCGCGCACACCGATGGCGACCAGCGCCTCGCGCACTTCTTCCAGTTTGTAGGGCTTGATCGCCGCAATGATCAGTTTCACGCCTGCCTCCTTCGCGGATCGCCCGGGGTTCGGGCCATGGAGGCAGTCAGAGACGCTGCGTCGCAGCATGACAAGGAAAGGCGATAATTTGCCGAACTGCAGCACGCGAATGCCCTGAATTCATGCAATTCCGACACGCACCGCCCATATTTTAACCCAACCGCGAAACGAATCGTCGGCCAACAAGGCTCCACATTCCGGCGCCGACAGGCTATGTTCGCCGCAAAAGCAAGAAGACGAACGGTAGAGAGCGGTCAGATGGCAAGTTCGGGCGGCAGAAAACCCCCAATGGTGGCGGATAGGCGCTATGGCGCGCGGGCGGCAAAGCCCGCGACAAAGGCGTCGAAGCCGCGCAAGCCTGCGCCGCGCGGACCGAAGCGGTCAGGCGGGCCTTTCGGTTTCATCGCGGCGATCCTGCGCTTTCTGTTCCGGCTTGCGTGGGGCATCGGCTGGCGCGTCGGGGGGCTTTTCGCCCTGATCCTTTTCGGCTTCAGCTACTATTACTACGCGACCCTTCCGCCGATAGGTTCCATTGTCGACGCGCGCGCCCGGGGCTCGGTCACGCTTCTCGACCGTGACGGCAAGGTCTTTGCCTGGCGAGGCGAGGCATTCGGCGGCCGGATCAATGCCGATACAGTGTCGCCGTTCCTGCTCCATGCGATCATCGCCACCGAGGACAAGCGTTTCTATCAGCATTTCGGCATCAGCCCGCGCGGTATCGCCAGCGCGATCTCGATCAATCTTCGTGAAGGGCGCGGCCCCCTGCAGGGCAATGGTGGCTCGACCATCACACAGCAGTTGGCCAAGGTCATGTGCCTTGGCGTCACCTACGACCCGAAGGTCTGGAAATCCGAATCCGATTATGAAGACGATTGTCGCGCCGGGGGTGTCAGACGCAAGATCAAGGAGATCCCTTATGCGTTCGCGCTCGAGGCGAAATACGGCAAGAAGGGCGTTCTGACGCTGTATCTCAACCGCGCCTATCTCGGCGCCGGTTCGCGCGGGTTCGAGGCGGCGGCGCAGCGCTATTTCGGCAAGTCCGCGGCCGAGGTCGACCCGGCCGAAGCGGCGATGCTGGCCGGCCTTCTGAAGGCGCCATCCTACTATGCGCCGACCAACAACCTGCAACGCGCGCAAGACAGGGCAACAGTGATTTTGGGGCTGATGCATGATCAGGGCTACCTGACCGATGCGCAGTACCAGGATGCGATCGCCAATCCCGCCAAGTTGTCGGTGGCGGCACAGGCGCGCGCGGGTGGCTATTTTGCCGATTGGGTCATGGAAAGTGGTCCGGCCTTTCTGACCAATGACACGACCGAGGATGTCATCATCCGCACCACGCTCGACCAGAAAATCCAGAAGGCGGCTGAAGATGCGGTGAATGCCGTCTTCTCGGCCAAGCTGAAGGACGGGTCCAAGACCGAGGCGGCGGTTGTGGTGATGTCGGCCGACGGCGCGGTGCGCGCCATGGTAGGCGGGCGCGAGGCGCAGGTTTCGGGCGCGTTCAACCGCGCGACCCAAGCCTTGCGCCAGACCGGATCGACGTTCAAGCCGTTCGTTTATGCGGCCGCACTTGACCTTGGCTACACCATGAATTCGCCCGTCGACGATTCCCCGGTGACTATCTACGTGCCCGGATCGGGCAACTGGTCGCCCAAGAATTACGAACCGGGCTTCAGCGGAATCATCACCTTTACCGATGCGCTCGCCCATTCGGTCAACACCGCCACGGTGCGGGTATCGCAGATGGTGGGGCTTGATGCGGTGCGCGCCGTGGCTTCGGGATTCGGCTTTGCGTCGAAGCTGGCCGATGGCCCGGCGCTGGCGCTGGGCGTGTCGGAATCGACCCTGCTGGAAATGACCGGCGCCTATGCTGGCATCCTGAACGGCGGCTCGTCGGTCCGGCCCTATGGGTTGATCGACCTGCGGCTAGCCAAGGACGACGCTTCGCTCATGGGTCAAGGGGGCGGAATCGGCGAGCGGGTGATTTCCGAAAGCGCCGCGCGCCAGCTTACCTACATGATGACCCAGGTGATCGAGCGCGGCACCGGGCGACGCGCAAAGCTTGACGGATGGGAGGCTGCCGGCAAGACCGGGACAACCCAATCCGCACGCGATGCCTGGTTCATCGGCTTTACGGCAGACTACGTGACCGGGGTCTGGATGGGCTATGACAATAACGCGCCCCTGACCGGCACCACCGGCGGCGGCCTGCCAGCCGACATCTGGCACGAGGTGATGACCCGCATTCACGCCGGCCTGTCCCCAGAGCCCCTGCCGATGATCCGTCCAGAAGAACTTCCGCCAACCGTGGCGGGCGCGCCCGGCACCGATGCGTCGGTGCCGACGGCGCCAAGCTACCCCGGCGAGGTATTCGACGCGCACGGCGGCACGGCGCAACCCGCGTCAAAGGCCGGCGGCAAGACGTTAGGTGATTTTCTCATGGGAATCCTGAAGGGCGGCGGCTGAGGCCGCGCGCCCCGCTGGGTGCCTAGGCCGCCTTCAGGTCGGCGATGAGCTTGTCGATGTCGCCGCGGTTCTTGTCGAGAAGGGCGCCTATCTCGGTCCGCTCGGCGGAAAGCATGTTCACGCCTTCGATGATGATGTTGAAGAACTGGATTTTGCCAGACTTGTCGAACACCTGCCAGCGCACCTCGAACGGGCTTTGGCCCTGAAGCCGCGCGATCGACACAACCTCGTAGAAGCTTTTCAGCGGGCGGGCGTCGGTGACCTCGATCTTGCCGCCGATGAATTCGCGGAAGCGGCGCCCGTATTTGCGCGCGATATAGCGCTGAAAGGCGGCCTTGAAGGCTTGTTTCTGGGCGCCGCTGGCCTGGCGCCCCGCTGGACCGAGCGCAGAAAGCGCGATGAAATCGCTGTCGGCGTAACGGGCGAATATATCCTCGAAGCGGCTGAACATCGCCTCTTCCGAGGTGCCGGAGTTGATGACACTGTTGATTTCGCCGATCAGCTTGTCGATCAGTGCACGCGCCTGATCGACGGTGAGCGCAGCGGCGGGCAGAGGCAGCACCGCCATCAGCAGTGCCCCGGTTCCCAAGGCTGAAAACGCGCGGCGGGAAAGGTTACTGGGCATAGGGATCCTCGGTAGGGTCGGGCGAGTCGTCGGCGACGCCAAGCGAATAGTGCCGGTTTTGCAGATAGATCAGACGCGACTGAGCATAACTGTCGGCGCTGTCGTACAGAATCGATTCGTACGTATCGGCGAAACGTTGGCGATTTCCTGCCTTCGCGGTCAAGATCGCGCCGGTGGCATAGGCGCGGTCGGGCGCCTTGAGCACGGTGTTGACCGGGTTGATTGCCACATCGACCAGGGTTCCCGCCCAATCGCGCTCGGTCGACGGGCCAAGCAGCGGAATTTCCAGATAGGCGCCTTCCGGCACCCCCCAGACATAGAGCGTTTCGCCGAAATCGGTCTTTTTCGCATCAATGCCAAGCACGCCGGCCGGGTCGAACAGGCCGCCGATGCCGACGGTGGTGTTGAGCGCAAACCGCAATGTATTCTGGCCAGCCGGCGCAAGCTTGAGTTGCAACAGATCGTTCAGGATCGTGCTCGGCATGGCAAGATTGGAGGCGAAGTTGCTGAAGCCGATCGTGATCGGCTTGGGAATCGTCGGAATGATGCCCTTCTGCGTGCGATTGCCGAACAGCGTGCTGTCGAAGGCCAGGTTGAACCGGTGAACAGTACGGTTCTGTTTTTCGTAAGGATCGTTCAAACCCGAGCCGGAATTGGCCGGCGTGCAGGCCGAAAGCAGGGCGAACGCGGCGATGCTGGCCAAGCCAAGGCCGCCTTCGGAAGACCGGAAAGGGTTTATCAACATATCGACCATAAGTTCGCGCTAGTTGGCAAAATGCGACGGTAACCGGATCACACATAGAAGCCGGATCAGCGGTATTCAAGCCAAAGCGGCGATTTTAGCCCGGCGGTGTGCACGCGGGGCAAGGTTCAGAAGGAACAGATGATGGAGCAACTGGCCCCTGCCCCCGGTGCCGCGGAAATTGCCGCCGCGATCGCGGGCCGCCGCGGGCTGCTGGCGGCGGTGGTGGCCTTTTCGGCCTTCGTCAATATCCTGATGATGACCGGCTCGATCTTCATGCTTCAGGTCTATGACAGGGTTCTGGCCAGCCGTTCGATTGAAACGCTGGCCGCGCTCAGTCTGGTTGCGGTCTTTCTCTATCTGGTGCTGGGTCTTCTCGATCAGGCGCGGGCGCGTGTCATGGTTCGGGCTGCGGCCCAGGTGCAGGCGCAGCTTGATCGCCGGGTCTTTTCAGCAACCCTTGCCGGGTCAGGGTCGGCCTCGGCGGCCCTGGCGCTGCGCGACCTTGAAGCCCTGCAAAGGGCGCTGGCCTCGCCGGGCCTGCTGGCGCTGATGGATGTGCCCTGGGTACCGCTGTTCCTGGGCCTTATCTTTCTTTTCCATCCCCTGATGGGGTGGCTGGCACTGGCGGGCGGCGGGGTGCTGATCGCGGCGAGCGCGCTTCAGCAGCACCTGACGCGCGACGCCGCCACGCGCGCCTTCGCCGCCCAGCACTCGGCCGAACGGTCCGCCGAACAGTTCCGGAACGCGGCGGAAGAGCTTCGCGCGCTTGGCATGCAGGACCGCGCCTGCGAACGCTGGCAGAGCGCCCGGTCCGAGGCCATGCGGCAAGGGATTGCCGCTGCCGACGCCGGCACCGGCATCAACGCTTTCTCGCGCACCTTCCGGCTGTTCCTGCAATCGGCGATGCTGGCACTCGGCGCGGTGCTGACATTGCGGGGATATCTCTCGGGCGGCGCCATGGTTTCGTCGTCGGTGCTGCTCGGCCGCGCACTCGCTCCGATCGAAGGCCTGATCGCCGGCTGGCCGCTTCTGGCGCGCGCGCTTGCAGGCCGGCGTCGACTGGCGGGCTTTCTGGCCGATGTCCCGCCCGCGCGACCCCGGCTTGTTCTTCCCCACCCTGTCGGCAGAATCGCCGCCACGGGTCTCAGCATCGCCCCACCGGGCAGCGACCGCCCGGTGCTGCGCATTCCGTCGCTGACGATCACGCAGGGGCAGATCGTCGGCGTTGTCGGCCCGTCCGGCGCGGGCAAGTCCACGCTTCTGCGCGCGCTCTGCGGGGCCTGGGCGCCCCTGGCCGGCGAAATCCGCCTGGATGGGGCGATGCTCGCGCAGTATGACCCCGCGATCCTTGGCGCAGCCATCGGCTATGTGCCGCAGCGCGTCGGCCTGTTTCAGGGCACGATCGGCGAAAATATCGCGCGCCTCGCGGCCCGGCCTGATCCGGCGACGGTGATTCGCGCAGCGCGGGCCAGTGGCAGTCATGACATGATCCTGTCGCTGCCTGATGGTTATGACACACGCATCGACGCCCACCACACCCCGCTTTCGGGTGGGCAAGTGCAGCGCATCGGACTGGCGCGGGCCATGTTCGGTGATCCGCCGCTGTGGCTTCTGGACGAACCCGATGCCAATCTCGATGCCGAGGGCACGCTGGCCCTTGGCGCGGCCGTGCGTGCCCACAAGGCGCGCGGGGGAACCGCCGTGCTGACTGCGCACCGCCAGACCCTGTTGCATGACTGCGATATCATCCTGGCGCTCGACAGGGGCACGGTCAGGGCGTTGGGCCCGCGGGCCGATATCTGGCCGAACCTCTTTCGCCGGCCCGCAGCCATCGCCGGCGATTTCCCCCTTGCCCGCGAAGGTGCCGCATGACGATAGCCGACGAATGGTCCGCCTGCCGCCCGCTTCGGTTCGGCTGGGCGGTGCTCGCCCTGCTGATCTTCGGGTTCGGAGGCTGGGCGGGGCTTACCCCTATCGCCGGGGCGATCGTCGCGCCCGGCCAGGTCGATGTCGACCTAAGCCGCCAGGTCGTTCAGCATCCCGAAGGCGGGCGCGTGGACGCGGTGATGGTCCGTGAAGGCGATACGGTCAGCGAGGGCGAGGTTCTGATGCGCCTCGACGGCGCTCAGATCCGCTCGGATCTGGCTGTGTGCGAGGCGGACCTGGCCGGCGCTCTTGCCCAGATCGGCCGTCTCGAAGCCGAGCGCGACGGTCTTGCGGCGATCCGGTTTGCCCCGGCGCTTGCCGACCTTTCGGCAAACGAGTCCACCGCAGCCGATCTCGTTCACGCGCAAGAGCGGATTTTCCGCACGAGGGCCGAAAGCTTTGGCGCGCAGATCGAACAGCTCGACCGCCGTCGTGATCAGATCGCCGAGGAGGTTCGCGGCCTTGCGGCCCAGATCGACGCCGCCGCCCGCCAGCACGATTTCGCCGCGGGCGAACTGGAAACCCAGCAGGGCCTTCTTGGCAAGGGGCTGACGGTCGGTGCCCATGTCGCCGATCTCGGGCGCGAGGTGGCGCGGCTTGATGGTGTCATCGGCGGGCTCGTGGCCAGCAAGGCCGAGGCCGAAAGCCGATCGGCCGAAAACGACCTTGCCATCCTCCAGCTCACGGCAAACCGGCGAGAACAGGCGCTGTCTGACCTGCATGATCTGACCGCGCGCGCGGCCGAGCTTGGCGAACGCCGCCGCGCACTGGCCGACCGCATTGCGCGGCTTGATTTGCGCGCACCGGTAAGCGGGCGGGTGTTGGGACTACAGATATCGGGCCCCGGCGCTGTCTTGCGACCCGCCGATCCGGCGCTTTACATCGTGCCACAAGGACGGCCGTTTGTTATCGAGGCACGGGTCGCGTTGACCGACATCGACGAGGTCTGGCCAGGTCAGCCCGCAACCTTGCGCATTGCGGCGTTCGACAGCCGCAAGACCCCCGATCTTTCGGGCCGGCTGACCACGATTTCGGCGGATGTGATATACGATCAGGCCCATGCTCAGGCCTATTACCGCGCCAGAATCGAGGTTCCGGCCGCCGAGGTTGCGCGGCTGGCCGAGGCGCCGCTGGTTCCGGGCATGCCGGCCGAGGTCTTTTTGCGCACGCGCGACCGCACGCCGCTTGGCTATCTTCTGATGCCGGTCGAGAATTTCTTCCACCGCGCCTTCCGCGAAAGTTGATCCGGGTCTGGCCCGCCGGGGGGTGAAAACCGCGCACCCCCCCTTTCCCCGACCGTCACGCGCCGTTAGGTTCAGGGGCGTACACATTCGGAGACGACCATGACCGGACAGATCGACGCACGCCTTGCAACCCTTGGCATAACCCTGCCGGATGCCCCTGCACCGGCGGCAAATTACGTACCCTTCGTGCAGGTGGGCGATCTTCTCTTCATCTCGGGCCAGATTTCGCAGGGCCCCGACGGGCTCATCAGGGGGCGGCTCGGTGCCGATCTCGACGTGGCCGCCGGCGCGGCTGCGGCGCGGCGCTGCGGGCTCAGCCTTCTGGCCCAGGCCCGCGCGGCCTTGTCGGGGGATCTCGACCGGGTCGTTCGCGTCGTGAAACTCGCCGGTTTCGTCAATTCGACCGGCGATTTCGTCGACCAGCCCAAGGTCATCAATGGCTGTTCTGATCTGATGGTCGAGGTTTTCGGCGATGCCGGCCGCCACGCCCGCGCCGCTGTTTCAGCGCCGGCGCTGCCCCTTGGCGTCGCGGTCGAGATCGAGGCGATCTTTCAGGTGAAGTGATGGCGCCACGTCCGGTTCCGCTGCCAGCGGCCTTCCGCAAAACCCCTATCGCCCATCGCGGGTACCATTCCCTCGCGGATGGTCGTCCCGAGAATTCGCTTGCCGCGTTTCGCGCCGCCATTGGGGCCGGCTATGGGATCGAGTTGGATGTGCAGCAATCTGCCGACGGGCAGGCAATGGTGTTCCATGACGATGACCTTGATCGCCTGACGAATGCGACCGGCCCGGTGAAAGAACATTCGGCGGCCGAATTGCAGGCCCTGGCCCTTCACGGCAGCGACGATCGTATCCCGACCTTGGACGAGGTGCTGGCCGTGGTTGCGGGCCGTGTGCCGCTTCTGATCGAGATCAAGGAAAACCTGGGAACGATGGGCGAAACCGGCGGGCGCTTGGAACAGGCCACGGCCAAGGCGCTCGCGGCCTACAATGGCCCGGTTGCCGTCATGTCCTTCAACCCGCATTGCGTGATGCACATGGCCCGGCTTGCGCCAGATGTCCCCCGAGGCTTGACAACCGAAGCCTACGACCCGCAACACAACGCGCCGATACCGGTTACGGTCTGCGAACGGCTTCGGGGCATCCCGGATTATGACGCGACCGGATCCAGCTTCATCAGCCATCAGGCATCGGACCTTGGCCGGCCGCGCGTGGCGGACCTGAAGGCGCGAGGGGCGGCAATCCTGTGCTGGACTATCCAGTCACCCCAGGCCGAAGCCCAGGCTCGGCAGATCGCGCAAAACATCACCTTCGAAGGCTATCCCGCCATCATCCCGGCGTGACATCCGCCGCGAGAGGCCAGGAGGGCCAGACAGCAGAAGATGGCCCGGATCGAGATCGCCACGCTTGACGCCATGACCGATTGCCCGGCCACCGAATGGGACGCCTGCGCCTGTCCCGAAGGGGCGTCAGGCCGGCCCCGTGACCCGTTCACCACCCACCGGTTTCTGGCCGCGCTCGAGCGGTCGGGCTCGGTCGGCGGGGGCACCGGCTGGCGGCCGCGCCATCTGGTCGCGCGGGCCGGCGGCCAGATCGTCGGCGTCGCGCCGCTTTATGTCAAAAGCCACAGCCAGGGCGAATATATCTTCGATCATTCCTGGGCCGATGCCTGGGAAAGGGCGGGGGGCCGCTATTACCCCAAGCTTCAGATCGCCGTGCCCTTCACACCGACAACCGGCCGGCGGTTTCTGACCGCGCCGGGATGGGAGCAGGCCGGCCGCGCCGCGCTGATCGAGGCCGCGGTCAGGATCACGGCGGAAGCGGGCCTGTCATCACTGCACGTCACCTTTTGCACCGCCGAAGAGGCGGCGGCGGGGGCAGCACATGGCCTTCTGCCGCGCCTGACACAACAGTTTCATTGGGAAAACGCCAGCTACGCCAGCTTTGACGCATTTCTCCAGGCGCTCGCCTCGCGCAAGCGCAAGGCGATCCGCAAGGAACGCGCGACGGCCCAAAGCTTTGGCGGAACCATCGCGCAACTTTCCGGCGCCGCGCTAAGGCCAGATCATTGGGACGCGTTCTGGGGGTTCTACCAGGACACCGGGTCGCGCAAATGGGGCCGTCCCTACCTGACCCGCGCCTTTTTCGACGAGATTCACCGGACGATGGCCGACGATATCCTGCTGGTTCTGGCCGAGCGCAGCGGCCGCCCGATCGCAGGGGCGCTGAATTTCATCGGCGCCGATACGCTGTTCGGCCGCTACTGGGGCGCGGTCGAGGATCATCCCTGCCTGCATTTCGAACTGTGCTATTATCAGGCGATCGACTATGCGGTCACGCAAGGGTTGGCGAGGGTCGAAGCCGGGGCGCAGGGTGAACACAAGCTCGCCCGCGGTTATCTGCCGGTTGCGACCCATTCGCTTCACTGGATAGCCGATCCGGGCTTTCGCAGGGCCGTGGCCCGCTATCTGAACGCGGAACGCGCCGCTATCGGTGAGGAAATCGACCAGCTGACCGACTATGGCCCGTTTCGCAAACTGCCGTCGCCGGAATGACGGTGCCAACCGGGAAAGGAACGCCGATGACACTCCCCCTTACCGAAGCTGAACGGAAAAGCGCCCTGCCGGATCTTGGCGATACCGGCTGGCGGGCCGTGCCCAACCGCGACGCTCTTCGCAAGATCTGGAAATTCCGCAGTTTTTCCGAAGCCTGGGGCTTCATGTCGCGCGCCGCCCTGGCGGCCGAAAAGCTGAACCACCACCCCGAATGGACCAACATCTACAATACCGTCGACATCACGCTTGTCACGCATGACACGGGCGGCCTGACCGCGCTCGACATAACCTTGGCGCGCAAGCTCGACCTGTTCGCCGGCGCGGCCGAAGTGCAGCGCGATCATTCCGCGCCGGTTACCTGCCTGTGCGAGGCCCACCGGGAAACCGGGGGCGCCGCTTGACCATCAAAGGTCGGCCAGCAGCGATTCGCCGGTCGAAATATCGCACTCGCCCGGCTTGTCGACGTGCAGCTTGACCACCACGCCATCGTCGAGGACGGCAGCATAACGATTCGACCGGCCGACGAGACCCAGGTGCGGGGCGGTAAAATCCATGCCGAGCGCTTTGGTAAAGCCGCCGTCGGCATCGCCCAGAAGCACAATCCCCGCTTTCGTCGCGCCGGTCGCCTCGCCCCAGGCTTTCAGGACGAACGGGTCGTTGACGGCGATACAGATGATCTCTTCCACGCCCTTGCCGCGAAACGCTGCGGCGGTGCGCACGAAACTTGGCATATGAACCGTTGAACACGGGCCCGTAAAGGCGCCCGGCAGCGCGAAAAGCACCACCTTGCGGCCCTTTATCCGCGCCGCCAGATCGACCGTCTCTGGTCCGTCAGCCCCCATCGTCACCAACTTCGCGTCCGGTAGCCTCTGTCCTTCGGAAATTCCCATGTCGCGCATCCTTGTCGTTGCCTTGCTTCACGCGAAGGTTATACGTTCGGCGCGGCAAGATGCCAGAGGGGGAATGCATATGCCCGCAATCGTGATCGTGGGGGCCGGTCAGGCCGGAGCGTCGCTGGCGGCGAAACTGCGGACCCTGGGCTATCAGGGCGCGCTGACCCTGGTCGGCGAAGAACCGCACGCCCCCTATCAGCGCCCCCCCCTGTCCAAGGGCTACCTGCTGGGCGAGATGGATCTCGACCGGCTTTATCTTCGCGCGCCCGCCTTCTGGGCCGAACAGAATGTCACGCTGCGCCTTGGCGCGCATGTCAGCTCGATCGACCCGGCGGCCAAGACGGTGACCGTCGGGGGCGAGACGCTGAGCTACGACCAGCTTGCGCTGACCACCGGGGCCCGCCCGCGTACTTTGCCTGCCGAAATAGGGGGCAGCCTTGCCAATGTCTTCACCGTCCGCACCCTTGCCGATGTCGACCGGATGGCGCCCGCCTTCCGCGCCGGGGCGCGCGTGCTGATCGTCGGCGGCGGCTATATCGGGCTCGAAGCGGCCGCAGTCGCCGCCAAGCTCGGCCTCTCGGTAACGCTGATCGAGGCGGCGCCACGCATTCTCCAGCGCGTCGCGGCGCCGGAAACCTCGGCCTATTTCCGCGCCCTGCATGCCGCCCACGGAGTGACGATCCTCGAAGGCACCGGGCTCGAGCGGCTTTTGGGAACCGGTGCGGTCAGCGGTGCCCGTCTCGCCGACGGGCACGAACTGGCCGCCGATCTGGTCATCGCCGGCATCGGCATCCTGCCCAACAGCGAACTCGCGCAGGCCGCCGGCCTTGCGCTTGAGAACGGCATCCTGACCGATGCGTTCGGCCGTACCACCGACCCGGCCATCTGGGCGGCGGGCGATTGCGCCTCGTTCCCACGGCACGGCGGGCGCGTCCGCCTCGAAAGCGTCGGCAACGCCATCGACCAGGCCGAACTTGTCGCGGAAAACATGCTGGGTGCTGCCAAGGCCTATGATGCGAAGCCCTGGTTCTGGTCCGACCAATATGACACCAAGCTTCAGATCGCCGGGCTGAATACCGGCTATGACCAGATCGTCACCCGTGCGTCGGACACGGCCACGTCTTTCTGGTATTATCGCGGAGCCGACCTTCTCGCCGTCGATGCGATGAACGACAGCCGCGCCTACATGATCGGCAAGCGTCTGATCGAAATGGGAAAATCTCCCGATCCGGCGATCATCGCCAATCCCGCCACCGACCTGAAAGCGCTGTTGAAGGCGTGAGGATCATCGGCGGGCAAAGGCGCGGCCTCAGGCTTGCCGATGTCGGGCCGGGGGATGCGGCTGCGCATCTGCGACCAACAGCCGATCGCGTCCGCGAGGCGATCTTCAACCTTCTCCTGAATGGCCCCTATGGCAACCCGGTCCAGGGCGCCCACGTGCTCGACCTCTTCGCCGGCACCGGGGCGCTGGGGCTCGAGGCGCTGTCGCGGGGCGCGGCCCACGCGACCTTCATCGAAAACGGCGCCGCGGCCCTTGGCCTTCTGACCCAGAACATCGCCCGCATGGGCGCCACCGCCACGACCACGATCCGCCGCCAGGATGCCGCCCGGCCCGGCCCGCCGCCCGCAGCGCCGGCCTCCCTCGTCTTTCTCGATCCACCCTACGGAAAATCCATGGGCGAGGCGGCCCTTATTGCCTCGCTCAAGGGCGGCTGGCTCGCCCCCGCCACCCTCATAGTCTGGGAAGAGGAGCGCCCCCCCGCTCCGCCCACCCCGCTCACCCTGCTGGACCAGCGCAGATATGGCGGAACCCTGGTCAGCATCCTGCGGCACACGGGCTGATCTTCTTCTTTTCATAAATATCCCGGGGGGTGCGGGGGGCAGCGCCCCCCGCCCGTGTCGGCCCGGCGCGGCCGGGACGAAATCACCAGGTCGGATGGAACCGGTCCGCCGGCGACAGGGTGAAGATCTCGCAGCCGTCGGCCGTCACCCCGACCGAATGCTCGAACTGCGCCGAAAGCGATTTGTCGCGCGTCACCGCCGTCCAGTCGTCGGCGAGAACCTTGGTTTCCGGCCGCCCGAGGTTCACCATCGGCTCGATCGTGAAGAACATTCCCTCTTCCAGCCGCGGCCCGGTGCCGGGACGGCCGTAATGCAGCACGTTGGGGGGGGCGTGAAACACCCGCCCCAGCCCATGCCCGCAGAAATCACGCACCACCGACATGCGGTTCGCCTCGGCAAAGGACTGGATCGCATGGCCGATGTCGCCGAATGTATTTCCCGGCGCGACTGCTGAGATGCCACGGAACAGCGCTTCGTGCGTCACCTCGATCAGCCGCGCGGCCTTGCGCGGCAGCGCGCCCGCAGCATACATCCGACTGGTGTCGCCATACCAGCCATCGACAATCACGGTGACGTCGATATTCAGAATGTCGCCGTCCTTCAGCAGCTTCGCCCCCGGAATTCCGTGGCAGACGACATGATTCACGCTGATGCACGAGGCATGCTGATATCCGCGATACCCGATGGTCGCGGACGTTGCCCCCAAGGCCGCGACCTCGATGCGGATGAAATCGTCCAGCGCCTCGGTCGTGACCCCCGGCTGAACCAACGGCGCCACCCGGTCGAGAATCTCGGCCGCCACCCGTCCGGCGCGGCGCATCCCGGCGAAATCGGCCTCTTCATAAATTCGGATACCGTCCTTGGTCAGACGGCCGCGCGGTTCGTCCACATCGGGGCCCCATTTCAGCTACGCAGCCTAGATAGTGAAGAATTGCCGTCTTGGCCAGAGGCAGGGCTTTTCCGGCGCGGATCACCGCCCTATAGGTGAAGTATCGCCATAAGAGGATCGCCGATGCAAAACCCGACCGCCGCCATACTGATCATTGGCGACGAAATCCTGTCCGGCCGGACCCGCGACGCCAACATGCACCACCTTGCCGGCGAACTGACCCGCATCGGCATCGACCTGATCGAGGCCCGCTTCATCTCCGATCGCCATGACGCGATCGTCGCTGCCGTCAACGACTTGCGCATCCGTCACGACCATCTGTTTACCTCGGGCGGGATCGGACCCACACACGACGATATCACCGCCGATGCGATCGCCGCGGCCTTTGGCCAGACCCTGGCGGTGCGCGACGATGCACGCGCACTTCTGGCCGCGCACTACCGGCGTCTTGGGGTCGAACTGAACGCCGCGCGCCTCCGGATGGCGCGGATCCCCGACGGGGCGGTGCTCATCGATAATCCGGTCTCGGTCGCGCCCGGTTTCACTCTGGGCAATGTGCATGTGATGGCCGGGGTGCCCGACATCTTTCAGGCGATGGTCGCGTCGCTCCTGCCGCGCCTGACCGGGGGGCGGCCGCTCCTGTCGAAGACCCTGCGGCTGATGAAGGGCGAAGGTACGGTCGCCGCCCCTCTGGCCGAGATCGCCACCGAATTTTCCGACCTGAGCTTCGGTTCTTACCCATTCACTCTTAACGGAGCCTTCGGCACCAACCTGGTGGTGCGCGGTCAAGACCCCGGGCGGCTCGATCTGGCCATGGCGAGACTGGTCGCGGCTTTTGGCGAGGGCAGCGCGTGACCGGGCTTTTCGACGCGCTCGACGCCACATGGCCGGCCGCGGCCTCGCATCGCGCCGGGGCCTGGACGGTCCGCGAGGGGCAGGACGGCGGCAAGCGGGTGTCATCGGCACTCGCCGTCGCCGAGGGCGCCGAGGGCGCCGAGGCGGATATTCCGCTGGCAGAAGCGCAGCACCGGGCGCTGGGCCAGCAGGCGCTTTTCTGCCTGCGTGAAGGCGAAGACCGGCTCGACGCTGCGCTGGCCGCACGCGGCTACCACATCGTCGACCCGGTCACGCTCTATGCCTGCCCGGTCGAAATCATGACGACCGAGGCGCCAGCGCGGCTTTCGACCTTTCCGGTCTGGCCACCCCTGGCGATCATGGGCGAAATCTGGGCGGCCGGGGCCATAGGCCCGGCCCGCCGCGCGGTGATGGATCGGGCGCCTGGTCCCAAGACCGCGATACTCGGGCGGTTGGGTGACCGCCCCGCGGGCACACTTTTCGTGGCGCTCCACGGCGGCTGGGCCGTAATCCATGCGCTGCACATCGCCCCCGACCTGCGCCGTCAGGGCCTTGCCCGCAATCTGATGCGCGCCGCAGGCCAGTGGGCGGCGCCACAGGGCGCCCGGCAGCTGGCCCTTGCCGTAACGGCCGCCAATGCGCCGGCCAATGCGCTTTACCGCACGCTCGGCATGACCCCTGCCGGCCAGTATCACTATCGCGCGAAATGACGCCGACCCGTATCTGCACGCTGGCCTTTGCCAGCCTCGCCCTGATCGGCGCTCCAGTGCTGGCAGCACCGGTTTCGCTGCCGCAGGGGGCCGAGGAGACGGCGCATCAGGCGGTTCCGAATGGGGATTTCGCCCTGCCGACCGGGCCATGGGCTGCCGGTAAGATGACAACGCAATCCCTGACCGGCGCGGTCGAAACCTGGTCCTGGCGCATTCCAGGTGCTGGAGCGGACAGCACCGGTCTGATGCAGTTGCTGACCGATCAGTTGCGCGCCGCCGGTTATGCGCCGCTTTTCCAGTGCCAGACCGCAGCCTGCGGCGGGTTCGACTTCCGCTATGCGGTGAAATCGGTGCCCGAGCCGGAAATGCATGTCGATCTGGGGGATTTCCGTTTTCTCGCCGCGGCACGCGGGCCGGACAACGGGGCAGAGCATGTGACACTTCTGGTCAGCCATGCCGGCGACACCGGCTTTGTCCAGCTTAGCCACATCGGCCCGGCCGATGCGCACATTGCACCGGCGCTGCAAGCCGCTCCGACCGACGCAAGCGATCAGGCACCGCGGCCCGCCTCCTCCACCCGGCTTGCGCCGCCGCTTGCCGAACGGCTTGAAGCCGAAGGCAGCGTCGAGCTTTCCGATCTGGCGTTCGACTCGGGCTCGGCCGATCTTGGCCCCGGCCCCTTTCCGTCGCTGGCCGAACTTGCTGACTACCTGGAAAATCATCCCGACCGACAGGTGGTGATCGTCGGCCATACCGACGCTACAGGAACCCTGGCCATGAATGTCAGCCTGTCGCGCCAGCGCGCGCAATCGGTGGTTGATCGGCTGGTGTCCATGGGCGTTCCTGCGGCGCAACTGTCAGCCGATGGCGTGGGGTATCTTGCGCCTGTTGCCAGCAACCTGACCGATGCCGGGCGGCAGAAAAACCGACGGGTCGAGGCGGTGCTGGCCTCGACCCGTTAAACACGGCGATGCTACCGGACGGCTTACCAGTCGTCCGGGCCCTTGTCGGCAAACGTCTCGGCCAGGAAGTCGATGAAGGCGCGCACTTTCGGCTGGGTAAAGCGGCCCGGCGGGTATACCGCATAGATCCCCAGCGTTTCGATCGGCAGGTCGGGGATGGCTTCCTGAACCAGCCCCTGCTTCATCGCGTCGGCATAAAGATACGAGGGAAGGTAAGCGATACCCAGCCCGGAAATGGCAGCGTTCAAAAGCGATTGCCCGTCGTTCACCGTCAACCAGCCCGCGGTGCGGACCTGACGCTTTTCACCCGACGGGGCGGTAATTTTCCAGACGTTTCCCGAAGCCTGATTCGAGTAATGCAAGAGCTTGTGCTCGTTCAGGTCGTCGATCTTTTGCGGACGGCCGAATTTCTCGAAATAGGCCGGCGCGCCAATCATGCGCTTGGCCGTGTCGGTCAGCTTTCGGGCACGCAGCGTACTGTCCTCAAGCTCACCGACCCGGATCGCCATGTCGAACCCTTCGGAAATCAGTTCCACATAGCGGTTGTTCAGAACCATGTTCACCGTGATCTCGGGATATTCGAGCAGAAAATCCCCAAGGATCGGCGAAAGCAGGTTTACCCCGAAATCCGTTGCCACAGAAATGCGCAAGAGGCCGGATGGCGCCGATTGCATCGACGTGACAAGCGCATCCGCCTCGCCCGCATCGTTCAGAACCCGCCGCGCGCGGTCATAATAGGCCAGACCGATCTCGGTCGGTGATACACGCCGGGTGGTCCGGTTCAAAAGGCGTGCCCCCAGGCGCGCCTCCAGAGCGGACACGTGTTTCGAGACTGCGGACTTCGAAATCCCCATCTTCTTGGCCGCGTCGGTAAATCCCCCCTGATCTACCACGGTGGCGAAGGCCTCCATTTCCGTAAGTCGGTCCATTGTGCACCCTGAATAGACATTGCCCGCCTTGCGACGGTATCGGCGTCAATTCGGGCAAGAATGCGGAAGGCAGCGGACAAGACTTGGGTATTGTGAAGAACCTATGTGGCGGCAATGTTTCCAGACGCGCACTCTTTGGCACAATTTCATTCAAAGACGCGCGGCCAGTCGGGTGCCCTGATCTATGGCGCGCTTGGCATCCAGCTCAGTCGCGACATCGGCGCCACCAATGACATGGGCGACAACCCCGCGGGCCTGCAAGGCATTCGCCAGGCCACGCTCGCTTTCCTGGCCGGCGCACAGAACGACCGTTTCGGCAGGAACAAGCCGGGGGTTTTCGCGGCCCGGCCCGAACGAGATGCGCAGGCCGGCCGGTTCGATCCGTTCGTAGTTTACGCCGCCGATCATTTCGACGCCCTTGCCCAGAAGCGTCGCGCGGTGAATCCAGCCGGTCGTCTTGCCTAGGCCCTTGCCCGGCCGCTCGGGTTTGCGCTGTATCAGGGTGATGTGGCGTGCGGCGGGGTGGGGCTCTGGCGTGGCCAGTCCTCCACGACAG